>Ga0255055_10003021_pt1 | contig 11497 bp, 7 predicted proteins | sample JV7_2_27_MG_FD_188633 | JGI IMG/M metagenome (GOLD analysis project Ga0255055, IMG submission 188633) | Seawater microbial communities from Jervis Inlet, British Columbia, Canada - JV7_2_27 | ecosystem: Environmental > Aquatic > Marine > Inlet | place: Canada: British Columbia | collected... | reverse complement strand
AATTGGCGAAATTGGCCGCCATGGCAATCATAATTATGGCATCATAGTTCATAGCGGCATAGGCTGTTATCGGATCACGTCCCATCTTCTTTTTAAACTTATCCACATAGAGAACACCAGGGGGTAGAGGAGAGAGCCCTTTGATACCTTCAAGGGCCTGGGGGATTTCCTTGACAGCCGTTGCAAAACTTGATTGCATTTCGGGACAATACCAGGGCACGTTACTCACGTTCAGCACTCCCATTTCATATGCCTGCTTAGCGGATACCATTCCTTCTTTGGCATACCACGTGCCGATGATCGTTTGGGGTTTTTTGGCAACTAGTCTTTGGAGTTCCGCTTTGTAGTCCACTTTATTCAACTCATAAACCACATCAGTGACAATTTCAGCGCCTTGGGCTTTTAAATTCTTAATTGTTTCTTCTCTCAAGGCCATACCAAAAGCATTGTTCATAAACATTAAACCAAATTTCTTTTTGCCCGAATCCCCAATAGCTAAGTCTGCAATGGCCTTCCCTTTGAATTTATCCAGTACGTCAGTCATGAAAATGTAGTCGCCCACATCCGCAAATAGCGGCGAGGTCGGAGGGCCGACAACAAAAAGAACCCCTTTGCTTTGAGCATACTTAGCGATTGGCATGGATACACCACTGGAAAAACCACCGGCGATAACGCCTACTTTATCCACATCTATCAGTTTTCGCGCGGCATCCATCCCCGGGGCCGGCCGGGTTTCTGTATCTTCGATAATCACTTCGATAGGTTTGCCCAAGACACCACCGGCGGCATTAATCTCCTCCTCTGCCAATTTAAAACCGGTGGCCAAATCCTCAGCCATCACCGCCTGCGTTCCGGTGATCGGAACCAGGGCGCCGACTTTAAACGTATCTTTGGCACTTGCCATGCCAAAACCAACAAATAAGCATAGCAATAAAGTAATTGCCATTATAAATGGGTATTTTCTCATCTTTGTCGCCTCCTTTTTATTTTTTTACACAATGTTGCGTAACCCTTACCCTATGATCAATAAGCGTTTTAAAATTGCCCCCGATACACCTCCTTTCTTGGGACTGCTTTTTCGGTTTATACAAACCTAAAAGCCATGTCTGAGCCTTGATGATAACTATCCGCCCCCGATGGCCGGCGGTAGAAAAAAAACGGTATCGCCTCCGGTTAAAACCGTGTCTAAATCTTCCTGTTTCCCATTAACGAAGACAAGTCTGACATATTTCAAATGCAAGCCTATTTTCTTAGCAAGAGTTTCAATGGTATCCCCCTTCTTCAACATGGCTTTACCATTATTCAGATTTTCCCTGTATCTCGCAAAAGTGGAGATAAGCTTCACATGAACGTCCATAATAAAAGCCACCTGTTTATGACCACAGTTTCGCCGCTTAAATGGAAAAAAATATCAAATTATGGCGGGCACGCCCTCGTGCCGGCTGCTTCCTATACAGACAGCCCCAGCCGATCCAAAGTCGCCGGAGTCGGCTCACCGTTTTGATCCCAGCCTCTCAGGTTATAATAATCCGCCATTAACGCTTTGAAAGGCAGTTGCCTACCGGATCGAAATCCCTCTTTGGCAGCCTGGAACATTTTCTTGGGCAACACATCTGTGCCGACATTGTAACCATCGCGAATATTGATGAGCCGCTGGGCGGTAAAAATTCGCTCACCGGCATCCATTAGATCCTCGATCGAATAATCCCATCCGGTGACTGCATTGAAAAGCACCCTGACTTCGGAAAAAGTCATTCCGCCACCATCGACCATAAATGCACAGATAACCAGCGAATTCAGCAGGGCGAAATAGTCCTGGCACCTGGCGGCCACAAGGCTTTGATTTTCTCTTTCAAAAAATTTTACAAGCCCCTCTGTGATGCCGATCTCCGGAATGAAAAAACCTCCCATCTCCACATCTTCACACCCACCCCTGAAGTGACAGGCTCCTCTGGTGCCGGTAGCATAGGTCGGCGCCAAAGAGATGCATGATCTGGCATCATGAGAAGGAAAATCCAGCCCTTTACAGTGGACCACAATTTCAACGGCTTCCTGACTGATTTTCTCAGCAGCTCGTAATGTTCCTTCCGAAAATATGGCTCCGAAACCTATTTTATTTCCTATTTGGCTCAATAATGCAAACAAAACCTTTGGATCTCCCCATTTGATCTCCAAACCATCGGTATCCTTTACAGTAACCCAGCCCTTCTCAAAACATTCCATGGCAAACCCGATCATCGCTCCGGCTGAAATCGTATCAATCCCCAAGCGGTTGGCCATATCGTTACCCCAGGCAACCGCTTTGGGATCATCGATGAGAAGATTGGTGCCCATCATTCCATAGGTTTCATATTCCGGTCCTACTCCTTTTAGGGCATACTCTGCCGGTTCTGTTATCGAAATGCTGCGATGACAACCAATCGGACAAAATTTACATGGATATGGCTTGGCCTTTAAAACCTTCGTGGAGTTCGGAGCGCCCAGTTTCTTTGCACCCTCCGGCCAAACATCACTGTCCCAATATTTGATTGGCATGTCCCCGAGACTTTCGGCAGTTTCACACAGGCCGGGCGTGCCGTGTTCTCTAAATCCGTTCTCCTTGACCTCTTCTAAGATCTTTTGCTGGAATTGCTTGATGAGTGCCCGGGCCTTGTCGGGATCGTTCATTTCAGTTTTTTGAGTCCCCTTGACGGCCATAGCCTTAAGGCCCTTGGACCCCAAGACGGCGCCCATGCCGCATCGCCCCGCAAAACTGTGTTTATCAACTGTGACACATGCAATAGCAACCTTATTTTCTCCTGCAGGCCCGATGCAGGCAATGCTTAATTTTTTTTCTCCGGTTTCCTTATGGATCGTATCGATTGTTTCGTAGGTATCCATTCCCGACAGATGTGAAGCATCCTTAATCTCTACTTCATCATCAACAATTTGGAGGTATACCAGTTTATCAGAAGCACCTTCAATCACCAGCATATCATAGCCGGCATCCTTTAATGCGGGGCCCCAATCCGCTCCGGCGGCCGTGTCGCCAAAGGTCCCTGTAATCGGTGATATGCCGGCAATACTGAATTTGGCTCCACCCGCAATGGCAGGTCCCTGGAAAGGACCTGTTCCGAAAATGACCAAATTTTCATGGCTATAGGGATCAATTTTTCCTGAAACTTCTCTGCGAAGTATTTCTGCAGCAAGGCCTGCTCCACCGACAAATCGTTTGAGGTCTTTTTCTTCTAAAGGTTCAACCGAAGCTTTTTTGTTTGTCAAATCCACCCTAAGCAATTTTTGCCAATAGCCATTTCCCATCAAGAACCTCCTTTGCGTATCAGCGTTTTTGGTTCGTTTATACGACACCTTCCGATATCACATCTTTTAGCTTAGCTTTAACCAATTCCAAAAGGAGTTTCCGCTATTCTCTTTATTACCGAAGAATAAACCCTTCCCGCAAAGGATCACTGGGGTCAATCAAAAATTCGTGGCGGCCGGTGATGTGCGCTGTGCCTTCTACTTCTGGAATGATGGCATGGTGAGGGCCATAGGTGGTGGTTTGGACGACACGCCCGGTGAAGCGGCTGCCAATAATACTTTCAATAATGATAGATCGTTAAGGTCAATTTCACTCCGCGCGTGATGGATTGCTAAACGAGCACTGACCCCTGTACCGGTCGGGCTGCGATCCACTTCTCCTTCAGCAAAGATGCAAACGTTGCGGCTATGCGCACCTTCTGCTTGTGGCGGCCCAATGAAAATTGTGCCGTAGAGAAAACTCAGATCCTCTTCAAAAGGGTGAGGAATTGGCCGACTGGCCATTATGGAGCGCTTGATGGCCATCCCCTTCTCGATGAGCGCGCGAAAGTCTTCGGGACTGCACCGCACACCGACCTCTTCAGCCTGTACAAATGCATAAAATGCTCCCCCAAAAGCAATGTCGTAGCTTACTCTGCCAAGGCCCGGTACGTCAACCGTTTCATTCAAAATCAGTACAAAAGACGGTACATTGTGAAAATAGACGCTTTGCACATGCCCCTCGCTGACTCGTGCGTGGGCGGTTACCAAACCGGCCGGGGTGTCGATTTTTACCTGGGTTTCGGGAGAAGTCATGGGCACCAGACCGGCCTCAAGAGCCACGGTGGTGATACCGATTATACCGTGGCCGCACATGGTGCTGTATCCTTCGTTGTGCATGAACAATACACCGAAATCGGCTTTCGGAGTAGCCGGCGGAGTAACAACACAGCCATACCTATCGGCATGACCGCGTGGTTCCCATTAATGTCACACGGATCCCTTTAAAACAGCGCTTCCTCCAAGACGCGTCTCTCCGTGAATATACGATCCAAGCCTAAAGGACTCAGATCAATCGTTTCATATCGACCCGTCCTGATCAATTCAGACATCCCTTTACCAACGGCTGGAGATTGCATCAATCCGTGCCCGCTAAACCCGCCAGCGACATAAAGTCCATCCAAACCCGGATACGCTCCCAAGAGCGCATTGTGGTCCAATTTATTCACGGCATAAAGCCCACCCCAGCCCCTCATCAACTTCAGGCGTTCAAAGGATGGAACCAGGCGTGCAAGCCGTGGCCAGAGTTCTTCCTCAAAGTATTTCCGGTCCCAGTCGAACCTGAAACCCGGATCCTCATGGCGATCCTTCCCCGTGAGGACCTGTTTGCCGGACTCGTGCCGAAACCACTGCCCATGGGGGTGAAAAATGAAGGGAAGATCATATTCGAATTTTTCAGCCGGATCAAAACAGAAAACCATTTGTGGAGTAGGTTCTATTGGAAGTTCCACCCCGGCCATGGCTCCAACCTCTGCAGCCCACGGGCCAGCGGCAATCAACACAGACGCTCCTTCCAACATATCTCCCTTTGAAGTTCGAACCCCATACACTCGGTCCTTTTGACGAAGGATTTCAACCACTTCCGCGTGGATATAATTCGCCCCCAAGGATTTGGCCTTCCGTTGGTATCCCCGGAGAAGGCCATATGCATCCATGTGCCCGGCCCGTCGGCCAAAAGAAGCACCCAGCAAGCCCTCTATATTTATGTGGGGAAGCATATCCTTGACTTCCTCCGGGGTCAGGAGAGCAACATCCACTCCAAGTGAACGCTGAAGGCGATATTGCTCCTGAAGTGTCTTCCAGTTGCTTTCATCCGCTAAAAAAAGATACCCCCGGGGATGATATTCTGCATGAGCGGATTCCCCGTCCACGGCCATTTCATCATCGAATCGCTCGATAGCCTGAATACCGTATAGACTGATGCGGATATTTATTTCCGTGCTGAATTGCTGACGGATCCCTCCCATACTTCGAGGCGTAGATGCAAATTCGTAAGAGGGGTCCTTCTCCAGGACAGCTATCGTGCCGTCCAACCCATCATTCAAAAGATGATAGGCGATGCTGCTGCCTACCACACCACCTCCCACGATAAGGATATCATAGGCCTTTTGTTCCATCACTGGCTATCTCCGAATATATAAAGCGAAATCAGGCGAAATTTCCTAAGAAATCGTCTTTTTGTCAAGAAAATATTATCTATAACCGCGGCTGTATTGACAAATGAAAGCTTAAATGTATAAATCGGCTCCTTAAGGGTATTTATTGGTCAGGCAAAGCGAAATTGTTATTCTAAGAACAGGGTAGTCTTAGGCAAAACGGCTGTTAACGTCATGATTGCGGAGCTGTGTAAATTCATTCAAATTTGCAGGACAGGGAGGGCTGTAAGATGGCAGGATATGCCGGCAAGATTTTGAGAGTCAATCTATCCAATGGGAAAATTAACAAAGAGGATATCTCAGGCCAGATGAAAAACCAGTTTTTGGGAGGCAGAGGCTTTGCCGTCAAGATTCTCTGGGACGAGGTCAAAGGTGTCGATCCGTTATCTGAGGGCAATAAAATCGTCTTTGCGACCGGTCCGCTCACCGGCCTTCCTGTGCCAAGCTCAGGGAAGATGGTAATCGCCACCAAGAGCCCGCTAACAGGCGGATACGGAGATAGTAATATTGGCAGTCGGGCATCAGTCCATTTAAAGAAGGCCGGATATGACGTTTTAGTCATTGAAGGATGTTCGGCGCATCCCTGCTATCTTTTTATTGAAGATGATAAGGTTCAAATCCTTGACGCTGGAGATCTTTGGGGTAAAGATACGTTTAATACCCAAGACATCTTGGAGGAAAGGCATGGCAAAAACACAGGGATATTAATCATAGGGCCCGCCGGAGAAAATGGTGTGCGGTTTGCCAATCTGATCTCGCAAAAAGGACGTGCAGCCGGCAGAGTGGGTATCGGGGCGGTACTGGGCTCTAAAAGTCTCAAGGCCATCGTTATGAAGGGCAACAAGGAAATCCCTATTTTTGATGAGAAAAAATTGAAGGATTTGGGGAAAGAAGCATGGGCCGACATCAAGACCAAGGAAAATTACGATATTTGGACCCGACAAGGGACCATGATGATGATCGAGTGGGCCGATTCCATCAGCGCCATGCCCACCTATAATTTTCGGGAGGGTACCTTCAAATTTGCCAAACAAATAGATGGTCACACTGCGGAGAAAATCAAGGTCGGACGACAGGGCTGTCCCCACTGCAACGCCCGGTGCGGTATTGTCGTGAGGGACTCTGAAGGCGGAAACGCCGAGTTAGACTATGAAAACATAACGATGCTGGGATCCAATATCGGAATCACTGAGCTTGGTGAAGCCGCGGCCTTGAATCGATTGGCGGATGAATACGGCTTAGACACCATATCGCTGGGCAGCAATCTGGCCTTTTTGATGGAAGCCTCTGAAAAAGGCCTGATCGATGAGAAACTCGAATGGGGGGATTTCAATGGCTGCAAAAGAGTTATCGCGGACATCTTGAACAATAGAGGACTTGGGGAGATTGTCTACGGGGGAGTGAAAAAGGCCTCCGACCGTCTAGGATCCAATTCGAAGGATTGGGCCATGCAGGTCAAAGGAATGGAGATTTCAGCCTATACTTGCCAGAGCTTACCTGGAATGGCACTGGCCTACGGCACATCCCCCATCGGCGCCCATCACAAAGATGCCTTCCTGCCTGCCTGGGAAATAGGAGATAGATCATCTTATAATAAAGAGAAGGTCCGGAAAGTAATTGAACTTCAGCGTTACAGAGGAGGCTGGTTCGAGGCCTTAACGGTCTGTCGCCTGCTTTGGGTGGAGCTCGGTTTCGGGCTCGATTGGTATCCGAAATTCCTGAAAGCTGCCACCGGATTGGACTTCTCACCGGAGCACATTGACGAACTCGGGGACAGGTTTTATGCCTTGATGCGAGCGTATTGGGTTCGAGAAAAGGACAGTTGGACAAGAGAAATGGATATACCTCCTGCAAGATGGTTCCAGGAGCCTTTCACCCAAGGGGAGCTCAAAGGATCCTCACTCGACAAGCCCCAGTACGAGCAGATGCTATCCTGGTATTATGAACTAAGAGGATGGGATGAAAACGGCGTCCCCAGAATGAAAACACTAGAAAAACTGGGATTGAAAGACGTCGCTGAGGAACTAAAGCAAAATGGTGGAAGTTAAATTCATAGGTTTTATAGCGGAAAAAATGGGTACCCGAGAATTGGAAATTTCTCTAAAGCAACCTATGAAATTGAAAGATCTTATTGAAGTGGAATTATCCAAAAACCGCTCCATTGTGCTCATTAACCTAAAGAGGGGAACTTTCGATACGCTAATAAAAAATGGCGACAGTGTAATTATCATGCCGGTTGTTTCAGGTGGATGACGACAGAGAGTCCGAGTTGTGTGAAAGGTGAAAGGGGGTCGCCCGTTAAAGGGCGACCTCAACGCCAATATCCATTAACGTTAAGTAGTTCCATTTCCCATTAATCCTGGAAGTATTTCTCTAATCCCAGAATATCAAAAATTAACTCTCTCTTTTCTATTCTTTTGCGCATCTGATCCTCTTTACCTAAAATGACACTGGCCTCTTCGATAACCACGCTCGCTTGGTCCAAGGGAACTACTACCACCCCATCTGAATCACCGAGGATAATGTCGCCCGGAAAAACGGGGATGCCATCGCATGATATGGGCGCACAGATAGAGCCTTGATTCGACTTGTTGGTTCCAACCGGGATAATTGTTTTGGAAAATACCGGATAACCCAGCTCTGCGATCGCGTCCTTATCCCTGACCCCGCCATCGATAACGGTCCCTCCCAAACCCCTATAGCGGGCTGAGAGGGACATCAGTTCGCCCCACAGGGCACACTCTGCATAGCCCCTAGAATCAACAACCAGAATATCTCCTGGTCTCGCCTCTTTTAAAGCCAAATGGACCATTAAATTGTCGTTAGCGTAAACTCTGATGGTGTAGGCTGGGCCACATACCCTAGCACCCGGAAATATGGGTTTCATATCGCTTGACATGGCCCCGCATCTCCCCATCGCATCACTAATGGTAGAGGTTGGTATGTTTGCTAACGCTTTTATAATCTCTTCATCGGGTCTCGTAAAATTTACATTGAAAGTTTTCATTAGTATGGTTCTCCCGCTGGTGCACAAAAATCTTTTCCGATATGATCCGATTGTTTCATAGGGCCTCCGGTCTCAGCTCACCTCTGTAACTTTGCCCAACCCATTTGTTTCTGCTTCGGCTAGAATAGCGGCAGCAGCAGTATCCTCAAATCGATGTCCCTGCCAACAGAGAGATGTATTTCCGATTCCGGAATATCAAATCCGCAGTAGCGAAGCAACAAAAAACACAATTCCCAAAATGGAGATATCTTAATTCAAGAGTTAAAGAAACCATTGTCAAAATTAAAAGGGGGCTTTGTTGACACATTGTTCGATGTGCATACTTTTCAGAAAAGATCCGATTTTTTAATTCAGAGAAAAATTCGCATGAGTACACCTCCTATCGATATTATGGTAAAAGAAGCCATTGCCTTGGCAGAAACCTGGCAGAATCGGGCCAATGAATTGATGAATCATCGGGAACGAAGTCGCTATACCCGATTCGCCCGCCTGCTGGCCAATCCGCGCGATAAAATTTTTCTAACCAAACTCATCGATCAGAGTTTTCGATCCAGCAACCCTCGCCGGGTAGCGGACCAAATTGGTTACCTGTTTTCCAAATACGGCCTACCTGCCTTTTTTTCGCCGCTGGAAAAATTACTCATGCAAATTTTTAATGGAATCGGTCGATATTTCCCGGGTTTGGCCGTTCCCATAATGATCAAAAAAATGAGAAATGACAGCAGGCATGCCATCATCTCCGGAGAAACAGAGGCCTTGCAGAGGTATTTGCAGGGGCGAAAAAACGAGGGAGTGCGGATTAACATCAACCACCTGGGAGAAGCGGTCTTGGGAGAAGAAGAAGCTCGGGTGCAGCTTCATCAATACCTGCGTGATTTAAAAAACCCGGCCATTGAATATATCTCAGTAAAAATTTCGACTATCTTTTCCCAGATCCTCCCGCTGGCCTTTGACCATTCGGTGAGCATAATCGCCGAGCGGCTCTCCAAACTTTACCGTACGGCTGCCGCTCATCATTTCACAAGAGCTGACGGCATCCGGGTCCCCAAATTTGTAAACCTGGACATGGAATCTTACCGGGACCTGGCGATTACAGCCGCAGCTTTTATGCGCGCCCTGGACCGACCGGAGTTTACACATTATTCGGCCGGAATGGCGCTGCAGGCTTATCTGCCGGATTCTTACAGCATGCTACAAGAAATCACGGCCTGGGCCCTCCAGCGAGTAAATGCCGGCGGAAGCCCGGTTAAAATCCGGATCGTCAAAGGCGCCAACATGGGGATGGAGAGGGTCGAGGCCGCTATTTCTGACTGGCCCCTGGCTCCCTATGACAATAAGCTGGATACCGATGCCAATTACAAACGGTTGATCGATTTTGGCATGACACCCGAAAATATTAGGGCCGTACGCCTGGGAATTGCGTCTCATAATCTTTTTGAATTGGCCTACGCCTATCTGCGGGCTAAAAAAAATAAGGTCTTACCCTATTTTTCATTTGAGATGCTGGAAGGCATGGCCGATCATGTGCTCCGGGCCATTCAAGAAACCGGTCAGGAGGTGGTGCTTTATGCACCGCTTGCCACCCATGCGCAATTCATCAACGCCATTGCCTATCTGATTCGCCGCCTGGATGAAAATAGCGGACAGCAAAATTTTTTGCGCCACCTCAGTCGTCTGCGCACCAAATCCCGCGCCTGGCAGGTTCTATCCGACCGGTTTGCTGATTCCGTATACCAAAAACCCCATGCCGGTCAGACGCCCCACCGCCAACAAAACAGACTCACCGAAGAATTTCCGCCGCACACGGGTACATATTTCAAGTCGGAATTTAAAAATGAGCCCAACACCGACTGGTCTCTAACAGCCAACCGCAAATGGGCCGAGGCCATTCGTCAAAAATGGAAAAAAAGTCCCAAAAACAGCCCCATTGACATACCACTCGTTATCGGCAGTGAAGAAATTTTTTCGGACCGCGATATAAAGGCGTGCCGGGATCCGTCTCAAATCAATGCCAATAGCATTGTGGCCCGAAATGCCCTGGGAAATGCTGCCGATACAGAAAGAGCCGTGACAGTAGCCCGATCCGACCCGCTCGGATGGCGCCGCAAAAGTTTTGAGGATCGCCATCACATCCTTTCGAAAGTAGCCATGGAGATTCGCAAGGCCCGCGGTGATTTGATGGGCGCGGCCGCCGCCAATACCGGCAAGGTGTTTACCGAATCCGATGCTGAGGTTTCCGAAGCAGTTGATTTTGCCGAATATTACCCCCTTTCTGCCAAAACCTTTTTCGACCTTAAAAATACCCGCGGCCGCGGCAAGGGGGTCGGTGTGGTAATTTCACCCTGGAATTTCCCGATTGCCATTCCCTGCGGAGGTATTGTGGCTTCGCTGGCAGCCGGCAACACCGTTATCTTTAAACCGTCTTCCGACGCGGTGCTGGTGGCCTGGGAGTTATGTCAGTGTTTCTGGCGGACCGGTATACCCAAACAGGTATTGCAGTTTCTGCCCTGCTACGGTGAAACCGCTGGCAGCCGGTTGATCAGTCACCCTGACGTGGATTTCATTATTCTGACCGGCGGTACGACAACCGGCCTGCATATCTTAAACCAGCGTTCGGATGTTTTCCTGGCTGCCGAAACCGGCGGTAAAAATGCCACCATTGTCACTGCAATGGCAGACCGCGATCAGGCCATCAGCAATGTTATTTATTCGGCCTTTGGAAACAGCGGTCAAAAATGTTCGGCCACATCCCTGCTGATCCTTGAAAAAGAAGTTTATGACGATCCGCAGTTTAAAAAACACCTGATCGATGCCGCCCGAAGTTTCCGCACCGGATCCGCATGGAATTTTGAAAACAAAATGGGACCACTGATACGCCCGCCCCAGGGCGAACTGGAAAAAACCTTAACCCGGCTGGAGGCCGGCGAGACCTGGGCCTTGAAGCCTGAAAATAAGGACAACAATCCGCATATGTGGACACCTGGAATTAAGTGGG
>Ga0255055_10003020_pt1 | contig 11502 bp, 5 predicted proteins | sample JV7_2_27_MG_FD_188633 | JGI IMG/M metagenome (GOLD analysis project Ga0255055, IMG submission 188633) | Seawater microbial communities from Jervis Inlet, British Columbia, Canada - JV7_2_27 | ecosystem: Environmental > Aquatic > Marine > Inlet | place: Canada: British Columbia | collected... | reverse complement strand
CACGATGTTGGGCCACACCTTCTCCGTGGTGACGACCCACGTGCACTCCATTCCAGGCAAGCTGGCCCAGGCGAGAGAGTACCACCTTCAAGATGCGATGGTCTCGGTACGAGCGCCCGAGGCCGGTACCTTCGATCCGAATGAGACGGATCTGTTCCTTGGGCTTTCGAGAAGGGCCGTCGAGCAGGATCTCGCTGAGGTGATCGTGCTTGGCTGTGCCGGATTGACCGGGATGGATAAGCTGATCCAGAAAGAACTGGGCGTTCCCGTGCTGGACGGGGTGGTATGCGCCCTCATCGTCGCCATGGGAATTGTCAGGTACGGCGTTTCCACGAGCAAGGCGCTCGGGTACAACCCCGACTACTGACGGTGGTCCCTCCTTGCAGAAGAGCCGACCTCCACACATGCTAGAGGACGGGGAGCCCGTCGATGCCAGCCAATCTCACACCGGCGTACAAGGAAGCAGAGGCCAAGTTCCGAGCTGCGGTGACGCGGGAGGAGAAGATCGCCGGGCTCGAGGAAATGCTCCGCGTCATCCCCAAGCACAAAGGGACAGACAAGCTCCAAGCCGACTTGCGCTCCCGCCTGTCGAAGCTCAAGCGCGAACCGAAGAAGAAGGGCGGCACCCGGGGACATAGTCACCGTGTCCCAAGGGAGGGCGCAGGCCAAGTGGTGCTCGTAGGCCCCCCAAACGCGGGCAAGTCCAGCCTCGTGGCGACTCTCACCCATGCCCATCCGGAAGTTGCAGCCTACCCGCTGACAACTCGAGAAGCCGTGCCAGGCATGATGCCGTTCGAGGACGTCGCCTTCCAGCTGGTGGACCTGCCTCCCCTGTGCGAGGAGCACGTGGAGAACTGGGTGTACGACCTGGTGCGCGCTGGAGATCTGGTGTGGCTGACGGTCTCAATCGCCCGCCCGCTTGCCGGCTTCGACCTAGTAATGGAGCTGCTCGAGCCAAAAGCGATCAGCCTCTATCCAGCCGGCAGCGGCGCCCCCGCCGAAGGCCGGCCAGGATGGCTCCACAAGCCCACCCTACTGGTGGTCACCGGCATGGACCAGGAGGGCTCGGAGAGTGATCTGGAGGCACTGGGAGAACTCCTTGAAACACCTTGGCCCACTGTGCCGGTCTCAACCGTTACGGCCATGGGACTCGACGAGCTCGCCAAACACACGTTCGAAGCCCTGGACATCATTCGCATATACACCAAGGAGCCCAAGGAGGAACCGGACCGAGAGCGACCGTTCACCTTGCCCCGGGGCTCCACGGTTGGGGATCTGGCCCGAACCATCCACAAGGACATCGCTGAGGGATTCAAGTTTGCGCGGGTGTGGGGGCACCACACATTCGATGGCCAATCGGTCAAGGACGCGCATGTTCTGGAGGAAGGGGACGTGGTGGAGATTCACTGGTGAGTGGCTTCGTCGTCCGCTCGTGAGTCGGTGAACGAACGGGAGCGATTTCGACGTCTCATGCGGGGCGATGCCGTTGACCGCCCCCCCCTCCTGGAGGAGGGGGTGCGGGAACAGGTCCTCGATCGATGGCACGAACAGGGACTGCCACGGGACAAGACGCATCTCGACCTATTCAGCCTCACTCCGCATGAGAACATCGGACCAGACCTCACCTACGTGTCGAGCTACTTCGGTCGGGTCGCGGACCTATCAGCGCCCGATTACCGCCAGGCGTTTGATGTCTCGAGACGCCGCTTTCCACCAGATTGGCCAGAGACCGTCAAACGCATCGAGAACCGAGACCACGTCGTCTGCATCTGGGCATCGCGTGGCTTCTTTCAGGCATTGGGTGTAGGCGACTGGCCGACCTGCGAACAGGCGCTTCTGGGAACGATCGAGCGGCCGGGAACGATACGATCGCAGATGGAGATGTATGGCGACTTCTGCGCCCGCATGTTGGACATGACTCTGCAGGACGTGGATCCGGAGTTCATCTACCTGAGTGAGCCCATCTCAAACAATGACGGGCCACTGATCTCCCCCGCCATGTTCGAGCAATTCATGATCCCCGTCTATGAGCGGATCATTGCCACTGCGAGGGATCACGGATGTGAGAACATCCTGGTCAGCACGTACGGCAATTCCACGCGACTGTTCTCACGGATGATCGAGGCCGGAGTCACGATGCTGTGGATCTCGGAGGCGACAGACGCTGCGGAACTCGACTATCGAACGCTGAGGAAACAATTCGGTCCCCTCGTCGGGCTCATCGGTGGGATCCCACTCAGTGTCATTCGCACCTCCTCGGATGAGGACATCAAAGTCAAGCTCGAAGGAATCGTTGCTCCTCTTCTTCACTCCGGTCGCTACATACCGCTTGCCGGCGGACGGGTCAGAGAGGATATCCCATGGGAGGCGTACAAGAGGTATCGTGAAGTGATGGCCGAGATGGTCCAGAGTATATCTTGGGTGAGGTGAAATGAAAGAACGACTCATCGGACTCTCAGAAGACCATTTCGGTCAGCGGCCGGACGTTATCCTCGAGATGGCTGCCGACGGCTCCACTCGACAGTACTTCCGCCTCATCTGGGACCAGGAGAAGACCGCTGTCGGGGCCATCGGACCAGATCGCGAAGAGAACCGTGCGTTCCTGGAGTTCGCCAGAGCCTTTCGTGAAGCCGGCCTCCCCGTTCCCGCGATCTATGCCGAGGATCGAGAGGCCGGAGTGTGGCTGGAAGAGGACCTCGGCGATACGACCCTGTTCACGGCATTGACCGCGGCACGGGTCGAGTGCGGCGAGGACGAGTTTCCCACTGATGCGGAAGAGCTGTACCGCAAAGCACTCGCGATTCTCCCCCGCTTCCAGGTCCTCGGACACGAGGTGATCGATTACCGCCTCGCCTATCCCAGACAGGCTTTCGACGAACAGTCGATCCGCTGGGACCTGAACTACTTCAAGTACCACTTCCTGAAGCTCGCGCACGTTCCGTTCAACGAGCAACATCTGGAAGACGATTTCGCGACGCTGACGGCGCACCTGCTGGAGGCCGACGCCGACTACTTCCTATACCGTGACTTCCAGTCGCGGAACATCATGATCCGTTCCGGTAGGCCGTGGTTTATCGATTTCCAGGGAGGGCGCCGGGGAGCACCCCACTACGACGTGGCCTCTCTGCTGTACGATGCCAAGGCGGACATCCCCCCATCAGTCAGGGATGCCCTGCTGGAACACTACCTCGATGCACTGAGCGGGTACGTCGAGGTGGATCGTCGGCAATTCCGAGAGCAGTTCACGAGCTTCGTCCTCGTCCGTCTGATGCAGGCAATGGGAGCCTACGGCTATCGCGGTTTCTTCGAACGCAAGCGGCGCTTTCTCGAAAGCGTACCCAATGCTGCGAAGAACCTCGACCGGTTGTTGGCTGTAGGCCTCTCGATCGAACTTCCAGAGCTCGAGCGGGTGTTTCACCAAATTGCCAGGCGATGGGGCCAATCAGAAAGGCGAGGCGAGGCGGAGAGCGGGCTCACCGTGTTGGTGCAGAGTTTTTCGTTTCGGGATGGGTACCCAGCCGATATGGAGGGGCACGGTGGTGGATTCGTGTTCGACTGTAGAGCACTCCCCAACCCACACAGGGTTCCGGAACTTCGAGAGCTCACGGGCAAGGACGAGGCAGTCGTTGACTTCCTGGAACGTGCGGCTGAAGTGCAGGACTTCTGGGAGAACGTGAGTGGCATCGTAGACGCGCACGTGGAGCGGTATGTGAGCAGAGGCTTCTCGAGTCTCACCGTCTCCTTCGGCTGCACAGGAGGACAGCATCGGTCCGTCTTCGTGACGGAGAAGCTTGCATCGCATCTCACCGCACGATACCCGCACATCGAGGTTCGCGCCTCTCATAGGAAACTGTGATGGAGGCGATGGTCCTCGCCGCTGGAGCGGGAACTCGGCTCCGCCCAATCACCGATCGAGTGCCCAAGGCGCTCATTGAAGTGCGTGGCAGGCCACTGCTCGCTCACGTCATGGATCGCCTTGTCGCCGCTGGCGTAACCCGGATCATCATCAACACCCATTACCACGAGGAACAGATCAGAGCCTTCCTGAGTCAGCACAGCCCGCGGGATGTTGAGATTGCGATCTCTCCGGAACCGGACGGCCCCTACGATACCGGCGGAGGGGTGTTCGCTGCGGCGCCCCTGTTCAAGGCAGATCGACCGTTCCTCCTCCATAATGTAGACGTGCTCTCGAATATTCCGTTGGACGGTTTGATCGCGGCGCATGGTGCCGCGAAGGATCGCTCGGAGGAGACGGTGGTTGCCTCTCTGGCCGTACAGTCGCGCGATGCGAGCCGTCGGCTCCTGTTTGACACACGGGGTCTCATGGGATGGGAGAACCGGGGGGACACCGGCCAGATTCGAGCGTCACACCATGTTCGAGAGCCCGTGGGAACCCTCGAGCGCTGGTCATTCACCGGGATGCACGTGTTGGAACCGTCAGTGTTCGAATTGGGCGATCGAACGAGAACCTTCTCGATCATCGCTCTGTATCTGGACCTCGCACAACGAGGATATCACATCGTTCCCGTCGACATGTCCGCGCACGACTGGATTGACGTGGGAACTCCTGAGCGATTGGAAGAGGCACGGACCTCAGCCAGGTGGTGACAATGAGGATGCGGAGTTGGACAGCTATCATGCCGCTACTCGCAATCGCGTGTGGCGGAGCCGAACAGGACGTGGACGCCGACGTCGCAGCTATTGAGGCACTCATCGACCATGCAGTCGATGTCAACAATGCGGGTGACATCGCTGGTTGGGTCGAACTCTTCGCTGACGATGCGGTCTACATGCCGGACGGAAAGCCGCCGGTCCAGACGCGTGAGGGGCTGGAAGGAGCGGCGGTCTCACACTTCAGCCGATACCGATCCAACATCCAGATCAGCGCTGACGAGATTCACGTGTTGGGAGAATGGGCTTTTGCGCGGACCACCGTGAGTGGAACGCTCACTCGGAGCAATGGCAATCCCATTCAAGTCGATGGCAAGGAACTCGCGGTCTATCGCCGACAGCCGAATGGCGGATGGAAGCTCGCGCGGCTCATCGCGAACAGCAGCCGGTAGGTGAGGGAGAGATCAGCCCAACACAATGTGCACCCGGTGGTCAACACCGTCGTCAGCCAGCGGTATCAGCCCATCTGCCGGAAGTAGTGTGTCATCGAGACTTACCCGAGATACGCCACGGGACACGCCTTTCGGGTTTTCGATCGCGATCCGATACACCGTACCGCCGTGCCGATACGTGATTGACACGCGTTCCCAGTCTTTGGGGATGCACGGATCGATCTTCAGCGCCGAGCCCCACTTATGGAGTCCGATGATCCACTCCACGCCGACGCGGTACAGCCAAGCCGCGGCTCCGGTGTACCAGGTCCAGCCTCCACGGCCCACGTGAGGGGGCTGAGAGTAGACGTCGGCAGGTACCGCATAGGGCTCGACCTTGTACTGATGGAGGTCAGCGCGGCTGCTGGTATGGTTGATCGGACTCAGCATACCGAAGATCTCCACCGCCTTGTCACCGTCCCCGAGCGCGGCGAACGCTGCAGCCGACCAGATCGCGGCATGCGTGTACTGACCACCGTTCTCCCGGATACCCGGCAGGTAGCCCTTGATGTATCCGGGGTCGTGCGGGGTCTGGTCGAACGGCGGTGTGAAGAGCTGCACCAGCCGATCATCTCGATTGACGAGCCATCGATCTACAGAGTCCATGGCTCGCCGCGCCCGCCCCACGTCCGCGGCACCCGAAAGCACGGCCCACGACTGGGCGATCGAATCGATCTTACATTCCTCGCTCTCGGCTGATCCAAGGGGTGTACCGTCATCAAAGAACGCGCGCAGGTACCACTCGCCGTCCCAGGCTTCCCGCTCCAGCGACTTCTCGATGGAGGCCGCGACGTCACGCCAGCGCGCTGCGCGCTCTGTTTCACCACGCCGTTCGGCAACCGGTGCGAAGTCCTTCAGGTTGAGCACCAAGAACCAACCGAGCCACACGCTTTCACCCCGACCCTTCCATCCCACACGGTTCATGCCATCGTTCCAATCACCTGCCCCGATGAGGGGAAGTCCGTGGCTGCCGAGCTCGAGGCTGCAGTCGAGAGCTCTCGCACAGTGCTCGTACAGGGTCGAGCCATCCTCCGATTCCTTGGGTTGGAAGTAGGCCTCCTGCTCGTCCTCCTCCAAATCCGGAGCGTCAAGCCACGGCGCCTCGTCGTCGAGCACAGCCCAATCATCCGTCGTGCGGACGTAGTGGAGCACTGCGTACGGAAGCCAGAGACGATCGTCGGAGAAGCGGGTTCGCACCCCACGTCCCGTTGGTGGATGCCACCAGTGCTGGACGTCCCCTGCCCGGAACTGCCGTGCCGCCGCCCGGAGCAAGTGACTCCGCACGAGACCAGGCGTACTCATCACGAGCGCCGTGGTATCCTGTAGCTGATCACGGAAGCCGAAGGCGCCTCCGGATTGATAGAATGCCGAGCGCGCCCACATGCGGCAGGCGAGGTTCTGGTACAGCAGCCACCGATTGAGTAGCAGATTCATCGCCGGATCTGGCGTCTCGAAGCGGACAGCACCGAGCAGGTTGTCCCAATGGTCCTGTACCTCGCGTAAGCTCGCATCACAGTCGATAGCGCGGTAGCGCTCGACCAGTGCTCGGGCTTCTGCGGGCGTCTTCGCTTCACCCAATAGGAAGAGCACTTCGGTGCGCTCGCCAGGTTCAAGTTCGACCGTCGTCTGGAGCACGGCACAGGGATCGAGACATGCGCCGGTGTTTCCCGACAACCCCTCCCCACGCTCCAGCGAGGCCGGGTGGTCGGGACTGGCGTTGCGTCCCAGGAACTCCAGGCGATCTCCGGTCCACGAGGTTTGGCGTCCGCCGAGGTCCGCAAAGGCGACTCGGTAGGCAAATTCCCCGTTCCACGGGTTGCGTGCCAGCATGGCTCCGGTCACCGCATCGATCTCGGTCACGACAAACGGAGCAGCGGTGCTGCGCTCCACGCCCAACACCCACTCGGCGTAGGAAGTCACGGACAAACGCCGCCTGACGTCGGACCGGTTCTCGATGGTGAGGCGCGAGATCTTGACAGGGTCCTTGAGCGGCACGAACTGCAGGAGATCCAGCGCAATTCCATGAGACTCGTGCTCAAAACGACTGTAGCCCTGCCCGTGCCGAACGACGTACGGCCAGCTCACCTCTCGAATGGGAAGGGTGGTCGGTCCCCAAAGGACACCGCTATCCTCATCCCTCACGTAGAACGTCTCGCCGGGTGTGTCGCTCACCGGGTCGTTCGACCATGGTGTCAGCTTGTTCTCTCGGCTGTTCTGGGACCACGTGTACCCCGCTCCGGACTCGGACACGTGGAACCCAAAGGCCTCGTTGGCGACCACGTTGATCCACGGAGCCGGGGTCCACTGCCCCTTCCCCAGCACCGTCACGTATTCGCTTCCGTCGCTGGCGAATCCCCCGAGGCCGTTGAAAAACTGAAGATCCGCGACGGAGGTAGAGACGGTCTCTTCCTCCTTCGGCGGAGAGCGCAGCTTCGGCGGAACCGGCCCCGGTCTGGTTCGCAGCAGGCGAACGACCTGTTCGGCCAGGGTCCCGTGACTCGCGAGGATCACCACCCGAGCGGCCGCCCGGAGGAGCAGTTGGTCTTGAGGAGGCACGAGATCAGCCCTGAGCACGAACACACTTCCCTGTGTGGCGTCCCTCTCCTGTCCGACCGCCGATTGGATCGCCTCCGCCATGGCTTCGAGGGACTGCTGGAGATCCTGGACGTACGACGTCTCCTTGGCGTTGAGGATCACCAGATCGGCGGAGACGCCTTTGAGATACCAGTATTCGTGTGCCCGTAGAAGCTGCCTGACCACGTCACGTTCATCTTCCACTTCGATGCGTACCAGGCAGATCGGGAGGTCTCCGGAGATGCCGTAGCCCCAGAGACCTGACGGACCAGTCTCGTTTCGCGCCACATCCCGTGGCGTTGCCCGCAGCGTGGGGTCCGTGTAGATCAGCCGATTGGCGAGCCGCTGGAACAGATGCGCCTCATCCTGGCTCATGCGCAGGTGGTGCAGCTGCACCTGAGCCTGCGTCCAAGCGAGCGCGCTTTCCCTATCGAATGTGGCCGGCTGTCGGTACTTCTGGGCAACCTCCAGGGCCGCGTTCCGGGATTCCGTCACCAAGGTCGTGAACACGAGGTTCACCGTTTCCCCGGCGGGAATGGCCACTCGGTGGCGCAGGCTCACGATGGGATCGAGCACCGCTCCCACAGTATTGGAAAGCGGACCACCATCGATCACCGATTGTGGCGTGCGGATTCCCCGGCCCCGACCGACGAAACGCCCCCGGTCGGTCTCGTACTGAACTTCGCCCACCGTCTCGCCCTCAACCGCTGCGAGATGGGCGAGCCACACCTGCGGTTCGTCAGCCGAGCGAGGACGCCGCGTGGCCAACAGCGTCTCGAGGTCAGCAACAAACTCCGTCTGCACGAACAGATTCGAGAACGACGGATGTGCCAGATCGGCGTCCTGGGGAGCCAGCACGATCTCGGCGTACGAAGTGAAATCGATCTCGCGATCGCGGCTCCCGAAATTGCTGACCGTCAGCCGCCGAAGCTCTGCATCGTCTTCCGGTGAGACGACGACCTCGAGCTTGACCGTAAGTGAGCTATGGCGCTGTATGATTTTCGCGCGGTCCTCGGAGTAGATGACCTCGTAGTAATCAGCTTCGGTTCCGGAAGGCTGGAACCCGGCAGACCAGACCTCACCGGACTCGACGTCACGCAGGAAGTGAAAACTGCCCCAGCAGTCACGCGTCGAGTCCTCGCGCCAGCGGGTGACGGCAAGCCCCCCCCGCCGACTGAAGCCGGAGCCGGCCGCCGTGACCATGACAGTGTAGCGGCCGTTGGACAGCAAGTGCGTGCGCGGGGTGAGGTCGTGTGGTGACTCGAACCGGCGCAGGGTGGGTGCCACAGCGTCCCGCACGTGGGCAGCCACCTCGACCTCTTCCCCACGTGGGCGTGCAACCGCGACCGCGCGCGGCGTACGCTCCTGGAGCAAGAGCTCGGTCGCTTGCACCATCGGATGCGAATGGAAGCGACTGCGCATGAGACCGCCATGCACCACATTCCCCAAGGAAACGATAGTCATGCCCTGATGGTGGGCCATGTACGCCTGCACGACCGCGACGCGCTGGCCCTCCGGCAGCCGAGACGGCGTGTAGTCGAGCGCCTCGTAGAACCCGAAGGCGCCGAGCCCACCCAGCTCCTCGAGACGCTCGTAGTTCTCCAATGCCGGGGCGGGATTGACCATCGCCGCGAGCGCCGAGGCGTACGGTGCCACAACCACGTCCTCGAACAACCCACGCCTGAGACCCAACCCGGGAACACCGAAGTCGGAGTACTGGTATGTCAGCCCGACGTCACGCACGTTGTACGCGGATTCCGAGACTCCCCATGGGACTCCGCGCTCCTTACCGTAGCGAATCTGGCGTCCAACGACGAGGCGGCTGGTGAGATCGAGCAGGCTATGCGCCGGTTGCCGCATCACGAGCATCGGCATGAGATACTCGAACATCGACCCCGACCAGGAAATCAGTGCCGCACCGCTCCCAACCGGGGTGAGGGAGCGGCCGAGGAGAAACCAGTGGCGCGGTGACACGTCGCCCTTCGCTATGGCCACGAAGCTCCCGAGCCTGGCCTCCGACGCCAGCAGGTCGTAGCAACTCGGATCGAGGGTCCCATCGGCCACGCGGTAGCCGATAGAGAACAGTTTGCGGGACCGGTCGAACAGGAACAGGAAGTCCATCGTGCGGACCATCCGTTCGGCGAGCAGTGCCAGGGCCGAGAGACGGTGCCCCAGCGTTCCCGCAGCATCGTTCGACTCTTCCGAATCCTCGGAGGAATCATCTTCGGTCAGCATCAGGTCCCGCATGTGGCTGCGTACAGCGCTCGATGCGGCTCTTGCCCAGACCAGGACCTCCGACTCGGAATCCTCCCGAGCATCCGCCGTGAGCGTGCGGGCCATGTCCAGCAGGTTGTCGGTTCCCGTCTCCAGTTGTCGGAAGCGGTCACGCCACTCCTCCAGTGAAGTCGGGGTCTCATCCAGCAAGTCCGCGACTGCCTGCGCTGCTGTACTGAGCTGATCGGTCGTTACGATTTGCGTTCGCTGCCCATGATCGGCATGCTCCAGCGTCTCGAGCAGCAGGTAAAGGGAATCGCGGATGCCGTCCAGGATCTCGACACGGAGGAGCGGGCGATGCCTGAGGCCGTTGCATCCCTGGGCCAGCGCAACGAGGTGCCCCGCCAAATTGCCACTGTCGACGGTGGACACGTACATCGGGTCCAGCGGTCGCAGATCAACGGTGTCGTACCAATTAAGGAAGTGACCGCGGACCCGATGCATGGAGTCCATCGTCTCGAGTGTAGCCTCGAGCCGATCGATCATCTCCTGGATCCCGATCCAGCCGAAGTCATGGGCCACCATCGTGCTCAGGAGATAGAGTCCCATGTTCGTAGGTGATGTCCGGTGCGCGGTAACGGGTTCGGGGTTCTCCTGGAAGTTGTCCGGCGGGAGCGCATGGCTGTGCTCGTCGACATATGTCTCGAAGAAGCGCCACGTTCGGCGAGCGATGCGACGCGAGCTGCGCAGCTGCGCAGGCGAGAGCACCTGCCTCTTCGGCACGCGTGGGGGAAGGCTCATGCGCCACGCGAGCACGGGTGCGAACACCCACAGCAGAGTGAACGGCAGAGCTACCAGCCAGACGCTCGGGTTGATTGCCGTGGAGAGGGCGCCCCCTGCCGCGCCGAGTATCACTCCCCGGCGAAGGTGGCGGTAGAAAGAGCGGAGCCGGAGATCGGCACCGAAGTCTGTATGCGCAGCGGCGATCCACTGCAGAAGGTTGCGTCTCGAGACGGAGAGTCGCCACAACGTGCGGCCCACCGCATCGATCATCAGCCATGCCTGATGAGCCAACACGGTAACGGCCAACAACGACTGCACCACGGCCACAACGGCATCGTTGCGCACGCTCCGAAGGTGGTTTCGCTTCGAGATCCCCTTGCGGTAGGGGAGGAGCCCGTCGAGCAACGGAATCGCCGTCGGAACGACAATCGATCCGACGAACAGGCCGGTCCACAGGATCGAGTTGACGCCAGGAAGGATCCAAGCCGCCAGCGCCAGGAAAAACACCCCGGGGGCTGACAGACTGCGCCGCAGATTGTCCACCATCTTCCACCGGCCGTGTGCGGAGAGGCGAACGCGCACCGCGCGGCCAGCCTCATTCCGGGCGCGGCCGGTGATCCACGGCAGCAGCTGCCAGTCACCGCGCACCCAGCGGTGGGTGCGGCGGGCTGCTACTTCGTAGTTTGACGGAAATTCTTCGAATAGGTCGATGTCGGTCGCGAGGCCGGCGCGGGCGAACAGGCCCTCGAACAGATCGTGGCTGAGGAGCGCGTTCTCCGGGACCTTTCCGTGAAGCGCCATCTCGAAAGCATCGACATCGTAGATACCT
>Ga0255055_10003019_pt1 | contig 11505 bp, 7 predicted proteins | sample JV7_2_27_MG_FD_188633 | JGI IMG/M metagenome (GOLD analysis project Ga0255055, IMG submission 188633) | Seawater microbial communities from Jervis Inlet, British Columbia, Canada - JV7_2_27 | ecosystem: Environmental > Aquatic > Marine > Inlet | place: Canada: British Columbia | collected... | reverse complement strand
GCCGCAACCATTAATTCTTCAGCACCCACGTCCCAGCGCTCACCAAAGCGGGTACATCCCATTCCGATGATGGCGATTTTGTCTTTAATCCCGGTTGCCACGTTTCCCTCCTCCAAAACTCCATCTTTTGCCCGATGGCTGTGTTGCCCCCGCCGGTGTATGCGGGATTTCACATCTAATTTTACTTAAATCAAGGAATTATTATTTACCGAAGGTAAATAATTTTTCGAGCAGCTGCGACTTCATGATATCGCCGTCGATTTTCAGTTTGCCGGATGTGTAGGCTTGCATAGCAGTAAGGGTTCCTTCCATCATCGCCAGAAAGTCGGCATCCGCCATCTTTAGCGTACAGGCCGGTTTTGCATGAACCCCGGATTCAATCGTACAGGTGTTGTCCTTAATCACACAATGCCAGTCGCCGCCGTCTGCCCCTGAGATGTTGAACTGAAATACGACATCGACACCGGCGGCTGCATCGGCTTTGAAGGTTTTACGCATATTTTCAAATATACCGGTAACGCTGCCTCGCCCTTGCGCAGCTGTCTCATCTTCAACCGGATCGGTACGGGGCGGTGCAATCAGCGCAAAGACAGCGCTATTGGCTTCTTTTAACTCCTGGGCCTCCTCGATGGAGTTGATTTTTCTCCAGTTCTCGTGGATCAGCTCCGGGGTCGGCGGATTATTCTGATCTCCCAGTTGAACAGCAGAGCCGGTCAGGACCGCTGCTCGATTAAAGTAACCCATACCGCAATTAAAGATGCCGCCGCTTTCTTGACACGCTTCGCTGCAAAGAACCATCACAAGGGGTACAACAAATTCCGGTTTTGATTTTTCGAACAGCTCCGGCGGCATCACATCTTCGGTCAGCCGCGAAGCGGCAATGGGCGCAATGGTGTTGATGTGGATATTATGTTTCATGCCTTCCAGCTTCAGGGTGTTCATCAACCCGACCAGAGCTGTCTTGGCGGCGGAATAATTGGTTTGCCCGAAATTGCCGTATAAGCCCGCAGCCGAGGTGGTCATCACGATCCGCCCGTAACCGTTGTTCTTCATGACGGCCATCGCCGGGCGGGTAACAAAATAAGCGCCGTTGAGGTGAACATCTAAAACCGCTTTCCAGTTTTCGGGCTCCATTTTTAAAAAACTTTTATCTTTAAGGATGCCGGCATTGTTAATCAGCATGTCCACCCGACCGAAGGCATCCAGTGCGGTCCGCACGATATTCTCACCGCCATCGGGTGTGGCCACATTATCGTAGTTTACCACGGCTTCGCCGCCCGCGCGTTTGATCTCTTCAACAACCTGATCGGCAGGGCTTTTTGAGCCTTTGCCCGTACCGTCGCGGGCACCTCCCAGATCGTTGACCACCACTCTGGCCCCGCGCCGGGCCAGCTCCAGCGCATATGCCCGGCCCAGACCCGTTCCGGCTCCGGTGACAATCGCCACGCGATCATCAAAGTGCATCCGGCCTTCTTCTTCGACGGCACCGGATACCGGGACGGCTTTCCAGAAGTAGTTCACAAAGCCGCGCTCTTGGTCCACACCTTTGCGTTTAAAGGCCATTTGCACCGGCAGCCCGACTTTTAGATCATCGAGTTCACAATCCGTAAAATCAGCCAGCAGCCGCCCGCCGCCTTCAAATTGCACCATACCGTATATGGCCGGAGGGTCTACCGAGACCGAAAGCATATCGCCGGTAAAGGTTTTAACCCTGGCCGGCACATCGGCAAATTCGTAATCCTCCTGGCTGTGGAAAGCGCCGCAGTCGGGATTCACGCAGATATCCATCTTCGGGAACTGGGGGGTTCCGCATTCTTTGCATTTACCGCCCACCAGGCCTAAAATCATTTTATTTTTGCGCCATAAAACGGTGGTGGCGGTCTGGGTCGGTGCTTCGGCCCGAATACCCATCTCCGTCTGAATCAGATCCCTGAATTTTAGCCACTTCAGATAGTTGCCCATGGTTTTTTTATTCGCCAGTGTCCCGGCAACGCCGTTTCTTTCAGCCAGACGGGTGCTGTTTTCGGTCACCTCGAAAAGCAGGGCGTTGGCACCCTGGCCGAAGCCGATCATTAGAATCCGATCGCCCGGCCGGGCCTTTTCCAGGGCCGAAATAAACATGATAAACGGATGGGCCGTGCCGGTTTCACCACAGACCTCATGCATATTGTCCCCCAGTTTCTCGGAAGTGGCACCCAGCTGCGCGGCGATATTGCGGTGGTCTCTTTTAAAAATACAGGGATAAACCAGTTTGTCGACATCATCCATGGTGATGCCCAGTTTTTCAAATAGGCCGTTGACCACCTCGGGAATGATCCGGCCGTATCCGGCATCTCTGGCCCAGCGCTCTTCCCAGACATAGTCGTACTTTTTATCGGCACCGCGGTAATGATCGACAAATTCATGGGCAATGGAATAAGATCCCTTGTATTCAGCGATAACATCCGTATCGCCGACCATCAGAGAGGCCGCACCGTCACCGAACCACATTTCGTAAAAATAAGCGGCTTTGGTCTCACGGCGGTCGGTGGCGGCCACCATGATACTGTTTCTTTCATCGCTTTTGACCGATTCCAGGGCGGTTATCATCGCGGTGGTCGAGGCTTTCTGGGAAGAGGTAAAATCCGCCGTAATCAGGTTATCTTTGATATTGAGTGCCGCCGAAACGATCCCGGCATTCTGCCGATCGGCAAACGGCAGGGTTGTGGAGGCCAGATACAGCCCATCCAGTTTTTGCTTGTCTTGACCGCAAAGGCAGTCGCGGGAGGCGGCCACCGCCATCGTAATGGCATCTTCATCCCAGTTACACATGGACCGTTCCCCCTGTGCGACCATCATCAGCGCGGGTGCGAACCAGCCCATGGCTTGAAAGATCGCCATACGCTCCAATCTCAACCTTGGAATATAGGCACCATAGGAAGTGATACCGATCATCTTTAACCCCCCCTCCTGAATTGCGAATTGCGGATTGCAGATTAAAAACCGACCAAGCGTTCCGCGTATTAATTCTGAACCCGGAACCTCTGAACCCCTCGTATGAAACTCCGCCTGGCCGGAACAGTAAACAGATTGAACATCGAACGTCCAATATTGATGACGCTACGCTTTATCGATTTTAAAACAAGCGAACCGCAGCCTGCGACGAGCTCAGTCGAATCGAATTTCGAAGGGTTGCTTCGCTCGCGCAGCGCAAGCGCTTGCGCCGCGTGTTGCTCAGTCTATTTTTAAATCGACAGAATACATTATTCGATGTTGGACGTTCAATGTTCGATGTTCATTTTTTAGTTAACCCGTCATATGGAACTAGCCAAGGACAAAGTTTCTTTTAAAATTAGACTGGCCGCCCGCCAAGGCGGGTAAACTTTTCAGGCCGGCGGCTGGGCTGAACCCTGAACCTGAATACCTAAATCTGAAATTTAAACAATTTCTCTATTAGCTGGGATTTCATGATATCCCCGCTGATGATAAGCTTGCCTGACGTATAGGCCTGCATGGGTGGAAGAACGCCGTTCATCATATTGAGGAAATCATGGTCCGCCATTTTAAGGGTGCAAACCGGTTTTTCATGGGTTCCGGAATTAACATTGCAAGCGCCGTCTTTAACAACACAATACCAGTCACCGCTATCGCCACCGGTTATAATGAACTGGAAAATAACATCCACGTCTGCGGCTGCATCCTTAACAAACGCGTTCGGCATCGCATCAAATATAGTGCTAACGGTTTCAAGCCCCTGCGCGGCATCGTGGGCTTCTTCCAGCGGTTTGGTAAAAGCTTGCAAAACATCACCGACCTGTTCAGTGGCATTCCAGTATTCCTTGGCGCCTTTCAGACTGGTGAGATTTTCCCATTGCGCTAAAAGCTGCTCGGGATCCGGAATCTCCCGGCCATCGCCCACCACAATACCGGGCCCGGTCACAATGGCGGCCCGATTGAAACAACCCATTCCCACATTGTAAATATTGCCGCTGACCGGACATTGCTGCGACACCAGATAAAGCGCCATCGGTGCCACCAGTTCCGGTTCCAGTTTATCAATGAAATCCGGCGGCAAAATGTCCTCGGTCAGGCGCGAAGTCGCCACCGGGGCGATGGTGTTGACCTTGATATTGTATTTTTCGCCTTCTAATTTTAAGGTGTTCATCAGGCCCACCAAACCCATCTTGGCGGCCGAGTAATTGGTCTGGCCGAAATTACCGTAGAGTCCCGCCGCCGAAGTCGTCATCAGGATCCGTCCGTACCCCTTTGCCTTCATCACGCCAAAAGCCGGACGCGAGACGTTATAGGCCCCGTTTAAATGCACATCGAGGACCGCCTGCCAGTTTTCCGGTTCCATTTTCAAAAAAGTCTTATCCCTCAGGATCCCGGCATTGTTGATCAGGATGTCCACCGTACCGAACGCATCCAAAGCGGTCTTAATGATATTTTTGCCCCCCTTGACGGTGGCCACATTATCGTAGTTTGCCACCGCCTCACCGCCTAAGGCTTTGATCTCATCGACCACTTTTTCAGCAGGCGCCTTTGATCCCTTCCCGGAACCGTCCCGGGCGCCGCCCAGATCGTTGACCACCACGCGGGCACCCCGTTTGGCCAGCTCCAGCGCATACTCTCTGCCGAGCCCGGCGCCAGCACCGGTGACAATCGCCACGCGGCCATCAAACCGAATTTCTTCTTTAACAATGTCGCCGTATTCAAAAATGCCGTTATCCATCACCACTTCACCGGACTCGGCGTTGATGACCCGCCAGAGCGCCTTGCCGGCATCGATTTTCCAGATCAACGTTTTAATCGGCACACCGGGATACAGGGGGCGTTTAAACCGGCAGTCGAACCGCCTGACCTTTTGCGGTTCACCCGGGATCAAGGTTTCAATCAACGCCCGACACGCATATCCGTGGGTACACAAACCGTGCATAATCGGCTTTTCAAAACCGGCCATTTCGGCAAATTCGCTGTCCACATGCAGTTGAAACGTATCACCGGAAAGCCGGAAGATCAGCGGCTGATTCGGTGTGGGCGCGGCTTCCTCAACAAAATCCGGCTCTCGGCCCGGAAAATGAATTTGTTTTTTGGGCGCATCGTTACCGCCAAATCCGCCGTCCAGGCGCGCAAAAACAGTGGCAATGCCGGTAAACAATTTTGTGCCGTTTGAGTGATGCGTTTCGAATTCGGCAATGATCAGGGCACCTTTATTTTTGCCCTTGTCATAGTAGTGGGTAATGGCACCTTCGGTGGTAAGGGTGCCTTCGGCAGGAATGGGGTTGTGGAAGATGATTTCATGCTCGCCGTGTAAAATACCGACCAAATTGACATTGCTGGCGGTTGCCAGCTCGGGCATTAAATCATAAATCGTCGTAATCGCAAAGCTGGGTATCACCTTTAAATCTTTTTCATAGCAGTAATCCAGATCTGAAAACCCGGCGCCCACCCCGAGCGCATAGAGCACGGTGTCTTTCCATGTGTAATCTTTGGTAAACGGTCCGATTTTTTTCCCGATGGCATCCAGGTTTAACGCCATACCCCTCCTTTATGTAACTGGTTTCATAACCATCACCTCTTGCCCGATGGCTGTGTTACTCGTCGTCGATGATGGTATCGCGGCAAGATGCCGCTCCCACATATTTTTTATAAGGATAAACAAAAGCATTGTTGTGACTGAAAAAATAGTGGGAGTGGCTTCCAGCCACGATGCTCCGCTTTTTCGCTAACCCGCGCCTTTTGAGCACCATAATATATTAAGATCTGATGCGAAATCCCGCCAATTGGCGGGGTTGAAATCATAAATCTGTAAAATCAAGACGTGAAATCCCGCAATTTGCGGGGGCTTTCGAGCAAGATCTAATGATTCTGAAACCAGTTCAACTCAATTAATCCTTCTAAAACGATTTACAGATTATTTTTGAGACAGCTTCTGGCTTTTTTTTGTGATTATTTCATTGCTCATGTTTCAGGTATTCTGCATAAAATAAACAAAAAAACTGTGTGCTAAATTTTAAATGCGGATTGGATTATTAGCGGCGAGGATTGTTGTAACGGCCTGTGTTATTCATCTTCTTTTTCTGTTTTTTCAAGAATTCGATTGAGTGTCGCGTTTATGCTCAGCAGTGAATATTTAATATCATTTAATTGATTCATAAGCGTTTCACGGTCGTCGGGATTATGAGAAGACGTTCCGGTGTGGGTTCCGATTTTGCGGGAAATGTCATCCAATCGGATGCCCAGGGTGACAATAAAATACAGCAGAAGAATAAGGGCAAAATTTTCCTCGCGCCAGTATAACACCTGCCAGCCCACATAAAGAATCACTAAAAAGACAACACTGGTTAAAAAATACGGGTGATTAACAGTCCATTTTTTTATTTTTCCTAGCATATAAATAGTCTTGAATTTTATTTAGAAGCTATCTCAAAATTGCATTTAATCCGCCAATATGGGCGGGATTTCACACCTATCTTTATGGATATTTAGGAGTACAGCAAAATATCGCGGCAAGATGCCGCTCCCACTGTTTACAATGGGATGTGGGAGTGGCTTCCAGCCACGATTCAAACACCTGATCGGCTATTTTCAACGTCTACCTGCACTGCCAGCCTGTATTCACATGGTTTCAGGCCTGCTATGATTTTTTAAGTTCCTCGTCTCTCAGGACCCGGCGCAAGACCTTGCCCACGTTGGAAACCGGCAGACTTTCCCGGAATTCAATTTTCTTCGGACGTTTGTAACCGACCATATTTTCCTTGCTAAATTCGACAATTTCTTCTTCGGTAGCGGTTTCGCCGGGTTTAAGCTGAATAAAGGCTTTTACGGCTTCTCCGCTTTTTTCATCCGGCGCTCCAATCACAGCCACCAGTTCCACCTTGGGATGCTGAAAGAGAATATCTTCGACATCACGCGGGTAAACATTAAAACCGCCGACTATAATCAGGTCCTTTTTACGATCGGTAACCAGGATATAGCCTTCTTCATCGACATGGCCGATGTCACCGGTTAAAAAATATCGCTTTCCCTCAATTTCGCGAAATACATTCTCGGTTTCTTCGGGCCGCTTCCAATAGCCTTTCATCACCTGGGGACCGCAGATGGCAATTTCACCGTCTTCACCCCTGGGCAATTCTTGCGCTCCTTCCTCGATATCAAGAATTTTAATGTCCGTACCGGGCAGAGGAAAGCCAATGGAGCCGACCTTGCGCTGTTCCAGGTTTGTTGGATTGACCGTGGCAATGGGTGCGGTTTCACTTAAACCATAGCCTTCAAAAATGACGGAGCCTGTTTTTTCTTCAAACTGCCGGCAGACTTCGGCCGGCAGCGGCGCACCACCGGAAAAACACCCCATGAGCGAACTCAGATCGTATTCGTCTAAATGCGCATGATTGGTAAAGGCCACGAAGATAGTTGGTACAGCGGGCATGACGGTCGGTTTGTACTTCTGCACTGTTTTCAGGACTTCTGTGAAGGGCGGTTTCCCGGCCCGGGGATCTGGAATACAAATCAGACGACTTCCGGTGCCGCAGGCGGATAGCATAGCGCAAGTCAGGCCGAAACTGTGATACCATGGAAGAACACCGAGGTAAGTGTGAAACCCGCCCATGCGTGTTTTTTCAGGCTTGGCACCCGGTTCATGCACCAAACGAATCCACTCGAGCGCAGCTGTTACATCATAGGTAAAACTGATGTGTGTTAGCGCTGCACCTTTGGGCACGCCGGTGGTTCCGCCGGTATAAATGATCAACGCCAGATCTTCGACCGGATTGATTTCGATTTCGGGCGGCTTTGGTTGGGCCGCAGCGACCACATCATCAAAAAAAAGATGGCCGGGCTGGTAATTCCCGGCTTTGGGAATTTTTCCTAAAAGCCCGCCAAGAAACGCTTTGATAGGCGGCAGATAGGATTTGACCCCGCAGATCACCACGGTCTCCACGTCCGTACCTCCAATGGCTTCAACGGTCGTTGGATAAAACTCGGGATGATCCATACAAAAAACGGCTTTGGCACCGGCATCTTTTAACTGGTAATTGAGTTCATTTGCCGTGTATTGGGGATTGCAGGTGACGCAAACGGCTCCGGCTTTTAAAATTCCAAAAAAAATAGCCGGATAGTGGGGCAGGTTGGGCAGAAAAATAGCCACGCGGTCTCCCTTTTGAATACCGTGCGAGGCCAAAAAATTGGCAATGCGATCGGCGGTGTCTTTTACCTGGGCATAGGTACGGGTGGCGTCATTGAAAATGGTATATACTTGATCGGGGTAATTGCCGGCAGATTCATCAAGTACGGCAAACAGCGGTTTTTCGTATCCGGAAATATCGTGTGGTACGTCTTGTGGCCAATTGGGAGTCGGCCAAGTTGTAGCTGCCATTCGGACCTCCTTTGGTTAGTGGTTGCTGGGAACACCTCCTTTAAAATGAATAGAAGACATGTTAAATTTTGGAAAACATAACAAAAATAGCAACTATTTTAAAACCTTGCCCCAGTTTTTCATTTTGTTTACGATCAATTAGGGTTATAGTGAATTGCGCTTTTGGTGTCAAACAAGAAAACACGGATATAGACTCCCGCTCAAGGATTCTTTGCAATGAAAAGTTGGGATATAGGGCGAAGAATAATCTTTTAAAACAGGGCGTCCATATTTTCACTGCCACGGTCAAGACTTATAGTGGTTGTCAAAAAAACATTCCGGTATTCAAACGTTTTTTTCTACAACCCCTTATGCCGCAATTCCGTATTTGGGTGTTTTCAAACCGGGTGCTTTGCACCCGGTTACACCCGCACCGATTAAGGCACTGTCGTGCCTTTGTTTTTTCCCGCCGATGGCGGTAAAATCCAAGCCACCCGCTCCGCGGGTGGCCGGTGGCCCAGAACATTATTATGTAAAGCGGTATAAAAAGACAGGTTTATAAATATTCAGGAAACTCGGTTTTGATGAGCTCATAAAGCTCTTCGCCGATCGCCAGGCCAAGATCGATAAATTGGGGGCCGAATTTTTTCCCTGCTGGAGTTCTGAATGTGGGTTTGATGGCGGCGATCTTTTCCATTCCTTTTGGATATCCTTTCATAAAGTCAGTCAGGGGAGGATTGAAGTAAGATACCATATCCCAAATGGTATCGTTAAAATTGTCCGGGCCCCAGCGAAATTTATCGGCGTCATAAAGGCAATTTGAAAGCAGTTCTCCGAATAGAGTGCCCAGATCAATATTGTCTTTAAAGGCCTCATGGTTTTGGATGGCGCAGCAGATATCCTCAATTTCCTGGGATGAAAACGGATATTTTTTCAGTACCTTCTTTGCGTAAGCCGCCGCATGCGCTGAATGATCCTTTTTCTTACGCTTGATATCATGCAATAACCCGGCGCTCTGCGCCAGGCATACCAGTCGGGACAGGTGATCTCTGTCAAAATCGCCGTGACCGGCCTCAATTTGCACTAAGGCACCCGCATCGTGTGATACCTTCACGGCATGTAGCAGCCCGTGTCCGAAATCATCTTCCAGGTTATCGGTGACAAAGCGCAGCAACTTTTTGATGATGGGGTTGTTATCAAATACCTGCTTAGAGGCTTCATAGGCCCGGGCATGGTCCCGGTAAAAATCAGGAGTAGGATAGCGTGATACGATTTGGCGGGCCTGCTGACGGATTTGATGATAAATTGATTGCATATAAATGGGTGTTCATGGAGTGATTCATAATATGGATTTTAGATTTCGGATTTTAGATCTAATAACAGACTGATCGAATGCACATTAAGTCTCCACCATTCCAAATCCAAAATCTAAATTCCAAAATCTGCAATCAAGGACGATTATATCTCAGACAGAGAAAATGGCTTGCCACAGACTCTCCATTTTCCATCTTCTTTGACAAGGGTTAGGGTTTCATCAAATTTATGGGTTTCAATGAGAAAAAACAATCTCCCAACGAAAGCAAAAACAGGATTAATGGAACGCAGACGATCCCCTGTAATTCTGACTTTCGCGCTGTTTTGATCCATCAGATTGATTTCGGTTTGGACGCCAGAAAGCTGGTTTTTCATATAACCCGGAGAAAAGCCCATGGCTCTTGCCTGTTCGGCGGCATGAAACAAATATCCGCCCACAATATCGGCCTCTTCGCCCTCAGAAATTTCACTGCAGAGGTTTTCCGTCATCGAAGTGCCGTCCAGCATGAAATAGGCTTTTGTAAACTCAACCGCCGCTTCTGCGGGGCTATTCACCTTGCTGCTGAATAAGATCAGAATCGACTGCAGAATGACAAAAATCACGATCACAGACCCAATAATCATAACATTTTTAGCGCTTAGCATTTATTTAGCCTCCCTAAAACCCTAACCCGGACAAGCCGGAATTGACCATTGATCACTTGTTGGAATGAGATCAACTTAAACAACCCCACTAACATAAAACCGTCGCCGATGACAAGAATTTTTAGATCATTAACTTTGGCAATTAGGCTTCAAAGAAAAAAGCTATTTGGCTAATATGCTGATAGGGAAAAAATCATCCGCAGATTACGCAGATTGCACAGATTAAAGGGTTAGCTGTTAAGATAGTAATCTGGCAAGCTAATGAGGTTCAAGGCTGAAGGAAAACAAATTCAGCGGCTTAACAGCTGAAAAGCTCAACAGCTTAATAGCCAACATGATGTTTGGATTGCCTAAATCAACCCAATGGGTTAATCTTAATACCGCCGCAGAGTTGCCAGAGAACCAGAAGATAGGATCAAACAGGCATTGATCAGGTTTGCAATGCTTCAAATTTAGTTGAGGCTATCTCAAAAATAGTAGATCACGTCCCCCGCTTAACAGCGGGACTTCGCATCTGATCCTTATATTTTGAGGTGCTCAGCAAGGCGTGACATTTAGTTTTCTAAATTAAATCGGTTTGATTCACTCCTTAATATTCATATAATTAGATGTGAAATCCCGCTTTTTCTGGCGGGGCAACACAGCCCTTGGGCGTTAGATGCATTTTTGAGATAGCTTCTCGATTTATGGGGGGTTTCTGAAGATGATAGATAAAAACGAGAATATCTTTGGCCACATCCAAAATGCCGTGATTTATTCGATTGCCGGGTTTAAAGCCGCATGGAACAATGAGATGGCTTTTCGAACAGAAACGATTGTCATTGCAATCATGTTGCCCATCGGCATCTGGATGGGTAAAACGGTCGTAGAATGGGCGCTGCTCATCGGCTCCTGCATGCTGGTGCTAATTACCGAATTGCTCAATTCAGCGGTGGAAAACGTGGTGGATCGTATCAGTGCGGAACGCCATATTTTATCAAAACAGGCAAAGGATTTAGGTTCCGCCGCTGCAGCGGTCAGCATGCTGACCGCCTTGATTGTATGGGGTCTGATTGCGTACGAGCGCTTCATGAGGTAAGAGAAAAAAAGAAGTGCCTTGTATAGTTAAAGTTGATTAAAAAATAGTTTCTTCTTTTCGGTAAAATCAGTTATTTGGTTGGAAGAGAAGGTAAGTGCCTTGGGCTGCGAGCCCGGATTTTAGTATCTTCCTTCCA
>Ga0255055_10003018_pt1 | contig 11507 bp, 11 predicted proteins | sample JV7_2_27_MG_FD_188633 | JGI IMG/M metagenome (GOLD analysis project Ga0255055, IMG submission 188633) | Seawater microbial communities from Jervis Inlet, British Columbia, Canada - JV7_2_27 | ecosystem: Environmental > Aquatic > Marine > Inlet | place: Canada: British Columbia | collected... | reverse complement strand
GGTTGTTGTGGGCGAGTGATTTCCACTGTCACGACCGAGGCGAAGGCGCGTCCCCGCGCCGCCAGTTGAGGACGCGCAGGGCTCGAAGCGTGTTCCATCTGCCGGGCACCCTCCCTGGTTCGAGAGCGAAGAATGTCTTTCCCGTGTATTGGCTTCCCTTGTCCCAGAGGCCATCCTTCCGTCGTTTTGAGCGCACCAATTCAACGGCTCTGGCGGCCCTCTGATCCATTGAAGTGCCGGCATCCTGGAGATGTTCTAGACCACGAAGCACGTCATAGTGCCACCGCGGCGGGAAATGGAACGTCGTCCACGCCTGGTTGATGACGTCACCGGTTCGATGTGACAGGTACATCTGATGGCGAAACATGAATTCGTGTCCGTGGGCGATGGCTGTGTCTGCATCGCTCCTCCCAGCTCGTCGCTTCCATTCCAAGAGCCCTTCGAGCACCGAGATGGTCGTATGAAACGAGGAGTGGGTGGCGCCACGGAAGTCTTCACAATTCCATCCACCATCGGCCATGCTTCCCGCCTGCAACATCTCCGCCACGGAGTCGACCCTGGAGTCGGCCACGTCGAAGTACGACACCAGCGACAGGATCATGCCGTTGACGCACTTTTCGGCTAACTGGTGGCCTGTGAACAAGGAGACACCACCGTCGATCCAGTCGGCACCGTCGAGGAGCCTTTGACAACCTGCGATCGCCTTCGAGTTCGACGGCGGCAACCCCAATCGTCGAAGAAGCAGCAGCGTGTACGTTGTGGAGGTCCACTTCGGGCCGTAGAGGCCTCTACCCCACGTTCCCTCCTCGTCCTGGCGATCGAGAAGCCGCTTCCCCCAGCCAACCCGACCGACCTCCGACCGTGTCGCTGCCCAAACCTCCGGAACCTCGTGTAGAAGGTCTCGTTCTGTCTGCCAGCGGATCGCCGGATCGCCGTCGGTTAGCCAATCGATGATGAGATCGCTCATGTGACAATCGTGGCGACCCCGATGAACTTCGGCAACCCTGCTCGGGTGCATTATCCACTCGGCATACCCAACGAAGCACTTCCCTGACCGCCCATATCGGCGCGTACGCGTGCCTGCTCTTTCCGAAGCCGTGTCGTACCTGCCGTCAGCTCGCTGGGTGGCGTTCCACGAGTTCGTAGTGCTGGGAGTGTGCGTCGTAGCGTTTGAGGACCTCGCGAGCGGCGGCCGGAACTACAGAGCCTGTCCTGTCCGGCCCGGCGAAGGTCTCTACCGCTGACCACTCATCGAAGGTCATCAGCGTGACAAACTCGATGTCCGTGTCAGGGCTGTCGGTGCAACGCAGGATGTCCACCCCGATCAGACCGGGAATCGCTTCTGAGATGATGCCTGGCACGACGGAGGTGGTCAGTAGCTGCTGATAGGCCTCGGCGTTCTCGCTCGTGGTCCAGCCATGCCAGATACGCAGGATCATCAAGGACCTCCTTCGAGTTTCACGCTTCCCCCGCTGATGTCGGCACAGACGCGGCACGTACACTCTTCGGGTCAGCTGATGGAGGTGACAATGAGTTGCTGGCCCGTCGAGCGAGATGAGCGCTGCGCTGAGTAGTCGGACGTCACGATGCCTGCGGCGACGCCGCGTACTCGCGCCCGACGAACCCGGCCTCGAGCAGGATCGGCTATATCGTGGACGGAGGTATCTGCCCCCCAACGTCGGGTCGGTGTGGGTCTATCCGGTCGGCGGTGTGTAGGCGGCCAGCGCCGTCTTGGCCCTTTCAACCAGGGCATGCTGGTCGTCCGTGTCGAACAGTTGCGTGGTGACGGCCTTGCTCAGCGCGCCGGTGCTCGCCACGGCAATGCTCACCGCCCCGGCAGAGATGGAGTCCGGTGCGTCGACGATGGCGAAACCGTCGTACTCGCCGAACATCCAGTAGAAGCTCTCGAGGGTACCGCCGAGGGCTTCGGCCACCTGCCGCGCAGCCGCGCTGCGGTCTGCTGGGTTCTTGATCATGCTCGTTAGCGACTCGGGGGTGTACGAAAAGAAAAGGGCGTACTTCGCCATGGCTCCTCCTGTGCCGGTGTCCTCCCCGAAGCGTACTCGTCGCGGCTCATCGGTGACGGGCCGGATGCGCCGATCATCCGATGTCGAACACCCGGCCGTCTCGAGGAACTGACAGACTGACAGGTCGTGGCGCGCCGCGGCTTCAGCCATGTGCGGCGTGATGCGCTGTCGCGAACCGTGAATGAGGAAGAACTGCGCAGAGCCCCGCGACAGATCAACAGGTCAGGGGCGGTCCGTGCCGAGCCTCGGCGGTGCCTCGGAGTCTCGCAGACCGCCGGCTCCCAGAGACGACCCTTAACCGCTCGGGATCAAGTCTCCGGTACCGGAAACGCCCGTGGGCCCACCCGCTCGAGGACGGCACTTCCTGAGCTGATCGTGCGGGCGCGGCGAACGTACTTCCAGAAGAACTTTCTCGGCTTGTCCGAGCGACTTCGAAGGCTGCGCTGCGCTCCTACGTCCGTTTCGCCACTGGGTGTCAACGCCGGGCCCCTCTGGTTCTCTGGGGGCTAGTCCTCTTCATGGGCCGACATTGCCTCTCACGACCCCAGCTCAACTGCCGATGATGTGGCTACAGGATCGGACGCTCTCAGGAAGGAGCCGTCGGCGGTGAAGCTCTTCATCTTCTGCGAAGCCTGCGGCATCCCGCTGCGCGCCCCGGCCCGCTGCTGCGCGCGGTGCCGACCCGTTCACGAACAAAGCCGACACCGCCGCAGCGTGAAGAAGATCGCTCCTCGTGCCTCTCGCCAGCAAGGCCGATGACCTGACTGCAACCGACGGTCCGCAGTTCGGAACTGCCGCCGACATTAAGTCGCCGACAACACCCCATCCGCCCGATATCGCCCACATCTCGAGATCAACGTCCTGTGAGCCCAATGTGGCTTGGTCATATGCGGCGGCAGACTCGGGTACCGGAGCTGCAACGGCGATGCCGATCAGCATCGCCCTGAAGCAGCAAGGCCCCCTAAAGAGGAGGCGTCGTCGGCGAGTTCTCGTTGATTAACTGCCCGCCTCAGGCGCGTGTTGCCGTCCGCAGGCATGCGTTGCTGCCGGGCACGACCGCGGTGAAATGGGAATCAGGTGCGAGGCGCGCATCCTCCCTGTCTCGACCGATGGACACATCCTCGCAGTGCATGCAGCTACATGACAGGGTCCCTATGACCCGACTGCCCGGTGACCATCCGGGGCCGAGCGTCTATTCCGCGGTTGACGAGTACACGCTCCGGCCCTCGCCGTAGTAGCTGTCGTAGACGTGCTGGTAGACCCGATCCACCTTCTCCTGCCACAGGTCCTTGGTAAAGGCGCCAGGAAGCCGATCCAGCTCCTCCTCGATGTTGTCGCCCACCCCGTCCCCGTCGCCGTTCATGTGTATGGCGTCAAGGCGCAAGAGAGGACCTGGGAGGCATCCCAGTCGGTGTGACGACCCGCCCGTACAGACCCGTCGGGAACCCAGAAGGAGGCGCGGAACGCTCGCTGGGATGCTTGGGTGTTCTCTATCCAGCGTTGATGATTGCCGACCCTGAGCTATCAAGCGATACCGAGGCATTCGTGCCGAGAAGCACAATCGCCAACAAGGCCACAATCGCAATCAGGCTGACCAACAGCACATACTCCATGAGGCTCGCGCCACGCTCATCAGACCCCCACACCCAGATTCGACGCCACAGAATTCCCATGTCCTAGCCCCCTGTTGCCCAGCTTCGGCCCTAACCGAGACCCAGCACCATCGTATCGATGACGACCCGCCAGCACAGCGAGTTTGACGCACCAAAAACGCAACCCATCAATGGACTAGGCATACCACTCCAGAGCTCCGTGTGGGCGATTCCCCTGTCGATCTCGCTGCCGCGAGCTCGGGGTACAGGTCCGCCCTGCGACTAACGGTCCATCCGCGGGCGGGCCGCCGCAGGCCCCCAAGTAGCAGCGGCCCGGCCGTCGAACCTGTCGAGAGCGTCAGGCCGAAACGGTTTGGGGGAAAGGTTCGGCCGGAGATGGATGACTGTCTCTCAACTGATCCCATACCAACCATACGCGACCACGCGGCGGCTGTGAGGTGAGTGTTTCGCGGCTCACCTAGCTAGTTGGCTCGCGGCCGGACGCGAACGGGCCGCCGCGGCTTCTCATGCGCGGCGACCCGGCTACGCCGACCCATCGAGGAAACCGGGCCGATCAGTGTGTGAACAAGGTTCGGCTTCCATCCCAGTTTGAACGCGGAGACGGCTGTCCCTCGACAGATCCGAACCGACCATACGCGGCTGACAGCAGGCTGTGAGGTGAGTGTTTCGCGGTCAGTAGGTCTCCGATACCAGAACTAGTGCTGACGGGACGCCACGCTTTGACGCCCAGGTCCACGCTTGACCCCGCCGATGTTGTTATTGGGACGATGGAACCCGACAAGAACGCTGCAACTGCGGGTCGTATCCGCCTCCTTCAAGAACTTCGCGACGAGCTACGTCGCCGCCCCGGCGATGATGATGCCCAACGGATGCTGCGTCACGTTGAAGCCGAACTCGTGGCGATAACCGATGACAGCGACGAGGATCACATCTAACGCGGACGGGCCGCCGCGGTGGTAGGAACGCGACGGCCCCGTCACTCGGACCCTTCGAGGAACCGGGCTCCGGGGGAGGAACCTCGCGGCTCCCATCGCAGGTGGTGGACTGGAGTGGGAGGGTTCCCTCGACAGATCCGACACCGACCATACGCGGATCGCTGCCACGCGGCAAAACGTGTCGCACTTGTTCGGTGCGCGGCACCGTGGGTGTCCCCTGCGTCACGTTGGACGAGTTCAACCAGGTACTCGCCATCTCGGCCGGAGCGAATCTTGTTATGAGCGGCTGGTCAGTTTGATGCTGGTTGTTCCGCGGAGTTCTTCGCTAGTGCCGTTGATGATGCCGTGACGACTCCGAGCAGTATCACGACGATGGCGAGGCCGATGGTGAGATTGGTGAATTCGGCGATTACTCCGATGAGTGGTGGCCCTGCCAGGAAGCCGAGGTAGCCAAGGGTCGCGGTTCCGCTGATGCCTTCGGCGGGTGTTGTCCCCTGTTCGGCTGCTGTGGTGAAGATGACGGGGATGATGTTGGCGAGTCCCGCGCCGATGGCGGCGAACCCGATGATGACCGAGAGAGGTGTTGCGACCAGTAGTCCGAGGCCGAGGCCGATGGTTGCCAGGGCGGCTCCGGTCTGGACGAGTCTGATGGGTCCGACACGGCGGTTGATCGCGTCTCCGGTGAATCGCCCGATCGCCATGGTGATGGAGAAGGCTCCGTAGGCGAGGGCGGCAACGGCGGTCGTTGTACCGAGATCGGAGGTGAGGTAGGTCGCTGACCAGTCAAGTGCTGAACCTTCGGCGAGCATCACAGCGAAGGCGATGATCCCAAGGATGAGCAGCCTGCCCTTCGGGAACCTGATTGTGGGTCCTTCGCTGCTGGTCGTGACGCTCTGGGGAAGCCGCTTGAGGATCGGCCATGTTGCGACCGCCACCATGGCGGCGACCGCTACCGCTTGGTAGAACGGTTGAATCCCCGACCGAAGCAGTGCAGCAGCGAGGAGCGATCCTGTGAGTGCGCCGACGCTGAACATGCCGTGGAACGATGACATGACTGGCCGTCCCAGTGAGGTCTCGATTTCGGCGGCCACTGCGTTCATCGCAACATCCATTGATCCAAGAGCTGCGCCAAACGTCGCGAGGGAGATGGCGAGGGTCAGAGGTGACGGTGCTGCGAGTGGAAGCAGCAGTGTTCCGGCCATAGCGAGCGTGGTCCACCGCGTCACGACGTCGGCACCGACTCGGGAGGCGATCGCCCCGGTGAGGAGCATCGCTGCTACTGCGCCGACTGCCAGGAATAGAAGAAGGATGCCGAGTGCACCTTCACTCAGACCGAGTTCGTCGCGCACGTATGGGATGTGAGGTGCCCAGGTGGCGAGCATTATCCCATGGACGAAGAACACGATCGCAATCTTGGTGCGATCCGTGAGGTGGCTAGGCATGGAGCACCTCGACGCCCATGTTCATGAACGCGTCCATGTTTCGATCTGGGGGTACGATCAACAGGTCGAGGGCGTCGCGATCTGCCACGGCATACGGCGCAGCGATCATGAGCTTGTCACCGGTAGCAACGACGATGACCTCGCCACCCGCCTTCACGACCGCCCGCTTGAACTCCACCTCATCCGCTCGCGTCGTCGATACACCGGCATCGGGATGTACTGCACATGCACCCAGCAGCACCCTGTCCGCATGGACACCCGCAAGCGCAAGCGTTGCCGTGGCGTCCACCGCAGCGCCAAGCGTTGGATCGACGACACCCCCGAGCATCAACGTCTGGATGCCGCGGTCCGTTGCCGCTGCACCTATTCCTGGGCTGCTCGTCACGATGGTCATCGCTGCCGAGGGCTCTAATGCTTCTGCAACCAGCAGGTTCGTCGAACCACCGTCCAACACGACTACACCGCCCAGGTCCGACAAGTACTTAGCTGCCCGGAGAGCGAGAACCGCCGACTCACCAGATACCTCGGCGATCCGCTCCCGATACGGTGCAGGTACCTCCGCCACAGGCAACGCTCCGCCTCGAACACGCTGGACAAGACCGATTGAGGCGAGGAAGCGAAGATCGCGCCGGATCGTGTCGTCAGACACTCCGAAGCGGCTCGCCTCTTGACTTGCGACGACTCGGCCAGAATCGTTGACCCTCTCCACGAGGAGCCGACGGCGCTCCTCGACCATCGCCGAGTCCTCGACCGTAGCAAGAGGCTGCTCTCGACTTACGGCCTCTCTGGCATTTGACAGATTGTACTGACTCATGTTGCACGATATTACACGATACTGCACGTTGCTGCCAACTCACGAAACCGCCCATATCGGCATCGCATCACATATGCGATATCCAGCGAGGGTGGACGTGCTGCCGGATATCCGCGACCGTCGGGAGGGCGGTGAGCCGAGATCACAGACCTGGAGGCTCCTCAATTGCGCGGAACGGTTTCGTCATACGTTCCGGGCAGTTCCTCGAAGGCGGGGCTTCAGCGATCCTGAAAGATCTCGATGACGACGCGCATCATCAGCACGCCTCCCGAGAACAGGGCGATCAGCCCGAGCAGGTCGAACAGGCTGACGTTGCTCGACACCAAGCACCGCCCTCGATCTGGAACAGCAACACTGCCAGCAGGGCGAGCACGGCGCCGATGAAGGCCAGCACGGCGCGATTCGCCAGGCGGCTGACCGCACGGAGGTCCTCGGCGTGCGAAAACAGGCTGACTCGGACTGCCAGATTGCCCTGCTCGATCTGGCCGGCGATGCGATCGAGATGGTGTGGGGCTCGGCGCAAGACGGGGGCGAGGCGGATGGCCTCGCGCTTCAGCTCTTCCTGAAGGTTCTCCGGCCGCAGTGCCTGGTCGAACTCCTCCTTCCCGATGGCCCGGGCGGCGTCGATGATCGGATAGCCGGGACTGAGCAGCTCTAGCGAGGCCTGAACGGTGGCCAGTGCCCGAACCATCTCGGTGACGCTCGGGGGCATCTGCAGCTCGAAGCGGTGGGCGATACGGAGGAAGTCCTCGAGCAGTTCCGCGGATGGTTCGGCTCCCGGGCCGAGCCGATCGGCCATGAGCCGGGCAAACGCCCGGTCCAGCTGCGCCGGATCCACGTCGGCGGCGCCCATGCCGACCTGAAGGGCCGCGGCCCGAAGCATCGTCGGCTCGTTGAGGGCAAGAGCAGCGAGGATGCCGGTGATCGCGGAACGCTCGAAGGCGTCGAGCCTACCCGCTGACCCGAAGTCGATGAGACCGATCCGACCGTCCGGCATGAGGATGACGTTGCCGGGATGGGGGTCGGCGTGGAATCGGTGACCGCCGAGGATCGCGCCGACCTCACTCTGGAACAGTTCGTCGACGAGCCGACGCCCGCGGTCTCCACCGACGACACCGGTCCGCCCGAGCGGCTCACCCTCGATCAGCCCCAGGACGAGCACGGATTCGCCGGACAGTTCCTCGAAGACCGCGGGCACCACGATGACGTCGGTCGCCATCGATGCCGCCGACCAGGGGGCTGGGCGGCGACGCTGGCGGGCTCTCGACGCCGGCACCACTGCAGTGTTTGTTGAAGCTGATGCTCCAAGAGTCCGGTGCCGAACCCATGGCGAGACCGTGGCTCAGGTTCCGTGGGCGAGACACGGCGTGGGCCATACCCGCGACTTCGACGCAATGGCGGCCTGGCTCGCTGTGCGAACCTCGAAGAGCGCGACGTGTCAACTGTTGCGGGTGGCGTGGCGGACGATCGGGTCGATCGTCACCCGCGTCAATGATGACGTTGAAGCCACCGTTGATCGTCTCGAGGGTCTGCGGCGGATCGGGATCGATGAGATCTCTTACAAACGGGGGCACCGCTACCTGATCGTCGTGGTTGATCACGACACCGGCCGTCTCGTCTGGGCCGGACCCGGCCGCAGCGAGGCCGCCATTGGACGTGTTCTTCGACGAACTCGGAGAGCAGCGGGCAGCCGAAATCACCCACGTTTCAGCGGACATGGCCGACTGGATCGCCCGTGTCGTCACCCGGCGTGCACCCAACGCCATCCGCTGCGCCGACCCTTTCCACGTTGTCGCCTGGGCGATCGAAGCGCTCGACATCGAACGACGCCGCGCCTGGAACCAAGCCGCTGGTCGTCGAATCCCCCCAAGCACTGGCCGTCGAGGACGAACGACTGGCAACTCCCGACAGATCGCAAGGTCACGCTACGCGTTGTGGAAGAACCCCGACGACCTCAACCCACGTCAACGCCTCCAGCTCGACTGGATCGCGAAGACCGACCCGGGACTCTGGCGGGCCTACCTCCTCAAAGAAGGCCTCCGCTACGTGTTCGCCGTCAAAGGAACCGAAGGCAAAGAAGCACTCGACCGTTGGCTGTCGTGGGCCCGTCGATCACGACTCCCAGCGTTTATCGAACTTGCAAAGAAGATCACCAGACACCGAGCAGCCATCGACGCCAACCTCGACCACGGCCTGTCCCAAGGACTCATCGAATCCACCAACACCAAGATCCGTCTGCTGATCCGAATCGCGTTCGGGTTCCACGGCCCACAACCCCTCATCGCCCTCGCACTGCTCGCCCTCGGCAGCCACCGGCCACAACTCCCAGGCCGAACCTGACCCACAGACACAACAGGAGAGCGACATATGCTCGCCTCGCGGGGCTCAGAGACCCTCGGGCTCAACAGGACCGCCCATGGTGCCGGCGCCGAGCCCGCTAGCGTCCCGCGCATGTCCGATCAATCAGAACCCGACTCGCCATCGACCCGGGTCTTCTCGCTGAGCTTGTCCGGACCGGGCGTCTTCGTGGCCACGCTCTTGTTTGCGTTGTCGCTGGCCCCGTCGCTTCTCCCCCGCTCGGGGCTGTTTCAAGGCATCGTCTCCGGGGTGACGATCATGATCGGCTACGGGATCGGCGTCTTCGGGCAATGGGCCTGGAACTACCTGGAGCTTCCCGTCCTCGAGAGAGGCAGCAGAGCGCAACGTGTCGTGTTCTGGGTAGCGGTGGGCGTCTTGGCCGTGTTCACGGCTGGCGCCGTGTGGCGTCAGGTCGGTTGGCAGAACGATGTCCGAGAGCTCTTCGGAATGGACTCGGTGAACCCCGTGGTGTGGCTGGTCATCGTCCCGGTCACCCTGATCGTCGCCGGCCTGATCCTGATCATCGCACGATCGCTCCGAAAGCTCTTCCAGTTCCTCGCCCGTCAGCTCACCCGCATCATGCCGGCCCGCGTCGCCCGGCTGATCGGCGGTGTCGCCCTGTTCTTCCTGGTCGTCTTCCTCGTCAACGGTGTCCTTATCAACGGCTTCTTCACGGTCGCCAACCAGGTCTTCTCCGTCCGCGACACCAACACGGTGGAGGGCATCACCCAGCCGATCGAGTCGGAGCGCTCGGGCAGCCCCGAATCGTTGGTCACCTGGGACTCGCTCGGACGCCAGGGCCGGTCGTTCGCCGGGTCCGGACCTACGCCTGCGGAGTTGGACGACTTCCACGGTGGCGGTGCCCTCCAACCGATCCGGGTCTATGTCGGTCTCAAGTCCGCCGACACCCTCCAGGAGCGAGCGGACCTGCTGCTTGAGGAGCTGAAGCGGACCGGTGCGTTCGAGCGCGACGTGCTGCTGGTGACCACCACCACCGGCACCGGGTTCCTGGAGCCGAAGGCGATGCAGTCGTTCGAGTACCTCCACAATGGAAACACTGCCATCGCGGGAGCCCAGTACTCGTACCTGCCCAGCTGGATCTCCTTGCTCGCCGATCAAGCGGTTACGAGGGAGACAGCCCAGGTCGTGTTCAACACAATCCACGACTACTGGTCGACGCTGCCCGAAGCATCGAGGCCCGACATCCACCTGTTCGGCCTGTCGTTGGGCTCGTTCGGGGTGGAGGCCGTCCTCACCTCGATCAGCATCATCAACGAACCGATCGACGGGGCGCTCCTGACCGGGCCGCCGTTCGTCAACGACCTGTGGAACGACCTCACCGACGGCCGCGACGAAGGGAGCCCCGGTTGGCTTCCCGTCTACGAGGAGGGCCGCACGGTTCGGTTCACCAGCCTCGAGAACGCGCTCGACGATCCGTCGGCTGAATGGAGAGACACTCGCGTGGTCTACCTGCAGCACGGCTCGGACCCGATCACCTTCTTCTCCCCTGACCTGGCCTTCTCCGAACCGGACTGGCTCAGGGAAGGCCAGCGCGGTCCCGACGTGTCGGAGAACATGCCCTATCTGCCGTTGGTGACGATGTGGCAGGTGGCCGCCGACCTGGCTGTCGCGGGCAACGTCCCCGCAGGGCACGGCCATCTGTACACCAGCGGCGAGTACCTCGACGGGTGGATCGGCATCTCGGAGCCCGACGGATGGACCGACGCCGACACCGCGCAGCTCAAGGAGCGGCTCGCCGTCTTGGATCTCGAGCAGGAGCTCTCCGGATAGGGCCGCTCAGTCTTGTGATCGGTCGATGCGCACCGGAGTCGGCGGAGTCCACATCTTGTCCACGACCTCCGGCCGTGGCCGATAGAGCCGCAGGGCGTAGTCCCAGCCGTCCGTCGGGCATTTGGTCGGCTCCCCAGTCCTTGACGTAGTGGACGGCCGAGATTTCGCACGCCTTGACGTAGAAGAGCCAGAGCAGCGTCCGGACCTGGCTAGCCGCTCATATCGGCATCTATGAGGGTGTGGGCCGTGTCAAGGGCGCGTTGGGGTTTCCGGTCTTGGCGGTTGGTTGGATTCGGTCGGTTTGGGTCGGTCGGGTTGGTTCGGGCGGGGGGCCGGCTCCGTTCCCCGGTGTGGGGTGAGGCGGTTCGGTGCCTGGGCATCCATCCGCTGCGCACCCGCTGGGCGGGTGGTGTGCATGGAGCGTTACGGCCACAGCATCGAGCTGGGCTCAATCACATATGTCGACCCGCACCTGGTGGTGGGGTCATGCCGTTAGGCGAGCTCGCAGCTGGCGCTGTGCCCGAACC
>Ga0255055_10003017_pt1 | contig 11508 bp, 9 predicted proteins | sample JV7_2_27_MG_FD_188633 | JGI IMG/M metagenome (GOLD analysis project Ga0255055, IMG submission 188633) | Seawater microbial communities from Jervis Inlet, British Columbia, Canada - JV7_2_27 | ecosystem: Environmental > Aquatic > Marine > Inlet | place: Canada: British Columbia | collected... | reverse complement strand
GATTTCCTGCCTACGATCGGATTTCGGGTTGGCCCCCATCCTGGTGGGGGGCAATTCCGCCCGGGAAGAGAAGATGGCTCAAGCCATTCAGGCCCTTTCCGGCGGAGGGGTCATGGACGCCCGGGGTGGGGGTCTTCGACGGTTGCTTGGGCTCCTGGACGGATCGGTTCTCGTCATCAGTCCGGACACGGGACCCCTCCATATGGCGCGGGCAATGGAGGTTCCGGTGGTGGGGCTCTTCGGGTTCACGAACCCAAAACGATCGGGACCCTATCGGAGCTTCACCGAACTCATCGTAGATGGGTATGCTCTATCTCCAGGGGAGAAGTACGGGGTCAGCATGGATCGGCGAGGTGCCGGAATGGGCCGCATCACAACGGGAATGGTGATGGAAAAAGTGGAGATGGCCCTGCAGAGTAGCGAGGCTTGAGCCGGCCTCAATCCTTCAGATCCTCCCCGTTGTCCTCCCCGTTGCCCTCCTCATTGTCCTCCCCCTCCTGTCGGACCAGACCGAGAATTGCAGCTTGGGGAACCACCAGGTATTTCTCCCCTTCAAAGGTGATTTCCACTGCAGCCTTCCGGAAGAAGATGGCGAAATCCCCCACTTCAGCCTCGACGGGGAGATACTTTGGCTCACCCGAAACGATCTTCCAGGGCTCGTCATTCAACTCAGCAGGGGCGCCAATGGGAGTTCCAGGCCCCACGGCCATCACCTTCCCAGTTTGCACCGCTTGGTTGTCTACCGCCGTCGCAGGGAGATACAGTCCCACCTTGGTTCGGTCGTCCCCCTCACCGGGTTTTATCAGAACCCGATCACCTACAACGATGAGCCTCTTCATGGCCGCCATGTTTCCCCTTCCTGGTTAGGTAGGAAATATGTGCTATCGGGAGACGAAACCCCAGGGGGGTGAAGGGTGGTGAGGATCCAGCTCAGAAGTAAACCCGATACAGGAAACGAATCTCTCGTCCGGGGAGGGGGGCGAGCTCCTTCAGAAACGAAGTGTGATTCCTTGCTTCCTGATTCGACAGGTTTGTACCCCTCAAGACAAAATCGTGGGTAATGGCGCCGGAGAAGAGTCGGTAACCCACGGACATGTCCAGCATTGAGTAACCGCCTGTCGCCTCTTCCCGGGGTGCTACTCGATCCTGGGTCGTTACTCGGGTCAAACCAAGATCGGCCCTGACTGTTCCACCGTTATACCTCAGACGACCCCCCACCCGGAGCGGGGGAATCCGAGGTAGTGGCTGGTCGGTCTCGGTGAGTTCAGCTCGGACCAGGTCCCCCCACCCCTCCACCAACAGATGGTGTTGGCCACGGTGCATCAGGTCAAACTCGACGCTCCCCTCCCCACCCACGAAGGTTACATCCCCCTGCCGAGCTTGGAGGACGTCAAGTCCGTTCTCCACCTCGCCAGTAGACTCCTGGTAGATGAAACGGTTGAAAGCGGTCAGGAAGGCCGAAGCCTCGACCCGAAAAAGACTCTCCGTCACATGGAGCGTGAGATCCAGCGCGTTGGCGGTCTCAACGGTGAGGTCTGGGTCCCCGATCTCATAGGCGAAAGTCGCGGCGTGGGGTCCGTTGGCAAATAGCTCCTCAATGCTAGGGATCTTCTGGGACCTGGAGGCCGTAAGGGCGAGGGAGACAGCCTCCGATAGGGACCAGTTGGCGCCCGCTGACAAGGAGATGCCTACCTCATGCCTTTCCCGATCCTGAATGGTCTCGCGAGCCCTCTGGCCCTCCACACGAGCGCCGAACTGGAATCGCACCGACTCCCTTTCGAGTTCCTGAAAGGCGAAGCCAGCATAGGTCAGGTTCTCGGAAGGCGGTACGAATGCCTCATCCCCAAGGGCCTCGAAAGACCGACTCCCCAGCTGAACCCCAAAAGACCCGTCCGCGAAGTCCAGCAAGGTGTGGTTCATCTCCACACGAGCTTCCCACTGTTGGTTGTTGAAGCGTGTGCCGATTTCCTCCCCTTCAAACTCGGTGTGTCGGTAATCGGAATAGCCGAATCGGCCCTTGACGGTCCCGATCGCTCTCGACGGTACCCGCCAGAGTCCCTCGGCATCGAATCTCCGCTGCTCGAGACCGATGGTCACACCCTCCGCCTCGGTGTCGCCGGGCTCCCCGGCGCCCTCATCCTCGTGCGCGTGGCCGGGGACTCCGTAGTCGTTGTTCATCCCCGAGAGGGAGACGCCGAAATACCCGTCCTCCCCCACCCAGGACAGCCCCAGAGCTCCACGATCGGTCTCGATGGCGCTGTTCTCTAGAACGCCCAACGGCCCATCCTCGTGCCCCACTTCCCCTTCCGACCCGGTCTCGCCTTCGTGTTGGTGGTCAGCAAAACCGGGAATTGAGTAGTCCCCGGTCCTTCGCCGGAGTCCACTCAGGTGCCAGACAAAAGACCCCATCCCAACGTTCAGTTCGAAGGCGCCGGTGCGCTCATCCGCCACTGTCCCACCCAGGCCCATGAGGCTGCCGGTGATACGCTCCGATTGCGGCTCTCGAGAAATGCGGGAGTCGATGACGTTCACGACTCCACCCACTGCGCCGCTCCCGTACAGGAGGGTCGCCGGCCCTCGGACGATCTCAATTCGCTCTGCGGCCATGGGCTCCAGGGCAACGGCGTGATCCGGCCCCTGGTTCGACACGTCCCCGCTCCCGACTCCGGCTTCAAGGATCCGGACCCGGTCCCCACCCAGCCCCCGGATGATGGGGCGGCTGGCCCCCGGACCATTGTATGAGGCCGTGACGCCGGGAGACTCGGCCAGGGTTTCTCCCAGACTTGCCTCGGCGTCCCGCACCAGGTCCCAGCCCGTAAGCGCAGAAGTGGGTTGGTAGGTCTCCGATCGCCTCACCGGAAGGGGGCCGGCGCTCACCACCAGTTCGTCCAAACGGAAGAGGGGATCCAGCTCAAACAGGACAGAGACCGTCTCCCCGGCCTGAACCAAAACCCGCTCCACCGACTGACCAAACCGGGGACTCGAGGCTTCCACCAGGTACTCCCCCGGAGGGATGTCTGCGAAAGTGAACTGGCCCGACTCACCCACCGGCACCCTCTGGCCCAGGGACAGGATCTGGACCTCCGCATCGACGACCGGCTCACCCCCGGCGTTCACCACTCGCCCCGTGAGGTCGGCAAGCTCCTGCCCGCCCCCCCCCTTGGGGGAGGCCAGGAGAAGGGTAACAGACAAAAGGCCAAGTCTAGGTAGGAACCGCACCTAGAACTCCTCCACACCGTAGCGGTGAAAGCAAAGAGTCTTTGACCAGTGATCTCGGGAGAGCCCCGCCTTCAAAAACAATTCCCCAACGAAGTCCTCAGGGTCTTCCAACGAACCCCACACCTGAGGGAGGAAGGTAGCCCTATGAGGGGAATCTTCCAGGAGGAGACCATCGACGCTGGGGCGAAGCTTTTTCAGCAGGTCCTCACGGCTTTCCACCCTCAGGGGTTCCAGGGGGGTGAGGAGGGAGATGTGGAGATCCAATTCAAGAAATTCCGCCTCGGACAGGGGGGAAAAGCGGAAGTCCATGAAGGCGGCGGAGGAAGCATTATGAGCCACGTCTTGGATCAACGGCCGCCGTGCCTCGAAGCTCCCAACACACCCTCTGAGTTGCCCGTGGAGGGTAAGGGTTACAAAGACCGCCCCAGAGGCCCTAAGGGCACCGGAGAACTCATCCAAATCCGGTTCCAGGGGTCGGCCCTTCTCCAACCCATATCGAATCGAGTCCAGGGCGACCCTCCTGAGGGTCTCTCGCTCACCCTCGCTGAGTCCCCCTCCTCTCTTTGAGGTGACGGAACCGCCATCTCCGTTCGGGTCGGCAGCGTTCGAAGCCATGAGTACCAATAGCCGGTCGAAGTACGTGGGGCACCACCGGTGAACCCTTCCCGCCTTGATCCTACTTCCCCTGGATTATCAGCGCTACCGGTACCTGACCTGGACCCTGGCCCACGTCGCGGACGGCTTGGGGTGCCCGGGGGCGCCTCTCACGGAACCTACTTGAAGCTTGATGTATTCTGTGGGCAAGGAACAAAAAGGAACAGGATTTCAAAACCGACATTCATAGGAGAATTCTCATGAGAAAAAGCGTGATTCTGCCCGGCCTCACTTTGGCCAGCATGCTGACCATGGGTGCCGCCACCGGCACACCTCTTGGAGACGAAAACCCCAGGGAGCCGATGCCGTGGAACGTCGACGCACCTCATACCGAGGTGAACTTCTCGGTCAAGCACTTCTTCACTCCAGTCACGGGAACCTTCAGCTCCTACGACGTCGACCTGGTGTTCGATCCAGACGCACCGGAGAACTCCACGGTGACGGTCAGCATCGACGTGGCCAGCGTGGATACGAACAACGAACGTAGGGACAATCACCTTCGATCCCCCGACTTCTTCGACGCCGAGAAGTATCCTCAGATGACCTTTGAGAGCACCTCGGTCCGAGAAGTGAACCCAAACCAGTTGCTGGCCAGGGGTAACCTGACCATCAAAGAGACCACCAAGGAAATCGAACTGGGAATCAACCTGCTCGGCATCGCTGACCTTCCGGCGGAGATGCAGGAAATGATGGGGGGAGTCGCCCAGGTGGCCAGCTTCGAGGCTTCGACTCAGGTGGACCGCAGGGACTTTGAGGTGGGCGTGGCCAACTGGGCCCAGACCATGATCGTGGGTGGGGATGTGGTCATCTCCATCACCTTGGAGGCGAACCACAAATAACCAAGGGCCGCCTGAGGCTTTAGGAGATCAGGCCATGAAGAGACCCACCCGCCCAAGATGGCAGGTGGGTCTCTTCTTTCCTCGGAGGGCCGGCCTTTAGAAACCCGGCGCTATGGCCGCCCAGCGAAGCTCACCCAAAGGATCGGCGACCCGGAGGTGGAAGGCCCAACCTCCGTCGAGATCGGCGACTTTGAGTAACACCCGATTCCACCCGGCCTCGAGCCTCACGGGCACGTCCAAGTCATCGGCCACAGATATGTTCCTGCCCTGACGGGTGGAGACCAACTCACCGTTGACCCAGAGCTGGTGGGCATCGTCAGCTCCCAGAAGGAGGGTCGCATCTCGGGCACTGGGAGCGAAGAGGAAGGCCTGGGCGTAAGCGGCCACCCAGTCGTTGGCCTGGAAGTGAGGGTTAAGGCGAACATACCCAGTGGAGTCTCCTACTACCGGACGCCACCCCATAAAACCACGACCAGGAAGCTGGTAAGACCGGGAGGGGTCCGGGTCCTCCTGAGGTGCAAAAACACTATCTAAGGCCGAACTGTACTCCGTTCCGACTCGTTGCGGATTCGGGAATGGGCCCACCACCAACCACTCTGTGGCCCAGCGGGGGACGGGGACGGCGTGGATGGCAAAAGGAACGGCCTCGTCAAAGGGGAACCCCAGGTCTATTCCAGGACCTTGAGCGGAAACGGACTCCGGTTGAGTCACAAACCCCGAATCGGTCACGGACACGGACTGGAGAAGAAGGTTCGGGGCGACCGGTCGACCATCGGGGCCCAAAGGATAGATCCATACCTCATAAAGATCTGGACGGAGAACGGGAAGCCGGACCCTCCAGCTTCCTTCCGCTCCTTCAAGGACCTCGAGAGAGTCCAGGAGAGTGGCACCCGACGGCACCTTCACGTCCAGGATCCGCCGTTCGTCGGGAGGTGGGAGGGGTGGGAAGAGACGGTGGGGTTCGGTCTGATACCAGAAGGCCACCGTGGCGAGATCAGCCAGAACCTCATTCCCGTGGCCATGTTCCAGCTCAACCCGAACGGAGTCTCGGAATCGAACGGGATCCAGCAAGTGCCAACGATAGGCCGCCACCCGCCCACGTTCTGGCTCCATGAACACGACTCCGTGGTACGGTCCGGCAAACGGTCCGTCCTGGAAGTACCACCCGCCATTGAAGTAGTCTTCCGTCCCGGTCCCTTGACCCCGGAACTCCCCATCCACCCAGAAGCTCTCGTCACCCTCCAGATACCAATACGAGTCGTCGTAACCCTCTGCGTTCAGGGAAATCCCCACCAGGTGGCCCGCCCCCTCGGCCTCCACAATCTTGAAGGGGCCAGAAGACGTCGTCCTGGAATCCCTACGCCACTGGGCATGAAAGGTCGCCACCGGTCGGGGAACATCGCCGCCCCGCTCCACGCTGGCATTGAAATAGAAAGCGTCCACCACCTGGCCGGTGCCATTCTCGGCCACAATCCGGGCGCCACTAGTGAATGGCATGGGGAGATAGCAGTAGAACCCCCCGCTGGAGACACCCGTCGGAAGTGACGTGAAGTGGGTCTTCTCGAAACCGTTTCCAAAGAAATCCCCCAGAGGCACGGCCACCGATGGGAACACCTCACCGTCCCAATACATCTTCAGGGCGATGCGCCGAAGGTAGTCTGGATCCCGGCTGGCTACCGTAATCCAGAGACGCCGGATCACTCCCGAACCCTCTAGGTCCAAAAGGACCACGCTGTCCCCGGGAGGGATCTCGAAGCGGTCCCGATTCCCACCGGTGGTGTCGTACGATGAGACCTGGTGGAACTCACCCGATCCCGGAGTGAGTAGGTGGTCCCAGGGTCCTCGTGCCAGGGACTCCTCCTCCCCTCCTCCACAGCCGGAGAGAACGAAAAGGAGGGCTGTCACGCGGCCGCCAGCCAAAAACAGCTGGCCACATCTCACACCGCGACTCCAGGCGGGGACCACTATTGCCGCCTATCCCCCGAGCCCTAACACCTCCAACCCCTGCTCGTAGATGATATCCACCGGAATACCGGCTTCGGCCAGGCGATTCAGGTCTCCTTGCAGCTGAGGACCGATACTCCCGTATTTTTCCATGAATGCCACCACACCGTCGTAGTCTCCGTCCCCCTGGAACGTGAGGATCCGCTCCGAGAGAGCTTCCATGGCTTCCATCGTCTTGTCGAAATCCACCCGATACGTTCCGGTGGCCTCATCCCTGTCGAAGGCTCCCATCTCCTGGAAGAAATTGAACCTGGCCACGTTAGCACGCCCATGCGCACTGGAAGCGCCAAAGCGGATAGATCGGAACGTGGATGAGACGAAGGTCGTAAGGTTCTCCTTGAGATTGTGTCCCGGGCCTAATTCACCCCTGTTCTGCAGGGCCTGGATCATGTACAAACCCAGGACATCAGCCTTTCCCTCCTCTAACCCTGAGGCCTGTTCCCGCATGGCCTGACGAACAAACCCACGCCCATTGATGGTGTTCTTGATGCCAAGACCATGGGCCACTTCATGGAACATGGTGTTCTCGAAGAAGGCGGCGAACGTCACCAGATCCCGTTGGTCTTCTGCCATGAGGACGTCGACGATGGGATCCAGGATTCGATCGAACTTGGCCCGCATGGAGTTCTTGAGCTGAAGGCGCCTAGCGCCCAGTCGAAGCTGGACCTCCGGATCGTTGGGGAGGTTGATGGCGATCGTCTTTGACCCAGCGTTGGCATCACCGCCTACGTACACTACGTCGTACGCGTTCAGGTCGGCATCGGCACCGGGGGTCTCAGACCGGTACTCCGGCGGAACCGGGAGACCCGTTTGCAGCGCGGGAAGGAAGGCCGCATATCGGGCGAGCCGCTGGCTCCACTCCCGATCCTTTACCAGGACGAAGGCTTCGTGGCTGGCCTTGTACCCGAAAAGCTGGTCTTCATAGGTCTCGATAGGCCCAATCACCACATCGATTCCATTGTCCTTCATCTCCATCCAAGCGAAGTCACTGGCCTGATACTCGTCGGTGAGGAAGGCCTCCGCTCGGAGCTCCAGATACTTCTTCAACCCTGGATCAGCCGCGAGTTCAGCTGCAGCCCGAAGTCGGTCTGCAGCTCGAACCACCGGCTCTGAAAAGGCCTCCGAATAGGGAACGGCAATCAACGCCCCGGCGTCATTCCGCCGGACCAGTGTATAAAGGCTTCTCAGGGCCTCGCCTCCGTCCTGGGCGGCGGACACTGCTGCTTCAAACTCCTCCACCGTCATGTCGTCCGGATAGAACCGGGCACCAGAAGGCTTCGCACCCACACCAGGGACGAAGGAGGCGTTCCCGTCGATGCGATCCCAGGGTCCAAAGTTGATCACCCCGTAGGCGGCCATGTCCCGAGAATCCAACGAAGCGAGGAATGCTTCCTTATCTCCATAGGACTCCTGCCAGAAGATCTCGGTCATGGCGTCGGCCGCATCCACCAAAAGAGGAATCATCTCCCTCTCGGCCTCAGTGAGGTGGCTCAGGTCGATGGTGAGGGGGACCTCTTCGTATTGGGCCACTTTCGTCTCGATTCCCACGGAGGTCCCAGCGCCACTCCTCTCCATCTCGTCAGCCGGACCACAGGCGAGGGCGGTCCCACCGGCCAAGGCCAGCGCCATCATCTTCTTCCACATGGTATTCTCCCGTTGTTCTTCCGAACTACAGACTCCCCCAAAACTTCCAAGGAATTTCCTGGGCCGCAATCCCGCCCAGGGATTTAGGGATTTTCGGATCCCAGGATCACAGGGCCAGAGACATTTTCAGCCAGAGAATCCAATAGCCCAAAAAGACTCCCAGAGAGGCCTGCCATTCTTTGTTTCGGCGGTAGAGCCAGAATCGGAAGCCAGGGACCGGAGGCGGTGTGTAGTCGCGCCGAAGCTGAGGAATCACCGCCGGGACCTGGCCTCGGTAGGCTTTATACTCTTGGCCAAATCGATGGATCAGTTCGGTCTCTTCAGACAAGATGGTTCGATGATAGAGCCAACCGAAAAGGCCCGAGAACAGGAGAGGATACCACCATCTCCCACCAGCCAGTGAAAGCCCTAGACCAAGGAGAAAGCTCCCAACGTACAAAGGATGCCTGAGAAGGCCGTAAGGCCCTCCAATCGCCAACTCACGGTCCTTGTGGATGAACCCTGCGGAATAAGCCCTCAGGAGGAGGCCTGAGACCGAAATCAAAGCCCCAACCAGGAGCAACCGGGGAGAGGGTCGTGAGAGGTAGAGAAAGGGGAGGGCCAGCAGCCAGACCGTCTTCAGCCGCTGAGATCGATAGGTGGGTCCCCTCGAGTCAGCGGATGTCAGACGCATGGGAAGGAGCGTCTTTGGACGCCTCCCCGCCTTCGACCTCGGGGACAGGTCTGGAGGAGAACTCCTCCACGGCCCAGACCAGCAGTGGGATCATGATCTCGTGGTGTCCTGTGATCCTATAGCCGTCGCCCCCACCCGTTTTCGTCGGCCGGTGAACCACGTTCATCCAGGGGCGGTACTGGCGAATCATATCGAAGTCTGCCGCCAAGAATTCTCGTGGGGCCCCCTGATGAAGGTTTCGGGCCATAGTCAGTGCCTTGAGGAAGACCTCCGGCATGATGACTGCCGACCCGAGGTTCAAAACGGCACCCCCCTTATGGATGGCCGGAAGCCACTCCGCCAGGCGCCGGAAATCCCGCATGGAGCAGGCGCCGATGGCAGCTCCGTCGGCAGCCGGGTGCTGATGGATAATCTCACAGCCGATGGCGGCATGAATTCCGACTGGGATCCCTCGGATGTAGGCCTGAAGAAGAAGAGACCGCTCCGGTGCCACCAGGTCCTCCCGCTGGGAGAGGGCCCAGCCGAGGGCTTCCCCGAATCCCATCCCCTTCTCGGCCCCGGCCTGAAGGGCCTCGTTCATCTCCCGGCCGGTTTCCTCGGCCATTCCGAAGGTGCCGTCCGCAAGGCCCGTCTCAACGTCTTCCGAAGTGGCACCCCACCGGGCAACCTCGTAATCGTGGATCGCCACCGAACCGTTGCCGGAAAAAAAACTGGCGGCCCTCCGGTCCATCATCCGAACAAAGAGGGGCGCCAGACCGGTCTTGATGGTATGCCCACCCAACATCCAGAGGACTCCCCTGCCCGTTTGGCCAGCTCGAGCCACCCCCCGGGCAACGGCCCGGAAGGACACGGCCTCGAGGATCCCGGGAAGGGAATCCAGGAAATCCTTGAAAGTCGCTTTCTCTTCCGGAACGCCCGCAAAGGCATGGGCCGAGACCTTCGTCACGCGGCCCTGGATGGAGACGGTCCTGATTTTTGAGAGGTCGATTTCTGGGGGCGGCTTCGAACCCTGGGGAGCATCAGAATCGGAACTCATGGCGTTTTCGAGAGGGTACTCCCCGGAAGGGGGATAGGTGGATCGCCCGGCTGGGTCCCAGATGTCGGCCGGAGAGGATGCCCCTCGATGATGGATTTGAGGTGAAGGGTCAGTGATCCCACCAAGGGCACCTTCGACCTCAAACGAACCAGGATTCTCCGTTCGTCATTCGTGAAGTAAAGCTCTGCTTCCCCGCCCTGGCTGAACATGCCCCTGGTTTGGATGATGGGCCGTACCACGATGGTTTCGAACCGTCCGGCGGGCACCTCGATGGTTTCGATGCGGAGTACCCGAATGACCACCGGGTTTCCGCCCTCCTTGAAGTACCGGTCGAAGCTGTACTCGGCTCCCACTTCGAGAGGAAGGGAGCGGACGAAGTAGAGGAAAGAGACGTCGTCCAGCGGCTGATCCGTGGGCATGTCCTTTTCTTCGTCATTGTCCCCGCGCTCGAAGCGCATCTCTTCTGGGAAGAACTCGTAGTGCCGGTAGGCCCGATAGGATCCCTCTCGCTGATTCTTGATGAAACGCTGGCTCACCAGGTCCTGGACACCGAACCAGGATTGAAATTCATCACGTACCCGGTAACCAGGCACTCCGCCTTCCAGTCGAAGGGAAGTATGGTAGGTCAGCTCACCGCGTACCGAGTCCAGCCCCATCACCTCCATATGCCCCTCGCCGACACCGAAGGGCCCGAGCTTCAGCCTGTACGTAAGGTGCTCACCCGGACCAAAGGGTACCTTCATGGGAGGCATGAGCTGAGTCGTCACTGGCCCCTGGAGCTCAGGGATTTGGCCGGGTAGAACCTCCCGGTCGAAACCAAGAAGGCCACACAGGAAAGCCACCAGGATCGGCAGCCGGGTTTTCACGCCACGTCCTTCTCAGGTATCCAATCCACCTTCCCACGGATGCGATTCAGCTCCCGGAGGGTGGGGAGGGTGCGGAACCGCGACTTCCGGGTCCGGATGTCATAACGAAGACCCAGGCTGATTTCCTCCACCCGCCGTGCATGGTGAACTGCAAGATCCAGTAACTCCACGTTCCCTGCCCAGCCACGCATCTTAATCAGAGGAGCCTCGCCTAGATCCCGAAGGGCCTTCTTCAAGACGATGACCCGGTAAATCCGGAAGCCCGAAAAGGGATCGGAAACGGGGCAAGCCTCGAGAGACGATTTCAAGAGGCGGGGCGCCACCCATCGGGCAACTCGGAAGGGCCAGGGAGCCCCGCGCTCGATCTCGTTGAGGTTCCCGGCCACGACGTCGGCTCCCCCTTCCAGCGTCTTCACCAGCGGAACCAGGTTCTCAGGGTGCTCCGTGAAGTCCCCCTGGAGGGTCACGATAGCGTCTCGTTTCGGGTAGGGAGCCCGATCGATGGCCTCTCGGATCAGACGTTCCAGGGCCCCGGAATAGCCCAACCGCTCCTCGGAGGAGAAAACCCGTAAG
>Ga0255055_10003015_pt1 | contig 11510 bp, 10 predicted proteins | sample JV7_2_27_MG_FD_188633 | JGI IMG/M metagenome (GOLD analysis project Ga0255055, IMG submission 188633) | Seawater microbial communities from Jervis Inlet, British Columbia, Canada - JV7_2_27 | ecosystem: Environmental > Aquatic > Marine > Inlet | place: Canada: British Columbia | collected... | reverse complement strand
TCCAGTCGGTTATCTATCAAAGGTTTCGCTTCAATTTGATGAAGTATTAGAATCAAGTATCAGTTCTATTGAAGTTTATAATAGCAGCATGGAGCGAATGGATGTCGGTGACATCCAGCTTGACTCGACTGATGATCACATTTTGCTTGTAGATGTATCTGAACTTGGATTGGACACCTACACAGTTGTCTGGTCGGTTGTATCTAAAATCGACGGCCATTCAACTACTGGGCTATTCACATTTATTATCGGTCCTGAAACCGAAGATAGTTTTACCTCTGCAAATATTGCATCAGCCTCCTCAAAGGCAATCATGAGCCCATGGGAAGCAGGAATCCGATGGGTACTTTTTTCAACTGCGTTTGTGGTTTTCGGCGCGTTTTTGCTGTCTCCGATTGTTTTGGAGCCGAGTCTCAAGAATAAAATTGAATTCAAGGATCTGTGGCCAAAAGTAAATCAAGCTCTAGATAGCTTGATTTTCAAAGCGTTATTTCTCTGGTTACTAGCCGGATTTGCATTGTTGATATGGCGATCTTTGGTCATTGGGAGCAAAGATTTGGTTGATGTCTTGGCGAGTGGGATTCCCATCCAATTACTCAATACCCGGTTTGGGATTGTTTGGCTGCTTCGTCAATTGCTCGCGTCTTGGTTATTTGTTCTTCACTGGAGAAGCCGTAGTTCTCATATACTGTTCAAATTAACATTGGCAGTAGGGCTACTAGGCTCCTTAAGTCTTACTTCGCACAATGCTGCTAATGCGCTTTGGCCTATAACTTCAACAATAATTGATTGGCTTCACCTTTTGGCGAATGGCGCGTGGATTGGTGGTTTACTGGCGCTCACCTTGACGTTCTATCCAGCGCTTCGTACCCTACCTAAGAATGAACGGGTGGATGTGGCGGTGGCTACGATGCGTCGTTTCTCACCGCTAGCCCTTGGGAGTGTGTTGGTCGCTGCAATGACTGGGGTGTTTTCTGCTTCACTCCATATCCTTCAGCCAGAAAACTTTGTTGGGACTCCTTACGGTTGGACATTACTAATAAAGGTATCACTCGTCATACTCGTGCTCATTTTTGGTTTGGCAAACACGTTAACTTTAAAACCAAATTGGCTTTCAAGATTATTCCCCAATTTTCGCTTTGCGGATCGATGGGGAGGAAAGTTATCAAAGATGATTCAATTAGAATCTTTGGTCGGGCTTCTGATTTTGTTGGTAACAGCGCTGCTTACGACAATGCCCACTCCACCACCACAGCCTATCCCAAAGGGGCAACAGCTTCCATCAAATTCGCTACTACGAGAAATAAATCTACCAGAAGATAGTCTTAAAGTTTTTTTTTCTCTTGCTCCCAATTGGACTGGTTGGAACCGGTATTTAATCGTGTTGCAAGATGATACTCGTAATCCGATTTCCGATGCTGAGCGTCTACGGCTGCGTTTCTACTTACCAAAGGCAGATACACGTACCGATTGGCGGAATGCTTTTCCAGCCCAAGATGGATTATATATAACTTCTGGCCAGGAATTGGTTTTGGTTGGGGATTGGCAGATTGAAATTGACATCCAGCGCAGTGGTCTGGCCGATGTGCGTTTTACCATCGATTGGTTGATGGAACCTCCCCCAGCTTTTATTGTAGACCCAGCTCATTCTCGCTTAGTAAATTTTCTGGCCTTGGCCTCTATTGGTCTTTGCCTAGTTGTTCCAACCTATTGGGTTTCTCGCTATTTTCCAAGAGAGGTTTTCTCCAAGAATCGCATGTAAAACAGATCACCTTCAGGCAAATAATCCCAATCTAGCATTTGGCTAGCCCACCGCTGAAAATCTAAGTGTTGGTGAGCTGTTGTACCCTGGAGTTCTGTCTCACCGATTTCTTCAAGGGTGCGATCCATGGCGCTTTCTACCCGGCTGATGAAAAATGAAGCGACCGTGGCAACCTGCGAGAGATCCTAACGGAAGCAGCCAGTTTCTCCAATGAGGTCGATGGTACCTTCACCCCAAGCGGGATTAAAAACCCGCGTAATGGTATCTTCGACTTGAAGGTCATGCAACAGGTCGATACCTGGACTATCACGGAGGTCCTGGCGGTCATCCTCAATCACGCGCTACCCGTTGCGGTGTGCGAGTCAGGTCCACACAGGGGCACAACGCGAACCGCTCATGAATGATCAAGCGCGATTCTTTGTGTTAATTCACTTTAAATATCGAGAAAAGTGGGATGAATTCTCCATAAACTCGTCAAAAGATTCGAATGGGGAATTTTTAACAAAATATTTTCTACACTTAGGTATTATAGATATCCAGAACCTATTGAATCCTTCATAGAGCAGTAAGTCGCCTTTCCATCTTTATGCTTGTTGCACTTCAGGTGCAACCACCATATAAATTATAGACATCTAAGAAAGCGGATGTCAAGAAATCCGCCCCTCTACTAGGCAACAAACAACATGGTCTACAGCAAGCCTGAACGCCAGGCTTGTAAACATAAACAACTATTGAATTGGGGCTGACCGCGATCTCCAGATTCGAGTATTCGTTCGATCCGAGACATCTAACCGTGCTCAAGCTATACCAGCAGGCATAGCCAGGACTCACTAAAGGAAAGTCCCGTCACCATGATAACCTGCGATCGAAGCCGGGGTCTTTGGCAGCATTGTTGTTGCAGGACAGGTAGATGAATTCCAGCCCGGATCCGTTAGTCATATACAGAAAGGACGGTTCTTTATATCGCGGTTAGAAGATGGCGGTTTCCTCGCATTGTGGCAACGATGCACACATTTGGGGTGTACGGTACCCTGGATCGAACCCACCAGTCACTTCAACTGTCCATGCCACAGCTCTATTTTTACACCCACAGGAGAAATTGTGAGCGGTCCGGCACCACGCCCCATGGATTTATTCCCAATCGAAATCATGGATGGTGTTCTAATTGTAGATACCAGCAAACCCATTCAGCGAATTGCATTCAATCCCGATCAGGTGACCTACACCTGAGGAGGCGGCAGTGCGATCTAAAGAGAACTACCGACATTATTTTCTTGCCGCAGCTGTGCTGATACTGGTTACCATCGTTGTTTTTCAAATATACATTTGGAACGAACCCAACCGCATCCAAAGTGATGAAGCTGCGGACAAGCTGGCTGCGGAAACTGCCGGACAAGGCCTATATTTTGAAAATTGCTCATCTTGTCATGGTGATAACGGTCATGGGGGAATTGGTCCAGCCTTGAATTCCCGGGAATTACTTGAATCAACCATAGATGAAGTTTTTTTTGGACTCACCAAGATCGGAATTCCCGGAATGCTCATGCCAGCCTGGAGCCAATCCTTCGGGGGACCATTCACTGATGAGCAGGTTTGTCAGATTGTAGCCTTCATCCGTTCCTGGGAAGGAACCGCACCAATTATCGAGCAGGAAGTGCATGCTCCCGATCCAATGCGCGGTGCCGCGATCTACGATCAGACTTGTTTTGTGTGTCATGGCGAAGATGGGCTGGGAGGTTCTGCTCCTGCCTTGAACGACCCGGATCGCCTGAAAAATTTGGGCGATGCCTGGTATCGGGGAGTCATCAATAGAGGTCGTCCAGCAAAGGAATGCCCACCTGGGGAACGGTGCTCTCTCCTTCTCAGATCAGCGATGTTGTCGCACTTTTAGCAGCCTGGCGGGAGGGCCAAACTGTGGAGGCCGAAATCCCGCTGGCGACCTTTGTGACCAACGCCTTATTCGCGATCCGAGAGTTTGATCAGCCAGATGCAGTATTCTATCTAGAAGCAGCCGGATCACTGGCACAGGGAGATCAAGCCCAAGAAATCCAGGAGATAATAGCCTTGATCGAAGAGAATCAACTTTTTACAGCAGAATCCCGGTTAATTACGCTACTACCCCCTGAGGAAATGGGGCGGGCAGCCTACAGCAGCAACTTCGCTCCCTGTAATGGAGACGATGGGACAGGAGGTTTAGGACCGAACCTACAAAGCAATGCCTTCATTGAGGCTAAAAATGATGGTGAATTGTTGGAATTCATCCTGACTGGCAGGCGAGGTACTGCTATGGATGGCTTTGAGGGCTTTTTAGGGGAGGACGAAATAACGAATATCATTCTCTTGATGCGAGAGTGGCAGAAATGAATAATGGAAATTGATAATTGATAGTCAGTTTTCAATGGGTAAAATCGGTTGATAATTGATTGACATCCTGCTTTGTAATTTTCATCGAAGATTCGTGGTTCCAAATTTAAAATTGAATCTCTCCATTCCATTATTAGATACCCGGGAAGGAAATTCGTTCACAGATTTAGGTTGAATCAAATCGGATAAATGTTTGTTGATCGATAGGGTTTGGATCACAATGAAATCCAAGTAAGATTTAGGACTTGTAATAAAACCGGGGAGAAAATGGAAGTAAGTACTAACGACCTAAACAAGCTGAAAAACTGTATGACTCCATCTTTTAGCAATTTTTTGTAGCTGGGGTGATGTGTTGAAAAAATCTATCAGAAAAGTGGCTCTCATTCTCGGATTACTGCTGGGGAGTAAATCCCACAAATTCAGTTGCTTCTATGGAACATAGTGGACATAAATAAAGGTTGAAAATTGCTCAAAATTAATATCTCTGAATTGCGTCACATTTTTGCTGGTTTGAAGTCGTAAATAGTATAATCAGGTTATAGGTGGTATCAGAAATCTGTACCTTGGATTGATCCGTATAATTATTTGTGCGGAGCAATATTTAAGGGTTTTATGTTTCAGCTTCTGACAATGATCTTCGATAGTTTATTTAAATCAAAGAAATCTCGCCCTGCCAATTTTGTGGGAGTAATCGACCTCAAGAGAATCCAACGCGTCGATTGGTATTCGCTTGGGGCATTCATTATTCCATTTTTATTATACGCCTACACACTCGCTCCAACATTGTACAACTTAGATAGTGCCGAACTGACAACAGCAGTAGCAACCGGGGGCATCTTGCGAGCAACTGGATACCCGTTGTACCTAGTGTTAGGGGGTATATGGAAATACCTGCCAATCGGTGACTTTGGTTACCGATTGAACTTGTTTTCAGCGTTCTGGGGTGCGATGACGATATTCCTAGCTGCGCGGATTTTGCGCCGGATGCACATTGCACCCTGGATCAGGTTTGCCGCACTTGGCTTGCTGGCAACGGCTCCATACTTTTGGGCGATGTCATTGATCGCAGAAGTGTATACGCTGCATACCGCGCTAATGGCGGGTGTGATCCTGTCTTTGATGATTTGGGCAAAGTCCCCAAGCCCGTTAAAACTCGCTCTACCGGTCCTTTTAATTTCTCTGAGTATGGGGAACCATGCAGCCACGGTCTTACTGATTCCAGGCTTTATCTGGTTTGTTATTTCACAACACCCCCGAGAAATCATAAAGCCCCGCGTTTTAGCAGCCACTGCGATAGCGATCTTAGTTGGCCTCTCAGTTTTTATATATCTACCCTGGCGATATGGATTAAACCCTTCATTCAATTATGCCGGCCAATATAACTCACTCGGTGAATTTGTTCCTGTTGATTTGCATAGCCCAGAGGGTTTCTGGTGGTTAATCTCCGGCCGGACTTTTTCGGGGCAGATGTTTGGTTATCAAATTAATAGTATATGGCCAGAAATTAGAAACTTTGGCGAGCAGTTGTGGATTGCTTTTTTTATCATCGGAGTAGGACCTGGTATCGTGGGTATGATTGCACTCTTGAAGCGAGACAAGAAATTTGGCGGCATGCTGCTACTTCTGTTCTTAGCCAATGCTGTCTTTTTTATTAATTACCGCGTGATCGATAAGAACACCATGTACCTCCCAGCATATCTGGTTTGGGCTTTATGGTTGGGAATTGGATACCAAGTTATTTTTCACCGGGTCAAAGAATTAACCAATTCAAAGATCCTGAATCTATCGATCGCATCGCTAATGATCGGAATGGTGCTGTTTGCGGCTGGTTGGAATTATAGTCGCGTCAATCTCTCAACCGATATCAGCACACGCCAGCAGAGCGAAGAAATCCTGGGCATGGTAGAACCAAACAGTATCATTTTTGGATGGTGGGACACAATTCCTGCCATCCAATATTTGCAGCTAGTCGAGAGCGTGCGTCCAGATGTGCTGGCAATTAACCGGTTCTTGATCAGCCCACATGAAATGAATCGATTGATTTTGAACAACATAGACGAACGTCATATTTACATAAATAATCCATCCATCCAGTTACTGAAGCATGTAGATGCCACCAAGGTCGGCCACATGTATCTTCTTGAAGAAAAACAATAATCATAAGAATTGTCCAAGAGATTAATTTGACGATGTATCAAAAGGAGACACAATGAACAAAACCCAAAGAGAACGAACCTTACGTGTAACCCTAGTAGTGATGATCATGCTGTTAGGGTTGACTTTGATCCCATTCATCAATATGCCGGCAGAGGCACTCGGATGGGAATTATTTACGGGAGCCTATACACCTAATTTGGATGTAAATCAAAACACAGGCAAACCAGGCAGTATATTCACCTTCACAGGGAGTGGTTATCCTCCACACAGCAAGGCAATGGTATATGTTAATGGTGATTCCAGGGGTATGGTCACAATAGATGGAAGCGGTGTAGCCTCTTTCTTGCTGAACACTTTAGGATCACCTGCTCGTGTGTATAATGTCACTTTAGAGGTAGACATAAACGCATCTGCTACAGAGAGCATCGAGCTGCTTGATACAGGCAATATGGTTTTACCTCCACCAGATTTCAATGGATCCACATTATTCCTGAAGAATATAATCTTTATGCCGCTCATTTCGGACAAATAAACCCTACTCTCCAAGCGAACCCGCAAAACCCTTCACTCCAAAAGAAATCGGACCCCAAAATCTAATGGTCTGAAAATTGGAGAGAAGCACGTTTTGGGTCTTTGTTAGGTAAAGATTCTGTTATGTCCCTGGAAAGAAAACGCCCAGAGATACTGGGATGAGTTCGGGTAAGCAACTGTTCAAAATAATTAACTTACGGGTTTGGTTAAGGAGCCTTACGAAAGCGCGTTGGTTTTGGGAACCAACGCTGCTGTTCCTCATAACTCGTCTAGGTATAGTCTTAGTGTCTTACCTGGCTGTACCATTGATCGCTGATTCAACCAACCCACCACCTTACCATCTGAGAGGCACTGAAAACATAGTCCTGGATGTGTTTGGTAGCCGTTGGGACGCGGGATTCTATGTCAGCATAGCAGAGGAGGGGTATCAATATCGCGATGTGTCATTACCTTCGGTTCCTTTTTTTCCGCTTTATCCACTGATGATGCGGGCTTTAGGGTTTGTTATTGGGGATGTTATGGTAGCAGGGATTATTATCAGCAATGTAGCATTACTCTTGGCTATGATAATACTCTACCGTCTCGTGTGCCAAAATGAAGGAAATCCTTCAGCCAGCCGTAGTGTTTGGTATATGCTAATTTTTCCGGCAGCTTTCTTTGGTGTGGCAGTATATACCGAATCGCTTTTTATCTTATGTGCAATTGGAGCATTATATTTCGCCCGGCGTGGTTTTTGGGAATTGGCGGCTTTATTTGGAATCGCAGCTGCACTAACGAGATTTACCGGATTGATCGTTGGGGTCATGCTTCTGTTTGAATGGATTGCTCAGTATCGGGGGAATTCAGAAGAACAAAAACCATCTTTTGTTGCAATCGTATCAGCCCTCATTGTTCCACTTGGAACGATTGGATATATGTTGTATCTCCAGCAGGCATTCGGTGATCCCTTCGCATTCATAAAGGGGGCTGCCGCATGGGAAAGGGTGCCTCAGTTCCCATTGTTGACGCTTGCAGAGCAACTGCAAGTACCGACAGAAGGATGGTGGAGCGCAGTGCTGGCTGGACGAGTGCACATAGATAACTGGATTGATTTTTCCGCAGTATTGATATTCTTCCTCATCGGTGGCATTCTCTTGTATCGCAAAAGGTGGAGCGAGGGTGCATATGTCCTGTCAGGTGTGTTCTTCGCATTCAGTTCTGGATTGCTGATGAGTCAACGTCGCTATATGTGGGTCTTATTCCCGGCTTTTATCCTGCTCGCAGAATGGGGAGAGAATCCAATTGTGGACAAATTGGTTACCGTCATATCATTGGTGGGATTAGTATTGTTTACCGTCTTGTTTGCTAATGGCTACTGGGTGGGGTAATTACTTGCCTCAATGTTTTCAATATTTGAGCTCCATCGAGAACCAAAAATCTAAAGGAATGTAACCACAACCGGGGGATCGAATAGCAACTGGAGTGGAACAAACCCTGACCGAGAATATAGATTATGTTCGTCGAGTACATGTTCACTATCACCCATTTAAACCTTAATTAAACAAATCTCTAAATTTTAAAGAAAAGGGGGAGAAATTAAGTGACAACTCAGATTGAAATAAGGATTTGCACTGCTTTCTTATTTTCCCAATAAAGTCTTCAAATCAATAGATCTTATTGCCTAGACACTCTTTTTAAGAATAATTGAGTCTTCCAAGAAATGATGTGCGACATAACGGATCTAAATCTTAGTTTCTCTTAAGGATGTAACCAATTGGTTCCGTTCCATGCCACTCAGGTCGACCTAACCGATATTCGTCCCTTTCAATCTTCACAAAAGCAAGCTCTCTTAAAATGTATTGTTCAAAGTCATATTGAATGGGAATGCCATCTATTTCCTTCTTTGTGGGAACAACGAATACAAGCCTTCCTGATTCTGGTTTAACTAAACTCATCATATTCTTGATGGTGATAAACACTCCGTGCTCATCCTTGTCCAGGATTTTATCCAGTACGTAACTGGAGTATACAAGATCATAATAGTTTGGCTGAACATGGTTTAGTAGGTCCTTTTCGGTAATATCCATTTTTAAGAATACCGGAACTGTGCAACTCTTGATAACATCTGGTATAGAAGTATCATACCAATCTCTAAGTTTATTGACATACTCACTCGAATACATTCTCGAAACTTCGGGGATGACTTGTGAATTGAATTTCCGAGCGAATTCTTGAATAGCGTTAGCAATAACATTAGCTGTAAAAACTTTTTCCTGTTTCGGATCATCGTCTATGTCAATGCCTAACGCTTCAACAGCATTCAGGTTCCACATTAAAGCAAATGTTTCTCTTCCTTGTCCGCATCCAATATTCAGAATCCTTTCAGTGTTGGACAACTCATCTTTAAACCACTCAAACTTTGGGAAATATCGCAGATCGAAATGATCATCATTCAAATGATTATTCACCCATTGAACCATCTGATCAACTGGTTCTAAACCAAAAGAATTTGGACCTGGCCTCGGAGGTTCTGGAATTTTCATTGTAGTTTGTTCTTTTCTCAGTAAGTATCCGAGTTATCTTTCCAGAGGCATTAATTAGAATTTATTGTCTTTCCAGTGGTGCAACAAATCTCGACCAAAGCAACTCAGCTGCATCTTGAGGATCGTACAAATTTTTCGCATTCTTCTGATACATGATTCCCATCGAAAAACTCAGGTAAAGTTTATATCCATCATCCTCAATGGTAATTAGTTCGTTGAAAGAGTTATCGTGACCCATGTTTATCCGACTTTCAGAGTATGCAATCCCATCTGATGTTGACAAACCCCCTATCCAAATTTTGCTTTGGCACTTTGTTTCGCCTCTAAGATACACCTTAGCAATAAAATTGTATCGGTGAACCTCTGTGAAATCGGAATCTATTTCCGTATATTGGGAATCTAGCTGGATCAGCGCACGTTGGAAATAGTTTTTTATCACGTCGAATGAATCTATAAGAAATACATCCCTATCTCTATCCGAGAAAGGTTTTCTTAATTTTGGGAGAGGAATATTTACAGTTGACTTTGCGCTAAGTTCAGATTTCTCGTTGGTTGTTGAAGATGGGCGAGAACCAGATAAGAGTTCAAGAGCAGCATTAACAATTGGACCTGGCTTTCCTTCCCAATTCAAATATTTCTTATCATTAAGAAGCGGATAGGCATTTAATATGCCTGCTTTGATATTAGTATCGCCAACAACAAGTGGTAATACTTTTACCTCGCCAGAAGACGCCTCAATATTTAGAGCTGCATACATTTCGCGCTCAGGCCAATGCTTGCCAATAAATGACCCGCTGAGGACAACAATGACAAACCGAGATATCTTTAGCCCTTTGTTTACTTTTTGGGTGATGCTATCTCCCCACTTGATTTCGCCTTTATCTACCCAACTTGTAACCCCTTCGTTTTCAAGGGCTTCAGCCAAGGGGATTACAACTTCCTGTTTATCTTCACCTGCATGACAAATAAAAACATCACGGTTCATATTTCACCAATTTTGAGATTGTTTATTAGTGTTTAATCTGGGCAAAAGATTGGGATTCGTCGTCATTTGGATGAACATAACAGCGAGGTTCGTCCTGTCCCCAGCTATTTTCAATACATAAAGCAAACCAGCGAACAATCATTTCAACATCACTATCAATATCCTTATATGATACTCTCCGTCGGATTTGGATATGTTTTTCCAGGCATTTAGGACTGTAAGAATTATATGAATTTGGGGGTATTGGTTGTTTCCAACCTTCAGCCAGATTGCCCATGAGAGTATTTTCTGTTCCACGTATGTTGATGATATACAAAGTCTCATTTGGGGATTCAGGGAAAAATCCCTGGCATATATCGTTTACAAAAACGAGGTATTGCCAGAGTCTTCCAACTATAAGTATCAATTGGAAAACCGTAAGATCTTCATAATAAGAGTATGCCTCACGACCTAAGCCAAATTCAAACACCCCATCACGACGCAATAATAGGAATTTCTCTAACAATTCCTCATTTGACCCATGGATCCATCTTGGCAGGAGTAATCCTTCACTACATGCCCTAATCATTTCAGGAGTATATGGAGGTTGTAGACTGGGAATTGGTTTCCAATTGTATTTTGAAAGCCAGGTGCGAATTCTCTTCTCATTGGTGTCGATGTGAAGTGGACCCAAAAACTTGGACAAAAAAACAGCATTGCTTAGGGGGTGTCCAACTCCGGAACCGATGACAGCCAGGCAGCCTCAAATTCGACTGGTGTCAGATACCCCAACGATGAATGGATGCGCTTGGTCATGTACACATCCTCAATAAAGCGGCCAATCTGGCTCACCGCATTTGCGAAGTTGCAATAGTCCGATAAGTCCACCTCCTCTTCTTTAATGGTCCGCATGAAGCGTTCTGCATAACCATTTTCTTCGGGTTTGCCGATCGCCGCCATGCTGATCTCGATCTGGTATTCACGCAACAAATCAATATAAGCATGGGCAGCATAATGCACGCCCTGATCGCTATGATGGATCTGAGGTACGTGATCGACTAAAGCCATGCGTAGAGCATTCAGGCTCAATTCCTGATCGAGCGATTGACTCATATGCCAACCTCGTACTGCTCGGGTGAACACATCCATCACGATCGCCAGATACACAAAGCCCTGCCTCAGGCGAATGTAGGTGATATCGCATACCCAA
>Ga0255055_10003014_pt1 | contig 11512 bp, 11 predicted proteins | sample JV7_2_27_MG_FD_188633 | JGI IMG/M metagenome (GOLD analysis project Ga0255055, IMG submission 188633) | Seawater microbial communities from Jervis Inlet, British Columbia, Canada - JV7_2_27 | ecosystem: Environmental > Aquatic > Marine > Inlet | place: Canada: British Columbia | collected... | reverse complement strand
CTTGGCGGCTTGCTTCATCTGGGTTTCCATGTCTCTTATTAAGCGGGCGGTAGCCTCACGGGTGGCTGGGGGTTCATAGGTATATTCACCGCGGGTCTCAGCGACGGCTTTAACGCGCTCGGTGATGTCCTTGACCGCCTTGCGGATACCCTGCGGAGTTATGTCGTGCTCGAGGTTATAGGCTTCCTGGATGGCGCGACGGCGTTCCGTCTCGTCGATAGCCCCCTGCATGGACTTGGTTATATTATCAGCGTACATTATCACGCGCCCGTCGATGTGTCTGGCGGCTCGTCCCATCGTCTGTATCAATGCCCCCTTCGACCTCAAATAGCCCTCTTTATCGGCGTCGATGATGGCCACCAGGCTGACCTCCGGGAGGTCGAGCCCTTCCCGCAGCAGGTTGATACCGACGATCACATCGTAAATGCCCAGGCGGAGGTCGCGCAGTATCTCTACCCTTTCCAGCGTTTCCACCTCCGAATGCAGGTAATGAGTTTTAACGCCCATCTCAATGAGGTAGTCGGCAAGCTCCTCGGCCATGCGCTTGGTCAGGGTGGTTACCAGGCAGCGCGTGCCGTTATCCACCCTTATCCGCACCTGTTCCAGGAGGTCGTCTATCTGCCCCTTGGTGGGTTTGACATCGATTACTGGTTCGAGCAGACCGGTGGGCCTGACCAGCTGCTCCACTACCTGCTGGCTGTGCTCGTATTCGTATTCGGCGGGTGTGGCTGAGGTGTAGATGACCTGGCTGAAATGCCCGTTGAACTCCTCGAAGTTAAGCGGTCGGTTGTCCATTGCCGAAGGGAGACGAAAGCCGTAGTCCACCAGGGTCTGTTTGCGGGAGCGGTCGCCATGGAACATACCGCGTATCTGTGGCAGCGTCATGTGTGATTCGTCGACAAACAGCAGGAAGTCCTTGGGGAAATAATCGAGTAATGTCCAGGGTGCGCTGCCCGCCGCTCGCCGTGCCAGGTGCCGTGAGTAATTCTCGACACCGGTACAGTAGCCCGCCTCGCGCAGCATCTCTATGTCGTAGTTTGTGCGCGCTTCCAGTCGGGCGGCTTCGAGTATTTTATCTTCACCCTTGAGGAATTTCAATTGCTCTTCGAGCTCTTTCTGAATATCCTCAATGGCCAGTATCAGCTTGTCGTATGAGGTAACGAAGTGCTTGGCGGGGTAGATATCTATGGAGTCCAGTTCGTTGAGCATCTCGCCGGTGAGTGGGTCCAGACTGACGATGCGTTCGATATCGTCCCCGAAAAACTCGATGCGCAGGGCCAGTTCTTCGTAAGAAGGCTGTATCTCCAGGGTATCGCCCCGGATGCGGAAGTTGCCGCGGGCTAAATCCATGTCGTTTCGTTCGTACTGCATATCTACCAGCTTACGTAGCAGTAACTGCCGACCGAAAGTATCGCCGCGTTTTAGGCTGACGACGAAGCTGAGGTATTCTTCCGGTTCGCCCAGTCCGTAGATGCAGGAGACCGAAGCGACTATAAGGACGTCGCGCCGTTGGAAGAGAGCGCGGGTGGCGGCGTGCCGCAGTTTGTCTATCTCCTCGTTGATGTCCACCTCTTTTTCTATATAGGTGTCGGTCCGGGGGACGTAAGCCTCGGGCTGGTAGTAGTCGTAATAGCTTACGAAATACTCGACCGAGTTTTCCGGGAAGTACTCCTTGAACTCGCTGGCAAGTTGGGCGGCCAGTGTCTTGTTGTGGCAGATAACCAGCGTCGGACGTTGCACCCGCTCGACGATGTTAGCCATGGTGAAGGTCTTACCGCTGCCGGTGACTCCCAACAGCGTCTGGTGCTTATAACCCTTGTCCAGACCGTCGACGAGTTTATCGACAGCCTGCGGCTGGTCACCGGTAGCTTTAAAATCCGTGATTATTTTGAATTCCGGCATGATATTTTACGGCGATGATATGATTAAGATAGCGAGAACTAGTCCCAGTATCGCCCCCGATATTGCCCCTGACCAGGGCCCCGATGTCGATCTTCAGGTAGGAGTTTCGCAGGCTTTTTCCTCACGACGTTTTCTCCAGCTGCCGTACAGGTAGCCCAGCCCTCCCCCCGCCACTATCCCCAGTATTGTCCATAAGTATGTCATGAGCTGTTGCCTCTGTCTATAAGTATATAACTTTTAGACAAATAGGGGAATATCTTGTCCCGCCTATCCATCCAATAAAAACGAGCGTTGACAGCCCCTCTTAAACTCCCCTTGGGGGTGGAGTAACTATCGGACCGGTCGCCGATGATACGAGGGCGGTCGGGTGGGAATAGATAACTACGAGGGGAGGAGGGGAGAGGGTAGGAAATTATGGACTACTAATAGAAAACCACAGTCTCAGGCACTCAATTCCTCTTTCGTCTTCAAAGGCTATATCATTGTATTCGCCGATACCCCAGTTGTCGGCGGCACTCCAGGATTGCTCGAACGAACCGAGCCAGTCGTCCTCTTCGCCTAAAAACTGGCCGATGAGTCCGGACAGATTCACGTCAAAAGCCTCAAGAACTAAACCGGAGCCAGCCTGCAATTGTGATTTTATTGCTATATCGAGAGCCTTGTACACAATCGGCTCAAAACCCCCGCCGTCATCCTCATAGCCTATTATTGATAGCGTTAAATACTCACCGACCTCATTTGTAGAAAACACAGACGTACCGATGGTAGTAGTCTCATTTTTACCAAGTTTGTAGTGTTCTCCTTCAACCTGGGGAAATCGCAATATTTTCTCGGAGTTTTTACCATCGGAAACAACAACATAGATATATACTTCCCCATCTTTTCCTCTGGTCAAGTTTTCCCTGTTGTCATATACTCCTATTCTATTCAGTTTCACGGTGATTGATGGATTTGGAGGTTTGGTAGTAAATGATGATGCTGGGCTTTCTGTTGCTTGTATGGGCACACCATTTTGGGAAGTACTGCATCCAATAATACTTATTATTAGACCGAATAAAAGTATTATAAGGATGGATTTTTCTAAATATGCACCTGGTATAGCCATGACAACAAACTTCCCCGACTAGTCTCTTATCATTCTACACCCAATTGTCAACAAATACGCTTTTAATTCTTGACAATTGTCACTTTTTGCGGTCTTTTTGTAACCGTACCCGGCACGCGGAATCTGGTATTGTCGGTACGCGGTACGGCGGTTTCTTTCGGTTTTTCCACCTGCGGCACCCAATCGTACGGATAACGGTAAGCGCGGTAGACGATGTTGGCTTTCATACGCTTGTTTTGATACGGATTGACGTATTCCCACACCGTCTCGTTTTCTGCCGTCACTTCCAGGAACCGGCCGCTCCCTCCCTCGGTGATGAGGGTATTTCCGTTGGGCAGTCGCTGCGCCGAGCTCACGAAGTTACTGTAGAGTAGCCCGCTCCCGAACGCCATGCCCGGTCCGCGTGGTGGGTACTGATTGACTACCTCCAGTGTGACGGGATTGATTTCCAGCACCCGCGAGTTGTCCCTCCGGGCGTAGCCCACCCCCGTGGGTGCCCCCGGATTGGGGGCGCCGTAACCGGCTTGCCCTCCGTTATCGAACAACAGTAAGTTCCCCTCCCCCGGCAGTCCCCGCGGTATCAGGTGGGCGTGGTGCTGGCCGATTATCCAGCCGATTTTTCGTAATTCTTCGGTGGCGTTGTAGTCGGGCCCGAGCCGCCAGACTATCTTGCCCGTCTTGCGGTCGATGATGGCGGTGATGTTGGTCTGGCGTCCGTCCCAGATGATATTGTCCGGGTGAAAGCGTTCGTCACCGCCGTCGTGCCATTGGTTGGGCCCCAGGGTAGACATGGAGTTCATGTGCATCCAGTCGCCCCATTTCCCGCCGGTCATCATGGCGTACGGGTTGCGATACATGGCGTTCTTAGCTTCCTCGTCGAATCCCATCTCGTCGAAGTGCTGACTGCATATCCATTCCCAGGTTATCTTGCCGTCCCGGCTGACTTCGATTATCGTGTCGTCGAGGAGTAGCGTGTCGCTTATCTTCGGTTCGCGGAGGGTTTTGTGGCAGAGGATAAGCATGCGGCCGCTATCGACCAGCGGGTCCATGCCGGGGACGTAGTAGCCCACCGGGTTGCCCTCTCGCTGGAAGTCGTGGTGCTGGCGGAGCATCCAGCGCGCTTTCTGGTATGGGTCTTTGATTCGTTCGTATCTGTCGAACTTCCAGACGATATTGCCGTCCCAGTCTACCTGGACCAGGTCCAGCATGTCTTGGAAGCCGTATTTCGCGTTCCTGACTCCGCTGCTGCCGAGGACGTAACCCCCGGGCAGCATCTTGTTGGGCATACCGTCCAGTCCTCGCCAGCGGTTGACGACGTTGCCGTTCATGTCCACGAGGACGGCGCCGTTGCTGTTGGGCTGGTGCAGCGTCGACTGGTATAGCGTGTAGCCGTTCCAGCATTTCTCCGGGTCGTATATGGTCGTGCCGGTGGGGTAAATCGTTGGTGGCATATTTCACCTCTCGCGTAAGTATTATGGTTTGTCGATAGTATATAACAGGAGGGTAGGGCTTTGGAAATCATATGGGATTTAATAACCTCCGGTATAGTTATATAATGAATGTAGGACCGAAAAATCACGAGGGATTTTATGATGGAAGTAAAGCCCGGGGATATCTTTAGAGTTTTTCTCGTATTTATCAGGGAGAGACTTGGGGACGTACTGTCAGGGATTGTGTTCTGGTTGCCTATTGGTATTATCGTCCTGATCGCAAGTTATTTCTTTAGCAGTCTTGAAGATTTCGGCCAGCAGTTCCTCTCGTTTTTCACGACCGACGAATTCATGTATACGGGATTGGGCATAGCCCTCTGGATACTCGTTTTCATAATTACAGGGTTATTATTAAGAAATACCCGGGTCGGCGATTTTCTTTCGGGAATCCCGATATTTGGACTGCTCTTCAGGAAAAAGGGCGGCAGGATTATATCGGTTGGCAGACTGCTGGGGCTTACTCCCTGCCTTTTCCTCTACTCGCCGACCTGCCCATCTTACGGCTGGATTCTCTCCGAAGAAAACATAAGGATCTCCGGTAAAGAAACGGGATTTAAACTGCTGAATATCTACTATCCTAACGTTCCCTCCATAATGACCGGCCAGATTTTCCCGGTGAGAAAGGAATCTGTAATTAAGCTGGGTAATCCCTCCCGGGAGATTATCGACCTGCTTCTTTATGCTCTTAGAAGCCCTGAAAATATCCGTTACCTGCCCTGGGAAGATGAAGATGAGGATGAGTTCCGCAAGCGTGCCGAGGTATTTGGATTGGATATCGTAAGAATCCACACCACGTAATGCTCCGCTCCTTTACCCCCACCCTAGTTTCCCACTTTCGTAAGGGCTTGCCTACCGTAGCCTTGGCGTAGGCAGGGGGATTAAGAGGGATTTATACCCGCCCGCCCTCCGCCCTTTTCCCCTATCTGTCATTCTGAGGAGTCCTTTCGATTTCGGAAGGACGAGGTGAGAATCCATGTTTCTGCCTCTCCACCCCCCTTCAACTATCTTTACCCGCCCGCCGCCCCATAAAGAAAAGAGGGGCTGCTGCCCCACTTAAACACCCCACAATATAAATAGATTAATAATTAATGGTAAGAAATATCATTTCATTCTAAAGTTTCAGTAGGAAATGTGGGAACTGAGACATACTTGATAGCTATGTGTTTACACGATTGATTAATCATCTCACTAAGGCTTTTATGCCAAATCCTTAAATCATTATCACTAAATACTCTGATTTCGCCAATTTGCCATCTCTTGTATTCTAAGGTTTTTTGAATATACAGTTCATCAACTTCCCATCGGTTATGTAGTCCTAAATTCCTAACTAAGGACATTTCTTTGATATGTCCCCTAGAGTCATCCGATATTTTTAAATCAAGGCTACAACTATTTTCTATGATAGATATCTGCTCATTTATTTCTTTAAAAGTAATTCTTTTTAAAAGTCTTATTTTGCCATCTGGTAGCTTGTCATCTAGATAATTTTGTCCGAATATAACAAATTGAGCTAGTTTATTAATATACCAATCCCAATAACTCCTCATAGATACTAAAACATCTTTGAAAATTAGTCCTTCGAATAAGTTAATATATTTATATAAATATTCCCATCCTTCTTCCCAGTCTTTTTTGGGCATACCTTTTGTTGATAATTCTTGCTCAATCCTTGTGATACCGTCTGACGTCCGTAAGATTTTACCTGCTGCTGTATCTGCACATATATGCCAAAATATTGTCGCTTGAATCATTTCTAATGTTTGCAGAGATATTTGATAAGGATATGGATGGGCTTTATTTTCTTTTTCTACTGTGACTTTAGGTAATTGTATTTCGTTATCCACTTATAATCCCCGATCGCTTGAATCCCCTCATCACTTAACATAACACCTAAAACAATTCGTGCCTGCTTACCCTCTATCTACCCTCGGATTGTTTCCCCCAAAAAATTTTCGGGGTCTTTTGGTAGGCTCAGTCTATCTCCATCAGGTCGAACCCGCTTCGCTCGTCGGGCAGGCGCCGGGCGCTGATGCCCGTAATCTCGTAGATTATCGCTTCGCCCACCAGCCAGGTGGTCACGCCCGGGCGCAGGCAGCCGGTAATCACGTTACCGCCGCGTCCCAGCGATGCGTGGATATGCAGTACCGGCTTGCCGTCCTTATCCGGGGCAATAACGCCCACTCCCACTACCTCGTGGGCGCCGTCGATGGGGATGTAAACAGGGTCGGGGGGCATTTCCTCGGTCTGGCGCGGTCCTGATACCACCTGGCCATCGCCAATTCCTCCCACCAGCACAACCTGACCGCTCTTGATATCATTCTCGGCGGCGAACTTTTCCAGGCAGTCGGGCAGGACATCGCCGTCCTCTAGCCTCACCACGAACACCCGCCCTATTTTACCCTCGCTCGCTTTCATCGCTACATTATAGCACCTGGACAGGGTTATTCAATAGCGTACAGCTTACCGTCGTAGGAGCCCACGTACGCCACCCCGTTCGCCACGGCCGGGGAGGACGTTATCTTATCACCGGTGGGGTATTCCCACAGCACGGCACCGCTGTTAGCATCCAGGGCGTAAAGATTGCCGTCGTCACTACCGACATATATGGTGTTTTCGACAAGAGAAGGAGAGGAATTAATTGTCCCCCCGGTTTCAAACCTCCAGAGCTCGTCGCGTGTATCTGTGTTCAAAGCTATCAGGTCGCTTCCCGCACCGGTATAGAGAACATTACCCCTCACCACCGGGGAACACCTTCCGTCCGCCATCATATTATATAACCAGATATAACCGGAGGGTGACGGTGGCTTCGGTGCGATGCCATAGAAGAAAGCTGTTTTCCAAATGTTGCTCAATCTGTGTTCCAGTATCCAGTTCCTGGCGATGATATCGATTGCGTATAATCTCCCGCTGCTACTGATGATATAACCGATACCGTCCTGGATTACCGGAGACGTCGACGCCATCGAGTAGGCTCTGTATTTTAGCCGCTGCCCTCCCGAATGGGCATTCAGGGCATAGAAGTAACCGTCCAGCGACCCTATGATTAAAACGCCTTCGGATATTGTTGGTGATGATATAACCCGGCCATCAGTTTTGAAAGACCACGCTTTTTTCCCGTCCTCTATATTTACCGCGTACACCCTGTAATCATCCGCACCGAAATAAACCTTGTCACCGGCGACAGCTGGCGAAGAATGTATCGGATAGACGGTATAAAAATCCCAGAGCTGTTCGCCCGTGTCGGCATCAAGAGCATACAGGTGACCGTCGTTCGACCCGAAATATACGACTCCATTAACTACTGCTGGCGAGGAGTCTACCCAACTTCCTGTCTGAAACTGCCAGATAAGACCGCCGGTGTCGGCGTCCAGTGTGTACAACCTGCCGTCCCGCGAACCCACGTATACTTTACCGTCGGCAATCGCCGGCGATGAATGGATGATGTCACCGATAGCAAACGACCATTTGAGTTTGCCCTCGGGTAGAGCGCTGGTTTCACCGGTGTTGCCGGAATGGTAGGGGTCATGGCGGAACATTGCCCAGTCTCCGGGTTGTGATGAGGAACTCAGGCTTTTGGGTAATCTGACGATTACATCGGTAAAACTGTACAGGTAAAAGAATAAAATAAGCAGGCAGATGATGCCGATAATACTAAAGATGATTATTTTTTTGCGTTTGAAATAGGATCTTCTTCTCTCTTCAAACTCTTCATCTTTTTTAAATGGTTGATTCTCCATGGGGAATGGTAAACCTTCTTCGCGATAGTCGCTGGTGCGATTATATCATAAAACGACTGAAGAGGTCTTATCTGCCGCCCAGATATTGCAGTGCTATCCTGATTTTTTCCTCGAGGTCGAGTTTGCTGTCGGCAGGCAGAGTGGTAACGGCTTTGGTCGCTTCGGCTGCCGAGTAACCCAGTGAGGTCAATGCAGCGAGTACGTCCGTGTTTTCACGGGCGAGTTCGGTGGCGGGAGTTGCTATCCAGCCTGCGCCGATCTTGTCTTTAAGCTCGAGGATGATGCGGTTTGCCACCTTCTTCCCGATGCCCGGTATCATTTCCAGCATCTCTATACTACCGGTAGCTATCGCGGTGGTAATCTGTTCCGTATTCAAAGAGGATAACATGGAGAGCGCTAGGCGCGGACCGAGTCCGGATACGCTGATAAGCGTTTCGAAGAGCCATAACTCCTCAGTGGAGGTGAAACCGTAAAGCGATACGTTATCTTCGCGGAGGTGCAGGTGGGTGAATACGTTGACTTCATCACCGGGTATCCCCAGCGCCGTCAGGGCGGTAGTCGGCATATAAACCTGGAAGCCTATGCCACTAACGTTTATTATCGCCTGGTCGCTGCTTAGTGATTCTACTTTACCGTGAAGACTGGATATCATTGCCTTCCTTTTACTGACCCGATATGAATTGACTCAGGTGCGTCTCGCGGAGATGGCAGATAGCTACCGCTATAGCGTCGGCAGCATCGTTCGGTTGGGGCACTTCGGAGAGTCCCAGTTGCAGCCTCACCATCTCCTGGATCTGCTCTTTGCTGCTGGCTCCGTAGTTCGCGACTCTCTGTTTTATCTGGGTGGGTGTGTATTCATAGGTAGGAATGCCCTTCCCCGTCGCCGCTAGGAGGGCTATTGCTTGGGCTCTTCCTATAGCCATCGCCGAGCGTACGTTTTTTGAGATGAAGGGCGCTTCAACCGCGACGGCATCGGGGTGGTGACGCTGGATAACCTCGAGTGTCTCGCGGTAAAGATGGTGTAGACGTTCGCCGATATTCTCATTTTTCACCGCGGTAAGAGCGCCGTAATCAATCAGGGTAATTTCATCGTCAAGGGCATCTATAACACCGTAACCCATGACAACCGTACCTGGATCAATACCTAGTATTTTCATCGTTATCTTCGTCGTGAGGGACTGAGTATCGGTGTATTATTGCGCCTGATACTCTTCTACAACGGAATCGGGTATATCTGCGTTGCTGAACACATTCTGGACGTCGTCGATGTCTTCCAGCTTCTCCATCATCTTCAATGCCTGCATGGCTGTTTTTTCGTCCAGTTGAACCATGGTCTTGGGTACCATCAACAGTTCACTGGAGCTTATTGCCACCTTGTTCTCTTCCAGCGCTGCCCGGACTTTCTCCAGGTCTTCCGGTACGGTATATACTTCCACGTAACCGTTCTCTACCTTCACGTCCTCGGCTCCTGCGTCGATAGCCGAAAGAGCCAGTTCGTCGGCGTCAATATTATCGGCTTTGATGATAATGACGCCTTTGGAATCGAAAAGCCAGGCAACACAGCCGCTTTCACCTAGGCTGCTGCCGTGACGCGTGAAGACGCTCCTGACTTCCTGTATGGTGCGGTTGCGGTTGTCCGAAAGGGCATTTACCAGGATTGCCGTGCCATTGGGCCCGTATCCTTCGAGCACCACCTCCGTCAGGCTGCCCCCTTCGAGTTCACCGGTGCCTTTCTTGATGGCTCTGTCGATGTTGTCCGCCGGCATATTGGCATCGCGTGCTTTCTGTACGGCCAGACGCAGACGGAAATTCATTTCTGGGTTGCCGCCACCCTCACGCGCCACCACGATAATCTCACGTGTTAGTTTGGTAAAAAGCTGACCCCGCCTGGCATCGGCGACTCCCTTTTGATGTTTGATTGAGTGCCATTTGGAATGCCCGGACATCGTTATATCCTCCTTGGCCGTGAATCACCTTACTGGATAATTCTAGCACTTCACTTTCCTGCGGTCAAAAGGTGGTGAACTGGCAACTATGCCGGTAGTTTTTGGGCTAACGACTCTCGGAGCTGTTGAAGCTGTGCCAGGAACAACTCCGAGCTAATGCTTTCCGTGGACATGATTATGGCGTCTTCGCGGTTGTCCAGGTAATAGCCGCGGCGTATCCCGGTCTGCTTGAAGCCGTATTTGCCGTAGAGGTTCTGGGCGATTTTATTGGACTCTCGTACCTCTAGTGTCATCAACTCGGCTTGTTGTTCACGGGAAAGGTCTATGGTGGATATAAGTAGTAACTCACCGATTCCCTGCCGCTGGTATTGTTCGCGTAGGGCTATATTGGTTATGTGGGCTTCTCCGGCCATCATCCAGATACCGGAAAAACCTATTACGTACTGGCTTCTGAATAATCTGGAGTTTTCATCCTCTTTACTATCCCGCCTGCGCCACGGAAGTAAACGCGAAAGAAAATGTTGGCGGTTCTCTTTGGATTGCGCCCCGGTATCGTCGGCTGCTTTGGCCGAATCATGAACGACTATATAATGGGCTAGTCTGTTCTGTAGTTCCTGGCGGTAATTTGGCGGTGGCCACTGGGTTGGAAAGACCTCGCGGTCTATCGAGCTTACTTGGGTCAGATCCTCCTTTACCATCGGACGTATGCAATAGGTCATTATACATTCCCCGTTACGCAATTCTAACACATTTTATAAACAGCATGGTATGGTAATGCTATATATAAAAATGGAGGAGCTGTTACAGCCTCCCCCCTTTGATATCTCAACTGGAATGAGGATTTAGGTTATAGGATGCCAGTGGTTTTAGGTAGGTTTTCGTAATTTTTTATAGATAGCTGCTAAAATTGGATGTTTATCTACGTAGTTATCTCTAATTTCAGAGGCTATTCTTCTCGCAATCACCTTTGTTTTTTTAAGTGCTCCAGGAGTAGTCCCGTCATCTGAATAAAACTCCGCGTAGGATATCTCAATATTGATGCTGCTTTTCGGGTGAATCTCAACGCGGATACACAGGTCATTATCGTTCAACTCATAAGGAGTTTCCCTACCGTTTATATTGACCTTTGTGATTTTAATTTCCGGGCTCTCTTTCTTGAAGATGTGATAAATAGCAGTGCATTCGGAACTATTGTGAACATTGACGCAAGGACTATAAAGCCTGACTTGAAATTCATCTTCGTCAAGATGCTTGATTAAATACGATGATTTTATTATTTCTCTCAATCTCGTCCATTTCAGCTTATCACTTAATTCGTTTAACATATCGACC
>Ga0255055_10003013_pt1 | contig 11512 bp, 15 predicted proteins | sample JV7_2_27_MG_FD_188633 | JGI IMG/M metagenome (GOLD analysis project Ga0255055, IMG submission 188633) | Seawater microbial communities from Jervis Inlet, British Columbia, Canada - JV7_2_27 | ecosystem: Environmental > Aquatic > Marine > Inlet | place: Canada: British Columbia | collected... | reverse complement strand
TGAATAGTAGTAATCTTCAATCATATTTATATCATCCGGATCATCCATATTATACTATCGGTAGAAAATTTATTCAGACTGATGGTGAGTGCCTTCAGATTGTTAGAGATCCTCTGGCTAGAAAAACCAGTGACTTTGCGGCTTTGTCACCTCACCGAGGACTCCACTAGCTGGATGTACATACGGGGACACCACCGCCCCCTGACGTGCTGGATCCGATTTAGGTCGCCTCCCTCCTGCTGTGACCTGCGCCTCTCCCCTCGTAAACTCCTCGTGTTCCGATGCACTCTGCTCCTGTCCCGACGCCCTCATGTTCCGTTGTTTGGTTTTGAAAAAATTCCACTTGGCATCTAGATCCCCTTTGAATAAGGCAATGTAACCTATCCCAAGCGTTAGCAATATCAACCCGACAACTGTCGTCAATATCTGTACCATCGTACTCCCCGAGGCGTTTGGCGATCTCCCCTTGGATATCTCTCTTCTAAATTTTTGAAAAGATTTATCCGTACAGTGTTGCCAGACTGATCCGGCTTTTACCCCTGCTAGTGCCATGGGCGCTCCGAAGAAGAAAGAGAGGTAACTGAAATTTCCCCCATGCCTCTTCTTCGCTCTCAGCATAGCCTTGACAAACCCTATGACCGCAATCACGGACGATACCCCCACTAGTACTAGCTCTATCCGTTTCAATATGTCTATTTTGTCCCTGTGCATGTATGCTGCATTCTCGGCGATGTAGTATCGGCGCATGTCATCTAGGACATACACAGCAATGAGCGGCAATGCCACCATCGTAAACCATGACATAGGTCCTGGAAAATACCAGGGACTTGGGTTCCACCATATATCGCCAAGCCTAGCTACTATATTGTATATCAGTAGACAAATCACCGATAATACAAGCTGTTTTATAGGGTCAGTCAACTGGCTGACTGTCTTTCCGCCCAGGTTAATGATGAAATATATGATGAGGAATATCACTATCTGTTTGTTATACCAGAACCTTGGGGTCATAAGGAACTGTGTCTTACAACCCAATGGAGAAAATCCTATTCCGTCAAGCAGGAACAGGGTTATTATGACCACAGCCTTAAATATAGGTACAGTATTGGCTACCAAGGCATGAGACCATGTTGTGGAAATACCGGGGATTTCGGTGATCTTCGCTGTTGTCGGCGATGTCATTTGGGCAAAGTTGGACCTTGGTTCCTCTCTAACTAGAATATTAGTCTCTATGTCGGCATAAGTTGTCATACTTTATAATTTGATTAGAAAAAATTTATATTTGCTGAAATTTGAAGTGCGAAGTTACAACGACCTTCTTATGGTTCTTCCCATTCTCCTTCTTCCTCTAGACGTTTCTTCTCGCGCCAGGCGCGGTCGCGCAGCACCCGACGCCCGTGGGGGGTATCAGCGAAGGTCTTCCATCGGTTCGACTCTACCACGTAACCCACTCCCCCTCTGTCTCGCTCATAGTGAAAAGCTACTCCTTTAGGGTCTTCGTCGCCGTTTGCTAGCGGGAAATAGTGAGTATCGTAAGTGACGAATCCTTCAATGTTCGCGAATTGGCTACAGGGATTTTTCGAACGGATTTGCTGCCGTTGATATTCTCTGATCTGACCGCTTTCAAAGAGCTTGTCAGGATAGTATCTAGTATTCAGCCATTTCTTGTCATGCACTCCGCCTACGATCTGCATCCAACCGTTATCTTCAACTGATGCGAGGATGGCGTCGATACGTTTACATTTAAGCATATCGTCAGATGTTTGAGGTAGCTGATTCCTCGACTCACGGTCGAGGGCGCTCCGGTCACCCCCTGTCTTCCCCACTGCGCGACCGGACAGAAGCGCGTTGCTCCGTTGACGGGCGCACCATGCCTTGCTTCCAACCACCTTTTCAGATGCGCTTGACTGGCGGATTTGTGACTGGTTTCCTTTTGTGTTGTACGGCATTGTGTAGCTGTGTTGGCGAGTAATAGTGTAAGTTGATGTCGTTGTATGTGGCAACGCCAGAATACTTCAATTTTTTGGAGCTATCGGCTAAGTTTTATCTCTTTATTATCTATAGTGATATGGACTATCTTGTCAGCACAGCTTCACTTCTCATACTGGATTCTATGTACATATCTGTTACCAAGCCGTACTTTGAGTCGCTGGTAAAAGGGGTGCAGAAGCAGTCCGTGAAACCTCGCTTCTTTTCCATCATCGGTCTGTATGTATTACTTTTGTTTGGGCTTTATACTCTCGTCATTTCTAAACGGAGACCTCCTAAAGAAGCATTCCTTCTCGGAGTAGTGATCTATGGGATCTTCGAGTTAACTAACTATTCTCTTTTCGATAAATGGTCACTTTTTCCCGTTTTATTCGACACGCTCTGGGGTGGCATCCTCTTATATCTGGTAACACGGGTTACCTATTTCCTTGTACCGGCGAAGGAACAGCAGTTGCCGACCAATAAGGACGCACAATCTAGGGCTAGATAAGTAGCTGTCATCGCAGCTTCGTTGCGATGAGAGATTAGATTAGTCTTGTAGAAAAAGGTGGCGCCGCTAGTAGCCCTTCTCCAAAGCCGAACGTTAAACGTGCCAGGAGATATATCAGGAAGCCGATGACGAACGTTCCCATCATTGTTATCATCATTTTGTTTAACTCCGTTAACCCTTTTGTCTCCTTGCGGACATTCAGATAGCCTCGTAGTTCAATCGAGATTGCTGCTATCGCGGACAGCACTATCGCGTTCAGGAGAAAGGCTTTCGCAATCGTTGTTGCTCTTAAATCTATAACTGGATTGAATGCCATATATAGATTTGGTAGAAAAAAAAGTCGACCCTGATCCATCAGGATCATTTAAACTAACCATTTAAATAAAAAAGGGGACATTATATCAAAGGTCGCTATGATAACGCCAATTGATGATAATGATCTCTGCTCTATTTGCCTTGAACCGATGGAGAGCGAGGGCTCCCCTACCGCTAAGTTACATTGTGATCACGAGTTTCATCGAACATGTATCCTTGCGGTGGAGAGATTTTATAGAAAAAAACAGAACAACGTGGACAATGCCATATTCCACTGTCCGTTATGTCGGAAGACCTATCGTCGCAGACTCCTAGCTAAAAAGGTGAAAAAACGCATAAAGGGGGTTACGAAGAAGCCCCGTGTCCGTTCCCAGACAGTGCCTTCTAGGAGAGAAACTGGCTGTATATGGCTTAAAATATTCTGCTGTTTTGTCTGATACATGTATCGCGGCGAGTGGGTTCGAACCACTGACCTTCTGGTTATGAGCCAGACACGCTAACCTCTGCGCCACGCCGCTTGAATGTTCACTGTGGGATTTGAACCCACGCCATCAGATGATGATCAGGACCTAAACCTGACGCCTTAGACCGCTCGGCCAAATGAACATGTTTAACCCTACTTTAGCAGGTTGTATAGCTTCAATTTTGTCATGTTGATTTTATCCGCTCCGTACTGGGCTTGATCCAGTGACCTTACGATTAACAGTCGTATGCTCTACCAGCTGAGCTAACAGAGCTCAATGCGGGTTGCCGTCCCTACATGGAGACTAATTCCATCCGCGACACTTCGTTTGCTATTCGCAACCCTCTAGCAGTAGATCTATGTGTTTCTCTCTAAACCTTTTTCTAATCTGTTTAAAACTTCATACCAAATCTCCGTCTGCGAGCCTCCACCTTCGCCATATTCAGCCCCGTCCATTCGCTGCGATATTGTCGCAGCCTTTGTAACGTGTGCTGTCTTTGTTTAAAATAGTGGTCTTGTCTTAGAATACTTGTTCGGATTCTATTAAGCTTTCCAACCTCCACATTGTAGAGATTGACTTTTCCTAGAACGTCGTTGCCTAGTGTTTCACACTCTCTGGCTAGGTCTGTTCTATAGGTCTCCATCCGTCGACATTCCTCCTGCAAATCCTCTAGGTACTCTTCATGGTTCCTTATCGTTTGGTTGCGCCTCGAGGTGAATTCACGGCGGCACACTGGACAGTTCGCCTTTGTTTTTAGCCAGGTGAAGAAACACTCGCTGCAAAACCTATGATCGCATACTGTGTGTACTGACTTATCTGCATTTATGCTATTCTGACATATTATACAGATGTCACTATCATCCATCTATATTATGTTCCTAGATTTGTTTTTTTATACATTTATTTAACAAGTATGTATTCTGTATTATATAAACTTAGACAGTTATTCACATGTAGACAAATCTTCGACCGCTGTTGTTACTCCTCCAATGGACCAATCCTTCTGGAACGAAGAGGTGTAGGGATATGGGACTTCTCTTGTGACGATGTCTTTGAGATGTATCAAACAATCCGATTCAAGGCTATCAAGCCCAAACCAATTAAGAAAATCATAACCTGGAATATTCAGGAGCTATGGTGGCACTCATTCACTAGTATGAAGCTCTTCAACATTATCGACTATATTCGGAGATCTGACTCAGATGTCATGTGTTTGCAGGAAGTCTTCGATGTCGATACTTTCATAAGCATCATATCCTGCTCCACTATCCGCGACAAATATCCGTACTTTCTGACAGGTAATATGATGAATCGACTCGTTATAGGCGAGAACTCCGGGCTTCTCGTCTTATCTAATCAACCTATTCTATTTCGACAGTTCACTTCCTTTGAACAAGAAAGCTGGCCGGACAGACTCGCATCCAAGGGAGCCCTCTATTTTACTGTCGGGAAAATCAATTTTATTGTTACCCATTTGCAGTCTGAGAACGTCCCCTTAGCTGTAGAACAGATGTCCTATATACTAGACCGGTCGCCCTTTTCAGATGCCACCATATTGCTAGGGGATCTCAACATCCCAAATCCTTTCTCTCCTCTTGCTGTCCGTTCCAACAATGCTGATATAACTCACGAAAGCGGTCGTACCCTGGACCATATTATCCCACTACACGGAGATATCCTCTTCGATCTCTCCGTAGACTATATAAATATTAAGAATACCTCTGACCATTATCCTGTATGCGCTCTTATATCTACATGAACACCATGTAGCGTACCATTTCTTTGTACATCGTCGTTAACACTGGTTTGAAGTGGTGGTATGTAGCCGATTTTTCTAATCGTGGAGAGATTGCCTCATATGCGGCGACCATCCAGTAGAACATGTATATCAATATCCACCATGCGGTGTCGAACGTGTTATATCTTATGGTGTGGGTTATGTTCCAGTGATCCACATAGCTACACATTGTCGTATCATGCCCTTTAAGGAAAAAATTATACGTGTCCAACATCCCTTCCAGAACGCGTCCGTGTATCGTCGTTTCGCCTTTTACGTTCAATATGTTCTGTAGTCTAGTGAGTTGTGTCAGCTTCATATACAGCGTGCGCTTGTCCTTCCTTCTGCTTGGCTTGAAAACATGTGGCATACCTCCGTCCATATAGCATCCGCTGTCTGTTCTATAGAACGCCTCTCCATTTATTAAAAAAGGAACATGGCACGATTTCAGTATTGTCTCCGCCAGTTCTTCTCTACTCTCATACTTACTCTTGAGTATAGGCGATTTTGCTATAACGTCATAATAAACTATAAATAATTTCCCGTCTTGGAGAGATTTAAAACACTCATCATCTACTTCCGAGCAAACCTTGTTCAGCATGTCTTTCAAGCCATTTAATGCAGCAGCGTCTCTGAATCCGTCGCGCATCTTCTCGTAATACTCCGTGTACAGTTCCAGCTTATTGATTAGGTACAGAAAACCCGCATATGAGCCCACACTTGCTCCTGATATACGGTCTATTTTGAAGTGTCCCAGCTTTTCTAACTCCTTTATTAGTGTCAGCCCACCGACTTCGTACGCCCCGTTCATGCACCCTCCCTCTAGAACTAGATCTAAATCAAAGAAAAATTTCTCTTTATTTAGATTGCCGATAAGTGTCCCTATGTCAAAGTTCATTGCTGTAGATAGGTCACATTATATATGAGCTCGTCGTACGCTTATTCCAGAACCCTGGTCGACGATGTCCACGAAGTCGCTCATGGGACGCCGCGAAGCTTTTCGAACACACTTGGCCTTCCGCCCTCCCGTCGATTTCTCGTAGAAGAGATACCAGCATTCGAAGTCGCTGTCTCCGAAGTTTATTAAGAAGCCCTGCGTATCGAGTCCCCACGGACTGTTGTGTCGTTTCTCCTCCATATACCGCCATATTTGATAGAGCTCCTTGTCCGATATCTTCCCAGTCTGTTTGAGCTCTAGGATTGTTCTCTGCTGTCTCAGCTGTATGTCGATCCGGTACGAGGTGTTGTCGCCGAGCTGGACCCTTGTTTCCTGCTCTGCCATGCGGTGCATTGGTAATATCTGTTCATGTCCGACGTCGTAGCCCAGCTTACGCAGATCCTGCTCCAAAATTATCTGATAATGTTTCTCTTTCGAATATCCGAACGGGCTCTCCTCGTAGATGTTATGGCTTATATTCACAATATCCTGGATGAACCCTTTTTGTTTCTCCAGGTGTTTGAGCGTTTCGCAACGATTTTTTAACCCGAGACTTATTTTAGCGAGTTTATCAATGAACTTGTGCAGCCACCACCCTTCAAACTTCGGTATATATGACGAAAGGACATCCAGATCCACTATGACATTGTTGATGGCGTTTCTGACCAGGCTGGCAAGCCTGGCAAGCCGCCTCTCCTGCTGCGCCAGCTTATCCTCATATTCCGGAAAGCTCGGTGTTTTTCCTTCCGTCTTTAGAAAATCTTTCTCGTATACGTCGAGTGCCTCGACCAGGCTTCCGACCCATTTGGGCGGCTCCAACTTAAGCTGTCGGCCACGGAAGGTGTGTGTCGACAGAAGGTCACGGAGGTCTGCACAAGCGTGATCTATTCGCTTGCGACTTTCATCAAATCGTTTCGATTCAGCGTGATTCATTCTATTGGGATATAGGAGGAACTGGTGTGATGAGTCAATTTATTACTGTCTAACGTCCGGGTATCTGACTTTAAACCAATCGTAGGTAATCTTGAGCCCATCCTCGAGAGACTTGAATCTAAAGTTCGGATATAGTTTGAGTAACTTGCTATTATCCACCGTCTTTCTTAAGCAGCCGTCCGACATGCTCGTCTCGAAAACAATGCTCTTCTCTTCGATGCCCATCACTCGGGCGCAGTCTGAACGGGTCATGGCTAAGAATTCGTGTTCCGTGTATTCCTTGGCTAGATCTTTCAGATAAGAGCCCACCATTCCACCGCCGCCAGTCACTAATATTCTCATTTTACATATACTAGATACAATCTATTTAACTCATATGCCATATTGTCTGTATAGTGCCTTTTTTTTAGTGCTTTTTTCTTTCGCATTCTGTCTGGAAATTTAATCTGACCTAACTGTAAATGAGAGCGAGAGCGCTGTTTCGTTTCACTACACTCCGCCGGTTACATGACCGGAAGCTCCCTTCTGTTATGGGACCGCCAGTCATGTTTCGACTCCGAGACGACGGAGGTTTCGACAAGGTTCCATGCAAAGCTTCTTTACCTCCTTACACTTCAGATACTGCTCTTCTTGAGTTGTATGTCCGCCCTGGTGACGTAGCTGAGAATAACAATGAAGGTGATCGCGGAAAGTGTAGTAAAACATTACTAGAAAATTGAAATAAACAGATGCCGTATTGTACTGTTAATGGCGAATATGCGACAATGTCAAATCTCCGATAATGTCTTCGGGGGCTTTCGAGCACAGGTGGATATTGCCCTCCATACCACAACTGATGCTATAGCTTCCTGCCTTAAGCAGGCTCTCGTCAATGCTCTTTCTGAGCTGAATCTTACTTCTCTGGTTCACCGGGCTCTCCATCTCCAGCTCCACATTCACGCCGTGAGTATGGAACAGATAGTGAACGCCGGACATAATCAGATTATTTATGTATGTTCATCTCTCGCATGTATGTGATTGTTTGCTGTTAGTCCGCCTCTATAGCTCAATTGGCAGAGCATATGCTTAGTAAGCATAAGGTCGATGGTTCAATTCCGTCTAGAGGCTTTGTTGTCTCGTTAGTATAATGGTTAGTACTTCACGTTGTGGCCGTGACAATGAGCGTTCGATTCGCTCACGAGACAAAAAACGATATTTTTAGTATACGCCGCGATAGCTCAGATGGGAGAGCGTCAGACTGAAGATCTGAAGGTCGCCTGTTCAATCCAGGCTCGTGGCACCGGGACATAGCTCAATTGGTAGAGCATCTGACTCCAGATCAGAAGGCTGGGGTTTCGAGTGCCTCTGTCCTCAAATAACGTTCCATGACAACATGTCCGAGTGGTTAAGGAGATAGACTAGAAATCTATTGGGCTATGCCCGCGCAGGTTCAAGTCCTGCTGTTGTCGAGTCAGCATGTCCGAGTGGTTAAGGAGATAGACTTGAAATCTATTGGGCTCTGCCCGCGCAGGTTCAAATCCTGCTGCTGACGCACTCTGCCGACTTAGCATAGTGGTAATGCATCGCACTTGTAATGCGACGACCGGGTGTTCGATTCGCCCAGTCGGCTTTTTTTACGACCGCCAGGAAGTTAGGACCAGTTTGTCTTCACCATTCAGTATTAGTGGAGAACCACATCCTACATGCGGCTTTTTCATCAGTGCCGCGATCTTTGCTCGATTCGCATGTGGAGGAAACTGTATGAAGATTCCGTTCACAATGTTAGCCCCGCATCGAATTATCCTACAATTCTTGGGCCAAACATGCAGAGCAAGACAGCAGTTAGGACAGTTAGATAGATTCGGCTCTTCCTTATCCATATAGACCTAGTCGAGGAATTATAAAAGCAATATTGCACGCGATGAGAAAATAATTTCGAAATAGTAAGGCCGTCGCCCTAAAATCTCCGACGGTCGAAAGGCGTACTCTGATATGATGTTTGCGAGATCCTCCGGGATAGTCCTTAATAAGAAGACGTTTGTCCTTATGAATCTGTAGATTAAAAAGTTTTTAGCAATCGAACTTAGAAGATGTTCGTATAAAGTCATTGATGTTAGATGTCAGCTTATCTTAAAATAAGTTCACATCTATTTAATATCGAAAATGGGTGGCAGGATGAAGCTGCAGCCTTTAGCATGCGCGGCACACATTTCCTTGTTTCGTAGGAGCCGGGAACAGCGTTGACCTCCTCTCTTTCGCCCCCTGCACCTGTTCAGTGGGATGTGTCGGTAGCAGCGGCTATAGTGCTTGTGGCATCGGCGGTCGCAGCGAACCAGGTGCTCGTGCGTGGCATAGCTGATACAGCGCCTGTCCAGCAGACTGCCTGGCATATAAGGGATGGTTCCGCCGCGAGTTGACGCGAATTTTTTCATCAAAGCCTCCTCGTCACTTACTTTCCAGGAAAGTTGCTCCGCGTTCAGGAATGGATTGGACTCCTTAATGGCTTCGGCGAGGGTGGGTATTGTGAACCAGTATTTCATCGTCGTTAAACTCACTTTAAGCTGTCCTGCTTGTATTAGTGCAAAACGTTGTCTGACGATAGGGTGGGTGGCGTGGAAAGCCTCCTGTGTGGACTCTTCTAACCGTTTACTGATACTTCTGTGTAATCTGACGTCCAGATATCCGAAGATACAGTTGGCTATGTTCCAAGGGGTGTAGAGAACTAGAAAGCTGCCTTTTGAGGTTGGCATCCTTGGATTAAGCAAAGGATATTATACCGGCGGACGCAGATGCAGGAGGAGGAGCGCTATCACCAGTAGAAGCAATAATAGTACCAGCACTAAGAGCAAAAGTACTATAAGCAGTAGTAGAGTTTTCATGTATAACATTCCTCGCCTTGAGGATTTACTTCAATTTTCTCGTCAGAGAGAATACTCGTGTATGAGGAGAGGCTCTCTTTCGGGGTCTGGTTCCTTCGTAGGAACTACTTCGGACCAGTCTTGAAAGCTCTCTTTTATAAGTTTGTCCGCTCTGCGTCTACGGATTTGCTCATCTTTTCTCCTTTTCTTCTCTGCATTTTTTGGTCGTGGGTGTCCACATATCCGTGCGATATCAAACGTATTTCCCATTTTTCTGACGATACGTGGTGACACAGCACTTTGTATCAATTTTCTGCCTGATAGTATTGTCTACTGCGCTAAAAACTTCAGCCTTTTCTGGCTGAACCGACACGTCGCTTTTGTCATATTAGGGTACAGCTCTCCGTCTATGTTTAACCCTTTTGTACATCCAGATAGAACGAATGGCTTCGATACCGTCTGTCTTCTCAGGTTGGGCGACTCGGTGTGTAATCCTCGTGCCAAAATTGACGCTATTTCGCATCTAGACATGGATCCTGGGCAGTAGACCATGTTTAGTTTCTTGTCGTCCGGCTTGGCATCGTTATCTATGATGTCACTTTGCGTCAAATGTGCAAAATTACTGTATACTAGAGTGGTGATATTCGTAGGTACATCGTTTATGAAGATCGTCGAGGACAGCGTCACGTAAGTCATCAGCATCCACAGGGCATAGATTATAAAGCGTAGGCTTCCGCACCATTTACGCAGCCACTCGGAGTAAATGTCCACGTCCGCTATGAAGCCATACATGATGTTTAACACGCTGTATCGAAGCCTGACTCCCGAGTCCACCTCGATGATATCAATCTCTCTGGCAGTTGGAGTCTCACAGAGATCGACTACGTCCCTAATTGATCGGATGTTTGACTCCGCTGCGATCGCATTTCCCGAGCCGCAGGGGACTGGACAGATGCGCACGTCTTTCTCCACGTCAATCAGTATGTTTCTCATGAGCCCGTTTACGATCTCGTGGATCGTGCCATCTCCGCCCACCGCACAGATGATGTTATCTCGTGTATTTATTATCTGCACAAGTGACTCCGCGTCTCCAGCCTCTGTAGTTTCATAGAGATACACTTGTCCAGATGAGTATCTGGCAGATAGTATCGTGCGCAGCTGCCTCCCCATTGCTCGACCTCGCCCTCTTCCTGCCGATGGGTTGGCAATTATATAAAAATTTTCCCGTCTTGGCATCTTATAAGTAGTAAGAAGTCAATAGCTTTTATATACATTGTCTTAAATGGTCTAAAACGTAACCTTAACTTATTATTAAAATGAGCAGTTTCGGTCAGTTATTCAAAATAACCACTTTCGGAGAATCTCATTGCGACAGCGTCGGCGTTATTGTTGAAAATATGATACCTAAGGTTCAATTGGATCTGGTTTATATACAAAAACAGTTGAATAGACGAAGACCGGGGCAAAGCCATATTACTACCTCGCGTGCCGAGCCCGATACTTTAGAGCTACTATCAGGAATGGAACGCGGAATGACGTTGGGGACACCATTAGCTTTTAGAGTAGAAAATCGGGATACTCGTCCAGGCGACTACAAATTTGACGAGAATGAGTATCTTCCCCGACCGTCTCATGCCGATATGACCTACATATGGAAGTACGGTATCCATTCCGCTTCAGGCGGCGGAAGAAGTTCTGCCAGAGAGACCGTTGGAAGGGTCATTGGCGGCTCCATCGCAGATCAAATCTTGGGTAATTGTAACTGTAGGG
>Ga0255055_10003012_pt1 | contig 11514 bp, 11 predicted proteins | sample JV7_2_27_MG_FD_188633 | JGI IMG/M metagenome (GOLD analysis project Ga0255055, IMG submission 188633) | Seawater microbial communities from Jervis Inlet, British Columbia, Canada - JV7_2_27 | ecosystem: Environmental > Aquatic > Marine > Inlet | place: Canada: British Columbia | collected... | reverse complement strand
GGGGACTGCCCCCTTGTGAGGAGGTTTCTTCATGGCACGAACGCTTATTCTGGGCGCTGGGTTTGGTGGCATCACGGTCGCGACTGAGCTGCAGCAACTTCTTGGTGAGGATCACGAGATTGTTCTCCTGGACCGTGGCGAGCATTTCGCCATGGGGCTGCGCAAGCTCTGGGATGTGGTGGAGATCGGGACCTACGAGGAGGGATCTCGCTCGCGCGAGTTGCTGAATCGGCGTGGCGTCGAGTTCTTGCGCCGGGAGATCACCCGCATCGATCCATCCAGCCGCAGCGTGGAGACCGATCAGGGGAGCCTCGAGGCTGACTATCTCGTGGTGGCGCTGGGCGCGGAACCGCGGCCCGATCTGGTCCCGGGCCTGGCGGAGCACGCCCACAACGTGTGGGACGCGAAGGGAGTGCCGGGTCTGAAAGCGGCACTTGCCGGGTTTCGCCAGGGGCATGTCGCGGTGGTGATCGCCGGTGTGCCCTACGCCTGTCCGCCCGCGCCCTACGAGTGCACCATGCTGGTCGACGATCACCTGCGGGAGCGCGGTGTAAGGGACGAGACGCGCATCACCGTCGCGACGCTGCAGCCCATGCTGCTGCCCAATGCCGGCAAGGAGGGCTCGGACTGGCTTGCCGAGCAGCTGACGGAGCGTGGCATCGAGTTCCTAGTCGGGCGCAAGGTCGAGCGCTTCGAGCCGGGCAAGGTAGTCTTCGCCGATGGTGAGCTGGAATCCGATCTGATGATCGCCGTGCCTCCCCACCGAGTGCCGGCCGTGGTCAAGGCGAGTGGCCTGACCGGCGATGGCGAGTGGATTCGCGTCGTCCCCAGAACACTCGAGACCGGCATTGAAAAGGTCTTTGCGATCGGCGACGTCACCATAATCAAGCTGGCCAACGGACTGCCACTGCCGAAGGCGGGCGTCATGGCCGAGCTCGAGGGGCAGAGAGTGGCAGCTGCCATTGCCGCGGACGTCCAAGGCGCAGTGATCCCACCCGACTTTGACGGCCGCGGGTTCTGCTTCATGGAGATGGGGAAGACGCAAGCGACGCTTATCCAGGGGAGCTTCTTTGCCGAACCGGAACCCCAGGTCAGTCTCGCCGATGTGTCGGCCGAAACCGCGGAGGAGAAGCGCCGCTTCGAGTCCGAGCGGCTGGCACGTTGGTTCGGGGAATAACTGCTCAGCCGCGCCAGCGAATCGCCATGGCGGTGACGTCGTCGATTTGCGGGCTGCCGTTCTGGAAGCTGCGGACCTCGGCCAGGATTGATTCCACGACGTCTCGCGCTGGCGAGCCCCGCAGGGCACCGAGCGCGGCTTCGACTCGTGTGGATCCGTACTCCTCTTCGGTGTCGTTGGGGGCCTCGGAGAGGCCATCGGTGTACAAAAACAGATAGTCCTGCGGTTCGAGCCGGAAGCGCTTGGGCTCGAAGCGGGTCTGGGCAGAGAGCCCGAGGGGCGGCGAAGCGGCGCTCAGGGAGGAGACCGAACCGTTGCCAACGAGCAGCGGGGGGTTGTGGCCGGCGTTGCAGAGCTCCAGCATTCCGCCTCCATTCAGCCGACCGGCCACCAGTGTGGCGAAGGAGTTGGCGGCAGTGCTTTCAAAAAACAGGGCATTGGCCCTCTCCACGATCTCTTGGAGCTGTAGCTCCTGGCTCACCAGGCTGCGGAAGAGTGCTTGCAAGTTGGCCATCAGGATCGACGCGGCTACCCCCTTGCCGGAGACATCGCCAAAGAGAAAGTGGAGGGCCTGTCCTGTGCGACCCGGCCGGATCAAATCGATGTGGTCGCCGCTGACGGTGCCCAGCGGCTCGTAGTGGTAGTGGATCTGCCAGCGGCCAAAGGCGAAGTTGCGGGCCGGCAGCAGACGCGCCTGTATCTGGCTCGCAACCTCGAGGTCGTGCTGCAGCGCCTGCCGTTCGTCGTCTGAAAGACATTCGAGACAGACGCGCTTGAGCGGGCCGACGCGGAGCCGATCTTCATCAAGAGAGCCGGCACATACTTCACAGTGAATGGTCATCAGGCGCCTCCAGCTGCCGCCTTCTTGAGAATAGCAATTTGGCCGGCGTGGTAGAGACCGTGCTGAACGACCCCATGCAGCATCTCGTAAACCGTGTAGCGCTGGCCCTCGGTCGTCACTCCCAGATCGCGGTCGCTCCATTTCAGCGCCTCTTCGCGGAGCAGCTCGTACTCGGCTCGCAGATCGCGCACGGCTTCGCACCACGCGGTGGCAGAAGTTTCGGTAACACGCGGCCAGTCTATTTCGTCAGGCAGCGAGACGATCGGTTGACCCTGGAGCCGTTCGCGGACCGTGCGCTGCCAAACGGTGGTGTGGAGCACTATCTCCCAGATCGAGTGCACCCCCGCAAGAGGACTTGCCGCGGCCTGCTCTGCCGAGATGTCGGTGAGGATCTCGCTGATGGTCTGACCGTGCCACGCATCCCCCTCGAACGCCCTCTCCAGCTGGTCGGCGATCTTCTCGGCCTCGGCGGTCTGGATCCGGGTAGCCTCTGGTGACATGAGATAACCTCCTTATTTCTTGTGACTGGTTAGATTGTAATCGACAAAGACTAACCTGTCAAGAGGTGTTTGTCGGTTATGTTGATCGCGCTGAAACGGCCTGCAGACCACGGGCTAGAACACCCAGGCCAGTTTGAGGAAGAGGGTGTTGCCTTGGGTCGATTCCTCGCCGAGGTCGGAGGTGCCCCGTTGGTAGGCGACCTGGAGAGAGCCGAAGGGGGGAAAGATGCGCCAGACGGTGAGCAATTGGATGTTCTCTTTGTCGATGGCGGTGTTGGTCTGCAGAAAGAGCTTCGTGAAGAGGTTGTTGGTGAAGTAGTAGGTGGTGCGCAAGACGTGGATCCAGGTCGAGCGGCCAAGCAGATCGGGTTCCAAATCGAGATGGGTCACCTCGTAGCCGAGATTCCAGGCATCCGAGATTTTGAAGGTCAGCTCCCCCTCGTAGAGCCAGAGGTCGTCACCAAAGTTTTTGCCCTGTGAGACGCCGATCTCGAAGGAGCGGCCTTCCCGGTTGTCATATCCGAATTCCAGCGCGGTGATCTGGTTGTAGAAGTCCTGTTCAAAGCGCTCGAATTCATCTACGTAGCCCACCTCCAGCTTCCAGCGATTGGTGAAGTCGATTCTTGCCGAGAAGTCGGTTTCGTAGCTGCGGAGCACCCCGTCGTGCCCGTAGTAGCGGTTGTAGTTGACGCCGGCCCTGAGCCGCTCGACTGCGGATTCTTGAAACCACCAGGTACGGGAGAGATTGGTGTCGAACTCCCGCCGGTTGTCGTCGCGGAGGAAACCGACCGCATTGATGTCGTCCAGGATCCCTGGGTCCAGATTGGTGAAGCGCACGTGGAAGTGGAGATTGGTGCTGTCGTAGGCTGGGCGCACGAACCACGCCGCACCGCTCTCACTGGGCCCATGGGATTGCAGGTACTGCCCGGTGAAGCCGAGCTTCTCGGTGAAGAAAAGCGTCGTGTCGAGCCCAACGGAACCGGCGTTGTCGCCCTCCAGGCGCCGGTTGGTGGCCACGAGGCCGACGTTGCCCGACCCCATGACCGCCTTCTGCAGGCGGAAGACTCCGTAGTCGGCGTCGAAGCGGGTGTCGATTTCCTCCGGGTCGATGTCCACCAGCCTCGCCTGCGTCCCCAAGGCGATGAAGTCATAGGAGCCAACGGTGCCGGTAGCCTTGGCGCCCCAGTCGATATCCTCGATGCGACGGCTGTAGAACTGCCGAATGCGCTGTTCGAAACGCTCGTTGCCCTCCAGAAAGAACGGCCGCTTTTCGGGGACGAAGAGCTCGAATCGGGTCAAGTTGATCTGCTCGACATCGGCCTCGACCAGGGCGAAGTCGGGGTTGACGGTCAGATCGGCGATCAGGGCACTCCGGTACTTGAGACGAACATCGCCGCCGATCTCTTCGTTGTGGTCGCCTTCCTCGGTGGCGACACCAAGAACATAGGGGATGATCTGCCACCACTTGGAAGCCGCGCGCGGAGGACTCCAGGAGGTCATAGTGGCGAAGGCCGAGACCCGCCACTCGATCTCTCCGGGTCCGGCCCAGACGCTGGTTTCCAGACGGCGGGGGTAGGTCCTTTGGAAGTTGACTCCCCAGACAGTGCCTTCGCCCGATGCGTATCGCAGCACCCCGAAGGGGATACGAAACTCTGCGGTCCAACCGGTGTCGGTGGTGGTCGAGGCGTTCTGCCAGGCGGCATCCCAGCGGTTGTCGACCGTCCTCCCGTTGTTGGCGAGGGTGCCGTCGAACTGGGTTCCCAGGAGATTGGAGCCGAAGTAGTACGCCGAATCGCCGTCGTGAAACGTGTCGAGCATGACAAAAACTGCGTCGTCGTCATCGAACTCGCCATCGCGCGCGGTGATGGAGGCGGCGATCCGGCCCCTATCGTCATCCTGACAGCGGAAGGCGACGTACAAGGCTTCGTCATCGTAGCCAAGCAGTACGGCGGTCGTCACAGGTGACGGCTCGCCGTGGAAGGGGCGTATCTGCAAGAAGCCCTCGACCTGGGTGGCGTCGTCCCAAACAGGATCGTCCAGTTTGCCATCGATCGTGGGCGGCGCTTCGAGACGGACAGGTGCAAGCTCGCTATTGGAACCGGCTGCGAGAGCCGAGACTGCGCAAAACACCAGTGCAACCAGGGAAGAGATCGGGAGCTGGACGAGTTTATTCAAGGTTGGTGACGAGTCTACGGATGCTGCCGGGTCATGTAACCACCCTGGCGGGTGGGCACCATCGGTGAGTTCGGAGACCTCATTGCGGCAGACCACTGCGCACGCCGCAGGCCGGGTCCTTCAATCTCACTGGGTCTGGAGTCAGAGATCCAGGCGTGTGGCGACCGCAGCGAGTCTGCGGTCTAGCGTCCAGAGAGAAGCATCGCTCAGCAGGGCCGCAGCGAGTAGATGAGCGTCCACCCAGCCGATCCCGGAGCCGGCGAGATCACGCCGATCGATTAGTTCGAGCACCTCGCTGTGCGTCGCAACTTCGGCGGTCGGTAGGTTCCCGAGAAGATCCAGAACCTCTTCCCTCTGCACGAGGTGCCCAAGTGCGAGCTCGCCGAGGACGAACGGATGGGTGAGAGCATTCATCTCCTCGAGCAGGGTCACCAGGCGAGATTCCCCCTGCTGCAGGTGTGCGATCCAGACCGAGGTATCGACGAGGATCAAGGGGTGATGCTCTTGGACGGTCCAGCGAGACGCCGACGCCTGACAGCGAGCAATGCTTTCTCCGTACCGCCGAGAGCTGCCAGGCGCCGGGCACTTTCACGGGCGATCAGGGCGTGGAGACCAGCATGGACGATGGCGGTCTTGCCCTCGATGCCGCTCAATCGCGCGGCCTCGGCAAGCAGCTCGTCATCGAGGATGAGTGTAGTTCTCATATGCATAAGTATGGTGACTTTATATGTATTAGTCAAGAGAAAGAGGATCAGTCTACATATATAACGTGTCAGACAGTTGGGAGGGGGGGGCCGAAAGCCGACACATTCTCATTTGGCGAGGGGTAGGAACTCCACTTCCAACTCGCCCTCGAGCTGCTGATACTCAGGATCTCGATGCACGAGCACAGCGCCGTGACGAAGACAGTGGGCTGCGATCAGACAATCGGCCAACGACAACCGAAAGGTGGCCTTGAGAAGAGAAGCCTTCAGAACCAGGCGCTCGTCGTTGTCCCAGAGAACCGTGGCCGGTAGCTGGGTGAGCAGCCCATAGCGTCGATCGGCTTCCGCGATGTCGTGCCGGCGGGCGGTGATGTAGTGAACCTCGAGCAGCACGACCCACGGTATCAGTACGGATTCGCCGCGCAGGATTGTCTCGACCCGCCCCGCCCCCGTCTCGTCCCCGATGAAGGCCAGAAGAGCCGAGGTGTCGAGAAGATAGGAGGTTGAGTCGTGTCTAGGAGCCACGACTCCGGTCTCGGCGGCGCTCGGCCAGGAGTTCCTCGGTCAACCCCTCTTCCTGCCCAGCGCCTCGCAGCGCGGCAATGGGATCGGACGGGATCGGTACGACGCGGATCGTCGTGCCATCGTCCAGCCAGACAATCCGGTCCCCCTCTTCGATCCCGTACCGACGCCGGATGGCGGCAGGAATCACCGTCTGCCCTCGTCGGGTGACTGCAGTATCGGGAGTCTCTTTCATAAGATTATGGTACATGTCATTCCCTTGGTTTACAAGTCGTTTTGTTATTCTACAAGATGCTACCTTGGCTCTAAATCTTTCTGGTCTGGACGTATTCTGCAGCGGTGAGCTTGCGCAAAGGGATCCCGTAGGCGCCGAGACTCCACTGCGCCGCTCATTCCGTCATACAATCGGCGCAAGTAGTTTCTGTGGAGTCTTGTAGCGGAGCAGAGAGGTTCGAGGGGGCCGATCGCGATGATTGGTGAGTCACTTTCCCACTTCAAGATCACCGCCAAACTCGGCGAAGGCGGCATGGGCGAGGTGTACCGAGCCGAGGATACGAAGCTGGGTAGGGAAGTCGCGATCAAGGTGCTGCCCGAGGCCGTCGCTCAGGACCCCGATCGCCTCGCCCGCTTCGAACGTGAGGCCAAGGTGCTAGCGGCGCTGAATCATCCGAACATTGCGGCGATTTACTCCTTAGAGTCGTCAGTCGTTCAGCCACCAGCTGACAGCCGGGCGGGGGAAGCCCTAAAGCCCTACGGCCCTACAGCCCTAACGCCTTCCCCGGTTGCCTTCTTGGTCATGGAGCTCGCGGAAGGCGAAGACCTGGCCGAGCGGCTCTCGCATGGGCGGATCCCGGTCGACGAAGCGCTGCCCATCGCGCTTCAGATTGCCGCGGCGCTTGAAGCGGCGCACGAACGGGACATCATTCACCGCGACCTCAAACCCGCCAACATCAAGGTCACTCCTGACGGCCAGGTCAAAGTCCTCGACTTCGGCCTCGCCAAAGCTCTGAACCCCCAAGACCTAGAGACCCCAGGACCTCAAGACCTATCTGCCTCGCCGACTCTCACCGCCCAAATGACCTCTCCCGGGGTGATCCTCGGCACCGCCGCCTACATGAGCCCGGAGCAGGCACGGGGGCAGGAGGCGGATCAGCGCTCGGACATCTGGTCGTTCGGGGTCGTGCTGTACGAGATGTTGACCGGTGGGCAACTCTTCCGCGAGCCCACCGTCTCCGACACCCTTGCTGCCGTGCTGCGCTCCGACGTCGACTGGGAGAACCTCCCCCGGCAGATGTCGCCTGGCGTCCGGCGGCTTCTGCGCCGTTGCCTGGAGCGCGACCCGAAGCGGAGACTGCATGCTGCGGCCGACGGCCGTATCGAGATCGAGGAGGCATTGGCGGATGGGGGTGAAACCATGCTGGACGAGGCGGCTGGGGCGGCGGCCCAGTCGGTCCGCTGGCGCCGACCTCTCTTTGCAGTTGGCGCTGCGGCCGGTCTGCTCCTTGGCCTAGTCGTCGGTGCTGCAATCTGGCGGGGTGGCACCACCGAGGAGCGTTCCGTGCGCGCCTTCATACCGCCGCCGGAGGGGCACGCCTTCGAGCTCCACCCGTATCTCCCCGGCTCCGTCGCCGTCTCGCCTGATGGGACCCAGCTCGTCTACGCGGCCAGGGGCGAGACCGGTCCGGCCCGACTCTGGGTGCGTCGCATCGACGAGACCGAGGCCCGACCCCTCGAGGGAACCGATGGAGCCACTTATCCCTTCTGGTCCCCCGACAGCCGCTTCGTCGCCTTTTTCGCGAGCCGCAAACTGAAGAAGGTGAAAGCGGCCGGTGGTCCGGTCTTCACTTTGGGAAGGGTCGAACAGGGAGGGTGGAATCTCGGCGAGAGCGGTAGCAATCTAGGCGGCAGCTGGAATCGGGATGGCGTGATCCTCTATACGCCCGGTCACGGGTTTCCCATTGCGCGAATTCCTGCGACCGGGGGGGAGTCAGTGATGGTCACCGAGATCGACAGTGCGGCCGGTGAGAGGGACCAGCGACATCCGCGCTTTCTGCCGGACGGAGCGCGCTTCCTTTATGTCTCCTCGGTGTCCGGACAGGGTCACAGGCTGATGCTGGGCTCGCTGTCGGGAGGAGAGCCTCTGCAGCTGATGACCACCGGGTCGTACGCCGAGGTCGCCGGGCCTTACCTCTGGTTCGTGCGCGAGGGAACGCTCTGGGCGCAGCTGTTCGACCACGAGAGCGCTGAGCTCCAGGGAGAGCCGATTGCGGTGGGCGAGCGTGCGGTCACATCGGTCTGGGCCGCCTGGGCGGCCAACGGCTACTTCTCCGTGTCTGAGAACGGGGTAATCGCGTACCACACCGGAGCACCGATCACCGGAAGCATCATGACCTGGTATGACCGCGGGGGACGAGAACTGGATACGATCGGCCCGGCCGACTACCAGTATCAACTCAGCCTCTCTCCTGACGGATCTCGCGCGGCACTCCAGGTTGCCGATCTTGAGAATCTGGATTGGAGCCTGTGGATCTACGATCTCGAAAGAGGCACGCGAAATCGATTCACCTTCGATACTGCTGGCACACCGATCTGGTCACCCGACGGTCAAAAGGTCGCCTTCCAGAAAGGCGAAATCTACCTCAAGACCCCCGGTCTCGAGGACACGGGACCCCTGCGGCAGGGTGGCTACGCTGAGTACGGCAGAGAGGGGATCACGTTTACCTGGCCTCTCGATTGGTCTCCTGATGGCCGATATCTCGCCTATGGCACCACAGAGGGTGAGTGGGAGAATCCGGATCTCTGGGTGACCACCGTCGAGGAAGGGTCCGAGCCGATTCCGATCCAGCACTCCGAGTTCGCCGAGGAGGATGCGGCGATCTCGCCTGATGGACGGTGGCTTGCCTACACATCGAACAGGTCGGGACAGTTCGAGGTCTACATCACTGCATTTCCTCACAGTGATCGCGCCTGGCAGGTCTCGAGCGACGGCGGGCTGCGACCGGAGTGGGGCTCCGATCCCAGCGAGCTCTTCTTTCTCGACCTGGACGATACGCTCATGTCGGCAACCCTGAAGGTTGCAGGGGACTCCGTCTCTGTCGAGGAGATTCAGCCCCTTTTCAGAATCGATGTTCACCACCACGTTCTCCTCGAGCCCGGCGGGTACGCTGTGGCGCCGGACGGAGAGCGCTTCCTGGTGAACCGCGTGTTGGAAAAGGGGACTACGGCTCCTATAGCCCTCATCGTCGGCTGGCCCGAAGAGCTCGGGAAGTTGCGGCGACGAACTCAGCGATAGGGATCGAAGAACGGGTCCTCCTCGAGGTCGGCACCAAAACGAAAACGGAGCAGCAGGCTCATGGCTCGCCAGAGAGTCTGCCAGTGCCCCATCTGGTCGAACTTGCGTGAATCGGTCGTGACAGTCAGCGGCAGCATCATCGGCCGAGTGACCGACCGCAGCACCAAACTGAAGGCGACATCTTCCATCCTTCGGTCGGGGAATCCACCGAGCTCGCGAAACAGCTCTCGACGGATGAACATCGCTTGATCCCCGTAGATGACACGGGTGAACTGAAAGCGCCGATTGTGAAACCAGGAAAGAGTTCGCAGCATGTGGCTATCGCCACTGAATCGCTGATGAAAGCAGCCGGCCTGCGTTCGGGCGGGCAGCGCCTCGATACTCTCCAGCGCCCCCTCGGGCAGTTGCGTGTCGGCGTGGAGAAACAGGAGCCAGTCACTTTGCCCCTGCTCGGCTCCGGCATTCATTTGACGAGCCCGACCGCAGTCCGTCGTGAGCCAGCGGAGCTCCGTATGGCGCGCCGAATAGCGGTCGATCACCTCCCGGGTGGCATCCCCACTGCCGCCGTCCACGACGAGCACCTCGAAGCCACCGGGCTGCGCGAACACCGCGCCGAGCGTTGCCGGCAGATCCCGCTCCTCGTTCAGCGTGGGGATGACAATGCTGATCATCTGAGGCCACTCTAGCTTCACTCGAGCCATGGGTCGATCGCAGCCCCAAGGCCCTGCACCTACTCGGCCTGTAGAATGTGTTTCACCGTGAAGCAGATACTGGTACTTGGAGCTGGACAGAGTGCAGCGTTCCTGGTGGCGCGGCTGCTTGAAGACAGCGAACGCGAAGACTGGTTCGTCACGGTCGGCGACCTAGACCTGGAGCAGGCCCGCCAGCGCGTGGGAGACCACCTCCGCGGTGACGCTGTGCGGTTCGATGTCAACGACGCGGAATCGCGCTCCAAGCTGATCGACCACGCGGACGTCGTCATCAACATGCTGCCGGCCGCCTTTCAGGACCTCGTCGCGTGGGATTGCGTCAATCATGGCCGGCATCTACTCTCGGTCTCCTATCGGGACCAGACCACGCGCGATCTGGATCTCGATGCGAAGCGCAAGGGCATCGTGTTGCTCTTCGAGATGGGTCTCGACCCAGGCATCGACCACATGTCGGCGATGTCGTTGATCAGCACCTTGCGGGCTGATGGAGGTCGAATCGTCGGCTTCTGCTCCTACGGAAGTGGAATCCCGGCACCGGGGCAGTCGCTCAATCCCCTGCGCTATGTGATCACCTGGGACCCGCGCAATGTGGTCATGGCGGGTTTCGAGGGTGCCCAGTACATGGAGAACGGCAATATCAAGATCGTGCCCTTCCACCAGGTGTTCCACCACACGTGGCCAGTGGAGGTGGAAGGTGTGGGGCCGCTCGAGGCCTATGCCAATCGCGATTCGATGTCCTATATGCAGTCGTTCGGTCTCCAGGACGTCCACACCATGATCCGCGGCACCCTCCGCTACCCGGGTTGGAGCGAGACCTGGAGCCAGATCGTCCGACTGGGACTGCCGAACGAGACGTTGCGCATCCCGAACCTCGCCGATCGCACCTATGCAGAGGTCATCGAGATGTTCCTGCCTCTCACTGCTTCGGGCACGCCGCTGGCGCAGAGAGTCGCGAGCTTCCTGAGCATCAGCCCCACGGGCCAGATCATGCAGAATATCCACTGGCTCGGCCTGCTCTCTGACGAGCGAATCGGCTGTGCGGGCGACACCGCTGCGGCAATGCTGATTCATGTGCTCTCTACCCGGATCCCGCTGACCCCGGACTTGCAGGACATGGTCGTGTTAGTGCATGAGTTGGAGGTAGAGTACCCGCAGCAGGACCGTTCACCCGAGCGCGTCCGTTCGACGCTGGTTGTCAAGGGAGAACTTGACGGCTATTCCGCGATGTCGACAACAGTAGGCCTACCCGTGGCGATCGCAGCCAGGCTCCTGTTGGGTGGCGAGTTGCCGCTGACCGGCAGCCTGATTCCCACCGATCCCTCTGTCTACCTCCCGATTCTCGAGGAAATCGAGGCATCGGGCCTGCGTTTCGTCGAGACTCGCCGCTCAGTGGCGGCCGCATAGGAACTGCCATGCTGAATCTCGGAGTCATCCATCGCTCGCGGTTGCAGGACGAGCATAGGTTGGCGATTCATCCGCTTCACTTCGAGTCCCTACCAGAATCGTTGCGAAGCTCGATGCGCTTCGAGACGGGATACGGCCAAGGGCTGGGGGTCACGGATGAGGAATTGACGGGGCACTTCGGCGGCGGCG
>Ga0255055_10003011_pt1 | contig 11519 bp, 9 predicted proteins | sample JV7_2_27_MG_FD_188633 | JGI IMG/M metagenome (GOLD analysis project Ga0255055, IMG submission 188633) | Seawater microbial communities from Jervis Inlet, British Columbia, Canada - JV7_2_27 | ecosystem: Environmental > Aquatic > Marine > Inlet | place: Canada: British Columbia | collected... | reverse complement strand
GCCAGGTTCTCGCCGGTATTGACGCCATGGGCCACGAGCTCATGGAAGAGCAACTCTCGCTTCGCCAGGTCAAAGACCCAAAGACGAGGCTCAGTGGATGGCAGCGAGTAATCGATTACCGTCAGGATCTGGTTTTGTGGCAGATCTCTGTGCTGGGCGCAGTCGGTAGCGGACAGCGCCGCCTTCAAGACCTCGGGGTTCAGATCAGGTGCCTGGGAGGCGAGGGTCTGGAGGGCTTCCGAATCGGCGAGATCGGCTACCGAAGTTGACCCAGCGCCGGTCAACGCCAAGACTACGACCAGCACCGGGCCGAGCCTGATCGAGAGATCTGCAGTTGGACGCACGACTACTCCGACGTCGCCTCTTCCTGGTGGGTGGCCATAATAACGAAGTCGGTGTCCGACCTGGTCTCTGGAGTCGCCGCACGATTGGTGATCACCAGGGTGGTTCCCGGCTCCAGGAGGTCGTAGATCTGCTCGACGAACAGGGGTGGAATGTGAACGCGCGAGGCCAAGAACGATTCGTCCTCTTCGAGCGAGCCATCTGTGGACTCGGTCGACACATGCATCCAGCGGTGCATCTTCCTCCCCGGTGCCCAAGGATTGTCCTTGTCCGAGTAACCCTCGAGGACCGCGTGGATTCCCTCGGGGAGGGCAGTATCCCCACCAATCATGCTGATCTCCGCAAAACCGATCTCGACACCGTTGCGGTAGACGTAGAGCTTGGAGTCCGAGGTGCTCAGCAGCAGGCTCACTGGGCCTTCGGGTGAGCGTTCGGGTTCCCATTCGAAATTGACCAGATCGGCCAGAGGTCCTACGGCTCTCTTCTTGTGCAGATCTGGCGATAGCAACACAGCGGGGTGTGCGGCTTCGGCAGGCCCCGAGTGCTCATCGGCAATGACTACGGTGGCCCCCAGTTCGTTGATCACGAACAGTAATCGTGAGAACTCTAGTGGCAGATGAATGCAGCCGTGGGAAGACGGATAGCCGGGCAGGCCACCAGCATGCAGACAGATCCCGCTCCAAGTCAGACGCTCGGTGTAGGGCATCTTGGCCTTGTAGATGCTCGAGACGTGATCTTTGTCCTTCTGCAGGATCGTAAAGACGCCGGTGGGAGTCTCGTGACCCTTCTTGCCGGTACTGACCAGCGTGTAGCCGATGATGATGCCGTTACGATAAACAAAGGCCTGTTGCTTGTTGAGGCTGACCAGGACGACGACCGGTCCCGTCGGCGAGGCTTCTGGATTCCACACGAACTCGCCCTGAGCCAAGTCGTCTACGTCGGTATCCGGTGAAACCTGCTGGGCAACAAGGGGTGAGCCGACAAAACCGACCATTGCCAGACAAGACAGTAGTAGGGCAAGCACTGCTCTCATGGCTACGATCCTCCTCCTGGACCTGGATACTGGAGATGAGGGATCGGAGCGCCCTCACCTCAGGTCGCGAGAGTCTAGCATTGCGCTGGTTAGGTGCTGCGCTGGTTAGGTGCCACTCGTTTCCGACAGACTGGGTGCCGGCCCGTCCATTCCCCCTAGATTCCCCCGCGACGGTGCGCGGCTCCCCTTGGGGGTTGCTCAGGAGCCTGTTATTTATTGGGTCTACTTGGAGGCGACGGCCGGATTCGAACCGGCGAATGAGGGTTTTGCAGACCCGGCGAGAGCTCTTGCCCTCTCCCACTCTCACCCCTGGCCGGCAACGTCGGGCAACTGTCAACATCAATAAGTACCGTGGGTTTCGAGGGAGACGCTCAACTGGACCTTCAGTTGTCTGGGGAAGCGATCAACTGTCCAGTACGGCCAGAAGTTGGGATTAAGTGTCCCGCCAGTGTCCCACGGAGGCCCCCCCTCGAAAACTGGAGATCGTCTACTTTGAAATCAACCCCCTCTTACAAATGGCCTCACGCGCGAGGGTTTGTGAGATCACGGTTATCTGTCCCTGGTTAATCCACAGGCCTATCGGCGGTGAGCGCAACATCTCCCTTTCCACATGAACTTCGTGTGGTCCATGACGCAGAACTGCTTCCTCGAAATGAGATCAATCCTCTCTCGCTAATGACACTGTGGCGGCGGGAACTGTGGGGTCACGGTTAGGTGCCTCCACTAAGACGAAATCCTAATCAGATGGCCGGTAGCTTGGACTTCGTACCAGCTCAAGTCGACGGGTCCCGAGAACGGCCACGAGGATCGAGCTCTTGTTCACGGTGCACTACTCTCGGACCACGCAGGTGAGGAAGGGGTGTCGCTCAAAGTGACGTTCAGCAGCTGATTCGTAATCAGCAGGTCAGCGGTTCAAGTCCGCTCGTCGGCTCCATTGTTTTCAATGACTTACGGGATTTCCTGTTTCGCGTCTGTACTTGCTGACGTGCTGCTGACGTACGGTGGCACTGATTCAGTCGCCTCCATGATCAGGCGACATTTCAACCGACTCGCCTAACGCTCTGGCGTTCACCTGCTGCGCGCGAAGCGCGCTGTCAGGTGTAACGCCTTGTTAGGCCGCTGCACCTTCTCTATCCCGCCACCAACGCCAGGCACGCCCCCACCGGATCCTGAACAGCCGCATATGCGTACTCCCCATCCGTCCCCCGTGTCGCCTTAATGACCTTACCCCTTCCCTCTCGTACCCGACGGAGACTTTCGGCGAGGTCGCCAACGGGAAGGTAGATCATCCAGATAGGCGGCAGCCCCAGGTTCACGCCGCGCGCATGACAGACTCCGGCCGCCGGGTTTCCATCATCACCGAACATGTTGTAGTCGGCGTAGCGCTCGCCTGCGTCCTCCATCTCGACGTCCTGCACCGACCAGTCAACGACCTGGCGATAGAAGTCACGGGTTGCCGAAGCGTCGGAGACCGTCAGGACGAGCCAGGAGATGCGACCCACAGGCGCCGAGGCGTCGCGCGATGAGACGCCCTCAGTTGGGGGGAACGCCTCCGCAGAAACGACTGGGATGATCCCGAACGCCGCGCCATTCGGATCGAGCAGCACCGCCCATTGGCTCTTTCCATCGTCATCTTTGGCATGCATAAGCTCACTCCCGCTCAGATCGAGCGCACGCTCCACACTGGCTGCGACATCGGCGACCTGAATGTGCGGCATCCATTGGAGCGGAAGGTCAGCATACTCCGCGCTGCGCGCACCCAAGCCTATGATCGGCATGCCACGGTTGTTCATCAGATCCTCGCGCCAAAGCGGATTCTCGCCCGTGCTGAGTACACCTGAGTAGAAGCGCACTTCACGTTCGTGTTCGGGAACGGCAATGTCGGCGCTGAGGATTCCGCCGACGCGTGGGACGAAGGGGTCACTCATGGTTTGCATCCTAATTGACATCACGTTGGTTGGCGACTGACGGTTCTCTTGCCAGATATCCTACTTCAATGGCTCGCAATCGCGGCGACCCGGAGGCGGCCTAACGGATGGGAGCTAAGCCGCGCGCGGAGCGCGTCGGCTTCAGCGATTGGTTAGGTAGCCCGGGAATCATCTCTCAGCAATCTGAACGAGGCCAAGCTTCGATAGCCCGAAAAGTGCCGAGCCAACGTGCAGTGCCTGATACAAACCTCCGGCTAAGACGGTTTCGGCAAACTTCTGCAAGGGCATCAAGACAACCTCCGTTCGTTCCGTCTCATCCTGGACTGGCGAAGCAACGGAACGACAACCGGTGGCAAGGAAGCAATGTGTCGAATTGTTGTGTGTGGCCGGATTCGGCGAAAGTACACCCGAGCTCACGAACGTCTCGGCTTGATAGCCCGTTTCTTCAAGCAACTCGCGGCGCGCCGCCCCAAGTGGTGACGCATCGTCCTCTTCTACCGCACCGCAAGGCAACTCGATCAGCGTCTGGCCGATACCGTGCCGATACTGACGCACAAGTACCACATCCTCTTGGGTGGTCAGAGCAACGACGTTCACCCAATCCGGGTACTCAAGAACGTAGTACGGAGACACCACGGCTCCGTCGGGTGTTGAACAAGTATCAGCGCGGACAGAAAGCCAGCGATCCCGAAAAACCTGTTCTGAGCTTGACACTGTCCAGTTCATCTTCCCAAACCTTCCAGAACGGCTACCTAACGGATCGGCGTTCAGCGGCCAGCAACAGCGCTGACCGGACCCGGCCCAGAGACCAGAGTATGCCGCCAGAAAGCAACCGTGGTCAATTGAACCGAGCTGTTGCTGGTCCGCTGCAACGGCTTGTTGGGCGGCGTGCGCGCCTCGAGGCAGAGGCGCTCTGACGAGGCGAGGTTAGACGGAGCCTTTGGCGCCTCGGCTACTCGCCCGGCCTGGCTATAGCCACTCCCAGGTCACCCCATACTCCTCACACAGAGCGTCATAGTAGAAGGGGTCGTCTACGTCCGTGTTGTAGTCTTGTGTCAGCTCGTCGCCAACTTCCAAGTCCTTTGCCGCGATTAGCGCAAAACGATCATCCAAGAGCGCTTCCTCCACTTCTTGTGCTGAGGCGACGCTTGGAACTCGATCCTCTGTGGACCCGTTGTTCATCGCTACGGTCGGCTGGCTCGAGTGATTGATCAGCACGCCGTCGTCGAGGACTCTGATCATGTAGCCAGGGAATTCAGGAAGGCCAAAGCTGTGCGTTAACTCGTACACCGCCTCGCTCTGCGACAATGCGCCCAAGCGTTCCTTGAACGAGCGCTCGTCGTACACTGCAAATTGCCCGGGCACATGGCGCCACAGGATGGCTCCTTTGCGTACGACAGCATCAGCGAAGACACCTCGGCCTTTATCAGGCGTGACGCGAATCGCGTAAGGGATGCAGAACCCAGAACTGCCGTTGGTTTCCATTCCACCGCCACCTAACCTAGAATGGACTGCTGAAGAAATTCGGGAACCCTGCAGACGAGGACATCATAGGCAACAGGTTCCGAAGACACTCCAGGAGCGGTGTGGCTCTGGCCGACCATGGTTCCCCCCGGAATGGTCCAATCCTACTCCTGCGAAAGGAGAGACCGCGCCACCCGCAGGGGTGGGAGTCCCAGATCGTGCGTTAGAAAGGGGCTGAGCGAAGAAAAGGCCGGGCGGGGAGGCCCGGCTCCGGGATCTTTGGGAAGCAGCAGAGATTGCCGCCAACCTAGCGCGTGCCCTCGGCCTACTCGGCAGGAGTCCCTGTCCAGATTGCTTGGAAAGTCAGTTGGCTTGAGGTCCGCGCCCAGATCGGCCACTTGTACTCCCAGACGCACTTGTTCTTCCTATTCAGCTTCCAGCACCCCACGTAGCCCTCGACAACGAGCATACGCGGGTCCACCTTACCGACCTCGTTCACGCTTACCGCAACCTGCCATGAGTGCTTAGTCAGCCTCTCGATCTCGATATACCCAGTACTGTCGCCGGGAAGGTCGACGTGAGAGTAGACAAAATGATCATCCTCATCTCCGTTGACCAGGATGTCACGGGTATTGAACAACTCCATGGTGAGGTGGCCCGATGACACGACCGTTTCACCGATCTCGATCTCGTTGAAGTCTCCGCGCACCGTCAGGTCGAAGGAGAAGTAGCGATTGTCGAGGTCGTGAACCAACCGATTGTCGCCCCCCCAGTAGGGGTGCCGGCCGTTGACGAAACACTCCATGCACCCGGCAGGGTTGGTGTCCGGGCAGGAAGCGCCTGGGTTTGGGTGAAGAGGAAACTCACAGGGTGGGCCTTCGTCGAGTACCCAGTCCTGGTCGAGTTCTATACCCCACAGCGTCACCCGATCAGGAGTATCGTTGGGGTAGCAGGCCTCCCCAGGCTCGCACTTGAAGACGGCAAAGCCAAACTGGGATTCCGTGCCGCCCCTAGACCCCGTCTTGGTGACGTCGACCCAGACACCGTCTTCAGCACCGGTGTCCGCGTAGGTGTTCTCTCCCTCCGCGCACATGTTGCTTCCCCAGCACGGCGGTATCTCGACTTGCCAATTCCATTGGGTGGGTGGTGGGGGTTTCGGTTTCTTCTTGGCCTCTGCGGCGTTAGACCCCAAGAACGCCAGTACTGGTATCAGAAAGAGCACCAGCGTAACTGACCGAACTCCTCGGTTCGTTCTCATTGCTTCCTCCTCAGGTCTGCAACCTGGAGACATTCCGGGCCGCTATACCCTTCGGCAGCCCGGCGGTCTTGGGGTCCTTCTGTGTTCTGAATCCCGGCCTTGCGAGAAGGAGGCGAGGACCCGTGGCTTTGCGGCCCTGGGTTTTCCCAGGTGAGCCTTTGTCTAGGTAGTCAAACGCTACGCCTGATTTGCCCGGAAGTACATAAACCGGGTTAAGCAAATCTGGGGGGCGTGTACTGAGCAAAGAAAGGGCCGGGCGCGGAGGCTCACCCGCCTCACTTGCTCACGGCTTCGGACACTGACCGCAGTCCGAGGTCCCTCCCACCTGAGTCGTCGGGTTGTCGCAGAAGAAGTCGGCGCCTCGGTCGCAGACCAGGTCTCCCAGGGCCGACAATCCCTCCGCGGTACCGTTCGAGAAGCGCGTCAGCTTGGTCTCCCCGATGAGCGTAGCGTCAATCAGGTTCAGGTTGGAGTCCTCGCCGACGTAGTTTCGCCAGGAGTTGTCGGTCTGGGTGACGCCCTCGAGCCACACCATGCTCTTGGACTCGGCCCAGACCATCCCGAAGATATCGCCACCCTCGAGGAACATCTGACTGTTCTTCGTGGCCCAGACAGCCCAGGCGTCAGCGGCGATATAGGTATCCTTCGCCGAGAAGTAGCCATTCTCAGAGGTCAAGGCACCCCAGCCGCCGACGATGACCGAGGAGTTCGTGAGAAACATCCGGCCCCCGACGCTGGAGAGCAGGCCGTCCGCCGCCGGAGCGCTGATGGTGCACTCGGTGCAGTTGATGAACCCGCCGGACCAGGTGGCCAGTTGAAACTGAGTGTTGTTGGCAAACTCGGTGTTGGTGACAGTGGCGGCCCCGTCGTCGGCGACCTGCAAGCCCCGCGAGTTCCCGGTGATGCGGCAGTTCTCGACATCCACGAAGGAAGCGCCATGGACCTCCAGCCCCCGAAGCTGGCTCTCGGTGATAGCGAGGTTCTCGAAGAGAATGCCTTTCACACCCCCCATCACCGTGACCAGCGCCCGGTCGTTGGGGTCGCTGAGATCGAGCACCGGTCCGGTGATGCCGTCTGTCATCGGATCGGCGCCCCGGAGGGTGACGTTCTTGCGCTCGACGACGACCTTCTCTTGGCACATCCCGTTGATCTCGATGATCAGGTCCTCGGCGTCGTTCATCAGGGCCGCGTTGATGCTGTCGCCCTTGTCACATTTCACCTTGATCTTCTTCGGGTCGGCAGTGGCCAGTGTCGCGCCACTCAGCAGTGCCAAGGCAAGCACGGCCACCATCAAGTAGCTAATCCCTCTCCTCATCTGAGCCTCCTTCCTTTCCGGCGAGTCTGAAATGACGACACCGAGCCAGCCCTTCGGCAGCCCGGCGGTCTTGAGGTCCTGAGCGGAGATGAGGACCCGTAGCTTTGCGGCCCTGGGTTTTCCCAGGTGAGCCTTTATCGGGGTAGAACTACGCTACGCCTGGTTTGCCCGGAAGTCCATAAACCGGGTTAACGACTGTGGTCGGGGCACACCACCGGGCGGGGTGGGTATTGCAGATCGTGCCTCAGAAAGGCGCTGAGCAAAGAAAAGGCCGGGCGGGCTGCAGCTCCACGGCGCTCTGGGCTGCAAGGTCAGAGGTCCATGTCGCCGTGTACTTAGAAATCTACGTGAAGCTTGATGCTGCCAAGGACCTGATCTTCAAAGTCCTCATGCAGGCCCTCCTGCAGCGTAAGCATCGGAGTCAACGTTACGTCCCCTACGGGTACTGTCACCGAGACATTCAGATCCGCGTAGCTGAGCGAAGAACCCTCACGGTAGTACCCATTGTTGTAGTCGATGTTTCCGGCAACGGAGACCGTCGCAGCTTCTACCGGAATCCCATGCGACAACGTGAACGTGACATGGTTTCCCGTGGTCAGAGCGAAGTCATGAGCGAAGTACAGGGTGGGATTTCCCGGGAGATTTGCAGTAAGCCCGGCGTAAAGCTCCACAGTCGGTTCCCAGCTAGCCGCGATCTTGAAATTGTAGAGTGCAGCACCCAGGAAGCCACCGACTTTATCGTTGAATTGATGGTAGTACTCCGCCCAGACGTCTCCTTCGGAGAACTCTTCTGCTTCAAGGTCGTAATTGGTGAAGGCGTTGAGAGTCCAACCTGCGTGGCCTACGGTGATCTTGGCCTGTATGACCTCCCCTGCTGAGAACGGTATACCTGCAAATAGATAGCGAGTCTTGAATTCCAGATCGGCACCCACCGTGACTGCGGCGGGATTGTCCTGTGCCGCCGCTTGCCGCAGACCACCAAAACCAGAAACGGCTGCGATCAGTAACCCGACAACGCCGAGTCGGGTGGCGAGGGCCATGACTATCGCCCGGAGAAACCTCACTCCCCAGCGCCGGCCAAGGGCAGATCGAAATTGAAGATGTCTGCTACCACCTTCCAGCTTCCGTCCGGCTGCTTCTTCCAGACCAGCACCGCCTTGCCGCGATCCTCCTGCAAGTTACCCTCCGAATCCTGCATGCGGAAAACCATAGTCGCCTGCACCCAGGCCAGGTCACACGATTCTGCTATCTCCACCTTCACCGATTCCCAAGTCAGTTCAAATCCTGGATTCGCGGTCAGCTCCTCCAACATTTTGCGGATTGCTTCCCGGCCACTGACAATCGGTGCCTTGGGCGGAAACACAGCAGCATCTTCGGCGTAGAACGAGAGCATCCCTTCCACGTCCTTCGCCTCGAAGGCCTTGAGCCACTCCGCGTCCGCCTCCCAAAGGGCTGCTTCTTCCTCAGCGGCCTTGCTTTCAGAGGCCCTTATGTCGGCTTTGGCGGTGCCCATCTCTTCGACGGCGGGATCCGGCTGCTCCCCGACTGGAGCGCAGGCAATCACCAGGAAGACAAGGACTGCCGGGAGACTCCTGCCAGTTCCTCGCGGTATCGCTTGTGTCCTCTTTGCCGCCAGCGCCACGGAACTCTTCATCTCTAAACTCCTTCTGAAGAGGGGCTGAGAGCTAATTCACCCAGCCCAGTTACCCTTCCGGCAGCCCGGCGATCTTTAGGTCCTGAGCGGAGATGAGGACCCGTAGCTTTGCGGCCCTGGGTTTTCCCAGGTGAGCCTTTATCGGGGTAAAAACAGGCTACACCTTGATTCTCTGGAATGCACCACCCGAAGGGGTGGGGCTCCATTCCTGTGAGAACGAGTCCCATGCAGGACAGGGGTCGGGGTCCCCTGAGAGTTTTGGGGCTAGGGGCGAAGTTGTCTGCCCATGGCGACGGTATAAACTTTGCACAGATACTTGCAGGACAAAAGCTCAGGAGGGGTCTGTGGAAGCCGCCACACTCTCGCAATACAGAAACCTCGGCCTGCTTTCAGCAAGCGTGGCATGGGAGAGGTGTACCCGTCTAAGGACGCTTCCACTCAAGCCAGAGAATATCCGCTTGCTCGGAGGATGGACATGATCGAGTTCATCACGCTGTTTCTCGGTGGTCTTGTTGTCGGAATCCAACCGGTCGAAGTGATGGTGGAGCCCTCGGTGGCAGCCGTGGAGCTCTACTTGAACGGAGAGACTGTGGCTCGATTGGAGCAGCCGTCGTGGAGGGCGGAGGTCAACTTCGGTGGCGAGCTTGCTCCGCAGTTATTGGAGGCGGTGGCACTGGGTGCCTCCGGGCGCGAGATCGATCGCACCCGACAGTGGATCAACATGTCCCCGCATGAGGCCGGAACTGCGGTGATGCTGGAACCGGGGCGCAACGGGGTGGGAGCGATCGCGCGGGTGAGCTGGGCAAGTGTCAGCGAACAGGAAGAGCCAACGAGAACCGCCGTCTATCTCGATGGTGAGCTACTGGAGGAAAGAAATCCAAGGGCCATATTCCTTCCTGCCTTCGATCCCGAGGAGCCCCATCACTTGCGGGTCGAGCTGGAGTTCGCCGGTTCCCTGAGCTCGGTAGCGGAAGTGACTTTTGGCGGTGTTTTTGGCGAAGAGGTCAGCACCGAGCTCACTGCCAGCGTCATCGAGCTGGACAAGGGCAAGACCATCTCAGCGGCCAGAGATGTCGAGGGATGGTTCTTCGTCGGGGACGAGCCCCTCGCGGTCAGAGCCATAGAGACGGGAATGGCGGAGATTCTGGTGATCAGGGATGAGACGGCGCGGCCCTTTATGAAATTCCAGTACGGTGAGCGAAGGCTGGCTGCTCCGGTGAGTTCGACGCGAGTTCGGAAGGATCACCAACTACGCCTTGTTGCTACATGTCCGGTCAGCGTGCCCCGGGGCGGCTCGCAGATAGATCTCTTCCCCATCTCGCAAGAGATCACGCGAGAGCATGGGAATCTGCAGAGAATTCTTAGCAGACTGGATACACAGGACTGCTCTCCCGAGGAGCAGGAATTGGCCGATGCAGTCGCCGTGGCGGGACTTGCTGCGAGCAACTCGGGCAGGAGACGGGCCGTAGTGTTGATCACTTACCGTTACCCTCCTGACAACAGCAGCTACAGACCGGCCCAGGTCAGAAGGTATCTCGAGAAGCTGCGCGTGCCCTTCGAGGTGTGGTCTTTGGACAAGAAAGTCGATGTGATGGCTGGGTGGGGCAGTGCCGTCGATGTCTCCAACCCGGATCGGCTCGCCAAGGCCTACTACCGTCTCGGCAAGCGGCTCGATCGCCAACGGGTCGTCTGGCTCGACGGCCTCCATCTTCCACAGTCCATCCGTCTGCACCCCAATGTGAAGGGTGTGCGTTTAGTGGAGTAGGGCAAGTCCTCTTGCACCGATGACTGATCAATCATCACCTCGGACGAGAAGTTCCAGCTCCTCGGATCAGTTGGGGATGTAGACGAGGTCCGGTGACCCTCCCCCCGAATACGAGTCCAGTTTGAGGGTTAGGATTCGGGGCTTCTAGCCGGCCTGAGGCCGCCCCCAACGCTGGACCAGGAGTTGCGAGAGATTCTCGGTCTATGCAGCCTCCTCGAGTCCGTCCCCGGCCAGTAGCTGGGCCACGTATTCTTGGGGGGCTAGCCCCCCAAGAGACGTGTGAGGCCGGCTCTCATTGTAGTCCCTCGCCCAAGCCGCCATGGAGGCCTGGGCGTCAGCGATGTCGGTGAACCAGTTCTGGCTCAGGCACTCGTCTCGGAAACGACCGTTGAAGGATTCGATGAAGGCATTCTCCACCGGCTTGCCAGGCCGAATGAAATCCAGGTCGATCTTTCGAAAGTACGCCCAGGCATCAAAGTAGCGCGAAGTGAACTCCGTTCCGTTGTCGCAGGTAATCGCTTCCGGAGCGCTTCGCCGGCGGATCGCAGTATCCAGTACCTTCCCGACGTCTTTCGAGCGGATGGAGAGAGCCGCGTGGAGCGCGACACACTCGCGGCTGAACTGATCCACCACCGCGAACACCCGGAAGTACCGACCGTCGGCCAGCTGGTCGGTGACGAAGTCCATCGACCAGCGCTCATCCATCCGGCTCGCCTGATCCAGCTTCAGCCGCGGCTGCATCGCGACCTTGCGGCGCTTG
>Ga0255055_10003010_pt1 | contig 11520 bp, 10 predicted proteins | sample JV7_2_27_MG_FD_188633 | JGI IMG/M metagenome (GOLD analysis project Ga0255055, IMG submission 188633) | Seawater microbial communities from Jervis Inlet, British Columbia, Canada - JV7_2_27 | ecosystem: Environmental > Aquatic > Marine > Inlet | place: Canada: British Columbia | collected... | reverse complement strand
GACCACGCTCACCTCGTCGCCGGGGACGATGCCGTACTTCTTCCTGAGCGCCGCCGGGATCACGATCCAGCCCTTGGCGGATACCTTTGCCTTCATCGCTATTGGATTGCTGTGTTCTGTCACCGACGCATCAACCATGGGTTAGATTCCTCTGTGTTATACATAGGACGTATAATGTATAACATAGGGCCTCTGCCTGCGCACCGGCCGATCACGGGTTGCCGAACTTGAAGGGAACCGACGGACGTTGGCGTGGTATGAGTATGAGAACATATGATCATCTCATACTCAGTTCGGTGATGTCCTTGAAACGAATCACGATAACGATCCCAGAACCGCTTCTTACGGCGGCTGATGAACGGTCGCGGGCCCTCGAACGCTCTCGAAGCTGGGTCGTCGTTGATGCGCTTCGGCGGTACCTGGCTGAAGAGACGGGCGAAGCGGGCGAGCTGGAGCGAACGGTGCAATCGGACCGGGGGAAGGAGACATCAGCTGTCGCGGAGGGCGCACCGGTGCCATACGGCGACCGACGTGCCGCCGGGCTGGGGCCCTATCGCCTCGCCCAGCTCGAGTCGGACCTGGGATTGCCGCTCCTTGAACGGGTCAGGGAGTCCGAGCTCGCTGCGCGCGTGACGGAGCTTCGAACGACACCCACTCGAAGCCAGCGTGTGCTCACGTTCGACCGCTACGAGGATTTCCTGGAGTGGGAGCGCTGGGAGGAGCGGGCGCGGTGAGCGGCAGCTACGAGACCCGCCTTGCGGAGGTCTGTGCGGCGCTCGACCGGCAGGGTGCCAGATATGTTCTGGTCGGAGCGGCGGCGCTTCAGCTCTGGGGGTCCACTCGGGCCACGCGCGACATCGACATTCTGATCGAGGCGACAATCGAGAATGCCCGGCGAGTGCTCGTCGCGCTTGGCGATCTCGGTTTCGGCCTGGCAAATGAATCGTTGGCCGAGGAGGTCGCCTCGAAGCCCGTGACTATCATCGGGGATCTGCCGCGGGTGGATATCCTCACCGTCGCATGGACGGTGCGCTTTCCTGACGCGATCGAGCAGTCCACGACCTTCGAGCTCGAGGGCGTACCCATCCCTACCGCGTCGATCGAGCATCTGATCGCCTCCAAGCGCACGGGGCGCCTGCAGGACGCGGCCGACATAGAGCTACTCGACGAGATTCGGCGGCTGAGAGGAGGAAAGCCGGGGCCTTAGGTGCCAACATGGGCCGGAGTGTGGCAGGGCAATAGGTGAAGCGCCGCCGCGACAGATGCCCGGTGTGATGAAGGCTTGGCCCACCCGGTCGGAGAGCCAACCGCGCCGCTCTATCTCAAGTCACAACTCTCTAACAGGCTATAGGATCAAACGTTGCGCTGGTTCGAGCGACGAGACGACAGGCCGAGCAATTGACGCGGCGGCGAACCTGCCGGAATCTTGCATTGAACGCGTCAATTACACGTTGACTCGTGTCTGACACGCTGGAGGTTCTCATGCGTCGCCTCGCCTGGCCCCTCGTTCTGAGTATGGCCGTCGTGACCGCGTGCCAAGAGAGTCCGCTCGCCACCGACTCGGAGCCGCAGGCACCGCTGGCGGCGGTACGCGGACAGGAGCGGAAGATCGACGTGATCGTCGTGCTTGATGCGGCGTTTGCTCCGGGCGGCCACAGGGCAAACCAGTCGCGGGCCGGCGAGGTCGCACGCGGTCTCGGGGTCGCCCCGACCTTCACGTACGGAACGGCACTTTACGGCTTCGCCGGGTCGATTCCGGAGGGCCGGCTTCGGGCGCTCGAGAACGATCCCAAAGTCCTGTATGTCGAGCGCGACGGGATCGCCTCCATACCGCGGCCGGGGCCGTCCGGGCTGTGTGACAAGAAGCACGATCATCCGAAATGCCAGCCGAGCGGAGGGGACCCTCCTGAAGAGCCAACGACCGAGACGGAACCGTGGGGGATCGCCCGGGTCGGCGGTCCCGTGAATGCGACAGGCGAGACCGGGACCGCCTGGATCATCGACACGGGGATCGATCTGGATCATCGAGATCTGAACGTGGACGTGAACCGGTCCAAGAACTTCGTCTCCGGAAGGGGCAAGAAGGCAAACAGCCCCGAGGACGGGAACGGGCACGGCACCCACGTGGCGGGCACGGTAGCGGCCATCGACAACAGCATTGATGTCGTGGGAGTGGCGGCCGGGGCCACTGTCGTGGCGGTTCGGGTGCTCGGCAACTCCGGATCGGGGACGATCTCCGGCGTGATTGCGGGCGTCGATTACGTCGCGGCAACCGGTTCGGATGGGGACGTGGCCAACATGAGCCTGACGGGCTACGGTGACTACGAGAGTCTTAACAACGCCGTAAAGTCAGCGGCCGACATCGGCATCATGTTTTCCCTTGCTGCGGGAAACGACGGAGATAACGCGGACAACTATTCGCCAGCTCGTCTAAACTACCCCGGCGTCTACACGGTCTCCGCAATGAACAGCAGCAGCTGCCTCGCTTCCTGGTCGAACTACGGAAATCCCCCAGTCGACTACGCGGCTCCTGGCGTCAGCATCCTGTCTACGAAGAGGGGCGGCGGGACGACCACGATGAGCGGTACCTCTATGGCCGCCCCGCACGTCGCGGGCCTGCTGCTTCTTAAGCACCTAAACTCTAAAGGAAATGTTCCTTGCGGCGATACCGACGGAACTCCGGATAAGATCGCCCACTACTGATTATAGGCGCGTCACGAAGCGCTGGGGCCGGCAGCACGCGCTGCCGGCCTCTTTTGTCTAGGCACCTCACCGGGCAGCGCACCGCCTTACAGCCGCTCCAGCTCCTCCACCGTCCGGTCCGACAGGACGTTCCCGGTGTTGAGGGTGCTGGCGGGCTCGACGAGCAGCACGTGCACTTCCCTCTCCGCGACCGGCTTGTGCTCGACGCCGCGAGGCACGATCAGGAACTCCCCCTCGTCGAGACGGACGTCACGGTCACGGAACTTGATGACCAGGCTCCCGCTAATAACAAGGAAGAGCTCGTCCTCCTGCTCGTGGTGGTGCCAGACGAACTCCCCCTCGAGCTTGGTCAGCTTCACGTGGACGTCGTTGACCTGGCCGACGATCTTCGGGCTCCACTGTTCATCGAACTGAGCGAGCTTTTCGGCTATGTTCACCTTGTCCATGGGCAAGCTCCGTATCGCTTCTTCGACTACGAGGTGCTGAAGGATGAAGACCCCGGCGGCAACCAACGGAAGCCCCGCCGCTATCAACGACGATCAGGCTGACGGCACCAACGGCCATCATTCCGCAAGCAGCGGAAACCCCGCCGCTCGGAAAATCTACGTGACGGGCAGCCGCCCGGACCTGAGGGTACCGGTGCGCGAGATCACGCTGGCCGAGCCCAATCCACCCGTACACCTGTACGACACGAGCGGCCCCTACACGGACCCCAGCGTGACGATCGACCTCGAGCGAGGGCTCGAGCGCCGGCGACTCCCCTGGATTCTCGAGCGCGATGACGTGGAGGAGCTGCCGGCTCCGACCTCGGAGTACCGCCGCGGGCGCGAGTCGGACGCGACCCTGGACGAGCTTCGCTTTCCCGGCGTTCTGAAGCCCCTTAGAGCGCTGCCGGGACGCCGCGTGACCCAGATGCACTACGCCAGGCGCGGCGAGGTCACGCCGGAGATGGAGTTCATCGCGCTTCGGGAGGGCGTGCCGGCCGAGTTCGTCCGCGCCGAGGTGGCGCGCGGCCGCGCGATCATCCCGTCCAACATCAACCACCCCGAGTCCGAGCCGATGATCATCGGCAGCCGGTTCCTCGTGAAGATCAACGCCAACATCGGCAACTCGGCCGTTACCTCCTCGATCGAGGAAGAGGTCGAGAAGATGCGGTGGGCGACGCACTGGGGTGCGGACACCGTGATGGACCTCTCGACCGGCGACAACATCCACGAGACCCGGGAGTGGATCCTCCGCAATTCCGCGGTCCCGATCGGCACCGTCCCGATCTACCAGGCGCTGGAGAAGGTGAGCGGCAAGGCCGAGGAGCTGACCTGGGAGATCTTCCGCGACACCCTGATCGAGCAAGCCGAGCAGGGGGTGGACTACTTCACGATCCACTCCGGCGTGCGGCTCTCCTACATCCGGCTCACCGCGGACCGCGTCACCGGAATCGTCTCACGGGGCGGCTCGATCATGGCCAAGTGGTGTCTGGCCCACCACGAGGAGAGCTTTCTCTACACCCGCTTCGCCGAGATCTGCGAGATCATGGCCGCCTACGACGTGGCCTTCTCGCTCGGCGACGGCCTCAGGCCGGGCTCGATCGCGGACGCCAACGACGAGGCCCAGTTCGCCGAGCTGGACACGCTGGGCGAGCTGACGAAGATCGCTTGGGAGCATGACTGCCAGGTGATGATCGAGGGCCCCGGCCACATCCCGATCCAGATGATCAAGGAGAACGTGGAGCGGGAGATGGAGGTGTGCGGCGAGGCGCCGTTCTACACGCTGGGTCCGCTGACGACCGATGTGGCACCGGGCTACGACCACATCACCTCGGCGATCGGCGCGGCGATGATCGGGTGGTTCGGGACGGCGATGCTCTGCTACGTGACGCCGAAGGAGCACCTCGGCCTACCGAACCGGGAGGACGTGAAGGAGGGGGTGATCGCCTACAGGATCGCCGCCCACGCCGCAGACCTGGCGAAGGGCCACCCCCGGGCCCAGGAGTGGGACGACGCGATCTCCAAGGCGCGCTTCGAGTTCCGCTGGGAGGACCAGTTCAACCTCTCGCTGGACCCGGAGACGGCGCGCGAATACCACGACGAGACGCTGCCCGCCCCGGCCGCCAAGGTGGCCCACTTCTGCTCGATGTGCGGCCCCCACTTCTGCTCGATGAAGATCACGCAGGAGATCCGCGATTTCGCGGCGAAGGAGGGCCTCGAAGAGGAGCAGGCGATCGAGGCCGGTCTCGAGGAGAAGGCCCGGGAGTTCAAGGAGAAGGGCTCGGAGATCTACGTCCCGAGCTGAGCTCGGCAGTAGGCTGGCGCGGCATCCCGAGCCTGAGGATCGAAGGGCGGCCCCGTCGGAGCCGCCCTTTCAGGCATCCCTGCTACGGCATGCTGCTGTTCCAGATGTCGCGGACCAGCTTCCATTCACCGTCGATCCGCTTCCACAGGACGAGGTACTTCCCGTGGTCCGCGTGCGAGCCATCCGCGGCCGTATTCACGAAGGAGCCGACTTCAACCGCTACATCACCGAGGTTGTGAAGCTCCGTCGTCGTGAGCGCGACTGTCGTTCCGGGCGAGGCGTCAATCGCGGCTTGCCAGAACGCCGCAATGGCCTCCGTGCCCTGGACCGCATCGCCTCCGGGCGGAAGGATGACGGCATCCTCCACGTAAAGCGCGGCGATGCCCGCGCCATTGCCCGCGTTCCAAGCCGCCTGCCAGGCCATGGTGGCTTCCTTGACGCCGACCTGTGCGTCGGGATCCGCCTGCCCGAGGACAGCGGAAGGGAACGTAAGGAGAGCCGCGCAAAAGATGAGCGCTGCTGAACGCATGGTACCGACCTCCGCTGCAAAGAGGGGTGTGGGAGATGCTCCAACGCCTTTGGTAGGGCAGCAGCCTAAAGGGCCGAGCCGCGCGGCGTCAAGACGGCTTTGTGGTGGCAGGCGTGGACGCTTCCCGCCGCGATCGGGCTGTTGACACCTATTTGATTGCCAACATGAGCTTTAGAGCGCCTACCGTCTCTGATGAGAGTAGACTTAGTTAGTGACTAAGTCTATATTAGGGCGTGGCAACCGTGAACATCCATCAGGCGAAGACGCACCTCTCTCGGCTGCTCCGGCGTGTAGCCGCTGGGGAAGAGATCATCATTGCCAAAGCGGGACGTCCGCTAGCTCGACTCGTCCCCTTCAGGGAGCGGCGAGAGAATCGCCGCCTCGGAACCGAGAAGGGTCGTATCCTCGTCGCCGATGGCTTCGACGCTCCGCTGCCACCAGACCTCCTATCGGACTTCGAGCGTGCGAATCCTGCTTGACACTCAATGCTGGCTCTGGATGCTCATGGCACCGGAGCGCTTCTCCGACGATAGCCGAAGCCTCCTAGAGGCGAGCGAGAACGATCTCTACCTGTCCGCCGCGAGTGCCTGGGAGATCGCGATCAAGTATGGGCTCGGGAAGCTGACGTTGCCGGGTCGACCCGCTGAACTGGTTCCGGAGCTCATGTCCAAGACCGCGGTCGCCGCACTCCCCGTTCTGCACAGCCACGCGCTTCGGGTCGCCGACCTGCCAATGCACCACCGCGATCCGTTCGACCGCCTCTTGGTCGCCCAGGCGCAGCTCGAGGATCTGCCGATCCTGACGGCCGATCCGCAGCTGGAGCCGTATGAGGTGGCAATCCTGCGGGCTTGACCGGCTGACGAGCGCAGCCGCCGAACTGGAGGGCCTACGGAGCCACCTCCCCGATGACCTCGCCGAGCGTCGCGGCTGCGCTGCTCACCTGCTGCTCGGACAAGTAGGGCGCCGGCCCTAAACGCAGCAGATCCTCCCGGTAGTCGGTGGAGATCCCGCGATCGCGCAGCGCGGCGCAGAGCTCGGCTGCGTGCGGCGTCCGAAGGGCCAGAAAGCCGCCGATCTGGCTGAGATCCACGCTACGATCACGATCTATGTCGGCCGGATCGGCATCCAGCGCGTCGAAGCGCTCGGCCAGGAGGCCTACCTGACGCTGGTTTACCTCGCGCAGCAGCTCCGACGTAAGGCCCCATTCCTCGAAGCAGTCGAGGACCTCGGCGGCGCGGTAGTGGCTGGTGGGATCGTAGGTGCTTCCGGCGAAGCGGTCGGGGCCGCGGCCGTACGCGACGGGACCTCCGGCACCCGACGCTTCCAGCGCGCTGAACTCGCTGAACCAGCCGGTGACTATGGGGCGCATGGTTTCGCGGCCCGGCGGCACTCTCAGGAAGCAGTTTCCCTCCCCGAGCTGGCAGTACTTGTAGCCTCCGCCTACCACGAACGCGTCCTCCACTCCTTCGTCAGCCAACCGGAAAGGAACCACGTTGAGGGAGTGGTAGGCGTCGACGAGTAGCTCAACGCCCTCGCGCTCGCACGCCTGCATCACCTCGCCCAGCCCGCCGGCGATGTGCCCCGTCTGGAAGAAGACGGAGGAGACCATGACGGCAGCGGCCCGGTCGTCAATCTGGGAGACCAGCCGTTCGCCGACCGTCGCCGCGGGGTGCGCGGGCACCTTCACGACCTCGAGGCCTTCCTCGGCGAGGCGGTCCAGTTGGCGGCGAATCGTGTGGAACTCCCCGTCGGTCGTGACCACGCGCGGTCGTTCGCGCAGCTGCAAGGCGGAAAGGAAGCAGAGGACCAGCTCATGGGTGTTCTGGGCCAGGGCGATGCGTTCGGGCTTGTCGCCCAGCAGGCGGGCGAATCCGAGCCGCACCCGGTCGGCCTTCGCGAACGCCCGGTCCCACTTCTCGTCCGCCATCTCCGCCGCATCCAGCCAGGCCTGCTTCTGTCCTTCGAACCCACGGTCGGGCCAAGCCTGGTGGGAGTGGCCGGTGAGCAAGAGGCGCTCGGCGACACGGAAGCGAGAGTATTGCGCGGCCAGGGGGTTCGGGGTGCTGGAGAGCTCCTCCGCTCGGTGGATCACGAATCTTTTGCTCTCCGACGTCACGACGGACACCTCAGGCTCTTCACGTAGATCTCGTCGTTCCCGTCTCGGTCGTTCGTGAAAGCGATGCTCCCGCCGTCCGGTGACCAGCTGGGCTCCGTAGCTCGGCCTGCACCCGCCGTCAGCTGGCCTACGCTGTACCCCCCCGCGTCCATCACGAAGAGCTGCGCTCGACCGGGTCCGATGCGGTTGGAGGCGAACACGATGCGAGACCCCTCCGGTGACCACGTAGGAACGAAGTCGTTGGCGGCGTCTTCGGTCAAGCGCAGAACGTACTCGCCCGCACGCGCCGCCTGGGCATCGATGAGGTAGATCTCATCGTTCCCGTCGCGCTGCGAGAAGAAAACCAGCTCTCCGCCGTCTGGCGACCACTCCGGAAAGAGATCTGCAGCTGAATGCCTCGTCAGCCGGCGCACCCTTCCACTCGTCATCTCTACCGCATAGAGGTCCATGCTTCCGGCCCGATCCGAGGAGAAGGCGATCTCCCGACCGTCGGGTGACCAGCTTGGAGCGACGTCCGACCACTCGCCGCTCGCCAAAGCCTTCCGGTCCGCCCCATCCGCGCGGACAACAAACATGTGTATGCGACCGTCCCGTTCTGTGTCGAAGGCGAGGCGCGAGCCATCCGGCGACCACGCGGGTCGTCGGTCGCCGGGGCCGTGCGTCAGGGGCATCGGATCGGAACCATCCGCCGCCATGATCCAGATCCGCCAGCCACCGTCACGGTCCGAGGCGAACGCGATGCGAGCACCGTCCGGAGACCACGCAGGGTCTCGGTCGCCCGCCTCATGGTGCGTGAGGTTGACCTCGCAGGAATCCGTCGGCGCGACGGCGGCGTCGGCAGAGCCCGACGGCGGGGCATCTGCGGACGCCGTTGAAACGAGACGGACCGGAACCGCCAGCCCCGCAATCGTCGCGACCGCCGCTACAGCCGCGCGCGGATGCCCCAAAGGTCCGGAAAGGCAGGCTTGAAAAGGGTCTTGCGGAGGTAGTCGGCGCCTGCGGATCCCCCGCTTCCCGGCTTGGTGCCGATCGTCCGCTCCACCATCTTCACGTGCCGGTACCGCCACTCCTGAAGGCCCTCATCCAAGTCGACGAGGCGCTCGCAGAGCTCGCTCAGGGCGGGGTCACGCCGGTACACGTTGACGAGAACCTCCTGCAGCTCCGGGGACGGCTCGATCCGCTGCGTCACGTCCCGCTCGAGGAGCTCTCGCGGTACCGGGTATCCTTCGCCGGTCAGGCAGTGCAGGAAGGCGTCCCACAGCGTCGGCTCCTCGTAGCGCTGCCGCAGCCGCTTCAGAGCCGGCTCGTGCTCGGGGTAGCGGGAGATCGCCCATTGGCTCTTCGCGCCCAAAACGAACTCCAGCTCGCGGAACTGGTGCGACTGGAAGCCGCTTGCCTCTTCCAGCCGCTCGCGGAAGGTGAGGAACTCGACCGGCGTCATCGTCTCCAGGATGTCCAGCTGGGCCACCAGCACCTTGAGGATCGTGAGGATCCGCTTCAGCGTGTGCTGCGCTCTCGCCAGGTCATCCGCCCGGAGGAGCTTCACGACGTAGTCCACCTCGTGCAGCACCTCCTTGAACCAGAGCTCGTAGACCTGGTGGATGATGATGAAGAGCATCTCGTCGTGCTCTGGGCCGTCGGAGACAGGTTGCTGCAGCGAGAGCAGCTCGTCGATCTTCAGGTAGCCCGCGTAGGTGAGGTAGCTGCCCGGCGGGCCTTCTTGAACCTGCGTTCCGGCGCCGTAGGGGCGATCGGGCTCGCTGTCGGCGCGCTCTCGGCTTCCGGCGCCCGCTCCGTTCCCGCTGCCGCTCTCGGCCCCCTCTGGGGCGTCCGTGATTCTCTCTTCTTCCGTCACTTATCCTCTTCCTTCAGGCCGAGCCTCGGGGTGAAATCGTCCAGCGTGGAGTAGGGGCCCGGCCACGGCAGGTCGTATCCCAGCTCGTACGCCATGTGTCTCGTCCAATAGGGATCCCACAGATGGGCCCGCGCCATGAGGCAGAGGTCGGCGCGGCCCGCCGCCAGGATCGTGTTCACGTCCATGTAGGAGGAGATGTTGCCCACCGCCATCGTCGCGATTCCCGCCTCGTGGCGGACACGGTCGCTGAACGGCGTCTGGAACTGCCGGCCGTATTCCGGCCTGGCATCGGGCACGGTCTGCCCGGCCGAGACGTCCACGATGTCGACGCCGTGCGCCTTCAGCATGCGGGCGATCTCCACGGCGTCATCGGCCTCCAGTCCGCCGGGCGCCCAGTCGACGGCCGAGATGCGTACGGACAGAGGCTTCTCCGCCCACACCCGACGCACCGCGTCCAGCACCTCCAGCGGGTAGCGCATCCGATTCTCCAGCGAGCCCCCGTACTCGTCGGCTCGCTCGTTCGTGAGGGGCGAGATAAAGCTCGCGAACAGGTATCCGTGGGCGAAGTGGATTTCCAGCCAGTCGAAGCCGGCCTCCTCGCTCATCCCGGCGGCCCGTACGAAGTCGTCCCGCACGGCGTCCATCTCCTCGCGAGTCATCTCGCGGGGGATCTGGCTCTCCGGGAAGTAGCGGATCGGCGAGGCGGAGATGATCGGCCAGTTCCCCTCCGCGAGCGGCTCGTCCATCCCCTCCCAGGCCAGCCGCGTAGAGCCCTTCCGGCCGGCGTGTCCGAGCTGGATCGCCACCTTCGCGGCCGAGTGCTCGTGGATGAAGTCGACGATCCGCGACCATGCGGCCACGTGCGCCGGCTCCCACATGCCGGTGCACCCCGGCGAGATCCTCGCCTCCCGACTCACGTCGGTCATCTCGGTGAAGACGAGGCCGGCGCCGCCCATGGCACGGCCCCCGAGGTGCACGAGGTGCCAGTCGTTGGGCGTCCCATCCTCGGCCGAGTACTGGCACATAGGGGAGACGCAGACGCGGTTCGGGAGCAGCAGGTCGCGCACGCGAAACGGGTTGAACATCGGCGGAGGAGGCGGAGCGGAGGGAGCGGGTGGATCGGTCCCCGCCTGCTCGGCGGCCTTCCCGGCGAACCACGCGTCCACCTTCTCCAGGAAGACCGGGTCGCGCATGCGCAGGTTCTCGTGCGTGATGCGGAGGCTGCGCGTAATGAGGTTGAAGGCGAACTGGATCGGCTCGGTGTCCATGTACCGCTCGGCGCCCTCGAACCACATCATGCTCGTCTTGGCCGCCCGCTGGAGGCTGTCCACGCCGGGCCGGCGGGCCTCCTCGTAGGAGGGCAGAGCCCGCGACATGTCGCCGCAGTTCTCGACGATCGCCCGAGAGAGCTCGATGGAGTCGATCATCGCCAGCCGGGTGCCCGAGCCCACCGAGAAGTGGGCGGTGTGAGCCGCGTCGCCGACCAGCACGATGTTCTTGTGGTACCAACGCTCCGCCTTGATCGTCGGGAAGCTCCTCCAGAGCGACATGTTGCCGATGAGCGGATGCCCCGCGAGCTCCTCGGCGAACAACCCCTCGCAGAAGCGGATGGTCTCTTCCTCGCTCGCCTCGTCCATACCGGCCGACCGCCAGGTCTCCTCGGTGGCCTCCACGATGAACGTGGAGATGCCGTTCAACAGCTCCGCCTCCCCGCTCCCCTCTTCCACATACTGGTAGGCGTGCACCCGCCAGAGCCCGTGCTCGGTCGGCTTGAAGTAGAAGGTGAAGGCGGGGAAGGGCTGCGTCGTCCCGAGCCAGACGAAGCGGTTCGGCCGCATGTCGATGCTGGGGCGGAAGTAATCGGCGTATTCGCTCCGGATCCAGCTGTTCACGCCATCGGCGGCGAGGATGAGGTCGGCATCCGCGTACGGCGCCAGGTCGTCCACCTCGACCTCGAAACGGAGATCCACATCCAGCTCGCGGCACCGATCCTGGAGGACGCGCAGCAGCGTCTGCCGCGACATGCCC
>Ga0255055_10003009_pt1 | contig 11526 bp, 7 predicted proteins | sample JV7_2_27_MG_FD_188633 | JGI IMG/M metagenome (GOLD analysis project Ga0255055, IMG submission 188633) | Seawater microbial communities from Jervis Inlet, British Columbia, Canada - JV7_2_27 | ecosystem: Environmental > Aquatic > Marine > Inlet | place: Canada: British Columbia | collected... | reverse complement strand
ATAGACCGGCCATACCTCCTAACCGTGCAATTTGAGTCACCATGCCGGTCAATCCCAGGGCAAATACCAGCCCGATGAGATACCAGTCCCAATAACTGGAGCCCTGATCTTTTTGGGCCACACGGTTTTTCCAAAGCAACAACGCACCGGTAACCAGAGCAACACCGGCAATGTTACCGAGCCATTTGACGGGGCTGAGCTGGCTGTAGGGCCCTTCGATATGAAGCACCCACTCCGCCACAAAAAAGCAATTGGTCACGATAAATAGTCCGATAAAGCTGAAAAGCACCAGCAGGTGGGCTGTGGCGCGTTTTTTGTTTTCGCCGCATTCTTTAAACTTATTATGCTGGATAACGGTCAGCACCACACGCAGCAACGCCTTTACGATCCTGGCTATATCGATCTTTTCGTCAAGGGCCTTACCCTCAGCTATGGCACTGGCATGGATATCGGTTAAAAATCGTTTAAGCCCGAGTGCAAAAACGGCAATAGAACCGAAAAAGGTGGGAATCATGATGACGTCCACCAGATAGTTGTTAATGAAATGCCCTTGCCAGATTTCACCGGCATGCGGTGAAAAATTAATCCAGTTGATGCCGAATGCTTTAAGAATAAGGCCCAGTGCGATGAAAATCACCGCCGGGATAGCCAGCAGCACTGGCAGCATTTTGGGATTCGCAATGGCCTTGCTTATCGCTTGGGGGGTGGCATATTCTCTGACCGTGTATGCCCGGATCGCGCCCAGCACTTCGCCGGGTTTGGCGCCACGGGGGCACAGGGTGGTGCAGTCTCCACAATTATGGCACAGCCAGATGTCATGATTGGTAACCAGTCGATCTTTCAATCCCCATGAGGCCGCAATCATTTCCTTGCGGGGAAACGGCTTATTGTCCGGTGATATCGGACAGGCCACCGAACAGGTTGCACACTGGTAGCACTTCTTGAGGTCCCCTCCGCCCAGTTTAGCGACGTCTTTAATAAACCCTACATCAGGCTCAAGCATATATGTATCCGCCATATTATACCTCCTGGATTATATTGAAGATTGACTTTAGATTATTAAACAACCAAAAATCGTTTTGAAAAGCCTCAATCTTCAATCGAAAATCTTCAATTGCTAGAACCCCTTGAACGGGTTCGGGCCGAGTTCTTCAATGGTTTCCACAAAATCATTTATGATTTGAGGAACCTTGTCATATTCATCGATGGCCAGATCAAACTGGGCCACCCGTTCTGATTCCAGAGCCAAGCTGGATAAAGCATCGCCTATTTTCTGGATACGGACGTCCGCCAGTTCACTGCCTTTGACAAAATGGCACTGATAATCATCGCCATGCTTGCAGCCCAGGAGGAAAACACCATCCATGCCTTTAGCCATGGCGTCTTTGATCCAGATCACGTTCATGGACCCCAGGCACCGGATCGGAATTAACCGTACGTCCGCCGAGTAGGGCAGTCGATTGAGGCCGGCAATATCAACGGCTGGATAGGCGTCGTTTTCACAAACCAGCCCCAGAATTCGCAGGGGTGGCTCCTCATAATCGTCTTCGCTGGGAACGCCAATGGCCTTGACCATCGATCCAATGCTGTCAATGCTGTAATCCGCAAAATTGATAATCCGCTCCGGACAACATCCCATACAGGTACCGCAACGCCGGCAACGGGTGGGATTCAATTTGGGCGTACCTTTTTCATCATCATCGATTGCCCCGAAAGGGCATTCCTCGGTACAACGCTTACACTGGGTGCAGCGCTGGAAGAAAAAATCCGGAAAGCTCATATCACCGGATCTCGGATGAACGGAAACCCCCCGATTGACGGACTCCAGACATTGGATGGCTTTGAGGGTCGCGCCGGCAGCATCTTCAATCGATTCCTCCACGGTCATGCTGCGCCGGATGGCACCGGCTGCATATATACCGGTTCGCTGGCTTTCATAAGGAAAGCAGATATAATTGGAGTCAACGTAACCGTTGAAAAGATCAATATCGCGGAAGGCCGGGCCCTGACGATAGGCCATATTGACCACCGGATCATCGACGGTTGCCGGCACCATACCGGCGGCCAGAACGACCATATCCGCCCGTACCTGTACCTTTTCACCCAGAAGGGTGTCGTTGGCTTCGACAATCAATCCAACACCGTTTTGGGTCACAGCGGCAACGGTTCCCTTGGTCAAAAAAATACCTTCATCCTGCTGGATGCTCTTGTAAAAATTCTCGCCCAGGCCCGGTGTGCGCATGTGCTGATAAAAAATAAAGGCCTTGCCGTCGTCATAATCTTCGCGCACATATTTGGCCTGTTTGAGGGCTACCAGGCTGGTAACCGATCCGGCATAGTCAAAATCACTGTCATCATCCTGGCCGGGGCTCTGAACAAACACGACCGATTTAGCCGCTTTTCCGTCAGAAGGGCGTGTGATTTTGCCTTTGGCAGCTATTTCCTCAAACTGGCTGTTGGTGACCACATCCGGCAAATTGCCGAGGCCCAGATGGGCATAAGCATCGCCTTCCAGCTTATCGGGCCGCCAGCCGGCAGCCAGTATAACTGCGCCGAACTGTTCTCCCTTCGGATCCAGGGTCAGGATGTCCAGTTTACCCTTGTTGTACTCCATAAACCGCTCGTGGAGTTTTTCCGCATCCAGCTCCTTGCCCTGTTCATCAACTTTCATTTCTTCCGGCAACGGATAGGGTACGTCGAATTCGATTTTTTCACCGGGTTTTTTAAACGTTACAGTATATTCACCGGGTTGTCCGGTAAGCCGGGCAACGATGGTCTCGGTTTTGACAGTAATTTTGGGATGGGACTCTACCACCTTAATTTTTTTATCAATTATCGGAGAAATCAAATCTTCGTACGGATGCTCCATGGGCAGCTGTTTGCGCCAGTGAACCGCATGGCCGCCGAGAGAAGCTTCTTTTTCAACGATGGTGACTTCATAGCCTGTGTGGGCGGCATCCAGGGCAGCCGAAAGTCCGGTCACACCGCCGCCGATAACCAAAATCTTGCGGCTGAGGGTTTCGAGCAAATACGGTTCGGGCAGGTCAACTTTTTCAACCCGCGCCATCCCCATTTTCAGATAATCCTCGGCCAGCATTTGAAGCCGGTCAAAATGCACGCCATCGTCTTTTTGTTCTTCAGTAAGGGCCGGGTATTCGGACCGGGGGTGGGACCATACGACTTGTTCTCTAAGATTGACCCGATCAACGATACAGCCGTCAAACCGAAAGACATCAAAGTTGACCCTTTGCGAACAGGCAGCAATAACCAGGGTGTTGATGCCTTTTTCTGCAATATCCTGCTTTATAACCGCCGCGCCTTCCTTTCCGCAAAACATGGCGTGGGTTTGAACGGGAAGCCCCTCTTCTTTGGCTACATCACCGAGGGCGTCTATATCCAGGGCATCCCCGACTCCACAACCCGTGCAGATATATACACCATATTTTTTATCCATGGATACCTCCTACTCACCCACCAGGGTTTGAATTGCTTTTAAGGCCATACCGGTCGCATTCTGGTTGGACGACACCACATCGGCCGGCTTGTTGGCACATCCTGCAGCAAACATACCGCCTTTTTCAAAGTCATTAAGAATGAAACCCTCCTCGGTATATTTCAAATCCGCAGGAAGTTTGGCACCGGCTGCTGTCGGCTGCATACCGGTTGCAAGCACCACCAATTCGACCGTTTGTTTTACCTTTTCCCCGGTCACTGCATTTTCGGCAACCACGGTAATATTTCCGGTGTCCGGTTCGTGATTCACTTCTGCAACCTTGCCTTTGATCAGGAATACTTTTTCGTCTTCTTTGATCTTTTTGTAAAATTTTTCATAACGCTGGCCGGGTGCCCGGATGTCGATATAGAAAATATATATGGTAGCATCCGGGTATCGTTCCCTGACATAGGTTGCCTGTTTCAAAGAAGCCATGCAGCAGATATAGGAACAGTAAGGCAAATGGTTTTCATCCCGTGAGCCGGCGCACTGAACAAATGCAACACTTTCAGGTGCCTTGTTGTCGGATGGGCGTGTAATCTTTCCTCTGGTGGGTCCGTTGGGGGCAGCCAGCCGTTCCATCATCATATTCGTAATAATGTTAGGATATTGACCGAATCCGAGATTATCAATCTGCCCGGCATCATAGGGTTGCCATCCGGTTGCCCAAATCACGGCACCCACTTTTAGATCGATCGTTTTGGTATCCATATCGAAATCGACCGCATCGTATTTACAGGCTTGCTTCACCCGCCCGGCATCCGCGGCTGAATCTTTAACCGCCGGGTCAATCACAAAGCGGGCCGGAAAAGCCATTTCAAACGGCAGGTATGCGCCCTTAATTGTGTTCATGCCGAAATCGAAGGCACTGTCCATCTCCGTCCGGCAGACGGCCGCGCAATCGCCGCAGCAGGTACAGTTTTCGTTCACATACCTCGGATTTAATTTGATGGAGACATCATAGCTACCGGATGTACCTTCAACCTTTTCGACCTCAGCCAGGGTAAATACCTTAATCCTGGGGTTGTCTTTTATTCTTCTGAAATTGATTTCAAGGCCGCAGGTTGGCGGACATAGTTTGGGAAAATATTGATTCAACTGCGCGACTCTTCCGCCCAGATAGGGATTTTTTTCAATCAGAAACACCTCGTATCCCACTTCGGCAGCTTCAAGGGCCGCTGTCAACCCGCTTATTCCTCCACCAACAACCAAAATACTTCCACTGGCAGGAGCTGCTTTCTCTTCTGGCATACCATCCCTCCATGCATAATCGTTGATATATTACGGGTGATAGGTGATCGGTAATGGGTAAATTTCCTTAACCCATGACCCATAACCTCATATCTTAATAAAAACCTCCAGGTGTCGAAAGACACCTGGAGGTACATTTTATCGACTACATGACCGCTGACCTTTCATCAATCCGGGAAGATCTTGATGTAGTCTTTCTTAAAAATATCCCAGGTTCCAGCTTTTGGGTCATACTTAGAGTTTAAAAAGCAGAACCAGTTTTCATCATCCAGTCCCGGATAGTCGGTCTGATAGTAAAAGCCGGGGTAACGGGTTTCTTTTCTGAATTGAATGTGACGCAGGTGAGACTCAACGGTCCAGATACGATGAGAGATTTCCCAAGCTCTCATGAGCTCGTGGAGGCTACCGGCAGCCAGTTTTTCACAGTCTTCACGCATCACTTGGAGCATTTCCATCACGATTTCCAGATTCTTGCTGGTGGTCATATAAAAAGTTGCGGTTCCACCACCGTATTCATGGGTCGCCTTCATCATCCGGTACATCATACCGTTGGGTTTGATGTAGTTGGGATTAACGTCGATGGCAGTGGTGTATGCGCTATGCTCAAGTAAGGTCCTCACCGGTTTATAGACCAGGTCAACGATCTCGTCCTTGGATTCTTTCAAGGCGGGCGTAAAATCAGCATGGTCCTTGGCGTACCGCACCATCTCTTTAACAGCAATCCGCCCCTCGGAATGAGAACCGGAAGAAAACTTGTGGCCGGAGCCGCCGACCCCGTCGCCGGCTGTAAACATGCCGTTGACCGTGGTCATGCGGTTGTATACTTTGCCGTTATCGGCCTTGATCTTGTAGTCATCGGGCACCCAGTCATAATCCGGGCCGGAAACCCAAAAGCCGCAACAGCCGGAATGGGAGCCGAGCAGATACGGTTCGGTGGGCATGACTTCGGAGTTCTTCTTTTCCGGTTCGGTGTTGGTAGCACACCAGAGGTTGGCCTGTCCGCAGGTCATATCCAGGAAGTCTTCCCAGGCCTCAGACTCGAGGTGTTTGAGTTCCTTCTTGTCCATGCTCTTGCCAAGCTCTGCCAGGGCGCTAACTGTATCCATCATAATGGGTCCGCGGCCTTCTTTCATTTCGAAAAGCATCAGGTGGTTCCGCAGACAGGTGGGCGTGACGGCCGCGGTACCGTAAGGCGCATAACTTTCGAGCTCTTTCTTGGCTGCGTCACTGGCTACAAAGTTTTCACCCAGACCGTTAAGTGTTTTGGCTTTGAACAGCAGGAACCAGGCCCCCACCGGGCCGTAACCGTCTTTAAAACGCGCCGGGGTAAAACGGTTTTCCATCATGGAAAGCTCGGCCCCCACCTTCATGCCCAGGTAGTAGGTCGAACCTGCATTCCACACCGGATACCATGCGCGGCCCTTGCCTTCACCAACGCTGCGGGGCTGATAAATATTAACCGCACCACCGCATGCAATCAGCGCAGTTTTACATTTGATGATGTAAACTTTGTTCTCGCGGACGGAAAAACCGACAGCGCCTGCAATCTGGTTTTCCTTATTTGCATCAAGGAGAAGCTCAACAATAAAACAGCGTTCTAAAACGTTTTCTTCTCCAATTGCAAGCTTGGCAGCTTCGGCAACGATCCTCTTATAGGACTCACCATTGATCATGATCTGCCATTTACCGGTCCGAACAGGCTTAGCGCCGGATTTTAATGTTCCCAGTTTCTGGCCTTTGTTTCCATCAAGGCCCTTTCCTTCTTCTGTGGTTTTCCATATGGGAAGACCCCATTCCTCAAATAGGTGGACCGAATCATCAACATGACAGCCCAAGTCAAAGATAAGGTCTTCACGGACTATACCCATCAAGTCGTTTCTGACCATGTGTACATAGTCATCCGGGGAATTTTCGCCAATGTAAGTGTTAATCGCGGAAAGTCCCTGGGCCACAGCGCCGCTTCTTTCCATAGCGGCTTTGTCAACTATAAGGATCGTCTGGTCGTCAGACATCCATTTTTTGGCCTCAAAAGCAGCACCGCTGGCAGCCATACCACCGCCCACAATAAGAATATCAACCTCTCGCTCTTCTACTTCCGGATCTCTAACGGCCATGCGTTCTCCTACAGATTTATTCGGTAATGCCATATTATATCCTCCTTATAATATTTAATTCGTGATCACTCATTGAATTATTCCATTAAAAAATTATTGTCTCTTTAGACAGTCGCCTGAGGTTTTGGAATTTCATAACCCTCAGCCTCTTCTGTCGAAAGCAGACCGCTGTCTAAGTCTTTTCCCTTCAGATCCGTATAAGCATTGGCCGCGCCCTCGGGAGTTGTCCGGATGGGGAACTTAAAGCGCTTGATGGAGCCGTTTCTGAATTTACAGGTCCACATCACATCTTCGGTGCCCAGCATCGGCATTATGCTGCTTCCCAGTGGCACAAAGTCTGAATAACCTCTAACCTCAATCGCCTGAGTGGGACAAATCTTTACGCATGAGAAACATTCCCAGCACTGATCCGGCTCCTGATTATAGGCTTTCATGCTATTGGATTCCAGAACCATCAGATCGTTGGGACAAATATACTCGCAAGCTGTTTTGTCCCCACCCTTGCAACCGTCACATTTTTCATCAATTACGAAACTTGGCATTTATTATACCTCCTAATGTATTTTTTGTATCCATTTCCGTTTCAAACATTCACTTCAATCTTGCTTGCAGGCCTTGATTCCTTTACACCTCCCTTCTAAACTCCGGCCAAAAATAATCTCAATTTTGACCCGGTTTTAATATTTATCCGGTATTGTTTTCGTAACCGGTTATCTCTTTAAGTTTTTGATCTAAATATCAAGGGTTTGGCACGCGGCCGCGGCCTGAAAAGTCAATATTTCTTATAAAATCAACGATATAAGATATAACCAAAGGAGTTTAATTATCATTCAACATTTTGCTTGTCAAGTACTTTCGGGTGAATAAATTTCAGAATATGCAATTAGTTAGGGGGTTATCTTTAAAGCTACAACATCTGGTTTCTCAGGGCTAATTTCCCACTAGATTTAGTAGGAATAATACTTTTCATCGGGTACATGATTACAGGTTGACTTACCGGATAAACATGCTAACTCTTCTGGCGGTCATAAGATCCATATCAGGGAAATCAAAAAACGTTTTAGACAGCCTGAAAAGGGATTGGATCAATAATCCGACCAGAATTAATATCTTATGGAAAAGACGATGACGCCCCTATCCCTAAACGATACATTTCAATTCAACTGTGGGAACCGTCTACCCTGTTTTAATTCTTGCTGCCGTGATCTCAACCAGTTTTTAACCCCCTTTGACATCCTACAACTTAAAAATCACCTTGGCGTCTCATCCGCAGAGTTTCTGGCACGCTATACGACCCAGCACACGGGGCCGGAGTCAGGGCTTCCGATTATAACTCTAAAACCCGTAAATCCCTCTCGGCGAAAATGTCCATTTGTAACCCCGGCAGGTTGCAGTGTATATAGCGGTCGCCCGTCATCCTGCCGCATGTATCCCCTTGTCCGGGCCATACGTCGTTCCAGAAAAACCGGTTCGGTGAGCGAGCATTTCATACTCTTAAAAGAACCGCATTGTCGAGGGTTCAATCAGGATAATTGCCAGACCGTCCGTGAGTGGATTGCGTCTCAGGGGCTGGCAATGTACAATAAAATGAATGATATGCTGATGGAGATCATCAGTTTAAAGAATCTTTACAGGCCTGGACCCCTGGACAATAAATCAAGGCATATTTTTCATATGGCTTTATATGACCTGGATACCTTCAAAAGAAAAATTATTAATGAAGGATTGCCGGCAAACTTCCATCTTGACCCGGAGAGGCTGGACACAATAAAAAATGACGATGTTGCGTTATTAAAACTCAGCCATAGATGGGTGAAACAAATACTGTCAGTGTGATTCGGCTTGACGGCGGGTACACCTTGGGCGGCGAAAAAATAGCACCCATGCCAAAAGGGGTGCTGTGATATCACCCGGTGGTTTCGGATATATCACTTTAACTGGAGGGCGGCACCGGTCAATCGATTTTTGAAACGGAGAACCGGCGAATCGGAGAGAGCACAAATTAAATCACCGTTTCTCCGTTTCAGCCCTTCGCCGATTCAATATCAAAGGTCATCGCATCCGAATGTGACGACTCTTAATTCCCCAAACAAATAATTTCACCCAGTCAAACCCCAGCTTTAAAAGTTCCGCATCATCGGTTCTGATCTTTTTGACCCGTGCGCTCTTAAGTTTGTAACGTTTTAAAAACGAACTGGTGAATACAAAATCACGAAACCGATCGATGTTATATGTGGCCATAAACGCCATCTTGGCCTGGGGGCTTTGCCAGCCCTCCTTGCCCCAGGGATTGACTTGAAACAACCGTTTTAAATCTGCCCACTGGGCTGTCATCCGGTTGTAGAAAACCGCATTTTGATCCTGGGCCCATGTCTGTGAGGTCCATATCCTGCGCCCGTGCTGACCGAGACAAAAATCAGGGGGCCTGAAGAATTGGATCAAACGGGGATTTTTATTGTGGCTGTCATATATTCGACCCTGTTCCAGGGGAAAGGTGCGGCAGGTGTCAGGCCGATCGGCATACACCGAGCAACCGGATTCGATCATAAACGGGCAGGTTTTTTCATCATTTTCGGACATACGCAATAGCACTTCAGGGAAAGCCGAGGATTCCCGCAATACAACATCAACATACCTGTCTAAAAATTGGTCGGATGAAAGGTCAAGATTAGTTTTGAGTCGAATGACATCGTAGGGATATAAAAAAAGATTCAAATTGCGGCAACAGCGATTAAAACAGTCAACACCCGGATGGCAATGGAACGAAAAGGTGTCGTTGGTCTTAAGAGGCACGCCGGGCAACTTATCCAAATCGTCTAAATCAATATATTTCATGTCAGTCTAAGCTCTGAATCCATTAGGAATTTCGTAATGACATTCCAATATGATACTACGCCTAAACCGGCTGGGGCGAGAAAAGCTTTTTTGGAGCTTTGAGAATTGGAATGACGATCTAATAAATTAAGTGCTAAGTGTCTGTTGCGAGTTGCGGGTTGCGGGTTGAAAAATTGCACGCGCAACACGCAACGCGTAACCCGCAACAATTGCTTTTGCCCTTAATGCATCAGTCCAATTCAGCCGTCGTAGCCATAGGCTACTATGGCGAAGTCGGCCACTCCGATATGATCAATCCCACACTAGGGCTTGAGTGCCGCGGGACAATCGGAACCTATTTTTGCGAATCACTCAAAAATGTCGTTATCATATCTGCGATCGTCATTTTTAGCTTATCGCCAACCCCCATAGCCTGTTTTAACTCGCCTTCAAGCCGGGCCATCTGCGTATAAAAAGGCGTGCGATCGAAATTAAAATATTCCGCATCGCCATGCTGTCCGGTAAAGGTCTCGCACCCCGGCGCGTAGATACCCTTATGCCCAGGCGTTTGAAATTGATGGGGTATACCATGCAACCGGCAGATCATGGGCCGGTGAGAATACAAAATACATCGGCCATCGAAATTGAGCGGGCACATATGCCGCCCGGCCGATTCCTTTTTATTCGCCGCCTGGCTATCTCCGATCACCTTCAGCGCTTTTTTTCGGACTTCGACACTTTTATGCTCATCAAGTAACCGGTAGCCCTTTAATAAATAGCCATATTCTATGTATGTATAATGATAAAAACGAGTGTAACAGCAGTTATCGTCACATCCAGCACATTTAAAACCGTAGTGCGCAGCGGCGAGGTTATAGGCCCGGTCCATAGCTTCATAAATATTAAATAATGCATCCAGGTATGGCACCAGCGTATTATTGAATGCTTGAAGTAGCGGAGGCATCAGCATATCTTTCCAACAGGGGCAGCGGAAAGCGTTGTTTTTCCGCCCAATGTTTGATGGTAGCGGAATGGATTAACAGCAGCGTCCTATGCTAAATATTCCTCTGCCCTCCAATTAAATTTAAAGGTTTTCTATCTCAAAGCCTTGTGCGAATGTAAAGGGATATTTAAAATATTAGGATCATGTCCGGACTAGCTGTATTTCATTAAAGCAGAACAAGCTACTATCTCCAATTGAGCAAGTGTGATACAAGAGGGCACAAGGGGTCAAGGATTCAAGGGGCCGAGTGAAATGCTAAAGAATTACAAGAAGTTGAAAATCTGGCAAAAGTCATACAAACTCTGTTTAGAAATATATAGAATGGCAGCAAAAGAAAAAAAGCCCTCGAATCCTTGACCCCTTGAATCCTCGGACCCTCTTCTCCAGCTAAAGTGGAGAAGATCCAAGTATTAAAAATAATCACTATATGGGCATAAATAATGGCGGGACACCATTTAATCCTCGGCAAACGGGTCGATTTTATCACCGGAGAGACTATAGATGATACGCTTGACGAACGCTATCGTCAAAAATTGGCCCGGTTATTGGTAAATCAAAAAGGATATCTTAAAGGTGAGATACAACCCCGTTTTGAGCTTCTGATAAAGGCCGGCGATAATTCGGCCATTATCAAAGTAGATTATATCATTACCATATCCGGAAAAGTCTGCATGATTATAAAATATGGTCCGGGTTCACTGGTAACCCGTCACCGTCCTGTATTGGCGGCCTCCAGACTGGTGGTTCCTTACCAGGTTCCGTTTGCTGTCGTAACAAACGGCGAGGACGCGGAAACAATCGCGGGTTCATCCGGGATGGTGGTGGCCAGCGGTCTGGAAGGAATTTTTGAT
>Ga0255055_10003008_pt1 | contig 11529 bp, 7 predicted proteins | sample JV7_2_27_MG_FD_188633 | JGI IMG/M metagenome (GOLD analysis project Ga0255055, IMG submission 188633) | Seawater microbial communities from Jervis Inlet, British Columbia, Canada - JV7_2_27 | ecosystem: Environmental > Aquatic > Marine > Inlet | place: Canada: British Columbia | collected... | reverse complement strand
CATTCTTCCTGCAATGTTTTTTATTGTTCCTGTTATCTTGTAATATCCATTCTTCGCAGTTTCATTATGGATGAATCCATCTCCTATTTTTTCTGGTTTCAAACCCAATTCTGCACCAAATGTTTCTATTTTATAATTAACAAGTTCTATTCCATCTGAATTCCCATTTGTGTCACGATTACTTGTTGTTTCATTTAGTCCAATTAGAATGTCAAATTCTATTTGATCTACATCTTCAAAGTAACTCTTGGAACCTAAGTATATGATATTAAAGTCGGCAGTTTCTGTATCTAGTAAATTTATTATATTTTCGGATTCTGATTCTAAATATGTATGATTAATGTCATAGAAATTTACTATTATAGTAATATTATTTAGCATTCTTCCTGCAATGTTTTTTATTGTTCCTGTTATCTTGTAATATCCATTCTTCGCAGTTTCATTATGGATGAATCCATCTCCTATTTTTTCTGGTTTTTCTCCCATTTCTGAACCAAATGTTTCTATTTTATAATTAACAAGTTCTATTCCATCTGAATCTCCAGTTGTATCACCATTACTTGTTGATTCATCACATCCACTTAAAAATCCAACACTAATTACAATCATAGCAAATAGCAGTAATATTATTTTTTTCAATTTTTATCTCTCCTAGGACCAGAAAAATATAACTCGGGCTCATTTAAAAAAGTAACTTATTTTTTTTCAAGGTTTATTTAAAAAAAAAGACTGAGACTTTTACTAAAACGATCTTATAGATTTAAAAAAAATTTATAATTGTTTAATACAAAATCGGACAATAAATTTTGCCCAATCTCAATCTAATTTTACTTTTTAGTTGATTATTTAACAAAAGCTTTATTTACTAGATTAACACATGTTAATTTAATGGAGTCTAGAATCGGAAGATTAGAATGAATTTTTGTAAAACCTACTTTTTCATCCTTTCCTTCCTCCCTCAAAAATAACTAGGCTCCATCTCTTTACATCTTTTTTTTATTTAACAAAAAGCATAAATATTATGTTAATATAATATGAGTCATTAGATGGATGGTTTTATTGCTCCAAATCTCACCGGATTCCAATCTCAAAATTATTTTTTTCAACCATCCATCCTTATTTTTTCCTTTTTATTATTGACATAAAATATAAATACTACCTCATAATAGCTATTAACATAGAGTAATGGATTGTTAAATTTATCCTCCTTTCCTCCTAAAGAGATTTGGATTTTTATTTAACCTTCCATTATTCCTTAAAAAATTTCTTCCCATTTTTTATAAGACATAAATTATAAATATTATGATAACCACATATAATTTTATATGGATGATGGATGGTATCATCAAATATTGCATTAAATCCCTTCACATCAATTTCTTTCTACCATCCATCCTAATTTTCTTACCTTGTTCTCAATATCATAAAAATTGTTACTACATAGATTAGGACAATATAAAAAAAAAACCTTCACTTTTGCTTTATTTTTTGTTATTTTATAAGATATAAGATAATTTCCTAAATTATATTAACCCTAATACATATTCTATTGTAAATAAAAAATTATATTGGGGGCAAAAAAGGTTATGAAAAAACATGTAATAGGAATTTTTCTATGTATGCTAATGATCAGCAGTGTTCTAGCAAGTGCAACAGTAAATATAAATAAAGAAACAAATTTGTTTAATATTGAAGATGGAACAATAAGTGTAACTATGCCCGTGGGAAAATATGAGATCGAATCCACAACAGAGGGAGATGAAATATCTGTCGAAAACTTTGGTCGTTTACTAATTCCAGGTAAACCTAATTTACCATCAAAGATATTTTCTATCGCTATTCCGCCTGGAGCTGAGATCATAGATATCAATTTTAAAGTTCCTGATAATATTATTCTTCCAGGTTATTATAATGTACTCCCGGTAGTTCTGCCGAGAGTAATAGGTGAAGAGATCCCTGAAATTTATCAACAAGAATTAAACCAGTATAATGAAAATTATAATGAGGTTTATGAGAGTAATGATCCTTATCCCTCCTCAGTTGTAGAATTTGTCCGCCCGGCAGGTTACAGGAAATACAACTTGGCAGATGTTAGAATTAATCCAATAACTTATCATCCATCATCAGGTAAATTGATTTACTATCCAGAAATTATCGTCGATATATCCTATACATTTCCAGATGGATTTTCTATGGATGATGTGATGATTGATGATTTAGCAAAAACAGAACAGCAGGCAGAAAAAATCATCTATAATTATGAACAAGCGAAAAATTGGTATCCTAAATGCATCGGTGGAAGAGACACTTATGATTATGTTATAATAACACTTGATTCTTTAACAGATGAGGTCCAGGATTTAGTTGATTGGGAAGAAAATAAAGGGAAAAATGTAAGTGTTGTTACAACTACTTGGATTAATTCAAATTATGCTGGCTATGATCTTGCAGAGAAAATTAGAAACTTTTTAAGGGATAAATATCCTTCAAGTGAATGGGGAATTGAGGACGTTTGCCTTATCGGACATTATGATGATGTCCCTATGAGACGATGTGCACAAGACCTAGGGTATGGACAACCTGAGACTGATTACTATTATGCAGAGCTTTCTCTACCAGATAGTCAGTCTTGGGATGCTGATGGAGATCATCTATACGGTGAAACTTCTGACCCTATTGATTTCACTGCAGAGGTAAATGTCGGTAGAATTCCTTGGAGTGATTCTACCACGGTTGCAGATATCTGTGAGAAATCTGTTGAGTATGAGCAAAATAATGATACATCATATAAGAAAAATATACTTCTTCTCGGTGCCTTCTTTTGGGCTGATACCGACAATGCAGTTCTGATGGAGGAAAAGGTTGATCAGAGTTGGATGTCTGATTGGAATATGACTCGATTATATGAACAGGGTTATTCCTCATATCCAAGTGATTACAATCTAGACTATGATACTGTTAAGTCAGTTTGGTCATCAGGTACATATGCTTTTGTGAACTGGGCAGGACATGGATCACCAACTTCTTGTCATGTTATGTATTCTAAGGGTAGTGCATTTGTCGACACAAACACATGTCCTTATCTTAATAACGACTATCCAGCTATTATTTTTGCTGATGCTTGTAGTAACTCAGATACAGATTATCTGAATATTGGTCAGGCAATGCTAAAACAGGGTGGTGTTGGATTCCTTGGTTCTACAAAGGTTGCATTAGGTTGCCCTGGTTGGAGTGGTCCTAATGATGGATCTAGTCAGTCGCTTGATTATTTCTTTACGACTTGTGTTACATCTGGAGATTATTCTCAGGGTCAGGCTCATCAATGGGCTCTACACGAGATGTATACCAAAGGACTTTGGGGTTATACTAAATATGAAATGTTTGAATGGGGTGCTTTGTGGGGCAATCCTGATCTGGCAATGCTTCCACCACTCTTAAGTATTGATTTCCCTGAGGGTCTACCGGAGTATATTTATCCAGAAATTCCAACAACAATTACTGTTGAAATTGAAGAAAACACTGATACTTATGTACCAGGTTCAGGTAAGCTTCATTATCGATATGATGGTGGTACTTATCTTGAATCGTCTTTGGTTCATATAAGTGGTGATTTGTATGAAGCAAATTTACCACCTCCGGCTTGTGGTGATACACCTGAGTTCTATTTTAGTGCAGAAGGAGAAATTGCTGGAGTAATATACAGTCCATATGATGCCCCAGATACGGTCTATACAGCACTTGTAGGAGAACTTGTACCGGTTTTTACCGATAACTTTGAAACAGATAAGGGCTGGACAGTTGAAAATAGTCCAGAACTCACGGATGGTGCTTGGGAACGTGGCGTGCCAATTGGTGGTGGTGACCGTGGTGATCCAGCATCAGACTATGATGGATCAGGGAATTGTTATCTTACATGTAATGAAGATGATGACAGTGATATTGACGATGGGATTACTTGGTTGATTTCACCTACAATTGATTTAAGCACAAACTCAGATGTATATATTGATTATGCATTATGGTACACTAACAACTTTGGAAATGATCCGAATAACGATTTGTTTAAAGTCTATATCTCAGATGATAATGGAGCTAACTGGATTTTAGTTGAAACAATTGGACCTGCATCAAGCGCTGGTTGGAATAAATATCGCTTTTTAGTTAATGATTTTATTACACCAACAAGTCAGGTAAAAGTCCGCTTTGAAGCATCAGATCTTGGCGATGGATCTGTTGTAGAAGCAGGTATTGATGCCTTCTGTGCTTCTATCCATGAATGTGGAGATATGAACAAATCTTTAATCTGCTGCAATGGAAATCTAAGATGGACGGGGATTGAACCTGGAGCAACAGTCACTGGTAGTTTTACTGTTGAAAACTGCGGAGGTCCTGCTACAGAACTTTCTTGGGAGGTAGAAATACCTACAAATTGGGGTACATGGCAGTTCACACCTCAAAGTGGCACCGGTTTAACTCCTGAAGATGGACCAGTTAAAATTGATGTAGAAGTTATAGCGCCACTCGACAATGATAAGGAATTCACCGAAGAGATAAGGGTAATTAATAAAGATTATCCTAGTGACTACTGTGAAATAGATGTATATCTCCAAACACCAAAGAGCAAACAATTACAAAATACATTGTTCTTCAGGTTCTTAGAACGATTTCCAAACGCTCTTCCAATATTAAGAGACCTCTTTGGACTATAAACTAGTCCAATCTCTCTACTTTTTTTAATATTTTGTCTTTTATGAAGTATTTAAAAACGTATTTTATTTTGTATATTCTCAATGGAGTAAAAACAGTATTGTCATAACTATAGAAAATTCAATTAATTATATAAACCAATATTTAATTTAAGATTTGTAAAAATGATGAGGCTTGCACATAAAAATACAATTTCATCATTTGTCATATTAGTAAAAATAATAAAGTTAGGAGGGTAATAATGCCAAAAACAATACTAGTCGTAGACGATGAACCTGATATTAGAGATAGTGTAAAAATGATTCTAAAAACAAATGGCTACAATGTAATAACTGCTGTAGACGGAAATGATTGCTTAGATAAGCTAAAAGAGACAAAACCTGATCTGATTCTGCTTGATATAATGATGCCAGGAACACCTGTTAATGATGTTGTAAAACAAATAAAGGATATCAAAATTGCATTTATGAGTGTAGTAAGAATCTCAGATGCAAGAAAAAGAGGATTATGCGATCAAGATAATATCGTTGATTTCTTTCAAAAACCATTTAATGTATCTGATTTAATTGATAGAGTTGAATTGTTACTTAACGAATAGTTATCTAATTTAAATCAACCAAACTAGAAGAAAGAAATACTAAAAAACTAGATTAAATATGGAGGGAAAAGCTGGATTGGATGCCGAAAAGATAACAATAAAAAATTTACTGTTATCAAAGTTAAACAGAAAACTCACACTTCTCTTTATAATAGTTGCATTAGTAGCACCAGCTTTAGGTATTTACTATTTTTATATTATGTCAGTTTCATCCCTTCCTCCTTCAATTTATGCAGACCAAGCAGAATTACTAAAAATAATTGCAATAATGATAATGGTATTAATTGCAATAAATGCTGGAGTGATTGGATTTTTTGTATCTCGTTCGATTTCAAGACCAATAAAGGAGTTATACAAAGCCACACGCAAAGTTGAATCTGGTAATTATAATGTTAGATTAGATATTAAAACAAATGATGAGATCGCTCAATTAGGAGAAGCCTTTAATTTAACAACTACAGCATTAAGTAAATTAAACAAAGAACATAAAGAAATTGATAATGCAAAAACAGAGTTTCTTAGCATAACCTCACATGAGTTAAGAAGTCCAATGACGCCAATGAAAGCTCAACTACAAATGCTAAAAGAAGGATATTTTGGAAAGTTAAACAAAAAACAACTAGAAAGCTTGGCAATTATTGTTAGAAATGCTGATAGACTAGATAATATAATAGTTGATTTTTTAGAAATATCAAGGATAGAAGCAGCTCGTTTAAAGTTTAATTTTTCAGAAACAGACCTAACACAAACAGTTATTGATACTACTAAATTTATGCAGGCATATGCAAATGAAAAAGACATTGAACTTGTGACAAATTTAGATAAACTTCCAATCATTGAAGTTGATGCTGATAGAGTAAGTCAAGTTCTAAGAAACCTGATTAATAATGCAATCAAGTTTTCAAATGAAAAAAGCAGAATTGAGATTTCTACTGAACTTAAAAGCAACTATATAATATTTAGCGTGAGAGATTATGGTTGTGGTCTAACACCTGAAAATCAAATTAGAGTTTTTGAACCATTCTATCAAGCAGAAGATGCCAATCGCAGAAGACATGGAGGAACAGGTCTTGGACTTGCAATCTGTAGAGGGATAATAGAATCGCAAAAAGGAAAAATTTGGGTTGAAAGTAAACCTGGAAAAGGTAGTAAATTTAATTTTACATTACCATTAGCCCCAGTAAGAATAATAGAACCGATAAAAGTGCTTTTCTCACATAAAGGAGTTATTGAAAGCAAGATTCGAGAGGAATTCAAAACCGTTCTAGGACCACTTGGTGAAGGTGAATTTATTGATTTAAAAGGTAAAAATGCTTTGAGTAAGGATGATATATTCGAGTATATTGATTCCCTTTCTAAGGAATATATCATTTCTCAAGAAATTGGTAATGATTTTAAAAACAGAATCGGAAAAATTTATGGTGAAGAAAAAGAGGTTATAAATGAGAAAAATAATACGGTTGTGCAATGTGTAGGAGATGAGGTGCTAATACGAGATTAAGAACACTTCTTGTAATAATGTCAATAGCTGTTTCAGCAATTCCCATTGGAATTATTGGAGGTACTCAAGGTTTTAGATACCTTTCTTTATTTTTTATTGCTCTGATATTTCTTGTGACTTTCTTTGTTTCTTTTATTATTTCATATATCATTACACACCCACTTAAAAGGCTTACTGGAAACATTGATGAGATTTCAAAAGGAAAACTCGATGTCACCCTTTCATCAAGTGAGATCTATGAAATCAATAATCTAACCGATTCATTAAATAGAGTCATGGTCAGCTTAAAACTTGCAATACATAAAGTTGGTGTAAAAAAAGGCGAAATTTTTGAGGATGCTGTTAAAGCAAAAGAAGCTGCTGAACAAAGACAACTAGAGCTTTTTAATAGTATACCGGGATGGGCTTGGGAAACCGATGCAAAGGGAGTTTACATGTTTTGTTCAAGGAATATTTCAAAGTTTTTAGGGTACAGTTCAGATGAAATCATTGGAAAAAACATGTTTGATTTTATATCATCTGAGGACCAAAAAAAATCAAAGCAAATTTTCAACGATGCTGCTAAAAAGAAACAGCATATAAAAAATCTTGAGAATTGGAATGTTCATAAAAATGGAATAAAGATATGTGTTGTAACAAATGCAATTCCCTTTTTTGACGATAATGGAAATCTATTAGGATATAGAGGTGTAGACACAGACATTTCTTCTGAAAAAGAATATGAGCTAAAAATTAAACAGTTAAATTCAGATATTTCAATGCTTAAGTCAGAAATCAATAAACTTATTAATGAGCAGGGGAAATCTAAACAGAATAAGGTAAGGGATATTGCTCCTGAAATAACAAAAATTGATGAAACATGGTCTGAACATGAATTTGACATGGTTTTCATTTTTGATGAAAAAGCAAATATTTTAGATTGTAATGAAAACATGTATCAAAAACTCGGTTACACTAAAAGTGAACTGCTTTCTCTTAATTTGGCAGATATTGATACATTAGAATCCATTGGAGAAATTAAAAACAAGATAATTAAAGCAAAAGAAATTGGATCGATAACTTTTAAAACAATACATAAAAGAAAGGATGGCTCTGCCATTCTTGTTCAAGAAAATTTGCAATATTTAAAGGATAAAGATAAGTTTAAAGGGATAGTAAGAGAGGATTACTCACAAAAAAAATCCTTAAAATAGTATTGTTAGTTTTAATTTATGGGATATATTTAACAACCTATATTTTTTAAAATAAATATAATGTACATAGTATTCTTACCATCAAGTATTTATTATATTTGCTGATATCAGGCCACCGTGATGGTCAATGATTAAGGCTGCTAACCGTTGTAAAGTTATGTCTTATGCAATTAGAGAGGTAGTTTTACCTGCAAGAGAACTTGAAAAAAAAGGTATCAAGGTCCTAAGACTTAACATTGGTGATCCAAATAAATACGATTTTGATACTCCTCAGCATATGAAGGATGCACTTTATGAAGCAGCAAAGGAAGGATATAATGGATATGCTGCGTCTGAGGGTGATTTTGAACTACGAAATGCTATTATCGAGCGGGAGAAAACAAGAAATAATGTTGACTATGAGATAGATGACGTTTGTATTACTACTGGTGTAACTGAGGGTCTTCAGATTCTTCTACATGCATCTTTAAATCCCAATGATGAGCTTTTAATTCCTGGTCCAACTTATCCTCAATATAATCTAATAACTCGATTTGCCGATGCAGTACCTGTTGCTTATCGATGTATTGAGGAGGAGAATTGGCAACCAGATGTTGAGAATATTCGTAAAAACATATCTGAAAAAACCAAAGGAATTGTTCTAATAAATCCCAATAATCCAACAGGTGCTCTTTACTCTAAAAAGGTTGTTAAAGAAATTATTGATATCGCAGGTGAATTTAATATTCCGATTGTTTCTGATGAAATATATGATGACATGACTTTTGATGAAAGACAATATGCAACTACGTCTCTTGGAAAAGACGTTCCTATTATTACGTTTAATGGGTTTTCAAAAGTATATTTGGTCCCAGGTTGGCGTGTGGGCTATACATTATTTCATCATTCAGGTGAACTAGATGAAATTCAAGATGCATTTTTACGTATTGCTAGATCAAGACTTTGTGCAAACTCTGTTTGTCAACTTGCATGTCTTGCAGCTCTTAAAGGTCCTAAGGAGCATATAGCTGAAGTTAATGATAAACTTAGAAAACGCCGTGATTTTTCATATAAAAGATTGAATGAAATAGAGGGAATATCCACTGCAAAACCAGAAGGTGCTTTCTATATATTTCCAAAGATTGAAGCAATGAATAGTGGGATTTGGAGAACAGATAAAGATTTTGTATTAGATCTTCTGAATGAAGCACATGTATTGGTAGTTCATGGATCTGGTTTTTGTTCTACTTATGGAAAAGATCACTTTAGAGCTGTTATATTGCCAACACTAGAAACACTTGAACAGGCTTTTAATGACCTTGAATCCTTTATGAATAAAAGACTATCTGGAAAATAAACTAGTCGAAACAATATTAAACAAGATTTTTATACAATCAAAACGTGTTTAAAATTCCAAGAGGAACAAGGGACTTTACTCCAGAAGAAATGCAAAAACGTAGATATGTTGAAATAGTTATAAGAAAAACTTTTCAAACATATGGTTACAGAGAGGTTCAGACACCAACCTTTGAAACATTGGAATTATTTACTGCCAAATCTGGGGAAATAATTATTGATGAACTATATTCTTTTGAGGATAAAGGTGGACGTAACTTAGCACTTAGACCTGAGCTTACTGCTCCAGTTATCCGATTTTACGTCGATAAACTCCAAATGGAACCTAAACCTTTGAAATTATATTATTTTGGTAATTGTTATAGATATGATAGACCACAAAAAGGAAGATACCGGGAATTTAAACAAGCCGGTTGTGAAATCATCGGAACAGGTACTCCTGAAGCCTTAGCCGAACTTATTGCTATGGCTTATAAGATTTTAGAAAATACTGGCTTAAAAAATCTGAAATTAAATATTGGTAATTTGAACCTTTTATCAAAAATATTTAAACAGTTAAAACTCACAAAAGACCAAATAAAGTATATTACTCCATTAATTGATAAATCAATGTTTGAAGACCTTTTTTCAGCATTAAGAGATTTTGGAATTGATAGTGATGATGCAAATAATCTATTAAAAATACTACAAACCTCAGATGTAAATGAGATAAATAAATACTTAAAAGATGATGATGCAAAACAAGAGCTTGTAAAATTAGTAGATATCTTAAAATTTTTAAGAAAGTCGTTTAAAATAAGAAATTTCCAGATTCAGATGAGCATTGTAAGAGGTTTAGATTATTACAAGGGAGTTGTATTTGAAATCGAAGCACCAGAACTTGGTGCAGAAAAGCAGCTCTGCGGTGGTGGAGAATATGAGCTTATTCCATTGTTTGAAGGAAAAGAAACACCAACTGCAGGATTTGCTATTGGTTTTGACAGAACGATTGTTGCACTAGAAGCGGAAGGATATAAATTCCCAAAATCAAAACTGGATGTTTATATAATTCCATTGAATGAAGAAATGATGGACTATGCAATAGATGTTGCACAAAAATTAAGAAATAGAGGAATTACTGTCGATTTGGATATTTCTAGAAGAGGCATTGGAAAATCTTTGAAATATGCAAGTTCATTAAATGCAAAGAAAGCAATTATAATAGGTCCAAAAGAAAAAGATAAGGACTCTGTGACCCTAAGAGACCTAGAATCTGGTGATCAAAAACTATTGAAAAAAAGAATAGTATTGACAGTTTTTAAAGTTAAAAAAAAATAGGATAAAAATATTTATGCCTCCTCAAATAATAGGTAATGATCAATTAATAATTATACTAGATACATCTGCAATTCTATCAGGAAAACCAATTGATTTTAAAGATGCAACACTGCTGACCACTCCAGGTGTTTCAAGTGAAATAAATCCTGGTGGAAGAGATTATCAATTATTTCAAAATTTAATAGAAAAAGGACTAATTATTCAACAACCCTCAAAAAAGTCAATAAATAAAATAAAAGAAGTAATAAATAAAACAGGAGATAGTGGACGTCTATCTAAAACCGATATTGAAATTCTTGCCTTGGCATATGAAAAAAAAGATGAACAGGTAAACGTATCAATTATTACAGATGATTATTCAATTCAAAACACAGCAAATGAATTAAATATTTGTTTTGAAACTATAAGTCTATCAGGAATAACAAAAAAGTTTAAATGGACCTATAGATGTCGGGGGTGCGGCAAAAAATTCAAAGAAAATATAAATATTTGTCCAATATGTGGGGCCGGTATTAAAAATATAATTTCAAATAAAGAAGAGCTTAGAAAGTAGAGTGAAACCAGATGGATAACATTGATTTTCGATCAAAATTTAAGAAATTAAAGGATTTATTTTTAAGATTTTGGCGAAGTGAAGATAGTAAAATATCACTAGTAAGAGACATTGTTGTTGCTTTACTTTTAGTTTTAATTATTATTTCTGCTCTGTGGGCTTATACTGGGCAATGGTTCGGAACACCAATGGTTGCAATAGAATCAGGTAGCATGATGCATTTGAACGAACCTTTTGGTAGAGTTGGTACAATTGATGCAGGAGATATGGTCCTTCTGGTAAAGGTAAACAGTAGAAGTGATATAGTCACTCATATTGAAAAAGA
>Ga0255055_10003007_pt1 | contig 11532 bp, 15 predicted proteins | sample JV7_2_27_MG_FD_188633 | JGI IMG/M metagenome (GOLD analysis project Ga0255055, IMG submission 188633) | Seawater microbial communities from Jervis Inlet, British Columbia, Canada - JV7_2_27 | ecosystem: Environmental > Aquatic > Marine > Inlet | place: Canada: British Columbia | collected... | reverse complement strand
CAATGAGCATCGGTCTATTTTAGTTTTTTTACGGCGTCATTAGCTTTTTCGATTGCTTTCTTTTTTGCCGACTGATGGTCTTTCACGCGTTTCTCCATTTCCTTGTCTGCTAACGCGAGAATTTTTGCAGCTGCAATGGCCGCGCCTTCATTGGGAATTAGGTTATTTTGATCGGATTGAGGGAAAAAACTATTGTTATTCGAGAAAGGAATTTCCTCAGCAATAATCTTGATTTTTCTTTCTTTTTTCCATTTTAGGCATTATTTTTGAGTATATTTTTCTCTTATTTGCTTATGACGAAAACAATTCAATAAATGATCATTTACGAGTCCAACAGCTTGCATAAAAGCATAGCAAATCGTTGGACCAACAAATTTGAAACTTCTTCTTTTCATTTCTTTGCTCATTTCTACAGACTCTTTGGAATTGCTTGGATGATCAGTCAAATCGCCAAACTTGTTGTGAATTGTTTTGCCTCCAACAAAACTCCATATAAAGTCGCTAAAAGAACCAAATTCTTTTTGAATCTCCAAAACACGAATGGCATTATTAATCGAGGACCTAATTTTTAGCCTATTTCGAATTATCTTGGGATTATCAAGAAGTATAGATGTTTTCTCATCAGAGTACTTGGCAACAATTTTTGGTTCAAAATTATCAAAAGCTTTTCTGAAAGATTCTCTTTTATTTAGTATTAGTTCCCAATTCAAACCTGCTTGAAAAATATCGAGTGACAGGTTTTCGAACAGTTTCCTATCGTCACGAACTGGAACGCCCCATTCTTTATCGTGATATTCAATGAAAAGTGGATTATTCGTCTCCCAACATCTTATAATTTCAGTTTTCATCGCTTCTGTTCTTCCCTTCAATCGAGTTAACATGATAATAGTTTATTAATCTTGAACCTGCGGTTTTTTTAATTTGGTTTATCCGGAGTATTCTTTTGGGCTTGTCATTTTGTCATCGGTTTTCTTGTTTTGTGAGGTGCGGTGCGGTGGTGGTTTTGGGTGTAAGGGGGAGCGAGAGTAGGGGGATTAGTAGTTAGAAGGCATATTAGTTAGTGGGTTTGGGATTAGAATCTATTACTTATCTCAGAGAAAACATGGAATAAATAATATAACTATGAACCATAAGAGACGCTTTGGCAGTCTTAGGAAGGAAGGCTTCAATTTGGCTATACCTGGCACTTTATCTGATTTCATGAAAAGACTTCCTGTGCTTTTTCTAGGCTATTTCCTTGTCGCTGTTGGAATAGTTGCAAACTTGTATGCAAACCTAGGCACAAGTCCTTGGGGCGTACTCCATGTGGGTCTAACAAATATTACGCCGCTAACACTTGGGCAAGCAACACAATTAGTAGGATTAGTCATCGTAGTTGCTAGTTGGGCTCTTGGATTTGCCCCAGGCTTTGGAACCTTGGCAAACATGATTTTCATCGGTTTTTTCGTTGACATCACAATATACTTCAACGTAATTCCCTTTCAAACACAGATTGTTTGGCAACTAATCCAGCTAATCGGCAGTATCGTTATCATTGGAATTGGTGCTTTCTTTTACCTTAGAACTCAATTGGGAGCAGGTCCGAGGGACGGTCTCATGGTTGCTTTAACGAAAAAACTTGACAAGCCAATTTCTTACGTTAGAGTCCCAATGGATGTAACAGTTAGCATTATAGGTTATCTATTGAGCGGTCCTCTGGGGTTAGGAACCGTTATTACCGCGCTAAGCCTTGGTTATTCTATACAGCTTTTTTTCAAACTAGGAAAATTTGACAGTAAATCCAAACAGCTAAACCTTTTTGAACTCTATCAAATTTTGAAGAATAGACATTACCAATAATCGAAAACTTCCTCGCGCTTTAGAACCCGAGCATCTGGGTTATCCTCTTCAATTCACCCAAAATCTATGTTCAAATAATAAAAACATGAGATAAAGAATCTTGATTAACCATGATAAAATCATCGGTGGTTTTTTTGGGGATTAAATTTTAATCTTTTTTCCCCGTGTTCGTACGTGTGTATCCGTTTGTGCCCGTGCGTGTGTGTATTCCCTGTCTGTACCTGTCTGTCTGTATCTGTCACCTTGTATCTGTCAGTCACGCATGCATGTAAGTAGCAAAAACAAAAAACCATAAACCAAAATAAAACTCACACACAACACGCGCGCACGCGCGCGCACACGAAGAAAAACTTAGTCAGTCACATTTTTTAGTAAGAAGCGCCTTAATAGAATTGTTCTTGGGTGTTTGTCATGGAAAAACCTATTCAGAAATACATGCTAATGATTAAACTTAGTCCTAACATGGCTGCAAAACTGTATGAACCGCTGATGGAATTTGCCGAAACACCAATTGAAGGCGTGAAACTTGAGGAAGCATATCAAGTGTTTGGTCAATGGGATTACGCTATTCTGTTTCAAGCAGATTCCAATGAGAGTGCCTTGCATTTTGTCTCCGACAAAATCCGCTTGATAGATGGAATACTCGAAACTTTCACCATACCACTCGCGCCGATAAAGAATTTTCGCAAGTAATAGATGTGAATTTCCGCTGCTCTTTTTTCGCAGGCTAAAACTGCCTTAGTCCTGAATCGAGCATTGAAATTTAATCCCAAACCCAAAAACTGTTCGATTGATTTAATATTTCATATAGAAATAGTCACAACATACAACTATGTTTAAAAGGAAAATGATCTGTGATAAAGTATGCCAATCAAGGTCCTTCCACACCTTTCCTTAACAATTATGGAGATTTGATTTTTGAAATATCGCAAAATGGGGTCTTTGGATTGGGATGTTTCGTCGCTTGGTTTTGGGTGTATGAGGCTTCCTCCGAGAAGAATCAACAGACTCAGAGCCAAGACAGATGAATCAATTAGAATAATCCGCCATGGAATCGATTTGGGCATAAATTATGTGGATACTGCTTGGTTATATCATTTAGGTGACAGTGAAAAGATATTAGGAAAAGCCTTGAAGGACGGATATAGAGCAAGAGTAAAGCTGGTTACCAAGTTTCCAACATTTTTGGCTCCTAGGCTCGTTCATTTTGATTCGTGTCTTAAAACCCAATTAAAGCGCCTTAAAACAGATTACGTTGACGTCTATTTGTTCCATGCACTTGACCGAGGCCAATTTGAGAAGGTGAAACGTCTCGGTTTGCTTGATAAGATGGAAAAGGCGAAGGATGAGGGTTTGATTAACCACATTGGATTTAGTTTCCATGATACATTGCCTGTGTTTAAAGAGATAATTGACTATTACCCGTGGGATATGACGCAGATACAGTATAATTATATGGATACTGGTATTCAAGCGACCACTGAAGGTTTAAAGTACGCCCACAGTAAGGGCATTGCAGTTGTAGTGATGGAGCCTCTAAAAGGAGGAAAATTGGTCAATCCACCACAAGAAGCACTGGACGTAATGAAGGCATCTGGAATAAATAGGACTCCAGTTGACTGGGCTTTGCAATTTCTATGGAACCGCCCTGAAATAGCTACTGTGCTAAGTGGGATGGGATCCCAACAGATGGTTGACGAAAACTGTGCAAGCGCTGCCCGATCAGGAATTAACTCTCTAAGCGAAGCTGAAAATGATATTGTTTCCAGGGTCGCAGAAATATTTCGCAAGAAAATACTCGTACCGTGTACTGCATGTGATTACTGTATGCCCTGTCCCGAAGGAGTTGATATCCCTGGAAACTTCGCTTTATTGAATAACCGCTCAATGGAAAGCAGCCGAATTATGCGTTTTAGGTTGGGAAGAAGATATGGTAGATTAGCAAAATCATCTGATAAGGTTGACAAGGATAAATCAAATGGAAATGCATCTATGTGTAATGATTGTGACAAGTGTATGGATCATTGTCCACAGCACATCAAGATACCGGATGAACTAAAGAAAACGCATGCAATTCTTGGTAAAGGGGAAAAAATATCGGATTATTACCCATGATTACACGAAGGTCTCCCATTTTGGGATTGGGATTAAAATCTAATACTTATCTCAGGAAAAGCATGGAGAGAAACATTAGATAAAGAGGTTCTGCGAACTACAATAGTGCGTATTAAACAATTATTGAATTAACCCGAAAGACTTCAGCAAGAAGATATGAGTAAACTATCACACAACAAACTCTTCTTAATTCTCTCAAAATCTTGAATACTTGGGTTTTCGAAAGCTGCAAAATTGGTATTAACTACAATGATTTAGCTAATTTCTCGACTTTATTTTTGATCTGCTTGTAGACATCTTTCACATCTTCATGCGCAAGGAAGTATGGATCTTCAATATTCCATTCAACAATTCTTGTTTTGCATTCTGGACACACACGTAAAACCGCATTTGTATGTAACCGTTCCATAGCCACAATTAGGTCGTATCGTTTCAGATTCTTTTCGTCTATACTTTGAGGTGTCTTCTTAAGATATTGCGCAGCATTCTGTTTTCCCAAGTACTCTCGCACCTGTATCGAAACTGGGATCGCAACATGTAGTCCTGCAGAATCAACTTCTAAGTCTGGTCTCAACTTCTTAAGAAGCGCTTCGGCTAATGGGCTCCGATAAGCATTTCCAGAACAAACAAATAGAACTTTCATATGGCTTCACTACTGTTTGAAATTTTTGGCGTTCCAAATAATGCTATATGTCACACAAACTTGATTTGAGCTGCATTGTAGCTTTAATTAATTTTCTTAACTAAATAGGTACTGGTCTTTGTTTTTTCAATTATTTTCTTAAGAATTTCCCGTGGTATTCCAGTTTCTCTAGCAAGTTTTGACGGTTCTTCTTCAACTAACTGCTTCATCAGCACTATTCCAGAGTTGACAAGTTGCATTCTAGTTTCACTTTTTAAACCTCTAAGACAGCTTAACGGATACACCCTCTTTTCCTCAATCATATTTTGTAAACCAAGGTTAATCGGTGAGCTCCAGCCAATTTGCAGTATATTCCTGCACTTACCATAGCGTCTTGCATGTTCTGTGTATCTAGTGTTGGTGACTATCATTGCTCTGTCAATTTTCAAGTCACTCTTCCCAAGCACAAAGCCCTCGGTAACGTCCTCCAACACAGCTCTAGCTATACGGCTTTCATCCAACCCAGTCGGCGTGTGATAGTTTGAATGATGTTTCGATTCAACAAAATATGTGACGCCATCTTTCGTTGCTATACCATCGACTTCGTGTCCTACACATTTTCCTCTTACAATTTGGTTTGGACCAACCTCAAACCCATGCTGCGCTAATAAAATCTGAACAAACTTTTCGAATTCTGGCTTTGAACTCATCAGACTTAAACCTTTTCTCAGATCAAGAAAATGTCGAATAGTAGGCTTGTGTTTTCGCAACAACCTGAAAATCATCTGAAGAATCTTGTCGGTTGATATGCCGTCATACAGCCTTTTTTCCATCTTCTCTGCGATTTCAAAGGCAATTTGCCTGTTTGCACCAATCCTCAAGCAAGTTCTTACAACTTTCTCTCTGTCAAACAACTGTTTAGACCCATCTGCCTTTGTAACGAAAACGGGCAAGATATTCACGCCAATTAGCGGTAACCGAAATTATATTTCAATACCTCTTAAGTATGTATGCATTTACAGTTTAGCGCGGTTTCGCTTATTCAGTAATTTTCATTACCTAGACCGCCATTGATTCTTAAGGGTCGGTGCCACAATTGGGAAAGATCAACCTTGTAATCATCGCCTGTATTCTAATTTCTCTTGTTTTCTGGCTTTCAGCGGTGATAACCTCCTCAAGGGACGAGTGTGAACTTGGATTACATCGCTATTTCTCCACGCTGACCCCCTTCATCTAGTCGGTAACATGCTTTTTCTCTACGTATTCGGCAACACTATGGAAGAGGATTTGGGAGCGAACAGGACTTTAGGAGCCTTTTTCGTTGGCGGCATTGTATCTTTTCTTCTAAGCCTGCTATTCTATGGTGCGGCAACCCCGTTAATCGGCGCTTCGGCAGCCATATTTACGCTATCTGCAATAGTTATGCTGATTAAACCATTGAAATTCTCGATCCTTTTCGTTATGCCTCAAGGATTAGTGGCGATTCCGTATTTTGTGTACAACGCGGTTACTGTGTACCACGGTGCTGAAGGAAACGTAGCCTACATTGCCCACATAATAGGATTCGCGCACGCGCTATCGGGATTCTCTTTGGCTTGGCATGGAGCAAGAACTGGCTCAAAAATCTTCTAATAACCATAGCGCTGTTGGCATTAAACCTTATAGTAGTAGCCATTTTGATCCCAATCATTTTGAGTGCAATCACCTGAAACCTAATTCAGAGCTAAGCTTAACAGTAAACTGACAAGCAAAAGCCACAAAACAAAGCCCTTATAACCAAGAAAAACGCTTTTCCAATCGGGAACAAAAAATGTGTGAATTTAACGTCATCCTAAACGGAAAAACCTTGTTCAAAGACGTAGTTTACGCGAAAACCGAAGGCAACAACGTCACCGTAAAAAGCATACTAGGTGAAGCAAAAGAATTCGAAAACTGCACGATCACTGAAGTCGACGTAAACTCGACGAGGCTAGTTTTAACAGCCCTAAAACCCTAAAAGTCAACACGCCACAAGCGCCTTCCATTTTTCTCATCTCCGTCGTTTAACTCCACCGACTCCGACCTAAAACAATGTACCCTTCGGGAACTAGCAAATGTGTTAAATTGGCTGCCCACAATTATTACCAGTTCAAGCTTGCATCTTACGATCAGCTGAGTGGAGTTTATGCGGAAACTCGTCAGACTAAGCGTCGCCATAGGCGGTTTCCTGATAGTGACAAGCCTAATTTTGACTGGTGCAGTTTTTCTCATCTTATCAAACATAATAGACGTTAACGTTTTCGCAGACCAAGCAAGCACGTCCCTTTTAACGCTGATATTCCTCGCCATTGGGATGTTAGACTTTATAGCCGGAATAATCCTCATCCTGAAGAGATGACCTTTGATGAATGCCCGAATACTCCTTTCAAAAATAGTTGGCTTGACGCAGACCATAATAGGCGGGATAGCCATGGTTTTCGCTTTCTTCTTTTTCTACGACGTTTTCGGCATACAGGCAATGTTAGGCGTTTCGGCGGAAGGCATTGGACTTTACCTGTGGGTCTTCATCATTTTCGGTTTATTATCGGCCATTAGTGGTCTCGTTCTATTCTATGAACAATAAACGGAGTTGGCTACTATGGATGACCCTCACCTGAAAAGAGACCTCGGGCTTATGCGCACAACGATGCTGGGAATAGGCGGTACCCTTAGCGCAGCCAACTTTGTGATAATTGGCCACGCTGCAAGCTTGGCGGGCTATGGAATCGTCCCCATAGTATTCATCGGCGGCATCATAAGTCTCTTCACCATGTTCAGCTACGCCGAGCTAGGCACAGCGATTCCACTGGCGGGGGGCGAGTACACTTTTGCAAAAGTGGCCTACGGCGGCTTCCCAAGCTTCCTCACAGGTTGGTTTGAATGGCTTAGCAACATGTTTTACGCGGCGTTGTCTGCCATAGGCTTCGCATACGTAGTCTCCTACTTATTCCCACAAATCAACATCCCACTGACCGCAGTGATAGTAGTTATGATATTCACAATCGTCAACCTCATAGGTACTAAAGTAACTGGCACAGTAGGAACCATAATAACCACTATAGTCCTCGTCATATTAGGCATATTCGTCATAGGCGGCTGGTCTTATGCTCAAGGAACACAAGCAGCTTCTCAATCTTCTCCTATAGGATTAATCGGAATCTTTGCGGCCACCGCCTACCTTTTCGAACTGTACTTGGGCGCCGAGGCCGTTGCGGCAGCTCAAGCCGAGATAAAAAACCCCGGAAGAAACATCCCTCTGGCAATAGTGCTGTCCGCTGTAGTTTTGATTGCGCTATACACAAGTGTCGTAGCCGTAGCCGTCGGTATTGTTCCCCCAGACGTTCTCGGTCATCAAACGTCGCCAATCGCGTTCGTCGCGGAACAAGCGTTGGGGCCTGCTGGAGCCATTTTGATTACAATAGGCTTGGCGATTGCGGGTTTAGCGGCAACCAACGAGGCAATTATGGCTCAGTCACGAGTTCTCTACGCCATGAGCAGAGACGGCTACCTGCCTAAGGCGCTTTGCAAAGTTCATAAACGCTTCTGCACACCTCACGTTGCAATTATTGCCGGCGCTGTGTTCACTATGATTTTTGCTGCAACTGGATTTGTGAACTTTGTTGTTTACGCGGTTAACCTCGGCTTCATAATAGGCTTCTCCATTGTGAATCTGTCGGTGATTAAACTTAGAAAAATCGCGCCTCACCTGAAAAGGCCGTTCAAAACTCCGCTGTACCCTATAACTCCAATCGCGGGAATAGCTGCTTCAGCTTTTCTAGTGCTTTTCATCGAACCTTCTGTGCTTATTTTAGGGTTAGAGCTTGGGATCGTGGCGTTGCTGGTTTATTACGTTAGAATGGTAGGTTACAACCGCCTCCGTATCGCTTCTGGAGGAATATGTCTAGGCTTGGGGGGTTTCTTGGCGGTCGTGGCGTATCTATTGGGCACTAATTCCATCATGTTATATGGCGTTCCAGCAGGTTTGTCATCGTTAGTTTTTTGGGTTCTGGTCTTCATGTGTATTGTTCAAGTTTTAGCTGGAGTATTGAACATAACTGCGCCCGATCGATGAAGAAGCAGCAAGCAGGTCCTGATTTCAGCAAGCTTAAAATCAATGCGGCTATTATTCTTGGATTGTATGCGACGCAAACGTAAGAAATCTTGTATTGATGTTGAGCCTCCGCCGATTGACGTAGATAACTTGGTTATAGACACCACGCGTAGAGAGCGTTTTCAAGTTTTTGAGGTGTTGGCTTCGATGCGTAAGTACCTACTCGTTCTGCTCATGTTCTCAGGTGCCTTGTCAACGTTCTTTTCTGTGCAATTCTTCATGGGTCTTCAGATACTTACACCCCCACTAAACCTCGTCGCTCTGGCCGCTATGGGCTTCATCGGGGTAGCCAACATCATTTGCGGATTACTTTTACTTGCCTCAGAATAGCCTGTTCGATCTCTCTGGAACACACTGCAATTTTTGGGTTTATATATCGTGACAGTTTAAAACTAATGTTTGAAATTCAAATAATGGTTCGCCCATATCCACGGGTAAGGAAATGAGTGATGAACAACAGGGAAGAATTTGAGCAGGATTTAACTGCTTTATTGTCGCGGCTTACGAACGGCGTGGAGAAAGAGATTGAGGATAAGCTCAATACGCTTTAGGACTGGCTTATGAACCTCCACAAGGAGAATGTTGTAAATATTAACCACACGATCTCTTAACCTTTGGGAGCGTTTGCACAAAATGCCTTTCTACGTGTATATCATTCTGTGTATGGATGGGAGCTTCTACACGGGATATACCAAAAATATAGAAGCGCGGACAAAGCTTCATGCAAGCGGTAAAGGTGCCAGATACACGAGGATGCATAAACCTCAAAAAGTTGCTCACGTTGAACTTTTTGGCTCGCGGACGAAAGCCATGAAACGTGAAAGAGAGATAAAGAAGATGACGCACCAGCAGAAGCTCAACTTGATTAATTCACGAAATTTACGTGAATAACCAATAGTGGATAGCTGTGTTTTAGGGAAATTGATTAAAACGGCTTCGAGAATAGAAGAAGTTGAGAGTGAAATTCTTGGCAGGGAAGAAGAAAACTTGGGGCGAAAAACTAAATGACAACAAAGGATTGCCCAAAGTGGACAAAATTAGCGATAAGATGAGTAAAAGGTGGGGCACAGGCACCGTGGTTATTCCTGCTCCAATCGAGGTGGATGAAATAATGAGGAAAGTTCCCGCTGGAAAGCTCACAACAATCAACGATATCCGTGTCGCACTTGCCAAGAAACATAAAGCCACAATCGGCTGCCCAATGACAACAGGTATTTTCGCTTGGGTGGCAGCCCACGCTGCAGAAGAGCGAGAACAAAGCGGAGAGAAAGACATAACGTCTTATTGGCGGACGTTAAAAACTGGCGGGATTTTGAACGAAAAATATCCAGGCGGAATCGAAGCTCAAAAGCTGCGTTTAGAACGGGAAGGGCATACAGTTATCAAAAAGGGCGAAAAATCCGCCGTTCTCAATTACGAAAAATCATTAATTCAAATTTGAGCATAAATCAGGTTCATTAAAGTACAAGCATTAATGCTAAGCCCGTGCACAATGGTATTAGAATATTGTCGTTTACCGGCAACGGTAGACACTCGATCGCCATAGCGACTGCTGCGCCAATTAACGCCGTTGCTGGCGAAATGAAAAACGAGCCTGCCAAAAAAGCAAAAAAGAAACCGGCAAGTGAACCTTCCAAGGTTTTGCCTTTGTTGAAGGGCAAAGGCTTTTTTGAGAGGCGCCCTCCGAAAAGTGATGCCGTGCTGTCGCCTAAAGCGAAGATGGCGATGGCAGTGCTGTTTACCGGTGCAGGAAATAGCAACAGGGTTATCAGTATGCCTATGGCAAAATACAGGGGAGCTGCGGCGAACTCGTACAGTTCTGCCTGAGATGCGGCGTTCCGCGTTATTGCCGAAATCACAGGTAACCTCTTTCTATCCATTCGCGATATTTCGGATATGACATAAAACGCACTTACGAGGCAAATCAGCAAAGCGACTATGGGAATGCCAATCAAACCTGCAAGAATTGGAACGAAAAAACCAGAAGCATGAATGCTTTCCCTTAACACCTCATTCTTTAACGGCAGAGACCGCTTTTTCGGTTTGCCATCAATTATAGGCAGAATTCCAGATAGCTCACCTGTTACAACGTTGTCAGCCTTAACACGCAGCACAAAGTCTGGATTATATCCTATCTTCTGTATTCCAGAGAGAAAGATGGAACTGTTGTTTCTATCGTCCGCGACCACCACGCAATCATTTAAGCTTAGCCCTTCAGCAGTTAGGATTTGCGATAGGACTTCGAATTTTCCATTAGACTCTATGACATCACCCCAAATTTCGCCTGTCAAATCGTCATCATTTGCACCTATTTCAATGCCAAAAGCGTAATCTGCGCCAATGCTGTTGGCTAATTCTTTAACGATAACTACGGGTAGACCCGAGCTTATTAACGCGATTTTGAAGTTTCGAGTCTTAAGTTGAGCAAAAACACTCTCCAACTGGGGTTTTGAAGGAATCTTGGCGAAAATTCGCATGAGCTCTTCAATTTTAACCCCCTGCATAATTTTGAATATTCGTTTTAGAGCTGTTTTCAAGGTACCAACACCTATCTCGTATAGAAAACCGATGAAAAGCATTCTCAACAGCTGCGAAATTCCTAGGCTTTTACCCACATCGAAGATGAAGCGGTTTTTGGGAATTAGCACTCCCTCAACGTCGAAGACTACGAGCCGTGGTTTTCTGTTGTTTGGCGCCTGCAACCGTCCTCACTTCTATGTTTTGGTGTCGTTTTCCCTGTGAACTGCTTAGATAACGTTTTGTTACCTAAAATGAGTTGCGATATTTTTGGGAAAGGCGCCGCTATCCAGTTTGACCGCAAACGCAC
>Ga0255055_10003006_pt1 | contig 11539 bp, 10 predicted proteins | sample JV7_2_27_MG_FD_188633 | JGI IMG/M metagenome (GOLD analysis project Ga0255055, IMG submission 188633) | Seawater microbial communities from Jervis Inlet, British Columbia, Canada - JV7_2_27 | ecosystem: Environmental > Aquatic > Marine > Inlet | place: Canada: British Columbia | collected... | reverse complement strand
CTCGGCGGGGTGACAGTGAGCCGGGCCAGCCTGCACAACCGCGAGGAGGTGGCACGCAAGGACATCCGCGAGGGCGACCGCGTGCGAGTGCAGCGCGCGGGCGACGTGATCCCGCAGGTACTGGCGCGTGTGGATGAGCCGGGGCGCAAGCGCAAGTCGCGGTTCCGGATGCCGGCGAAGTGCCCGTCGTGCGGCACGGCGCTGACCGAGCGCGGCCCCTTCACTGTCTGCCCCAACGGCTTCGAGTGCCCGGCGCAGCTCGCGGGCCGGATCCAGCATCTCGCCGGGCGCGACGCGCTGGACATCGAGGGACTCGGCGAGGAGACAGCCAGGCTGCTCGTCGCAGAGGGACTGTTGAAGCAGCTGCCGGACCTGTTCGACCTCAGCGCCGAGCGACTCGTCGAGCTGGAGGGGTTTGCTGAGAAGTCAGCCGGCAGTCTGGTGGATGGAATCGCGCGCGCCGGCTCCGACGTCGAGCTGCACCGGTTCCTCGTTGCCCTGGGGATCCCCGAGGTGGGTGTCGCCGTGGCGCGGGACCTCGCACGGCACTTCGGCTCTCTGGGCGCGCTGCGTAAAGCGTCCACGGAGCAGCTCGAGGCCGTTCCCGGTGTCGGGCCCAAGATGGCCGAGCAGATCGAGGGCTTCTTCGGCGACGCCCACAATCGTGCGATCCTGGAGCGGCTGGAGAACAAGGTGACGGTCGCGGAGGCCGAGGGCGCCGCCGCGGACATCCTCGCGGGCCTCAAGGTCGTGTTTACCGGCAGCCTCGAGCGCATGACTCGCCGCGACGCAAAGCAGTTGGTGGAATCGCTCGGCGGGCGCGTCACCTCGTCGGTGAGCAAGGAGACCGCCTACGTGATCTTGGGCGCGAGCCCGGGCTCCAAGCACGACGACGCGCAGCGACTCGACGTCACGATCCTCACCGAAGACGAATTTCTCGACCTGCTCCGCTCCAAGGGAGCAGAGTTCTAGGTGGAGAACCTCGAGATCTCCCGCGTCCTGGAGGACGTGGCAGCGCTGCTGGAAATCCAGGGAGCAAATTCCTTCCGTATCCGCGCGTACCAAAACGCGGCGCGCGTCGTGGAGTCGCACTCCACACCCCTGAAGAGAATGGTGGAGGAAGAGACCGACCTCACCGAGCTGCCCGGCATCGGCAAGGGAATCGCGGCCGACATCACGCAACTCCTGTCCGAGGGCAAGCTCGACACGTTGGAGCAGCTCGCCGAGACCGTCCCCCTCTCGCTCATCGAGCTCACCCGGCTTCCCGGCGTGGGCGCCAAGCGCGCCCGCAAGTTGTGGGATGAGCTGGGGATCGAGACGATCGACCGGCTGGAGGAGGCGGCTGCGGCCGGCGACGTGGCCGCGCTCGCCGGGTTCGGCGCCAAGAGCCAGGAGAAGATCCTGCGGGGGATCGAGGCGCACCGGAGGCGCATCGGACGCTTCAAGCTCTCCGACGCCGACCGGTACGTGGAGCCGCTGCTGGCGTACCTGCGGGCGCTTCCGGCGGTGCAACGTCTCGAGGTAGCGGGCAGCTACCGCCGCCGCCGCGAGACAGTCGGCGACATAGACCTCCTGGCGATTGCGACCGAGCCCCAGGAGGTGGTCGAGGGGTTCACGTCGTACCCGGACGTGAAGAGCGTGGAGCTGGCCGGCGACACGAAGGTCACGGTGGTGCTGCGCTCGGGGCTCCAGGTGGATCTCAGGATTCTGCCGCCGGAGAGCTACGGCGCGGCGCTGCAGTACTTCTCGGGCTCCAAGGCACACAGCGTCAAGCTGCGCAAGCGGGCGGTGGCGCAGGGCCTGAGTATCTCAGAGTACGGCGTCATCAGGGTTGGTGAGAGCGGGGGAGAGCGCGGCGAGTTGGTGGCGGGACGGGAGGAAGCAGACGTGTACGAGGCCGTGGGGCTGCCCTGGATCGCTCCGGAGCTGCGCGAGGACCGCGGTGAGATCGAGGCGGCGCTCGCCGGGGAGCTGCCTGAGCTCATCTCGCTCGAGGACATCCGCGGCGACCTCCAGATGCACTCCACCTGGTCCGACGGCAAACAGTCCATCGAGGAGATGCTCGAGGGCTGTGTGGCGCGCGGCTACGAGTACTTCGCCATGACCGACCACAGCAAGGCGCTGGCCATGACCGGCGGGCTGGACGCGGCGAAGCTGAGGAAGCAGTGGGAGCAGATAGACGAGGTCCAGGAGCGTCATCCGGAGATCCGGATCCTGCGCGGCATGGAGGTGGACATCCTGGCCGGCGGGGAGCTGGACCTGGAAGACGAGATGCTGGCCGAGTTGGACGTGGTGCTGGTGTCGGTCCACTCGCGCTTCGACCTGCCGCCAGTGCAGCAGACGGAGCGCATCCTCGAGGCCGTGCGGCACCCCGCCGTGAACATCCTGGCCCATCCGACCGGCCGGCTCATCAACCGGCGCGACGAGATGAGCTTCGATCTGGAGGAGGTGCTCCGGTGCGCAGCCGAGCACGAGGTGGTCGTGGAGCTCAACGCGCACCCGGACCGGCTGGATCTCAGGGACTCACACCTCATTCGGGCCCGCGAGCTGGGTCTCGAGGTCGTGATCAGCACGGACGCTCATCGCGTGGACGACCTGGCGCTCATGCGGTACGGGGTGGAGCAGGCGCGGCGGGCCTGGCTCACCCCGAAGCACGTGATCAACGCGTACCCCCTGGAGCGGTTGCTGAAGACGCTCTCCCGCGGTTGATTTTCAGAGCAGACAGGTGCCGGCGGCTCCGGCCCACATCCAACCTCCCAAGGAGCAGGAAATGGCGACCATCAAGGTCCGCAAGGACGGGCCATATCTAGTGACCGGCGGCGCGGAGATCACCGACGCCGAGGGCAATCCGATCGAGACCAAGAACAAGGACAACTTCGCGCTCTGCCGCTGCGGCAACTCGCAGAACAAGCCGTTCTGCGACGGAGCGCACTCGGCTACCGGGTTTGCGGACGGGTAGTAACGCGTTGCAGCGTCCCGGACGCCGGGATAGCTTCCGCACGCGGCCGGCCGGCCGCGATCAGTACCGACTGTCAGCCACGAGGTTGTCGTGAAGATCGCCGTATGCGTGAAACGGGTTCCCGATTCGGAGGCCCGCATCAAGATCGGGGCGGACAAGACCTCCATAGACGAGAGCGGCGTCAAGCTCGTGCTCAATCCGTACGATGAGTACGCCGTCGAGGAGGCCCTCAAGCTCAAGGAAGCGGCCGGGAGCGGCGAGGTCGTGATCGTCTCCGTCGGTAGCGAAGCCGCTCAGGAGACGATTCGCACCGCGCTCGCCATGGGCGCGGACAGGGGTGTGTTGCTCGAGGCCGATGCGGTGGGGCTCGACCCGCTGCCCGTGGCCAGGGCGCTCGCCACCGAGCTGAAGGACGGCGGCTACGACCTGATACTCTTCGGCAAGATCGCGAGCGACGATTACAGTCACGCGGTTGGCGTGATGGTGGCCGAGTTGCTGGGGCTGCCCTGCGCCAGCGCCGCGATCAAGCTGGAAATAGCCGATGGCAAGGGGCGGGCTGAGCGGGAAATCGAGGGCGGCGTCGAGGTCGTCGAGTTCGCCCTGCCGGCGGTCGTGACCGCCGACAAGGGACTCAACGAGCCACGCTACCCTGCGCTGCGCGGCATCATGATGGCCAAGAAGAAGCCGCTGGAGGTGAAGGACGCGGCCCTGGATGCCGGCGGCGTCGAGATCCTACAGCTCACGCTCCCGGCGGAGCGCAAGGAAGGGCGGATCGTGGGGGAGGGGGCGGATGCGGTGCCCGCTCTGGTGGATGCACTCCGTAACGAGGCGAAGGTGCTCTGATGGCGAACGTGATTGCAGTGCTCGAGCAGCGCGACGGCACGCTCAAGCGTGTGTCGCGTGAAGTGCTCACCGCTGCCCGCACCCTGGCAGATGCCATGGACGGCGAAGCTCATGCACTCGTCATCGGCCCGAGCGGCGTGAGCGGAGACGGCCTCGGCGAGTATGGCGCCGACAAGGTGTTCGTGGCCGCCGACGATGCGTTGGCTCTGTACCAGTCGGACCTGTATGCCGCGACCACGGCGGATGTCGTTCAGGGCGGCGACTACGGCGTCGTGATTCTGGCAGCCACCGCCATGGGCAAGGACCTGGCGCCGCGAGTGGCGGCGCGGCTGGGCTGCACGCTGGCCACCGATGTCACAGCCATCCAGTACGACGGGGGCGTAGTGGTCACGCGCCCGGTCTATGCCGGCAAGGCGGTGTACAGGCTCAAACTCACCGGCGCGCCCAGCGTGGTGTCGCTGAGGCCGAATGCGGTGGCTCCCGAGCAGAACGCGAAGGCGGGTGCCGTAGAGGCCACTTCGGTGGCGGGCGGCCCGGCGCGGGCCACGACCGTCGAGGTGAAGCAGCCGGATCGCGCGGCCCTCGACGTGGCCGAAGCCTCTGTGGTGGTGAGTGGCGGGCGTGGTCTCAAGGGGGCCGAGCACTTCAAGCTCATCGAGGACCTGGCCGCGGCCGTCGGTGGCGCGGTGGGCGCGTCCCGGGCCGTGGTGGACGCTGGGTGGCGCTCGCACGCGGAGCAGGTGGGGCAGACGGGCAAGACGGTCAGCCCGAGCCTCTACTTCGCGGTCGGCATCTCGGGCGCGATCCAGCATCTGGCCGGCATACGCACGGCCAAGGTGATCGTGGCCATCAACAAGGATCCGGACGCACCGATCTTCAAGGTCGCCGATTACGGAATCGTGGGAGACCTGTTCGAGATCGTCCCGCGGCTCACTGAGGAGATCAAGAAGGTCAAGGAGGGTTGAGGGCATGGCGGGGCGGCTCATACCGGCGGATCATCAGCCCCCACTCCCGCGTGACCAGCTAGTCCTGACCGAAGCACCCGGCGAAGAGCGCATCGACGTCGATGTGGTGTTCGTCGGGGCCGGACCCGCGGGGCTCGCCGGGGCTATCCATCTGGCGCAACTAGTCAAACAGGGAAACGAGGCCGGCGACGGCCCCGGTGACGTGAGCATTGGGGTGCTCGAGAAGGCGGCGTCGCTGGGCGAGCACTGCCTCTCGGGTGCCGTGATCAACCCGCGGCCCTTCCGCGAGTTGTTCCCCGACCTCCAGGACAGCGACTTCCCGTTCGGCTCGCGCGTCGAGAAGGAATCGGTGTATCTGCTCTCGGCGAAGCGCGCGCGCCGCATCCCCACGCCCCCCACCATGAAGAATCACGGCAACTACGCGGTCTCCATCTGTGAGGTGGTGCGGTGGCTGGGCGAGCGGGCCGGGGAGCTGGGGGTGGATGTGTTTGCGGGATTCCCTGCGGGCGCTCTCCTCACCGAGGGCGACCGCGTGACGGGAGTGCGCACGGTGCCGTCCGGGCTGGACCGGGACGGCAACGAGATGTCCAACTACATGCCGCCCGCCGACATCGTTGCCAAGGTGACCGCGCTATCGGAAGGCACGCGCGGAATGCTGGCCCAGGCCTACTTTGAGTGGCAGGCCATCAGCTCCGAGAACCCGCAGATCTACGCGCTGGGTGTGAAGGAGCTGTGGGAGCTCGAGCGCCCGCTCGACAGGGTGATCCACACCATGGGTTGGCCGCTCCCCAATGATGCCTTCGGCGGCAGCTGGATGTATCCGCTGGAGCCCAAGGTGGTCTCACTCGGCCTCGTGGTGGGGCTGGACTATCCATACCAGACACTCGACGTGCACGACCTGCTGCAGCGCCTGAAGCAGCACTCTCTGTTCGAGCAGTACCTGCGCGGGGGAGAGCTGGTCGAATGGGGCGCCAAGACGATTCCGGAGGGCGGCTACTATGCGATCCCGGAGCGCCTCTCCGGCGACGGAGTGGTGATCCTCGGCGACTCCGCTGGGTTCGTGGACGTCCCGTCGCTCAAGGGCATCCACTACGCGGTGCAGTCGGGCATGTACGCGGCGCGGGCGATCTACGAGGCGCTGAAGGCCGATGACACCTCACGCGCCCGGCTTGGAGAGTACGACCGGCTGGTGAGCGGATCGTACATCCGCGACGACCTGTACCGCACCCGCAACATGCGCCCCGCGTTCAAGAGCGGGTTCTGGAAGGGTGGCATCAAGGCGGCACTGATGTCGCTCACCGGGGGCCGTTTCCCCGGCAAGCGGATCGACATGGAGGAAGACGCCGCCGCCCCGCGCCGCCCCGGCTCGGCCGAGCCGGTGGTCTCGGACAACAAGCTCACGTTCAGCAAGGTGGACGCCGTCTTCAAGGCGGGGAACGCCACGCGCGACACGATTCCACAGCACCTGATCGTGGGTGAGGACGTTCCGGCCGAGCTGGCCGAGTTCTACGCGCACATGTGTCCGGCTGGCGTGTACGAGGTCTCTGACGGCAAGCTCGTGGTGAACGCGCCCAACTGTGTGGACTGCAAGGCGACGGACGTAGTGGGTCCGCGGTGGACGCCGCGTGAGGGTGGGGCGGGGCCGAGTTACAAGAGGATGTAGGAGACGATATGACCAAGCGTCCCTCTCTGACCGACCTCCAGGAAGCACTCTCGGCGGCTGGGTCGGCTCACCACGACTTCGAGCAGCACGCCCTGCGAGGTGTGCATGACGAGCAGTGGGCTGGTTTCTACGCGGCCTACGTGCTGGGCCGGCTCGGCGACTTCACGACCGCCACGTTGCTCGCCGGTTGGCTGGAGGACGCGCCGTCCGTAGACGACTGGTCGGCGGCGGCAGCGAGCTACGTACTCGGTCAGCTCAGCGGCTGAGCGCTCCACCAGCCGTAAGCGCAACTATCGGAATGTCTCCCCGGTTGTAGTCATGCAGGTTCCGTTGTGGGCGCCCGCACCGGGGCGCCGCCGGCGTCAACTCCTAGCACGCCTGAGTCTCAGATGATCGAACACCCCGCGACACCCCGCAACGCCCCACTCGATATGACCGGCGACGAGTTTCGCTCGCTCGGGCATTCGCTGGTGGACCGCATTGCCGACTTTCTCGACTCGATACCCGATCGGGCGCTCACTCCCGGAGCCCCGCCAAGCGTTGTGCGGGAGATCCTGGGTGACGCCACGCTGCCGGCGGACGGCACGCCACCAAAGCAACTGATGGAAGAGGCGACCGGACTGCTGCTCGACAACTCCCTGTTCAACTCGCATCCCCGCTACTGGGGCTACATCATCGGCTCGCCCGCGCCGATCGGAGCGCTGGGTGACCTCCTGGCCGCCGCGGTGAACCCGAACCTCGGCGGCTGGCGCCTGTCGCCGATGGCCACCGAGATCGAGGCGCAAACGGTGCGGTGGATTGCCGAGATGATCGGCTACCCCACCGATTGCGGCGGTCTCCTCGTGAGCGGCGGCAACATGGCCAACTTCGTCGGCTTTCTCACAGGCCGCCGAATGAAGGCGCCCTGGAACATCCGCTCGGGTGGACTCCGCGCGGGCGGCGGTGATCTACGGGCCTACGTGTCGCGCGAAACGCATACCTGGGTGCAGAAGGCCGCCGATCTGTTCGGGCTGGGAACGGAGAGCATCTGCTGGGTCTCCACCGACTCGGAGCTCCGGATGGACCTGGACGATCTCCGGCGCCAGATCGAGGCAGACCGCGCCGCAGGGAAGGTGCCGTTCCTGGTGGTTGGCACGGGAGGCACCGTCGGTACCGGGGCGGTCGATCCGCTGCCCGAGATCGCCTCTCTCTGCCGAGAGCACGACCTGTGGTTTCACGTGGACGGAGCGTACGGTGCGGTGGCGGCAGTCCTGCCCGAGGCGCCGGAAGATCTGCGCGGATTGGCGGAAGCAGACTCGGTCGCGCTCGATCCGCACAAGTGGCTCTACAGCGCGGCCGAGGCCGGCTGCGTGCTGGTGCGCGACCAGCAGTGGCTGATGGACACGTTCTCTTACCGGCCCGAGTACTACGAGTTCGAGGAGCGGGACGCGCCCATCAACTACTTCGAGTTGGGGCCGCAGAACTCGCGCAACTTCCGAGCGCTCAAGGTGTGGCTCGCTCTAAGGCAGGCCGGCAGGGCGGGGTACGAGCGGATGGTCCGCGACGACATCGCACTGGCGAGGGCGATGCACGCGGCGGTCGACGCGCATCCCGAGCTCGAGGCGCGCACCTGCAACCTGAGCATCGTGACGTTCCGGTACGTGCCCTCCGGCCTGTCCCCCGGCGACGAGCCTGCCGAGGCGTATCTCAACGAGCTCAACCGGGTTCTGGTCGACCGGCTGCAGGTGGGCGGCGAGTTGTTCGTATCCAACTACGTCACCGACGGCGCGTACCTACTGCGCGCGTGCATTACCAATTTCCGGACCACGCTCACCGACGTGGAGGCGCTGCCGGGAATCGTGGCGCGGGTGGGTGGGGAGCTGGATCGGGAGATGCGGCCGGAGGAGTTGCAGTGAGCCCCGACGCCATGACGCCGCATGGACTCGCCCTTCGAGCACGACTGGCACTCGGCCGGCGGTGATCTGAAGCTCGCACGCCCCTATCCGTAAGGCGCCTGCTCCACGTGCACCGACTCGCCCAGCAGGATGGCCTGGAGCGTCTCTCCGGGCGCCACTTCATCTACGTCTTCCGGAACGATCAGTAGCGCGTCGGCACTGGCCATCGACGAGAGCATCCCCGATCCCTGCGGGCCGGTGAGCCTGGCGCTGAGCGCTCCAGCGGTTTCGGATACCTGCACCCGCAGGAAGTGCATGAGCGGGGCCGGTGTCTTCAGCGCCTCCTCCACACGCACGGACACCGCGCGGCGGAACGGCTTCGTGTGGCCCAGGAGTCGGCGGATCGCCGGCCGCACGAACAGCTCGAACGTGACCATCGTGCTCACCGGGTTTCCGGGGAGGCCGATCCACGGCACCCCGCTCAGGAGACCGAATCCCACCGGAGCACCAGGGCGCGTGCGCAGGCGCCAGAACTTCATGTCGCCGCCCCGCAGCTCGAGCAGCTTGCGCAGGTGGTCGTGCTCTCCCACGCTCATGCCACCGGAGGTGACGAGCAGGTCGGCGTCGGCGGCCCGGTCGAGCCGCCGCTCCAGGTCGTCAGGATCGTCGCGGGCGATGCCCAGGTCCAGCAGGACGCCACCCGCCTGCTCCAATGCGGCGCGCATGGCGTAGCTGTTCGAAGATGCGATCTTGCGCCCGGTCAGGATCGCCTCACGCTCGTCGAGGTCGGCTATCTCGTCGCCGGTCGAGAGAATGGCGACCGTGGGCCGCCGGTGCACTTCGACGTGGGCCATCGCCATCGAGGCCAGCACGCCGATCCGGGAGGGGCTCACCTCCGTACCCGGCTCAAACACGACCGCGCCGCGCTCGATGTCCTCGCCCCGCCTGCGCACGTTGCGTCCCGCATCGCGCGAGCCGGTGATCCGCACGCGGCCGTCCTTCAGCACGGCGGTGTCCTCCTGCCGGATGACGCAGTCGGCGCCCTCCGGAACCGGGGCGCCCGTGAAGATGCGGGCGCATTGTCCCTGGCCGATCGTGCGTAGCGGGAACGCGCCGGCCGCGATCTCCTCCACCACGTCCAGAACCGTCTCCCCGTCCTTGCGGAGGTCGCCGCTGCGCAGCGCGTAACCGTCCATCGCCGAGTTGTCCCACGGTGGGATGTCCAGAGGGCTGATGACCTTCCGTGCGAGCACCTGTCCCAGTGCCTCGCTCAGGAGCGCACTGTGGGCCGGAAGCGGCTCGACCTCGGCCAGTATGGCGCGGGCCGCCTCTGCGGCACTCAGGCGTTTGCGCGGTGCGTCAGACATTGCGCTGCAAAGCGATGGCCGCGGGACTCGCCGCTATGAGGTAGCGGCGTGTTGCTCGCGCCACAGCGTCTCGGCCCGGGCGAGGTCGTCGGGGTCGTTCACGTTGAAGAACAGAACCTCCGGGTTGCCGTGGGTCGTTATCTGCTCGAGCGAGAGAGTCCCGGCGCGCACCTCGGAGTGGAAGGCGGTGGTCCTGAGGTCCTCAATCTCGATGCTGCGGCGGATCGGACCCTCGCACGCGGGGCCGTAAACTCCGCATAGCGGCTCGACTCCCGGCGGTCCGCGGCTCTCCGGCAGGAACACGTCGTAGTCGGCGGAGCGCGACACCAGATCCCCCAGCACTCCGGGCGTGACGAACGGCATGTCCCAACCGACTACGAGGACGGGTCCCTCGCCGGCCGCCACCGCGGTGAGAATGCCTCCCAGGCTGCCGCGGTGCCGGATCACGTCCTCGACGACCGTGAGTCCGGGGCGCCACTCCGCCGCTTCCGGTGCGTTTGCGATGAGTGTGGGAGGGGATCCCGTTGCGGCGATCACTGCTTCGACGACGCGGTCCAGCGCACGAATTCCACCGACGTTCTCGAGCCCCTTGGGGCGGCCACCGAAGCGGCTCGCGCCGCCGCCCGCAAGCACCGCGCTACGCACGCGTCAGTACCTCCGCCCTCGCTTCTTTTCCAGCACGATGCTGAAGCCGAACGTGACGGCGAACGCGTGCATGTAGAAATTCTCGGTCGGCGCGATCCCGACCACGGCGGGACCGGTGACGCGCTGCATCTGGATGAGGTGGTCCCTGATCTCGAAACTGGCCGAATACCCCGCCGAGAGTGGGACCATTACGCCGGCGGCGATCGCGGCCGTGGGAGCCACGACCGTCCCCTCCGGATCCCTGATGATCAGGCGCTCCAGCGGTGCGCCGTCCGCGACGAAAGCCCCGAACGTCTCCACCACGCTGCTGCTGCGGATCGTTACGCCACCCTGGAGCCGTAGGTAAGGGCTGAAGGCGCCGCGCGGTGCAAAGCGGTAGTTGGCCCCCAGGTAGAAGCCGGTGGTAGCAACCGAGCGCTCGATCTGGCTGATGGACTGGCAGGTCTGGAAGTTGCGGCGCTGCGGGTCGAGCGCGGTGTTCTCGGATATCATGGTGCAGTTGTCGTCGGTCTTCTGACCGAGGTGCGTCGCCTCGAATGAGAAACCGAAGTGCGGCGACGTGTAGAGCGTGGCAGTGAGGCCCGCTGCGAGGCCCGGTGTCAGCTGGCGCGAGATGCGCATAGTGTCGAATGCCCCCGCGCCCCCGATTATCACGACGGGCTGCCTGTCGACCGTCCACAGATCGCCGCCGAACACGACACCGGCGTTTATCGTGAAGAACAGCCGGGGCTGGGCTCCCTCCTGCGCGGCGAGCGGTGCGGTCGGCGCCGTCGTGGCAATCAGGAACGCCGCAGCAGCTACGGCCGCCCGCCGGAACCCTGTTCTACCCGTCGCCATAGTAGTCAGCATATAGATATGGTTCCTCGTGCACGCGCACGTGCTCCATGCGAACCCCCGCGGGCAGGTGCGGCGCGACCCGGTTCCAGATGTGGACGGCCAGGGCCTCCACTGTGGGAATCTCCTTGCCGAAAGCAAATTCCGGCACGTCGTGGTTCAGGTGCCGGTGGTCCAACCTGTCGGAGATCTCCTGCTGCAATACCCGGTCGAAGGCGCCCAGGTCCATGACCATGGAGGTCTCGGGGTCCGGCGTTCCGGCCACGGTAACGGCGCATTCGTAGCGGTGACCGTGTCCGTGCTCGTTGGCGCAAGCGCCGAACACTTCTCGGTTCCGGTCCGCCGACCACTCCGGCCGGTGGTAGCGGTGTGCCGCATTGAAGGCAACG
>Ga0255055_10003005_pt1 | contig 11540 bp, 19 predicted proteins | sample JV7_2_27_MG_FD_188633 | JGI IMG/M metagenome (GOLD analysis project Ga0255055, IMG submission 188633) | Seawater microbial communities from Jervis Inlet, British Columbia, Canada - JV7_2_27 | ecosystem: Environmental > Aquatic > Marine > Inlet | place: Canada: British Columbia | collected... | reverse complement strand
GATTCGTAGACCCAGCATGAGTAATCACAAGGGCACCATTTTTCAATTTCTGATCCCTGGAGTTCTCCCTCGTTATCGATCCAAGTACCTTCTCCGGTATACCAAACACTTTTAATGGGGGTGGGACAGATTACGACTAAGGCGTCTATCAAGTCCGCTTCAAAACGTGCTGCGGCTAAATTTATTGCTGTAAACGTTTTTCCCGTTCCCATTTCATGGAACAGGGCAAATTGTTTGGGGTGCCAAGCCTTCCGCAGGGCCACCGTTTGGTGGCCCATTGGAGGTTTCTTGAATTCGAAGGCCACTTAGGCGGCTTTCGACTTGCCTTTATCTTCCTTGGCTTTCTCAGCTGCCTTGGCTTCAGCAGCTTTGGCTTTGGCGGCTTTCGCCTTGGCGCGGCTATCGGCTGCGGCACGTGGTTTCTCACATGCAATCTCCAGCAACTTAGCACCATTCGCGATACTCTTATCTTTCTCGCGAGCCTTGTCCTGCTTGGCGATTGCGCCACGAATCCGGTTGCCCAGGTTCATGCGTTGCATGCCAACGTTCAGGTGACTGTACTTCTCACGATATTCCTTTTCAGGGGTCTCGGTGAGTTCACTCGCCACCCGGTAAACCTCGTCGAGGGTGAACCCGTCGAGTGATGCGGCAACATGATCATTGGTACGCATCGTTTTCTTGCCTGAGCCAGATACGCCCTTGACGTATTTAGACAGGTCCGGTTTTACACGCACTTCTTTTGGTGCGTCGGTTCCTTCTTTCGCATTTGCCATAAGTTTCTCCTCTGGCGTTGTGGTTAAAAATGGAGGCTCCAGTAACACCCAGCGCGCTTCCAAACAACTCTGCGGCGTCACAGTAGGTTATAAACCTCTAGCCCCCACTGTACATCCAGTATACCACACTGTAGGTACTCCTGTCAAGCCCTAGTTTATTAGCGAGTATTCCAGTTCTCGAACTCCTTAGCGATCCGCTTATGTGAATCCCTCACGGCACGGGTTTCATCGGCATCGAACTCGTCAAACTCCAGCCAATAATCTCTGATTGCGTTCAACGTCTCGAAATGGCACGGGCATTGTGGGTCTGGGTCCATTCCCAGGATTATGAAGTCCCCTTCTATGCCCTTGATTCCCTGCCTCACCACTTCCTGGATTCGTCGAGTTAGACCCATCTGCACCAGTAAGTTCATCGGTGTGTTCGGAGATTCAATTGGTACGTGCACCATCTTCCCGCTTAACTTAAGAGCTTTCTTCGAAGTCCCCTTCTTAACCTCGGCCCTTGTTTCAGCCACGGTTGGTGGGTCCCCTTTATCGATGCGCTCTTCGACCCATTCTATGGCTTTGGGTTCCGCTAGCACAAGTTCCTGGAGAACGGAGTAGTTCACTCCATCGATTAGTTTGGGGGCATCCCCAAACCGCTTGGCCACTTGCATGAGGTAATGGGCATGCTGCTTCGATTGGATCATGGTGTTTTCATTCCTCCACTTTCCAAAATCTTGATCAGCATTAAAGAACTGGCGTGCCTCAACGAGAAGCTTACCAACCCTTATTTTACCTCTGGCGACACTCTTTACTGTGGAATCAATCGTCTTATCTATGTCTTTCGCAATCCCTACGAGTTGTTTCAGTCCTGCGGCGTCGATTCCTTCGTGCCATTTGCCGTGACCAGCTATGGGTTCCAATGAACCCGCTGGTTTGTTAGTCATGGTTTCATTTGACTCCTTCTTCGTGTAAGAACACAGCGTCCTCGATTTGGGTTATCAAGTCCTCTGGGTTCGTAATGTGGGCACCGCCCACTTTGTTCAGGCTGAGACGAATTATCTTAACCTGACTGTATTTATCCGGCTTCCGCCGAGTGAGGATTAGGTCATAACCCTCAATCGGCGTCACCAGTTCCGGTTTGCTGCTATTCACAAACTACCTCGTAAATGTCGACTTCTCTAGTTTCTGTGCCGACCTTGATTCGGGTGCATTGGCTCGACGTGAAATAGAGCCAGAATCTGGCATCTTCTACTGGATGTTCCCAATAGCAGCTGAACGTAGGTTCAGGTTTATCGCTTGGGCGATCGGTGGGTTCGTAGCCTAACTTACGAAAGGCCGAGAAGATCGCGTTTAGCGTGTGTCTATTCCCAGTAATTGAGAGATCAACACAGTTCGAATTAAGCACCGCCCGGGTGACTTCTACCTTCTTCAGTTCTACGGCAACCCTGCCAATTTCAACCTTGTTGGCGTGATACCAACCTGCTATCTTCTGGACAGTTTTCTGTTGCTTCTGGACACTTTCCTGCTGCCCTACCAGATCCTCTTTCATCTGTTGAATGAACATTTTAGGCTCCTGTATGTTTTGCCTTACTGCGTTCGAATCCTTCCTTGATTACTCCATCCACCATTTTCTCAAGTTCACCAAACATGTCCATTGATTTCTCAACCTTACCCAATGGGTGGTGCTTCCTGAACTTCTCCTTGTGGTGGTCGATTGCCAGTACGCAAAGAGCTTTAACAATCGTCAGGGTTAGAACTGGGTTGAGTCCCAAATCTAATGACCTGTCAATTGCCAGCTTTGTTGCGGATTTGGCTATGTTCTCCCCGTCCGCAAATGCCTCTGACAGTGTGTTTACTAAGTTCTCTTCCATATTGTGCTCCAGCGGGATGATTCCCAGCTTGCCCCCTCGTAGAAGAGGCAAACGACGATCACACCTTGCGATAGATGTTTAGTCCCATTATCGCATCTGTTCCTGGGATGCTTACGCTTCCTCGGGTGGTTGCGATGTTTCGGGACTTCTGCGATTTGCTCAAACCCAGATCAACGGATAAGTCAACCTTGATTGTGAGGGTATCGCCCTCGATTTTTACTTCTATATTTTCCATTATTGGCTCCTTCCCCGGACCCCCCGGGGGACCCCTAGTGTAGCACACCCGGGCGCTCCTGTCAAGGTCTAGTTTATCCGTGAAACCAGCGGATTAGGTCGGCTTTATCGGGCCACACTGGTTCACTCGCTAGGTCGTCGTCTTCCTGGAACCATTCCCGTACGTCTTCATCGGTTAGTGGTTGCATTCCGTCCAACGTGTGGTACGCCCAATCCTTTGTTGTGTAGTCTTCCCGCATGTTTTCCGCCATTTGGTAAGCGGTGTACCAACGTGCCTCCTCTTCAAAGTCACGTTTACGTGGCTCCCCATCGTTGCCAATGAAATCGATGTGATTTGTCGATTCCTCGATGTGTTTGGCAAAAGCCTGGATGTTTGGCCCTGTCTGTGGTTTCTCACTCATCAGTTCATTCCTTTCTTCGATTCTCTTGCGTTTACAATGAACCCATAAATCAGGTCCATGTCTTGGCAGGCGTGTTCGTACTCTTCTAGCGTAACTTTTGTGACTGGTTGCGCCGTAAGACCCTCGAACACTGGCCCGTCCTCTTTAAGGATTTCTTCTAACACGTCTAGTAACAGTGGTGACTCAATTCGCTCCACTGATATTTCGTCGTCGTTAGTCAACCCTATAACAAGGGTCAGTTTCTTCATTGGTTCTCCTAAATTCCCTGAACTTCTCCAGGGTTGTTGCTACCTCTGTTATGTATTCCTCGTGAGGTTCTAACTCTTCCTCGTCGAGGTCCCGTTTCGTGCTTATCAAACCGTCTAGCCAGTTCTCTACTGCTTCTATTACGACTAGTTGGTCCGCTTTGGTGAGTTCTGTGTAAACGCGTCCGTCGGGAACTGGTCCCTCAAGAACGCACAGAACGACGTGCGCTTCGTTACCCATTTCGTGCTCCTGTGTTACTCGAAAGCCGGGTGGACTTCCAAGTCTAGTTGCTCGGAGTTATCTGATTGCAAAGCAATCACCATTTCCCCGCTTCTCATGTTAGTCTCGATTGTCACACCTGTTGTTAAACTGGCGAACTCGTCAACTGTCGTAACTACGAGTTCTGTGTCAAACGGGACGTCGTATTCTAGTACCGTTTCTAATAGTTCCTTCACGTTCATGTTTATGTTCCTATTTCGTGTTCGTCAACTTCGACGAAATGAACTCCTCCGTCCCTGATTTCTTGTGCTCGTTCGTTGGCTAGTTTTTCTGTATTCCAGACTTCCACCAGACGAAGCTCGCCGTTGTAAACAGCAACGACCGTCCAAACCTGGTCTGTTACCTCGTCGCTAGTGGTTTTCGTAGTTCCCATCTTCCATCTCCTGTTGCCCACGTCGGTGTTCGGCGCGTTTCAAGCGTCGTTCGTGGTAGGCTTGCGCCGTCAAGATCTTCCTGTGGGTGTGTGGGTTGTCGTCGCAGAATCGCTTGATTTCCCCGTTGGTTGTGTGTCGTGTTACGTTTAAGACGTTCATGTTGGCTATTCTCCTGTGTTGGGCTGGGGGCCACCCAGCACCCCCAGTCTAACACAGGACGGGCGTCCTGTCAAGCCCTAGTTGCCTACGCGGAGAACACTCACGTGATAAAAAAGTTACGAGAAGGACCGGTCCTTCTCAGAAGGCCGATGATTGGTTCTCGAAGTTGAGAGTAATTCTTCTAAGAATGGTTCTTGTTTTCTGGGGCAACGTGAGGAGGACCGGGAAGACCGTGGTCCTCCTGAGTTCTGTGTTTCAGGCCCCGTCGTTCGCGACTGGTCCCCGTGGTCCCTCTGGTCCTTCTCTAAAAAAATCGGGGGGAGGAGAACGAAGAGGGAGAGTACGTCGCGAATACCCTCCCCCCCCTCGACGGTGGGTTCACCGATCTGTTGGCCGAGAAGGACCATATAAGGCGTCAGCCCCGCTCTAATGGGTTAGCGAACACCCGCGCCACCGTCCGCTAACTGTGCGATGCGTTGCCAGGGCCGTTGCGTCCACTTCCCAAGCCCTTCGCCCCTTGGGAACAGGTTCACAAGTCCTCTTTGCAACCCGTCGTGCCCCCGAACCGGTTCCTAGGTCCTCTTTAGAAGTCGTTCGCCCGATGTGCGAAAGTCGCCCGCCCTCCCCCCTCCGCCTAACCGAGAAGTAGGGGCATCGGCAATGTCGCTTAGCGGATTGTCAAGGAAGCCCCGGGTTGCCCCGGGGCCAGTGCCAACTAGCTAGCGGTGTTCAGCTGCTTGCTGGCGTCCTTGATTGCGGCTACGACCTGTTCCATCGTCGTGTCGCGTCGTACGCAGCCTCGGATGATGTTCCCTGCGTTCATCCGCTTGGCTCCGGGGTTCCGGTCAACGTAGCGTGCTGCTAGCGTTCCCGGCTCCAGTCCCTTCAGCTTCTCAGCTGCGCCCATTACGGCTTCTGGACTGGCCCCTCGGAGGACTAGAGCGACTTCGTCGCCGTTGTCCATCGAGAGGTTCCCGTTAGGCGCTTGGTACGTCTCGTACTTCGCCTTGTACAACCGAAGTTGCTCAGACTTCGAGCGCTTCGGGGTCCCGTCGACTTCCGTCTTGGGGGCCACTTCTGCTGTTCCCTGCAGCTCAGGTTGCTTCGCTTTGGCCACTTTCGTGCCCTCCTGCGTCGCACGCCGGGACGCGGGAGTGCGTCCCGGTCGCGGTGAGCTGGCGGAGCGGTCGTGCTGCGCCACCAGCAACACCACGGTAGCACAGCGGGACGACGAGCGCAAGTGCCGCAGCAGCGACGCCTCGTGCGAGTCGCGCTTGCGCGTCGCGAGCGGGACGCGTGCCTGCGCGCTTGCGACGCGGCTCGGCGGCGTCGCCTCGCGCCCGGTAGTCACCGTGTGTTCGCTCGCGGTTACTACCGCGCAACCGCGCGCCCGGTTCCGACAGCAGGGGGGTACCCTGGCAAGCCAGCCACGCGTTCCACGTTTATGGGGGTCACGCGTGCCCTCGACCTCAATTCGCTGCGCGCCCTTGCGGATTCTTCTTTTTTTCCGCGCACGCGTGCGTAGTAGGAACGGGGGGTTGACAGCGAATCCGTCGTGTGGTATACTCCCCGGATGCGTGACTCCTTCTTTCGAGACCTGCCGCCCCTGAAGGTGACGGATGTAATCGAGCCTCTGGCCCTGGAGGAACGCACTTTTATACTTAATCAGAGGATGATTGAAGTTGGGCGAGCAAGAATTAACCCGGACAACAGAATCGTCGCAATTAAGCGAGTTCGAAGAGTTAGAAAAGAGCCTCGATCCGCAGCATAGACTGTTCTGTTATGAATGGCTAGTCGACTTTGATCACCGTCGAGCGGCTGAAGCTGCCTCGTTTAGCCCCAAGTCGGGTCTGCGAATTCTTCGGCGTCCCGAAATTACCCGTTTTATTAAGCTTCTCACTGACGAGTTAGCTAACGAATCCCTTATATCCAGGGATATGGTCCAGCATGAAATTCTTAATGAATTCCTACCCCGAGCAAAGGGCGACAAAGCGGTTGTTGGAGTCGACCGGGATGGTATTGCATGGTCAGGATGTGTCACAAATATGGCCGCTCACGCCAAAGCTATTGACTTAATGGCAAAACATAGTGGGTTCACAGTTCCAGAAACCGTTAAGGGTGGTCTTGTAATTAACATAAACCACGAAGCGATGGGCATAACTATCGAAGGAGAAGTAGAGGTGGCAACGGATGGCGCTGAATCTTCCGAATGACTGGGCAGCACGTGATTACCAGTCTCCCCTCTTCCAGTACATGTTTGAGGGGGGTCTGGAGCGTAAACGGGGATGTGCTGTTTGGCATCGGCGCGGGGGAAAGGACTCCTGCTGCTTGCAGTTGTCGGCGGTTTCCTCACAAATGCGTGTTGGAACGATATGGCATATGTTACCGACACTCAAACAAGGTCGTAGGGTTATATGGGACGGTATAGACCGAGAAGGTCGAAAGATGATAGATCAGGCATTTCCCAAGGAGATGCGCGATCCATCTTCTCCGATCAACAACTCGGATATGCAGGTGCGCTTCCGGAACGGAAGTATATATCAGGTTGTAGGGAGTGACAACTATGACTCGCTCGTTGGGACGAACCCGGTTGGTGTTATCTTCTCAGAATGGGCCGTCGCTGATCCTAAAGCATGGGACTATATTCGTCCGATCCTTGCGGAAAACGGCGGGTGGGCATTGTTTATATACACACCTAGAGGAAAGAATCACGGCAAGAAACTTTATGACATGGCTTTGGCTAATGCTCGGTGGTTCTGCAGTATGCTCACTGTCGACGACACCTTTAGACCAGACGGAACCCACGTCATTGGACCCAACATTATTGCAGAAGAACGTAATGAGGGCATGTCTGAGGAGAAAATTCTTCAAGAGTATTATTGCTCATTTGAAGCAGGTATGGAAGGAGCATTTTATACCCTCGAACTGAATTTAGCAGAGCAAGAAGGCCGGATCGGACATTTCCCACACGATCCAATGAAAACTTGCCAAACTTGGTGGGATATAGGATTTAGAGATGCCACAGCGATTATTATTACGCAGCGTGGGGACGATGGCAAGCCGATTATCATCGACTACCTCGAAGACCGCAACAAGGCTCTTGACGAATGGATTAGGGACATCCGGTCACTCCCGTATGATTACGACGAACATAACGGACCCCACGATCTTGAAAACACCGATTGGACTACCGGAAAGACAAGAAGGGAGTTCGCCCTTGGCCTTAACTTCGCGTTCGAAATTGTATCAAAACTCCCGGTTCAGGACGGGATTGACGCGACGCGAGCAATTATACGAGTAGCGCGATTCGATGAAAACAAGGCAGGGAGATTACTTGACGGTCTCTATTCATATAGACGTGAGTATGATGATCGGCTCCAGATGTTTAGAGATAAGCCCTACCATGATTGGGCGAGTCACCCCGCTGATGCTATGCGCTATCTCAGTGTGGGATGGAGAGATTACGTTGGGGGACTCAAAGTCTCTTCAACTAGATACAATGTTAAACCGGCAGTAGCTGGGCATAGTAAACGTCGCCAGAAGGAAAGTTATCAAGATATGTACCCTTGGATGTATAACGATGATGGGAGTTTAAGAAATGGACGGCCTTGAGATTCGTAGACGTTACGATGCCCTTGTATCCCAACGGAAAACTGTTGAGGACGTTTGGGAAGTTATTAACCAACTGGTGGTCCCGTTTCGTGGCGACTTTTTTCGTGATATTACCTCCGAGCATGCGGTAACATGGAGGGATAATCGTGAGATTTTTGACTCAACGGCTGTGGACGCTGCTAATACTCTTGCTGCTAGTATACATGGTAGTCTTACTAGCCCCGCTATTCGTTGGTTCGAACTAGCGTTCCGAGACGAAACCCTAATGGAAGCACAGGAACCGCGAGCGTGGCTTGAAAATGCCGCTCATAAGTGTTTTCAGGCTTTGCAGGAATCGAATTTTAATCTCGAAGCCAATGAAACGTACCTCGACTTAGTTACCTATGGTACCTCGATGATTATCGAGGAGGTCGACGAGAAAAATGGACAGTTCCAGAAAATTATCTTCCAATCAGTCCCGGTCGAGGAAATGTGGTTCGAGCAGGATTGGGAGGGTCAAGCATATCGGGCATACCGTCGTTATATGTGGACCCCGGTTCAGATAGTTACCAAATTTGGTGAAAAGGGCTGTCCACAAGATATAATCACTAAGTCATTGACTTCGCAGGGCATGGATGTAAAAGAAAAAGTAATAATGTGCATCTACCCACGTCCAGATAAACAGGATGCTAAGATAAGTGGTATGTTAGCACCTAAAGAACGCCCGTGGGGGATGAAGTATATTCTCCATAAGGATGCCTATGAACTCGGGGAAGAAGGTGGGTATTATGAAAACCCGGCCTTTGTACCTCGATGGCGTAAGACTTCCAAGTCGATGTGGGGTCATGGCCCAGCAATGATAGCTCTGCCGGATATCCTAACCATCAATGCTCTCGTTGAGCTTATCCTGAAAGCTACCGAGAAGGTGGTTGATCCTCCGACCAAAGTGACTGAAAGGGGTCTTCTGTCCGACCTCGACTTGGAACCTGCTGGCCTAACTGTCGTACGCACGATGGATTCAATGGAACCCTACGAGTCAGGTGCCCGGTTTGATGTAAGTCAGCTCCAACGCGAGGAGCTTAAACAATCGATCCGAAGTATCTTCTTCGTGGACCAGTTGGAGCTTAAAGAATCTCCGGCAATGACCGCGACAGAGGTTCAAACCCGCTATGAACTTATGCAAAGGCTCTTGGGACCAACTCTCGGACGGTTACAGTCAGACTATCTTGACCCGCTCGTACAAAGGACTTTCAATATACTTTACCGCGCAGGTCAATTTGGTGAGCCACCTGCCATTGTCTTTGACAGTTCAGGCGAACTTGACATTATTTACACAGGACCGCTTGTACGTGCACAAAGAGCCGATATTGCTCAAGGTGTCACCCGCTGGGTCGCTAGTCTTGCCGAATTGGGTGAAGTTACGCCTGACGTTTTGGACGTCCCGAATTGGGATGCTATCGCTAAAGAACTCGCGAGCTTGGAAGGTGTACCAGCCAAGTTAATGAATTCAAATGTTGTTATTAAGAAAGCGCGGAGAGCGCGACAAGAGGCCCAGGCTCAACAGCAACAGGCACTACAAGCACAAGAAGAAGGTGCTGGAATGGAAGCTATGGGTAAAGGTTCACAAGCATTAGCAGAGGTAACAGACATTGGAGAAGCAAGACAAGCCGCCCAGCAAACAACAACAGGCGGTTGATCAAGTAGTTCATAAGTCGGGGTTTTTCTACCGTATATTCACTTCGCCAGATGGTAGTAAAGTCCTGGAATGGTTGGAAGAGGAGTTCGATGCGGACGAAATCTTTACAGCCGGGGAACCCGATACCACGAGTTATAATCTTGGTAAACGGGATGTTATAGTGTACATTCGTCAGATGATAAGGTTGAAAGAAAATGCCACCAGAGCCGAATTGGAAGGATAGTCTTCCAGAAGAAATAAGAGGTCATAGAACCCTAAAAGATGTTGCAGATGTAGGGTCATTGGCTAAACAATTTATTGATGCCCAAGCTGCAATGGGAACATCGATCCGTATTCCCGGGCCAGATGCCGGGGATGAAGCGTTAGTAAACTTTCACGCAAAGCTCACTGAAAAGGTACCTGGTCTTATACCGACACCCGATCCGGATAACTCGGATCAAATGAGTGCCCTATATAATCGTATGGGTAGGCCAGCAGAGGCTGTTGGGTATGAACACCCGGATGGCGTGGATTCAACGCAGATGGGGGACTTTGCCACGCTTGCCCATTCTCTGGGTCTAACCAAGGCCCAATATAAGGGAATGCTCACCGAGCTTGTGAAGCATACTCAAACGCGGCAGGAAACCACTGATGCCAGCTTTGATCAGGACATCCGTAAATTAAAACAGGAATGGGGGATTGTCTATGAGGATAATCTCCAGTTGGTTCAGTCTGTGATGAAAGGTACGGGTGCGCCAAAGGAATTCATGGAGTTAGCCGCGAATAACAAACTTCCGGCAGACTCACTTCGGTGGCTTCACAGCATAGGAAAGCAATTGGGTAGTGAAGGTATAAATTTCCAAAAGGATGAATCAACAACTCGACTCGCTCCACAAGAGGCTAAGGCCAGAGTGGAGGAGATTATGGCTGATGATAAAGGGCCATATTGGGATGGTTCGCATCCGCAGCATGCGGAATATGTACAGCGTGTTGTCGACCTAAACAAGGCGGCAGCGGCTGGTGGCCTTTGAGTGTTGGAAGTGTGGGGCCTGTTGCCGTTTTGTAGGGTTCGTAGACCCGTCCTTAGATCGCGGTGACAGGGCCTGCATTCATTTGCAAGATGATATGTCTTGTGGAATCTACGAGACTCGACCCGACTTTTGTCGACTTGATCCGAAGATGCCGGAAGAATTACAGACGCGCTGGTGCAAGCATCAAGAGAAGCATTGGCGCATTCAGGTAGAGGAACAGGAAATATTGAGGGATATCGCCATTGAGAGGGGTTGACAGACCCCCCGGGGTGTGTGGTATACTCTCTCCTAGAGATCGATCGAGGGGTAGCTCAATTCTGGGTCCCTTGATGCCTCCGGTTGCCAGCACGAACGCTGGAAGCTGAGGGTCCGGGTTACCGGGTAGCTCCAAGCGCAGTCTTTTAACTTGTGTAGGAGCCGATCATGGTTAACACTGTTGACAATGTTTTCGTAGCGACATTCGAAAGCATTTTGCGTCATTTGGCACAACAGAGGCCTTCACGACTCCGGAGTAAAGTCATAGAACGTGGCGTAAACTCCGAAGAGCACAACTGGGAACGGTTGGGCACTCGTGAAGCGCAGGTGAAAACCACTAGACTCCAAGCGACCCCGGTTCAAGATTGGCCGTGGTCAAGACGTGTGTCAGTCCCGACAACGTACGATACCGGTGATTCCACCGAGCAAGAAGATATCGTGCAGATGATCATTGATCCGAACTCCAACCTCGCACAGTCGCAAGGCTATGCGATGCGTCGGGCGTTCGATGATGAGATCATTGCGGCGGCGACAGGCACCGCGCTTGATGGTCTGGGTGTTCCAAATGCCTTCCCCGATGCTCAAAAAGTATTCGGGGTCACGGTTGATGTTTATGACACCAGCCTTAACTTCGATCTCGTAACCCAGGTAACTGAGAAGTTCCTG
>Ga0255055_10003003_pt1 | contig 11542 bp, 10 predicted proteins | sample JV7_2_27_MG_FD_188633 | JGI IMG/M metagenome (GOLD analysis project Ga0255055, IMG submission 188633) | Seawater microbial communities from Jervis Inlet, British Columbia, Canada - JV7_2_27 | ecosystem: Environmental > Aquatic > Marine > Inlet | place: Canada: British Columbia | collected... | reverse complement strand
GAATCGGACCGATCCGGCGGCCACGTGATCGAAGTGCAGGCTGACTGAGCGAGATTGGGGGGTATGATGGATCGAGGCGTGAACCCGGACCTGGGACTGGCGATTCTGCGGGTAGTGCTCGGCGTGATCTTCATCGCGCACGGTGCGCCGGCCGTGTTCGGGGGAATGGAAGGCACGACGGCCTTCATGGATTCCCTCGGCATTCCGCTGCCGGTCGTCGCCGCATGGGCGATCACGCTTCTCGAATTCCTGGGCGGGATTTCCCTGATCGCCGGCTTTCTCGTTACGCCCGTGGCGCTCCTGCTGGCCACCCACATGATGATGGGGATCGTGCTGGTTCATGCGGCGAAGGGTTTCTATGTATTGGGGCCGGACGCGAACGGCGGGATCGAGTTCAATCTGCTGCTGACGGCTTCGCTGCTGATGCTCGTCTTCGGAGGTCCGGGGCTGGCAGCTATGGACTCACGCCAGCACGGTTAGGAAGCGTCACCCCGCGCGGTGTCGAGGCGCGCGAGCGCCCACGCCGCGTGCTCCCTGACGACGGGCGATTCCTCGTCGAAACAGCGCATGACGACTGGCAACGCGGCGGATTCACCGCTGTTGCCGAGACCCACGCACAGGTTTCGCAGCAGCCCCTCGCGCCCGGGTCGCGCCAGGGCTGTCTCACCGTAGAGTGATCGGAACTGCTCATCCGACAGGTCCAGCAGTTCTTCGGCCCAGCTGATCATCGATTCCGGGCGTGCCGGGCCTCCCCGTCTGGCGGCCAGGCCCGCCAGCTCTCCGGTCGGCACGTCGTCGTTCCACGGACAGACCTCCTGGCAGATGTCGCACCCGAACACCCGGTTCCCGATCCGCGGGCGCAGGGCCTCGGGAATCGGCCCTCGCAGCTCGATGGTCAGGTACGAGATGCAGAGTCGGGCGTCGAGCTCACGGGGGCCGGTGATCGCCCCGGTGGGGCATGCCTCGATGCACCGGACGCAGGTGCCGCACCGATCGACATCGAATGGAAGGTCCGGAGGAATGTCCGCCGTGGTGAGCAGTTCCCCGAGAAGGGTCCATGAACCGAGCCTCGGGTGGATGAGCATGGTGTTCTTGCCCACCCAACCGAGGCCGGCCCGTTGCGCGTGGTCCCGCTCCAGCACTGGCCCGTAGTCGACGTAGGACCTGACCGCCGCCGACGGCCAGTGATCGTGGACCAGGGACGCCAGGCGCTCCAGGCGCTGCTCGAACTCGAGGTGGTAGTCGCGGCCATCGGCATACCTGGCGACCACCGCTCGTCCCGGACCGGCGGACACTCCTGCCAATTCGGCTTCGGGCGTGGCAGCGTAGCTCAGCGAGACCATCACGAACGTGCAGCACCCGGGAAGCGCTTCCTGGGGATCCAGCCTCCTGCGGATCGAATCCTCTCGCGCCATCCACCGCATCTCGCCGTGACTACCCTGGCTCAGCCACTCAAGGTACGCGTCGGTGTGGGGAGGCGTGGTGGCAGGCGCGAAACCGACCTGCAGGAAGCCGAGGCCCAGCGCATCAGCGCGGAAGGCTTCCCGGTCCTCGATCGACGCCGCCGGCTGCTGTCGCTCGGATAGCATGGAGTCTCGATCCACCCACCGGTTCAGAGGCGGTCTGCGCTCGGACACAGACTGCGGATCTCGCAGCCGGCACAGTCAGGCTTGCGGGCGGCGCATCGCTGGCGGCCATGCAGGATCATACGCCACGGAAACGAGTGCCAGTCCTCGGGGTCGAGCACCTGCATCAGATCGCGTTCGACACGGACGGGATCCGTCTCGGCCGTCAGACCGAGCCGGCCGGCTACCCGTTTGACGTGCGTGTCCACCACCACTCCTTCGCGTAGGCCGAACGCGTTGCTCAGCACGACGTTCGCCGTCTTGCGGGCGACTCCCGGAAGCTCGACCAGCTCGTCCATGGCCTCCGGAACCCGGCCGCCATGCTCCGCGACAACGCGCTGCGCCATCCCCTGGATGTTCCTGGCCTTGTTGCGATAGAAGCCCGTAGAGCGAACCAGGCCTTCGAGCTCGTCTCGGTCCGCATTCGCGAAGGCTTCCGCATCCGGGTACCGCTCGAAGAGCGCCGGCGTAACCCGGTTCACCCGCTCGTCCGTGCACTGCGCTGAGAGGATGGTCGCCACGAGCAGCTCGAGGGGCGTGCCCCAGTCGAGACTGACCGTGAGATCAGGGTAGCGGTCCGCGAGGATCGGCTTCAACTCGGCTGCCCGATCTCGCCGTTTCCGCAGCGACTCGATCCCGCGGGTGGCCATCAGGAAGCTGCCTCCGCCCCCACTCCAGGCGAGTGTCCGGATCCTGGTTTCGAGACCCAGCTCAGGATGTCATCAGCCGTGAGAGCTCCGAGCACTTCTCCGTCCCGGATCACCATCATCCGGTCATGGTTCCCGGTTCGCACGGCCATGACCATTTCGACGAGGGGCCGGTCCGCTTCGACAGCCGGGACCTCCTCGATCGGGCACATGATCTCGAACAGGGGGACCGCCACCCGCTGGTCGAGTGAGAGCCGCGATACATCGGCCACCGCCACGACACCTACCAGGCTCCGTCCGCGAACGACGGGAAATGCCGTGGCCGGATAGCGCAGGAAGTAACGTTCCACCAGCTCCTCGGCCGTCAAGTCTCCCGGAACGAAGACCGCGGGGCCGGATATCACCCGCTCGATCGTCAGCCCCTGCAGCGAGTGTTTGAGCTCGTTCTGCTCCGAGGCCGAACTCGCGGCGCCCGACAGGAACCAGCCGAGGAATATTCCCCACACACCAGCGAACTGGATGCCGCTCACGAACAGGAAGAACCCGTACACGATCAACAGCCACCCGAAGCCTCGGCCCACCCACGTAGCCCACCGGGTTGCTCGGTACGGGTCACCCGTGACTCGCCACAGGACCGAACGGAGCACCCGCCCACCGTCGAGCGGGAAGGCCGGCACCATGTTGAAGACGGCAAGCACCAGGTTGAGCATCGCCAGCGTACCGGCAACGACCGCGGCCGGCGCTACGCCAGAAGCCTGGAGCATGCGGGCGAGAACGACGAAGCCACCGGCCAGGGCCAGGCTGCTGAGCGGCCCGACGATGGTGAGGAGAAACTCGTCGAGGGCGCGCTCCGGCTCCTGCCTCATCTCGGCTACGCCACCGAAGATGAACAGGGTGATTCCTTCCACGGCGATGCCGCGAGAGCGGGCAACCACCGAATGCGCGAGTTCGTGCAGGAGAACCGAGAGAAAGAGCAGCAGGGCCCCGGAAAACCCCATCGCCAGGTAGGCGATCCGAGAGAGGCCGGGCAGATCCTCTGGAAACTGCCACGAAGCAAAGGTCCATGTCACGAGAACCAGCACCACGAACCAGGAATAGTCGATCCGGATTCGGAACCCGAGAAGGCGCCCGGCTCGAAAACCTCCCAGTCTCATCGCAACGTCCCTGGCGAGCGCATCACGCGGGTGGCGCCGGGAGCGCCCGGCGGTCCATTTCCCACAGCTCCAGGTGAGTGCGCCGGGCAAGGCGGCTCCACCAGGGCCGGTGCCGCTCGACGATTACCCACATGCGTCCACCCGCCAGGTTTCGCACGCGTGACCAGAGAAGGAACGCCTCGAGCGGAACCCGAATGGACCAGTCAGTGCCACGCCACCTGAACATCGCCAGGCGCCCGGTTCGACCCACCACGGCGTCGATGAACGTCTCACCCTCGAGCCGCACGTGGCCACTCTCGTCGGCCGGAAGGAACCGGTGGAAAAAAGGGTCGAAATCGAGGCCCGCAAGCCGACGGTAATTCTGATCCATGGCCCAATCGAAAACGTCCAGGCTGTCTTCGTCCGCTGACGTTTCGCGATGGTGCAGGAGTTCGTGCAGCATCGTCTCCCACAGCTCGGCCTCCCAGTCGAACCGTCGATCCCCCACCCCGATTTCACCGAACGAGCCGAAATAGAGCACGATCTCCGATCGCGTGTCGGCGACGCCCCCCGTTGCGTCGGGCCACTGGTCGGTGACGCACTCACCAAGCGTCCAGATTCCGGGCAGCGAAGGGTGATCCCTCGCGTCCCGCTCGACCGTCACGCCCGAGACCCCCTTCCGGAAGGCCGCGGGAATATCGTCGTACATCCGTCCGGCCAGATCGCTGAAGCTTTCGTAGTTCATTCGTCCAAAGCCTCTACCGTGTGGTAGAGTCCCCCGAAGTGAACGAGAGGGGCCTCGTTCGCCGACTCGATGTCCGCTGCCGTGACGCGGCCGATGAAGATCGTGTGATCCCCCGCCTCGACGTTCCGCTCCACGTCGCATTCCACCCATGCGAGGATCCCCGACAGCAGCGGGGAGCCCCCCGGCGCCGCGGCCCATTCGACCCCTTCGAACTTCCTCCCCCGCGACGCGGCGAACCGATCCGCGCGGGACGCATCTCCAGAGCTCAGGAAGTTCAGGGCGTAGCGGCCCGCCGCTCGAATCGCCCCTGGCGTGTGGGCTTCCCGCGTCACGCACACGAGGACGAGGGGCGGATCGAGTGACACCGAGCACACCGCGGTGGCCGTGAACCCGTACGGCTGCCCGTCGCCGCCCACGGCCGTGACGACCGTGACACCGCCGGCCAGGCGTCCCATGACCTCGCGAAAGGTCTCGGCTTCGAGGAACATCATCGCCCCCCTGTGCTCAGGGAACCAGCTCCTGCCGGGGGTCTTCCAACTCCACCACCCAGAGACCCGAGCTGAAGTCCGAAACGAAGATACTGCCCTTGTAGGGCTGCGGGCCCCAGGCGTCCGTCTTGTTGGAGTTGTGACCCTCGGCCTCTTCCGTCATGTACCACCCGATTTCACGCCCCTGGCGGTACAGGTCGCCACGGAGCTCTCCGGAAATGTCCACTACGCGAAGACCGCCCTGGTAGTAGGCGACGTAGAGCTTGTCATCCTCTGCCCAGAGGTTATGAGCACCGGCCTCGGGCACCCGGTACGTCGCCACTTCCCGTGGGCTTTCGATGTCCGTGACGTCCACGACGTGGACGTGCCCCCGCGGGCCGTTCACGCATTCCGAGCACCCGAAGATCTCGTCTCCCAGGAAGACGTAGTTCCTGTACCGGATGGCGTGGTGCGTGTTGCCGTATGACTCGGCGCCATGCTGCGTCCGATACTTGTACTGCGACACGAACTGTGGCTCGATGGGCGTACCTCCCTTGATCCCCGCTCCCACGTCGAGAACGACCAGGCCGTCGTCCCAGTAGCTCAGGTAAGCCAGGCCGTCGAGTACCATGATGTCGTGCAGCGAACGGGCTGGGTTCTCGACCTGCCATCGGCCCACGTTCACCGGGTTCGCCGGATCCGAGATGTCCACGATGTGCACGGCGTTCGTGCCGTTGTGTACGGCATACACGATGTCACCCTCGATCCACACGTTGTGCACGCCGCCCGTCAGCCCCTCCGTGAAGTGGGTGATGACCGTGGGGTGCGCGGCATCCGATATGTCGAGGATGGTGAACCCGTTGCGCCGATTGGACGCACCCTCGCTCGTGATGATGGCGAGCGTCGCGTCGGCATTGATCTTGACATCGTTCTGACGCCGACCGTCCACCTTGACCGAGTCGGTAATCACCGGATTCGTGGGATCCGTGACGTCCCACGCGTACATGGTGGCGGCAGCCATCGTCCCGGTGTAGGCGTAGTCGCGGCCGTCGGTACCCTCGAACACCCACAGGTCGGTGGTCGCGCCGGCCTCGGGCGGCACCATGCCGTGCGCCTTCAACGTCACGTCCCGACGCGGTGGACGGGGCGCGGCCGCTGCTTCGGCCACTTCGGAAATTGAGCCGACGGTGGCAGTAATCCGATACAGGCCCGGATCGTCCGCCACGAACGCTCCATGACCGCCGATTGTGGCCGCGACCTGGCCCGTACCCCCCACGCGGGAGATGGACCACTCAATGGGAGCGTCCGGCACCTCCACGCCTCCGGCGTCCAGTGCCCGGGCCGAGAAGTGGACCACATCGCCGGTGCGAACGCTGGTCTCAGGGGGATCAAGCCGGAGGCGCCGGATTGGGTTAGCTACCACCTGGATCTCTGCGTCGGCCGTAACCCCGTCCGCAACGGCCTCTATGGATGCGGTACCGGGCAAAACCGCGAACATGGTGCCGCCAGCGCCGATGCGAACGATCGATTCGTCGGAGGATGCCCACCTGATCTCCGCGCCGGCGCGCGGACCGACATCGGACCAGGCCTCGGCCGACGCCAGGTACCGTGCCCCTGCAAACAGGGCCGCTTCCGGAATAACCAGCTCCAGGCGGGTTACCCGGGCCGGCAGTACTTCCAACACGGCCTCTTCGCGAAGGGTGCGGGCGGGTCCGGATGCCGACGCCGGGACCTCCACGAGGATCGTGACCCGGGCCTCACCGGGCCGTCGACCGACCACTGCGCTTCCGTCACCCACGATCTCGGCCGCCTCGCCCACCACGAACACCTGGCCGGAAGCTCCCGTGACCCGCTCGCCCGCAGCATCGTAGGCTCCCAGGGTGAGGGTCGCCGTCTCTCCTTCGCGAATCGACGTCGGGTCCACACGAACTTCCAGGCGGTCGATTCGGAGAGCAGCGCGCTCCTCTTCCGTCCGCTCGGTCTCCGGCAACGTGACCTCGGGCAGGTTGTCCGCGCCCGTGGCCTCCGCCACCGTTTCCGGACGAGGCGTGGGAGCCGGGCCCTCCGGCTCCGCCTGCCGGCCTGAGCATCCCGAAAGAAGGGCCAGCAGCAGTAGCGACGTCACTCTCCTCATCCGACCTCCATGATCCGTGTCAGCTCCATCACGCTTCGTCCGCTCCCTCGAATGGGCGGGCAAGCAGACGATTCGCCGCGAGGAGAACCGCGATCACTACACCACCCTGCACCAGTACGGTTCCCACGTTGAAACTCGAGAACGGCGTGAGCGTCGCCGCCAGGTGGTCGAGATCCAGGGCCTGGCTCAACCACCAGAACATCAGGACGATTGCCTCCAGGGCCACGAACACCATCACGGCGCACCACCACCGGCCGATCTCGATATCACTCCCTTCCCGGTTGACCAGGCGGGTACGGAAGCGGTTCACGCCGTACCTCAGAACACCGATCGCGAAGAAGAGGCCCGAGAGCATGAGCCCGACGCTCCACACCCAGTCCTGGTTGCGGAAGAACTCCATCGACAGTGCCGACGGCACGCCGAACAGGAAGCCGCCTACGGCCACGATCTGGATCGCCCGGCTTCGACTCAATCCGAAATCGATCAGCACGCGCGATGCGAGTTCGATCATCGCGATCAGGCTGCTCCATGCCGCGAACACCAGGGCCAGGAAGAACAGGATCATGAACAGGTTGCCGGCCGGCATGCGGGCGAACAGCTGCGGCACCCATATGAACGTCAGCCCCTCGTTTCCTGCCCCAACGATCGTGTCGGCGGCCTCGGGCATGATGGCAAACGCCGTGCACAGCACCATGATACCGGCGAGCAGGGACACCGAGTTGTTGCCGAAGCCGAGCACGAAGGCGTTGAGGGTCGTGTCTTCATGATTGCGGAGATACACCGCGTAGGCCGTGATCAGCCCCCAGCCGGCCCCGGTATCCCAGGCGTTCTGCGTCAGGGCTTCCAGCCAGACGCGCGCGGAAAGCAGGTCACTCCACTCGGGCGTGAACAGGAAGGCGAGCCCGCGCTCCGCGCCCGGCAGAGTGATCGCACGGACGGCAAGGACGATGACCAGCACGAACAGCGTGGGGATCAGTACGCGGGCTGCCTTCTCGATGCCGCGGACGCCAAACGCGACAACCGCGACACCGAGTCCCATGGCGATCCCGTGCGTGAGCACCGCCGCGCCCGAACCCGCGTACCCCTCCCAGAAAGCCATGGCCGCATCGGGCGACGTCATGGGAATGCCGCGCGTGAGCGACCCCCACAGATAGCGGATTGTCCACCCCATCACGACCGAGTAGTAGAACATGATCGCGGTGGCTGTGAAGGCGACCCAGGCCCCCATCCAGGCGCTGCCTCGCCCAAGCAGCCGAGCGAATGCGCCGATCGGCCCACGCCGGGTCTCCCGGCCCATCGCGAATTCCACCAGGATCAGCGGAACGGACCACAGAAGAAGGAACACCGCCCAGGCGAACAGGAAGGAGCCGCCGCCGTTGTTCGCCGCGACGCGTGGGAACCGCCAGATGTTGCCGGTTCCTACGGCCATGCCGAGCATGACGAGCATGGTTCCCCAGCGCGAGGAAAAGCGCTGATTCTCCTTCACTCTCCGACCTCCGTTCCGTGTCGTGCGTGTGTTCCGGGCGTGGACGGTTCGACACCTTTGTCGACTTCGCTCTCCAGCCAGCCAAGCAGGAGACCATTGAAGCTGCCGGGCATGGATATGTGCGAACAATGACCGGTTCCGGCGACCTCCTGGTACTTCGCCCCCGGCACCAGCGCTACGATCTCGTGCGAACAGGCCGGCGGCACATAGTGGTCCCGCGGACCCTTGAGGACCAGCGTGGGCGCCTGAATCAACGGGAGCTCCGGCCGCAGATCGATCTTCTTGAGCCGGGCCACGCGGGCGTTCGACACGGACGATGGAACCGTGCGCGGACCTGTCCACAGGGCATAGTCAACGACCCTCTGGCTGCCCGGCGAGGCGTCGTAGATCCACACTTCGAGCCGGCTCCAGGCGCGGGCCAGGACACGGGCGATGCCAGTGGGCAGGTACCGTGTGGTGGCCATCGCGAGAGGCGCCAGCAGCGCTCGATTCAAACCCACGTGGTGGTAGCTGATGCGTGCCAGGGTGTTCGAAAGCACCAGGCCCGCTACGCGCTCAGGATACCGGATCGCGAACCGCATGGCGATCGCGCCACCGAGGCTCTGACCAAGGAGGACGAAGCGGTCGGAATCGCCCCTGGCCGCAAGCTCGGTCGCCAGTTCAGCCACGTCATCCACCATGCGGTCGAAAGCGTCCTCGGGCGTGAGCCTTCGACGGAGCGTTGCGCACACGACCGTCCGCCGACGAGCCAGGGCCGGGACCTGGTAACGGAAGGTCTCTTTCATCCCATCGGCACCCGGCACCAGGAAGATCGGGGGAGGGCTCGGCACCGAAGCCCCGCCTGCCGGATCCGTGGGCCCGGCGACCACGTAGTCCACCGTCTCCCCGTCCGACAGGGTGAACGTCCTCTCGGGGATCGGGACACCGTCCATTCCAAGGATCGAAGGACGCGCGAGCCGTCGGTTACGCCACAGGACGAGCCCCATATACAAGGCCAGCAGCAGACCGAGAGCCGGCAGGAACGATCCTCCGGGGGGCATCACGACGCTTTCAGTCCACGGGGCCGGCTCGTGTCGCGCCGAGCTCCGCCGGCTCGGTGCGCAGAGAGCCCAGCGACGTCTCGGCCTCGATGCGGTGCACGGGATACAACTCGAGCTCCCCCTGATTCTCCGCCTGCGTCGCACCGGGAACCGACTCGCGGCCCAGCGGTGCATCCTGAGACCACGGCTCGATCAGGGTGAACAGGAGGCGAATTCCGGGCTGATTGGCTCGAACGAGCCATGCGCCAGAGGGGAAGTCTCGCTCGCCGCGTATGAGAAGATTGGAACCGTCGGGGGCGGAATCCAGCGGCAGATCGTCTCCCAGGTCCGGCGGCAACGTGGCGATCACCCCGAACGGATACGAGCCGACCTCCACGCTCTCCTCACGTCTCAGACGTTCGACCTCGAATCCATGAGATGCGACGAGCTCGGCCCATTCCTGGCCCGCCGGCTCGATCACCCAACCGGCTGGCACCGGAAGGACCAGTGTCCGTCGCACGACGGAGCGCCACCGATCCGTGGTCTGCTGCACGATCTGTCCTCGGTCGTTCCACACCAGCCAGATCAGGTTGGGCTGCCGTTCGTCCACCGCAAATTCGTGGCGCAGTGAAAGGACTGACGGCGCCGCGTCCTTCCACTCCAGAAGGCCCTCGGCCTGGGCCGCCGTGACCTCCAGCAGATAGCCCAGGGACTGGTAGAGCAGCTGGACACGCTCTGCCAGCCCGTCGACTCCACCAATTGATGCGGCCCCGAGCATGATCGAGAGGCTTCCCGCCAGCGACAACGAATTGCCCGTCCTGTCGGCTCCGAGCTGCCCGGGCGAAAGGTACGCCCCGTCGGGAAGCGCTTCGGCTCCCAGCAATGGCGTGCCGAGACCTTCGGACTCCGGCTCTACCGACACGTATTCGCGGAAGGTTACGGATGCGCGAGCCAACTCGTTGGCCACGTGCGGAAGCAGATAGAAGCGCCCGTAGCTGGCAAGATCCGGATCCACGTTCGGGTGCTTCGGCAAACCGGCCTGAACGCGGTAGACCGACGGACCGATCTCCCGCAACTCCACGACGAGGTGCGGACGCCAGCGGACCACCAGGTCATGCACGCCCCTCGTCACGGGTGAGCGCAACACGGTGTGGTCGCGGGTCGGGTCCACGCCCGACGGCTCATCAGGATTCCACCACAGCAGTCCCCATGGATTGGCTGCCGGGATGAACGCGATTTCCAGCACGTCCAGCAGGGCCCCGATCTCCCCGAGCACCAGCTCGCGAATGATCTGAAGGCTTACCTCCGTGCCCGAAAGATCCTCACCTCTCTGCCCGGCCAGCACGAGAACTCTGAGCCGCTGCCCGTCCTCGGATGTCGGCTTCCCCACCCGCACGAGCAGCACGGGAAGCGCCGAGTCCGGTTCCACGGAACCGCCGTCGACCCGGGCCAGGGTGTCCAGTGCCACCACGTCGAACGCTTCCGCCAGCCCGGCGACGTATTCGCCCATATCGGCGGGTGTCGTCGGGGCGTACCAGCCTCGTTGCTCGCCCGGGGTGGCCCAGTCCCGGCCAGCCTCAATGACCTCGTCCTGCCCGTAAACATGCGCCGCGAGTGCCAGCAGGAGACAGAGGGCGCCTGCAATTCGGATCATTCGAACGGCTCCCGAACCGCCGCGATCAGCGCATCAGCTCCAAGCCGGTCGTTTCCCAGGGTGGCAGCGACCTCGGCCGCCGAGAACCGCAGCCCGTTCGCGAACCAGTCGCCCAGGAACGGACCCGTGCGTGGGTTGCGGTACCAGTCCTCGTCGAAGCGCTCGCGCAGTTCCCGGCGCAGCTGGGCGGCCAGCATCCGGCCACGCAGGTACCGGGCGACGCCGAATCTCTGGCCCAGCCTTTCCAGGAACGCACGCGAATCGAAGCGAAAGCCAGTCGTCGCGGTGAGCAGTTCGGCCCACATGGGTCCCAGCTCCCCCGGACGGGCGCTGTCCGACATTTCGATCTCGAACTCGAGCCGGGCTGCGGCTTCACGCAGGGAGAACAGGTCGGCCACGGCCGCAACTCGCAGATACTCATCGAGGGCCTGCCCCTGGAGTCCGCGGGTACGTCGCACCCAGGCGCCTTCGCGACTGAGGCCAGCGAACAGGAGACCGTGGCCCTTCACGACGGCGAGGTCTCCCAGGGCCCGGTCCTCGAACGAGAGCCTGGAGTCCGTGTACGCGTAGTGGAGCGCCCGGCCGACGGATGTCAGGAGCGCCACGCAGCCGGGCTGGGTAATCGTCGGCGT
>Ga0255055_10003001_pt1 | contig 11547 bp, 11 predicted proteins | sample JV7_2_27_MG_FD_188633 | JGI IMG/M metagenome (GOLD analysis project Ga0255055, IMG submission 188633) | Seawater microbial communities from Jervis Inlet, British Columbia, Canada - JV7_2_27 | ecosystem: Environmental > Aquatic > Marine > Inlet | place: Canada: British Columbia | collected... | reverse complement strand
TAGCCTTGGCCACCAACGTTCACACCGTTGTGACACGCTGTGCAGCCCCTGGCTGTGAACGCCTCGAGCCCTTCCTTCTCCAGCGGATTGAGCGCTTCAGCGTCACCACCGAGATAGTGATCGAACTTCGAGCCCGGTGTGATGAGCGTCGCCTCGAACGCCTCGATTGCCCGAGCCATGTTCTCAAACGTCACCGGATCTGCCTCACCGGGGAACACGTCTTCGAACCGTTGTACGTATGCTGGAATGCTCTTGAGTGTCTCGACCACACGGTCCGGTGTGTTGTTCATCTCGACCCCGGCCTGCACGGGCCCCTGGGCCTGCTCCATGAGGTCCGCCGCACGTCCGTCCCAGAACTGGGCGACGTTGAACACCGCGTTCAGCACGGTCGGCGCGTTGCGCGGCCCCTTCTGCCATCCGTGACCGATCGAGGTCTCCACTAGGTCCACGCCGGCCAGACCCACATTGTGACACGTGTTGCAGCTGATGAGCCAGCTGCGCGACAGCCGCGGATCGAAGTACAGCATCCTTCCCAATTCGACCTTGGCCGGCGTGATCTCGTTGTTTGCGAGCACCGGTGGCTCATCGGGAATTGCCGCAAACATCTCTGTGCCGGCAGGAGCCTCGCCCCCCACCCTGCCCTCGGACTCAGGTTGACATGCGATGGCCGCGAGCAAGAAGAGCGGTGCAGTTCTCAAGCGCCACATACCCATTCCCCCAGTTGTCAGTTATCAGTGTCGTCCCTGTCGTCTTCGTCGTCCACCTGATCGTCGTCCATCGTCCCCATCATCGTCCCACCATTCCCACCGGCATCATCGCCAGCGGCTCCTGGTCGTCCGGCAACCCGAGCACTCGTGCGACGCGTGCGTCGTCGAACGCTCCGACCACTGTCGTGCCAAGCCCAAGAGCCGCCGTCTGGAGGTGGACATTCTGGTAGACACTTCCCACCTCCATGAACACGTAGTGGTTTCCACGATCGCCATACTCTGCTGTGGTTCTGCCGAAGACTGCCGCAATGACGATGATCAGAGGCGCGTCGACCATCCACGTTTGCTGCAGCGCGGCATCGGCGAGTTCCGCGCGGTGATCACCCACTGTGCGCTGTTCGAGATCGTGACGGCCGGGACGGTAGTGGTAGGTGCCTTGGGACAGTCCAGGCACGTCGCCGGCAACGAGGTACACCTCCACGGGATAGTGCGCGCCTGCAGACGGCGCCGCGCGTCCCTTGCCATCACGAGTAATGCCCTGGGCCGCCCAGAGAAGCTGTGATATGTGTTCGAGGGTCACGTGCTCGGCGGAGAATTCCCGTACCGAGCGCCGCAATTCCAAGGCGGCCTCGAGCCCGACCGTTCCGTCGAGTCGAGGCCGTGGAAGGTGTATCGTCACCGTGTCAGGAAGGAACGATGAAACTCGTTCCCTCGTTCTCCTCCCGCTCCATGTCCTGGAGCAGGCAGTTCACCGATTGTTCGACGAGTGTTTCCAACTGCACACCCCGGCGCCGCGCCTCTCCTTCGTACGCGTGAAACGTCTCATCACTCATTTCGACCCAAACCTGCACCTTTCGCATGGCGCTCTCCAATCCGTGCTGCGGTGCCTCTATGCTGGAACGCCCTTGTGGCCGTAGCAGATGATACCGCTGTGACCTTCCGCATTGATCTTGCGGAACTCCAGTGCGACCTCCATGCCGGGCTTCACGTCAGCGGGATCGCAGTCGGCGATCTGGACCATGAGCCTTGCTCCTTCGGGGGTCTCCACGATGGCAAGGGGATAAGGCGCTTCCATCTGGAAGTCATCCGGCCCCACGTGGATCACCGTGTAGGTGACCACCGTTCCCTTGCGGGACAGCTGCATCGGCTCGAAGTCCGTCTTCTCACAGGACGGGCAGACGAGCCTTGCGGGGTACACAACTTTGCCGCACCCCTTGCATCGGCCCGCTTCCAGCCGGTAGCGAGTTGGAATCTCTCTCCAGTATCTCGGACTCGGCATGGCTCAGACCCTTTCAAAGACGTGGACCACCGAACTCGCACCGGAACCACCCATGTTCTGCGCGAGGCCGATCGTGGCGTTCTTCACTTGGCGCTTTCCGGCTTCTCCACGGAGTTGCTCAAGAATCTCCACCGCCTGGGCAATACCGGTTGCTCCAACGGGGTGTCCTTTGGACTTGAGACCGCCGCTGGTATTGATGGGGATCTTTCCGCCCAGCTTCGTCTCACCAGCTTGCGTCAACTCTGCAGCGCCACCGGGCTTGGCAAAGCCCATCGCCTCGAGCACACAGAGTTCGGCGATGGAGAAGCAGTCGTGGACTTCGGCGACATCGATGTCAGCCGTGCTGACACCAGCCATGTCGAACGCGCGGCTCGTTGAAAGACTCACCGAGTCCAGAAACGCTGGGTCCGGACGGTCAGCCAACGCGAGTGAACCCGTCGCCAGTCCACTGCCTCGAATCTTGATCGGCTTGTCCGTGAACTCGGCCGCCCGCTCCAACGGACACAGCAAGACCGCTGCAGCTCCATCCGTCACCGGCGAGCAATGCAACAGCCGGAGCGGCTCGGCCACCATCGAGGAGTTCATCACCTGCTCGAGGGTGACTTCCATGCGAAACTGTGCCCTTGGGTTCCGCGCGCCATGGTAGTGGCTCTTGACGGATACGGCAGAGAGGTCCTCGAACGTCGTCCCATGGGCATGCATATGGGCGTGAGCGATCATCGCATAGAGACCCGGGAAGGTGACCCCATGGTACACCTCGGTCTCCTGGTCTGCGGCAGTCGCGAGAACGTTGGTGACGTCAGCGCCGTCATTCATCTTCTCTACGCCGGTGGCCAGCACCAGGTCACTCGCCCCCGACGCGACTTCGAAGAAAGCCGTTCTCAGTGCGACGCCACCCGATGCACAAGCGGACTCGACCCGCGCGGCCGGCACACCAGTCATGCCAAGGTGGTCCGCCATTAGTGGGCCGAGATGCTCCTGCCCGACGAACTGTCCACCCGACATGTTGCCGATGTAGATCCCGTCGATCTGGCTGACCTGCGCATTCTCTAGTGCCTCTCGCGCTGCCTGCACGAACAGATCCCGCAGGCTCGTCTCCCAGAGCTCCCCGAAAGGAGTCATTCCGGCAGAGACGATAGCTACTTCGCGCATTGGGCCTCCTGACGTTCTTCGTGACTTGGTTCGTGTTATCCGTTGCGTGCCCGGCTTCGTGCGGGGCACGCGGCGTCCCGTACCCATCAGGCCCCCGTGTTCAGGATGATCTTCTCCCGATACTTCGCGTACTCACCATAGGTGAGGTACCGGCGCGGATTGTCCAGCATCGACCGCACCGTGGGGGCGAGCCCCTGTCGCTTGGGAAGGAGATCGGTGGCCTTGAGTATGAACGAGTCACTCCCAGCGCCGGAACCGAACGATGTGATCAAGATCAGATCGTCGGGCTTGGCGATATCGAGAATGGCAGCGAGGCCAGTGGGCGACGATCCTGAATAGGTATTGCCCATCTTGTTCACCACCCAGCCTACCTCGAGTTGCTCCTTCTTGAAGCCCATCCGTTTCCCCGCGGAAAGGGGGAACTTCCCGTTCGGCATGTGGAGCACGACGTGACGGAAGTCGGAGGGCTTGTAGCCGGTCTTGTCGAGAATGCCCTTGGTCGCCGACGTCACGTGCTTGAAGTACGCAGGCTCACCCGTGAACCGCCCACCGTGTCTGGGATAGAACTCACCTTCGCGGCGCCAGAAATCGGGGGTGTCACTCGTGTAGCTATACGTCTCAAGCACCTCAGCGAGGAGGTTGTTCTTGCCGAAGATATATGCGGCACCACCTGCGGACGCCGAGAACTCCAAGGCGTCATTTGGCGCACCTTGTGACGTGTCGGCTCCGATGCCCATGGCATACTCGACCTTGTCAGCCTCGACCAGCGAGTACGCGACGAACATGGCCTCGGTGCCCGCCTTGCAGGCGAACTCGAAATCGGCCACGTGCACTTCGGGCCCGATGCCAAGCGCTTCGATCGCGATCGTCCCGCTGGGCTTCACCGCGTAAGGATGAGACTCCGAGCCGATGTACAGAGCACCGATGAGGTTCGGGTCGATGCCGGCACGCTCGATGGCCGATCGTCCTGCTTCGACTGAGATGGTGATCGTGTCTTCATCCAACCCAGGAACCGATTTCTCCTTCAGCAGCAGACCCCGTTCGATGCTCTTGGGGTCCTTGCCCCACTGTTTGGCGATCTCTGCTGCCTTGATGCGGTTTCGGGGGACGAAGGCTCCGTAGCCCACAATTCCTGCCATACTGACCGACCTCCGCTATGGAATACGCGTCTGGAGTGGTGCGACCCTAAAAAGGAACCAAAGGGTGCGTGAAGATGGAATGAAAGGGGACTTAACCCATGAAGAACCCCTTGCGATGTGAAACACCCAGCACGGCCTGGCATCTACCACAGAAGTACACATAGCGCCTGCCCAAGAACCCCGCGAGCTCCCGAAACATGAGCGAAGTCAAGTCCGTGTCGCAGTGTGGGCAGCGGGGCTGGAGGTCGTCGCGTTGGATCAGCTCGATCATAGTGTCCTCGGTCTTCAGTTATCAGTTGTCAGTTGTCGGTCGTCTCACTCATCGCCCCTTCATCGCCCGACATCGCCTTCCCATCGCCCGGGGGACAGAGCGGGCCCGGGTTACCCAACCGGCATTCTCAGCACCGTCTTGAGCTTCTCTTCTGCCACCCGGCCAGGATCGGACAAATAGATCTCGTGATGGCGGCCGTGGAAGGTCACACCGTTCTCTTCAGCGAACTCGACCATCTTGGCCACCGTCTCGCCTTCCGTCGCATAGGACCCAACGTGGAGCATCTGCACACAGCGGCCTTCTCCAATGATCTCCAACGTGACGCCTCGCACCACTGGGTCCTTGCCCTTCTCGATGAGCGTCTCGACAGCTTGGTCGAGGTCGTCCTGCGAGATGAAATCGGGTGTGCGAATGATCAGCTGCCAGTTCCATTGCTCTGGGTCGACGCCCGAAAAGTCATCCTCGCCTTTCGGACCCCAGTAGATCCCTTCGAGCTTGCAGATCTTGTAGTCAGGGCCGACGCCCTTCTGGTGCTTCCGGGTCATCTTGATGGTGTACGCCGCCCCGTATAGCGCACCGACTGCCGCCTGGAATGCCTCACCTCCCGGCGCACCGACACCGCCAACGCTCAGGTATTGAGCAGGACCGACATCGACGATCGCGGGTCTCTTAGGAGCGGCGTACTCGGTCTTGTGGAGCTTGTAGAGGTCGATTGGCTTGGAATCGGGCATTGCAGACCTCCTTCAGCAAACAGACGTGTTCATCGTCCCATTCTCGTCGTCGTCCCTGTCGTCCCTGTCGTCCCTGTCGTCAATCCGCCACCCTCCACACCGTATCCAACACCGTCCCGTCCACCCACTTCACCACGGCAACCGGCTCGTCGGTGAGTACCGGCTTCTGCGGAGCGCCTCCGACGATACCCTCTACCTCTGCTTTGATCTCCTCGATCGAACGCACCGGGAGATCGGAGCCTTTGACGCGCCTCAAGAGATCCCGACGGCGCGGGTTGATGGCGATGCCGCGCTCCGTCACTATGACATCGACCAGCTCGCCCGGACCCGCGACGGTGGTCACCTCATTGACGATGACGGGGATGCGGTCGCGGAACGACGGAATCGCGAGGATCGTGCAGCCAGCAAACAGGCAGTTCTGCCAACCGCCTATCCCGTGCAGCAATGCTCCATCGGAATGGGTGACGACGTTGGCGTTGAAGCTCACATCCACCTCAGTGGCACCGAGAACCGTGGCGTCCACCATCGAGGCGAAATTGCCTTTGCCGTGATAGTTGTATGACGTGAACGGTGACGTCGCCACGTGTCGCGGATCGGAAGCGATCGACTCGACACCAGCCAAGTCGAACGTCTGGCCATCGAGGATGTAGTCCGTCAGCCCATCGTTGAGGAGATCGACCAGGTACTGGGTCGACCCACCACGTACGAACCGCGCCTTCACCCCCGCCGCCTTCATCATCTTCTTGAGACGCTCGACGAAGGCGAGCGCGATACCGCCGGCACCTGCCTGGAACGAGAATCCGTCCTTCATGATCCCCGCGTCCCGGATGAACCTGGCGACGTACTCGGCGATGAGCAGCCGGTCGGGACTCTTCGTGATCTGTGTCGTTCCGGAGACGATCTTCGAGGGATCGCCCACGGATTCGACCTCGACCACGTAGTCCACGTTGTTGCCCTGAATCTGCCAAGGGATGCACGGGAACGGAACGAGGTTGTCCGTCACCACGATCACGCGTTCTGCATGGAGCGAATCAGCCAGCGCAAAACCCAGGGATCCGCATGCCGACGGACCATGCGAGCCGTCACAGTTGCCGAATGGGTCGGCAGTAGGAGCCGCGATGACGGCGATGTCGATCTTCACCTCACCGTCTTGAATTGCCTGCCAGCGGCCACCGTGGGACCGTAGCACTCCGAGGCCCCGCATCTTGCCCTCTGAGCAGTAACGACCAAGCGGCCCATTCATCGAGCCTTCGATGTGGTGCACCACACCCCGGTCCATGAGGTCGATCACGGGCGCATGACACGGGAACGAGGCACTGGGGAACCACATGAGGTCCTTGGCCCCGAGATCGGCAGCCGCCTCGAGCACTTCGAGAGCCACCTTGTCCCCGTTTCGGAAGTGGTGATGGGTCGAGATCACCATCCCATCGGACAGTCCACACTTCTCGAGCGCCGTCTTGAGATCCTTGACGCGCTTGTCGCCACTTGCAGGGTAGTCGCGGCAGGATCGGATCTGCGACGCGTACTTGGAGGTCTTTGGTCGGTACTTCCCAACGCCTTTGTACGGTACCTGCTCGAGCCCGTTTACCGTCAACGGAACTCGCCGCCCCGCAGCGTTCTCCATCATGCCGTTCTCCGAACTCGCAGGTTCTATCCTGACGCGGCGGCCACTACCCATGGGATCCCCCGCTCTCTGGGATGAGCCCTGCCCGCCTGGCTCGGTCGACGAGACGCAAGGCCCGTTTGACGACCGGAGCATCGATCATCTTCGTCCCGAGACTCACGACCCCCAACCCCTTCGCGTCCGCACGTTCGAAGGCGGCAACAATCTTGAGCGCCTTGCCCAGTTCCACTTGGCTGGGCGCGAACGCTTCGTGGATCGGTTCGATCTGGCGCGGGTGAATGCAACCCATCCCTTCGAACCCCATGCCGCGGGAGCGCTCGCCCCACGCTCTCAGTCCTTCGGCGTCACCAACGTCGCCATAGACCGAGTCGATGGCCTGGACACCTGCAGCCTTTGCCGCGTTCACCACCCGCAACCGCGCGTAGAGTGACTCACCGCCCTCAGGTGTCTTCACCACGCCGAGATCGGCCGTGTAGTCCTCCAGGCCGATGGTGAGCGCAACGATGGTGTCAGCCGCGGTGGCGATCTCGAATGCGTGCTCGACACCCAGCGCTGACTCGAGAATCGGCATCAGCCAAATGGGCTGATTCACGCGAGCTCGTTTCTGGACCTCGAGCACGCGCTTGTGCACCCGGCGGATCTGGTCGGCGTGCTCCGTCTTGGGAATGAGGATCAAGTTCGGACACTCTGGGACAACGGCGTCCAAGTCCTCGAGCCCAAGCGGCAACTGATTGATCCGTACCATCCGCTCTGCACCGTAGAAATCGACGCAGCGCAGCGCATTGCGAACGATGACACGGGCAGCATCCTTCTCGTCTACGTGGACTGAGTCTTCCAGATCGAGAATCACCCCATCGGGGTGATGGAGTCCCGCGTTGACGAAGAACTTTGGTTCGTTGCCGGGAAGGTAGAGACGCGATCGTCGGAGGCGCTCGCGTTCCGTTTCCGTCGCCCCCGTCAGCTTGACGGTCCGCTTCGGGCGCGGGTCACCCTTGGGCTTCAGGCCTGCGCGCCGAAGGGCGGTTTCCACACGGGCGGCAATGACGAAGGGGAGAGCTCCCTTGTCATTGAGTGTGACCTGCACGTGCTGGTCCCCAAAGGCATCCAGCACGCGCTTCGTTACTCGATCGATCGAGCGCCCGTAGTAAGCGCTGACCTTGGACGAGACCTCGACCTTCCTGCCCCCGGTCTTCCTGACCGTAACGGAGACATGGAGATCGGATCGTACGTCCTCTCCTACACGTCCGGCCTCACCTCGCGCCATCATGGAATGGCTCCTCAGCCGAGTGCGGCTATGATCGCATCCGTGAGCTGCGTGGTTGTTGCGGCTCCCTGCCCAATGACCTTGGGACCGCCAGTCAGCCGCTGCATGTCGTACGTCCGGACCTTGCCCTGCTCCACCACGGCCGCGACGGCCTTCCGTATGCGGGTGGCTGCCTCACCCTCGCCGACGTGATCTAGCATCATCGCGGCACTGAGCACCATTGCGATCGGGTTGACGATCGACGGCTGTAACTCCTGGTACTTGGGTGCCGACCCGTGTGTCGGTTCGAACACGGCCACCTCGTCGCCGATGTTGCCCGAGCACGCGAAACCGAGCCCCCCCACGAGTCCTGCGTACGCATCGGAGATGATGTCCCCGAACATGTTGCCGGCTACGATGACGCCATAGTCCTCAGGACTCTTCGTCATCCACATCATCTGTGCGTCGATATTGGTCGACCACAGCTCGATGCCGGAAAAGTCTTGCTGCACTTCTCGGCCAACCTCTTCCATCATTCCGGAAGTTTCCCGCAAGACGTTCGGCTTCTCGCAAATCGTCACTGACCGATAGCCATGCTTCTGCGCATGCTCGAAGGCGGCCCGCACGATCCTGCGGCAGGCATTGCGCGTGAACAGCCTCATGGAGATGGCAACGTCCTCGTTGGGTACGTCGGCAAACACTTTGTGCTTGGGATGCATGCCGATGGCATTGCGCACGACCTGCGGTGGGTTCGTCCACTCGATGCCGCAGTAGAGACCCTCGGTATTCTGGCGGAAGATGACCGCGTCCACCTTGGGCTCATCGAGCCCGCCACCAGCCTGCTGCCTGACGAAGTTGAGCGGATTGCCAGGGAACGAACGACACGGCCGGATGCAAACATCCAGGTTGAACAGCTGGCGCATGCTGACAATCGGGCTGAAGTACTCGAAGCCCTTGCCCTGCAGTTCAGCCTTGAGCTCCTTCTTTGCCTGCGGCTTTGGCTTGGACGTAATGGCGCCAAAAAGACCGAGCTTGTGCTCGCGGAGCAGATTGATTGTCCGGTCAGGCAGCGGATTACCTTCGTCAATCCAGAAATCCCACCCGATATCCGCGTGGACGTAGTCTGCTTCAAAGCCGACGGCATCCAGGACCCGCAGTGACTCCGGAAGGACGGTCTCGCCGATGCCGTCCCCGGGCATGGTGACTACTGTGTGTTTCGCCATCTTCAGTTACCTCATCCCCCCATCATGTTGTCGGTCAGCCGAGATGCGACCAGACTAGCTGAGACCGAGCCGCTCCCGGACCTGATTCTCGACGCCTCCAGCCACCACCAGTGACTGCGGCACCGCTCCCAAAGCTGCAAACCCAAACGACTCCCCGCGGAAGCTCACTCTGCTGCGGGCGAAATCGATGTCGATCTCATCGCCTGGGATGATTGTTGGTTTTCCCTGTTCCACTTCGTCGGCCAGGTGTTCTCTCAAGCGATGTACGAGTGCCGGGCAGGCGATACAGGGATACCCGTTGTTATAGGCATTTCGCAGATACGTCTGCGAGAAGCTCGCGGCGATGACCATCGGAATACCCTTGGCCTGTAGAGCCGTTGCCGCCTGTTCTCGTGACGAACCCGTTCCAAAGTTCGAGCCTCCCACCAACACGTCTCCGGCGTTCGTCCTTGCCGCGAACTCGGGATCGTAGTTCTCCATTACGACACGAGCCATCTCGTCGGGCGTCATGCCTTCACGATACGTGTAGTCTTTTCCGTAGATACCGTCGGTGTTGAGGTTGTCTTGTGACACGAACACCAACCGGCCGACCACCCGCTCCGGGAACCCGTCCTGAATCGCGACAGCCTCGTCGAGTTCCTGCGCGGCCACACGCTCCGTGAAACACCGTTCGAGTGGTTTAACACCGACGCTGGTGGGACTGGTGACATGACCGGCCAAGGCCGACGCCGCGACCACTTCCGGACTTGCCAAGTAGCACTGTGCGTCCCGCGATCCCATGCGTCCCTTGAAGTTGCGGTTGGTGGCAGAGATGCCGACTTCACCGGGCTCGAGCAGTCCGGCACCAAGCCCGATGCACGGGCCACAACCCGGCGGCAGGGGCTTCGCACCGGCGTCCAACAACGCATTCCACGTTTCGGATGCTTCGGCGTCTCGTTGAACTTCCGTGCTCGCCGCAGACACGTAGAACTCAACGCCGGTGGCCACCTTCTTTCCGCGGACCACCCGAGCGGCAGCCTCGAGATCTTCCAGTCGGCTGTTCACGCACGAGACGAGATAGGCTTTCTGGATCGCGATCTGCTCTTTCTCCATGTCGCTGACAGGCCGCATGACCTTCACGGAGTCGGGTCCGGACACGTACGGACTCACATCACCGAGATCCAACTCGATAGTTGCGGCGAAGCTGGCGTCCGGATCCGAAACGAGTGGCTGGGCCTTCCACTTCTCGAGATCGTCGGCCGTGAGTCGCATGACACCGGCCGCGTCCAAGATTGACTTGCGGCGCTCCAGATAGCGGATGGTGACGGCGTCCGCCGGGAAGCATCCGACCAATGCGCCCCACTCGGTGGTCATGTTCGAGATGGACATGCGTGCGTCCATGCTCAGGCTCGTTACACCGGGACCCAAGAACTCCACCGCGGCGTTCAGCACCTCGTCCTGGTTGTAGAGCCCACAGAGCGTGACGATGACGTCCTTGCCCGTCACCCCCTCGCGGAGCTGTCCGTGCAGCACCACCTGCACCGTGCGCGGGATCTGCCACCAGAACTCTCCAGTGGCCCAAATGGCAGCGGCGTCCGTTCGCACGACCGGCGTTCCCAACGCACCGAGCGCCCCGTACATGTTGGAGTGCGAGTCCGACGCAACCACCAGCGAGCCCGGGACCACGTATCCCATCGACACCATCATCTGGTGCCCGATGCCCATCCCTGCCGGGTAGAAGTCCACGCCGTGTTCCTTGGCGAAGGCCTCGATGTCACGGTACTTGGCAAGGTTCGTTTCCGAAGTGTTCTGGATGTCGTGATCAAGCGCGAACACCAGCTGCTTGGGATCGTGGATCTTGCTCGCTCCGATCGACACGAACTTCTTCATCACCGCAGCCGTGTTGTCATGCGTCATGACGTGACGCGGTGCCAGTGAGATGACGTCGCCGGTGCGAAGCGGCCGGTCGGGACCGGCGGTCATGTGGTGTTGGGCAATCTTCTCGACTACGGTTTGGGACATGGTCGGTCGTCAATCTTCGGTTGTCAGTTCTCGGTTCTTTGACATCTGATATCAGATGTCAGATGTCAGATGTCAGATATCAGATGTCAGTCGTCAGATGTCGGACACGCAGAGCTGCATCAGTTCCGTGATCGACCCGACGCTCTCCGACCCCCAGACCGCATCCTTCAAGCGTTT
>Ga0255055_10003000_pt1 | contig 11551 bp, 11 predicted proteins | sample JV7_2_27_MG_FD_188633 | JGI IMG/M metagenome (GOLD analysis project Ga0255055, IMG submission 188633) | Seawater microbial communities from Jervis Inlet, British Columbia, Canada - JV7_2_27 | ecosystem: Environmental > Aquatic > Marine > Inlet | place: Canada: British Columbia | collected... | reverse complement strand
ATTTATGTGAAAAAAAAAAATAAAGCGGTTCTTTTCCTATATTTTTTATTAGGAATAATATTAATTCCCAAATCGGCATTAGGATTTTCATGTAGTAATACTCTATTAGTAACCGATAAAAATACATATAATAATAATGAGAATATTTATCTAAATGGATCCTGGGAGTTATATTACAACTCAGGGTTTGAAGTTTCATATATTCAAATTCAGATTACTAACATTTTTGATAAAATCCTTTGGAATTCTTCCTATTATTACGCAATCGGTATTTCACAGAAAAATTGGACGATTAATATTCAATCCTTAAACTTAACAATTACAAATTATCCCTATAGAATTTACATAAAACTATTTAATTACCACGAAGATTTCAATTCTAACGAAGTTGGAGCAACATATAAAGAAATTATAACTTTAAATATTACTAAACGAGATGTTGATTGTGAATTAACCAATTTTAAAAGTGACTTAATATATGGAGAATCTAACTTGTTTAATGCAAAATTCTACAATGGAAATACGAGTTTTTGCTTAGAAAATGAAACACTGCAATGTATAATAAGGAATAATGACGGGATTATCTATCAAACTATTTTCACAACTGATAAAGAAGGAATGCTTTCTTTCAACATTTCAACGGTTAAGCACTTAGGTTTGGGAAGAAATAATATATCTTTTATTATTAAAAACAACTCGTACTATCTGGATACAACATTCTCGTACGAAGTATATGTAAAAAAAATCCCTGTTTATGTAGAAATTACTAATTTGGTAAATGATACAGAAGAAGATAGCTTGCTTAAAATTCAGCTATTTTACTACTTTTTTAATACTAATAAAAAACCGCTTGAAAATGAGAGTTTAAAAATTATTATTTATAGTAATTCAACCCTAGAATACGAGGAAGTGTTAAAGACTAATCAAACGGGATTTGTCAATATCAATATATTACCGTCTATTTTCAACTTTAAAGAGGATGACAAAATATTTTATGTAGATGTTATATTTAACGGAACTAGTTATTTAGAGAATAGAACGATATGTCTATCCTTTCAAATTCCAAATTCTCAATATCGCAGAAATTATAGCTCGTTCTATTTTGTTAATATTTGTCTCCTTTCAATTTTAGTTTCTCTTTTTACATCAATTGGTTTAAGAGTATATAAATACAAAAAAGCGGGTTTTAAATTGATTAGAGATATCACATTTAAGTTTTAAATCAAAAATCGAATGGGGGATTATAGAAATTACTTTTACAATATAATTACAAGGATGCAATCTTCCAACCGACAAAAAAGAATAACGCTTTTAATTGAAGCAAAGAAGTGATAATTATTAATAACACGAACAATTGTATACTCTCCAGAGAGGAACTTGAGAACTAAAATGGTTAATAATTCATTATAATAATAAAAAATTTGTACTCTGTATTTCATTATATATTATGATTTTCTAACTTCTAATATCATTTTATCAGATGTCCTTCATGACAATAGATTACTTTGAAGATTTATTAAAAAAACCATCGTTGTTCAAAAAGGAAAGGAAACTCGATAACAATTATGTTCCTAAAAGGCTACCACATCGAGAAAAAGAGTTGTCACTGCTATCTCGACTATTTTTAGTGCTCATAACGAATCCGAATTCAATTTCACGAAAAATATTGATAATTGGGAAAACTGGAATAGGAAAAACAGCTACAATTAAGCTCTTTGGAGAAATGTTGGTAAACGCCGCTCAAAAAAGATCAGGAGAAATTAAGTATGTTCATATTAATTGTAGGAAAGAAAGAACTAGCTATAAAGTGTTAATCAAAATTGTTCGAGCCCTCAATAATACTTTTCCAAAAAGAGGATACTCTCCACAAGATTTACTTGAAATTATTGTTGATATTATTAAAGATCAAAATCTCCATTTATTAATTGTTTTGGATGAATTAAGTTATTTAATTGGCAAGGAGGGGGATCTCATTTATTCACTTACAAGAATTAACGATGACGCGTTCAATACTCGTCGACACATTTCTATTATTGGAATTGCAAGAGATATATCTTGTTTAAGTGGTTTGGATACTAGTACTATGAGCACTTTGCAAAGAAATATAATACATTTCAACAATTATAATAAAGAACAGCTTTTTGAAATATTGAAGTATAGAACAGAAATTAGTTTAAAAGATAATATTATTTCGGATAACTTAATCCAAATTATTACGGATTTAGTTTATCAGACTGGAGATATAAGGTATGGTTTAAATTTACTATGGAAATCAACTAAAATCGCTGAAAACCAGAATTTAAAATACATCACTATAGAATCAATCCGTCTTGCAAATCAAGACATAGTTCCTTTTTCAACGCTAGATGTATTAAAATATATGGCTACTCAAAAAATCATTTTTTTATTAGCTATTATAAATGCTTTAGATAAGTGTGGAGGAATTCATACTTCTGTTCGCGAAATCACTGAATCATATTTAATATTATGTGAAAGCTTAGGAATTCAACCACGGACTCATTCACAACTATGGAATTACCTCCAGGAGTTTAAAAGAGAATATTTAATTACTATGGAAATCGTCAGTGAGTCTATTAAAGGCCGAAAAGCTCAAATAACTGTTCAAAATATTCCAATTTCAAAGTATAAAGAATTATTATTAGAGGTAATGGAAACTAAAGGTATTAAAATTTGATAGTAAAAGAAGCAGAAGAGAACTTTAAAATTGAAAATTTATTAGGGTCACGGGCAAGAATTAAAATCTTAAAAGTATTAGCATTAAATCAAGAATTATCAATATCTCAGATTATTAAGTTTACCAAACTTAATCATGCGAGCGTTAAAAGTCACTTAGATTATTTAAAATCCTATAAACTAATTCAGGAGAAAATATTTGGGCGGATTAAAATATATAGATACAAATTTGAAAACATTAAGGCTAAGAGTTTAAAAACATTTATAGACATATGGGAAGGCGATTTATAAGGATTGCTTCCAAACATCGGTGGGTTTTTTTTCTATTATTCAAATATTGTTCTGTTATACTGTATGTATAGAGATATCTGTTTTAGGAAAATACCCAACAAAAGTCTTGTTTTTTTTTTTATTGTTGGTTTCGTCTTTACACTTATTGAAGCTCAAAATTTTTATACTAACCTGATGATTTTTGTGATCTACAAATCTTTAATCGTTTTATTGTCATATATTTTTTCCTTTCTGCTGTTCTGTTTAAAATTAATCGGGGGAAGTGATGGTAAGTTAATTATCTTTTTGTTCTTCGCTTTTCCAATTCTTGGTTTTGATTTCCATCTATTTTTTTCTTTTTTTTCATACCTTTTGATCTTATTTTTATTACTAGTATCATGTAGTTACCTTTTCAATCGTTTTTTAACAAAATCTCATCCTTACAATATGTTGCATGCATTAAATGAGAAAATTTCATATTCTCGAGCGATATTTTTGAAAATATTTTATAGGTTTTTGGATTTCTCGCAAATAAATAAATATTCAGGTACCAAACTCCAGATGAAAACACTTACTTTGTTTTATAATAAAGAGAGAGAGAAATTTCAATTTCTAGCACAAATTAGGCCTCCAATTGCTGTATTAATCTTTATTTCCTATGATTTTTTGATAATTAATTCTCTTTTCTAATAAAAAATAAGTAATGAGAAGCTCTTTTTTTTACTTTTTGATTAAAATCTTCGGTACTTATATAAGAATAATTTTAAATTGGTTAATTTTTATTAAAGTATTGATATTTAATTATCGTAAGAGTGAGGCTATATTAATGGAAATCGAAAAAACAAGAGAAACTTCATGGAAGATTCAGTTGAAAAATAAAAATGAAAATATTGAATTGACTTCAGTAGAAATAAGTGGCGAAGTTCGTCTGATAAAACTTAAATTATTAAAAAATGGTGATTTTATAAATGTGGAAATGAAAAAGGAAGAGTTTTTTAATTTTTTGTCCTTAATTTCTGCTTTTAAAGATGTAGTAATAGGCGATGATAAATTATCATTAACTGATGACTTAATTCGTGAAGATCTTGAATCACACAAAATGATAAATGAAGATGAAAATATCTATGTAAAAATAAAACCTCAAATTTCAGAGAAAGATCTTAAAAATAGCGAGGTTAATGAACTGAACCCTGAAGAATGGGATCCTTGGTGATTTAATTCTTTAATTAATTTTCTCGATTCTAAATTCACATGAATTTAAACTTGGATCCTCAATATTACAACTATTTTCTATAACATTTACTTTATAGAGCGCATATTCTCCAAAACCAGCTAATAATCCCGTAATATAATAACATATATACTTTGATTTGCTATTTAAATTGTTTGCGATATTATGTTGAAGTTCAATTACTATTAAGTTGTCTGAAATTTGTTTTGGATTAAAAATTCCCCATCCATGGTTGCTTACAATGGTGCAAAATTGATTAACTAAATCGTTTAAGGTTTTTGATTTTAAATTTTCATCCCATTTCTGAATCAATGTCCAACCAACTTTTTTACCTAACCAAACTAGTAAGGATTTTACACCCTCTCCATATATTGATGATAGGATATCAATTATTTGTGGGGGAAAAAACACAAATCTTTCATTATATAAATCGTATTTCCCCTTATCGTATTTTAATCCCTTTAATTTTAAATTTCTCATAATTATAATCAAATCATTTTTTTATATAATATTTTCTAGGTCAATCCGATTTTTATACTATTAAACTTTCGAAAACATAATGTGAAATAAACCTAATTCTTGACACTTATAAATATTTAGTTTTTTAATCTCAATATCCCATGATCTCTTTAAATATTCTGAGAATTTTAAATAGTTTTTTTGTTATATAATTTGGATTATGTCGAATTTTACTTTAAATCTATTACAATTCTTCATATTAGTATCGCTTTTTATTTTTATTTTTCTATATTCCATAACATCCACCGAATCAACAACTATAGTTGTCTCTCTTATAATATTCTTAATATTTTTAATACCTTTTCTCCAAATTTTAAATGAAATAGAAATTTTTATGTATATTATTAACATTGATAATTTATTATTTAAAACGATAATATCTTATTCTAAATTCTTTATTATATTTATTGGAGTTTTTTTAATAGCTGAATTATTTTATGTCAGTTTTTTTGGTTAATACTTACTAAATTCTTCTTAAAAATAATTGAGAACATTAAAAAAGCTTGAGAGAAATGCTACAATATAAATAATACAGGAAGTAATAATTAGAATGGCCTTTCTTTCGTAAGATATGATTTTTAAGAAATAGTAAGAGGATGTATAGACACAAAACCATAACGCAAGAAAAATTACAACGAAATCATAACTAAAGAATAATTCTAATAATGAAGATAAGGGAATATTACTCGAGAAGGATATGTTGTTAATCAGAATATTAAACATGGGAAATAACCCGCCGATTCCTCCAATTACGATAGGTAGGAGGAATAAGAAGAATAATACCCTAAATCTTTCTCCTCTAATTATATTTTCTAATTGCCTTTCTAGTTTTTGATGTTTTGAAATTTCATTTAATAACTCATTAATCTTTTTATGAGAAATGTATGCGTTTTTACTAACTAGCTTTCCAATAACATCTAGTATTATTCTAAATCGTATTGAATTTATCTCAATTTGTAAGTTTTCCAACATTTCCTCAAAAGAACAGGAGAAACTTAAAAGATTAGTGATTTGTGACTTTATTGGGGCGTCTATTAATACGATTTGGCTTTTATTTTGTGAATAAGAATTTATGAATGCAATTTCAGGTGAGGTGTTTTTCTGTAAGTTTAAGGTAAAACTTCTCAAGAAGGAGATGAATTCGTGAAATTTAACTTTTTCCTCCTTCGAATAATTATTTAACAACCCGAGCAGGAATGAATCATTTCGTAGAAATTTCTTGTTTAATGTTTTAATTGATATGAAAAAAAGGGGTAACATTATAACTAATAAAATAAGATTAATTTTTTGGAACAAAATTAAAAAACACACGCCCAAAGGGAAAAATAATCCGATAAAAAAGAAAACACTTAATTTTGACTCAATTTCTCTTAAATATTGCCGAAATTTTTTTTCTAATGAATTTTCGGTAAGAGTTTCATTATAAGTAAAATTAGAGATTAACAATTCTTTTAAATAGGAATTAAAATCTATTGAAGGAGTGATAACATTCGAGAGTAAAATCTCGGGATTTTGACCTATTTGAATCTTGTTTAATATTTTCCTGAATTCTTTCTTAATTGGAAGGTTGTAGTCTGAAATTAGTCTGATAAAATTAATAGGTAAATCAGCACTGTTTCCAACGGATTTTTGTATAAGTGAAAAATAAATTCTAATAACATAAACAAAGGCATTCAATTGATTCTCCTTCTTTAGAATATCTTTGTAAAACTTATTATTGAAGCTGTAAGAAAAAAATAAGGAGAATATTAAGGAATAAGAAAATATTTGGACAAGATTGAATACCGATAGAAAATTGGAAGTAATGAATATTGTAATAAACGAAATTAAAAATACAATAAAGCTAGCTTTATTAATATCATTCTCATGGAGATTGTATTCTTTTTCATACATTAATTTGTATCTAGTATCTAATTTTCTAAATCTGAATCTGGGGATGCTATACGGATGAATTTTTTGGCATAAAATTATCAGTCTATTAGTAAGAACCATAAGATCTCTATAACTCTCAATTAAATAAATTGAATATTAATATAATTATAATTACATGAAATATTTAAGATGTATCGAGAAGAAGAGAGGTTAATATATGTACGACTAATGAAATATTTCACGTATTCATAGATTTTGCATTGCATTTCGCTTTCTATCAAGAAGTTATATTTAACATAATCTTCAGTAAATGTAACATTTAAATTTCTTGGGTACTCAATTTCATTTAAATAATTTACATGAGGATTCTCAATAACAAAAAGAATTGCTGTATCTACTTCATCAAAAAAGTTATTGTATTTCTCTACATCATTTTTAATAGTGCTATTAAATTCAGATATACTAATCATAAATGGATTAATTAGTGAGACAAAAATAAGAAGAATAAATATTCCAAAACCTGTCAAGAGTGCTTTTTCTAACAGATTTGTCATATATCATATTAGATATTTATGAATTTAAACTACATGAGTTTTTCCAATTTTCCCAAAACACACAAAGAGTCTTAACATTTGTTAACGAATAAAACGATAGTTGATCAAATAATTCGATTAACTTATAAATATCTAGTTTATCGATTTGGTGAAGCGTTTTAAAGACATCTTGATAAAGCTCAAACAATGTTTGGAATTTATCTTGAGATATATCCTCGGATTTTCGGATTTGTTCTACTAAATTTGATACGTACAAAGATTTAAAAGCACTCCAATTTTTTAGATGAGGTTCGAACTTGAAAAGAGTGTTATAAATTTTATTAGTCTCAGCTAAATTGTTTTTCATCTCTACTATCGAGGCGATAATTCTTCCTTGTCTATTCTTCTTCATTAAAATTAATAGCCCTAAATCACTTAAACATGAAATGTGAATATTAAAGTGATGTATAATTCTATTCAGGAACGAATCAATATTGTTAGAATGAATTGTTTGAAAACCTTTTAAACCCGCTGCTAAACAGTGAAAGAGTGCTTCAGCCTCCTCTTTAGTTAATATTTCGCCTAAATAAATAATATCGGGAGTGCGATGGAGCAAATTTTTAATTTGATTTTGCTTAGATGTTTGAGGTGTTGAATGTTCTTCAAGAGAATCCACCTGGTATTTTAATTGATGCCTTTGATACTTTGATTGATTTAACGATTCAATTGTGTTTTCTACATATATTTTTCGAAATTCTTTAGGCGTTAATAAATCTAATGCATTAATTAAAGTTGTTTTTCCGGTATCTGTTTCGCCAGTAACCGTTATGTTGACCCTCCTTAAAATCAGAAAATATAAAAAAGCAGAAATCGTGGCATTAAGAGTGCCATTTTTCAGTAAATCTTGAATAGTATATATGTTTTTATTTAATTTTCTTATATCTAATGCGAAATTGTACAACTGAACTGGCCCTACATCGATAGCAAACCTACAATAGAAATACTTGTTTTTAATAACAATTTTAATGCTCGGATTTGAAAAATCAAGTCTTTTTCCACTGTATAACCTTAGAAATGTTTTTAATCTCTCAATATCCTTTATATCTAATTTTATATCAGTTCTACATCGCCCAAATTTCTGGTGGTTAATATAAACCTTTTCCTTTGGAGAATCTAAAAAAATTTCTTCAATTTGATCGTCTATCAATAAAGGAAAAATCTTTTCTATTTTTAATTTATGCAAAGCTGAAACAAATGATATGCTTTCTATTTCGTTTTCAGAAAGTTTGTATTTAGAAGCTAAATAGCGTTTAGCATTCATCCTATACAAGCTTATTAATTCCTCTAGGGGAATAATCTTATCAGAGTCAAGAAGCTTTAAGTTGTTCTTCGCGTCTTTTACAATCTTTTTAAAGAAATCTTCTTCTCCAGAAGATTGAAATGAAAATTTAACAAGATAATGTTTCTCGTATTCGTTAATTACATCAAAAATTAGTATTTGAAAAATTTTGCTCTTTTCGATACTATAAGTTTCAATTAAATCACTTCTTGATGTAATAAAAGAATTTTTGGTGAATTTATTGGTCATTGAAGCAATGGGTGTTTCAAATACGGTATGATTATAAAAATTTATGACGCTATTGTTTTTTGTAGAAAATTGTTTGTATTTTTGAATAATATCTAACTTATTTAATACATCTAATATGTTTTCTAAAAGGGTTAAAACTTTTCTAATACATTTTTGACAATCAAAATTGATAACTTCTGTAACTTTTAGTTCATTTATTTTATCGAGAATAGAATTGAAAATCGAAATTGGCTCATAAATAGTGTTAGTATCAGTAGAAAAAGGAAAATTGGATAAAGTTCCAATCCTACAATTAAATTCTTGATATTTGCATTTTATTTTCCTAATATTATCTATTTTCTTCCAAATCTTTTTAATAGAACTAATTTTATTAAAAAAGCCTAAAATGGATGAAAGCTGATTATATTTAATTAAATTTTCGCGTCTTTTTACCGAAGTGGTTTTATCTATGCTATTTTTGTTCAAATAAAGATTCTTGAGTACACAGTAAATACATTCACTTGTGAAATTTCTACCTTTTTCTAAATTTGAACAAGTTGAACAATTTATTATTAATATCTTCTCTGCTTTATCATCTAAAGCATCTTTTACTTGGAAATGGCTTAACTTATCTATTTTCGATGTCATCTAAATTATTTATTTAAATTTAAATTTAAAAAGTCCATATTTATTAATTTAAGTGAATTAAATGTTATTTCTGAATGAAAAACTTTTTTTATTGTGATAAATTTAACATTTTATATTTAAAGTGATTATTCATGGGACACCGTAAAAAACACGCACCAAGGCATGGCTCTTTAGCATTTCTTCCAAGAAAAAGAGCTGCACAAACTAAAGGTCGAGTAAGACACTGGTTAGATGCGTCTGATAATATTACATTTCTAGGATATGCTGGTTTCAAGGCAGGTATGACACATATTACTTATATAGAAGATCAGAAAAACAGTCCTTACTTTGGAAAAGAACTAATGAAACCTGTTACGGTTGTTGAAGTACCACCTCTGATTTTGATAGGTATAAGGGTGTATAATGAAGATGATTATGGTAGATATATCGTAGGAGATCTTTTTTCACCCGAATTGAATGATTATCTTAGTCGAAAGATTACGCTCCCAATTAAAGAACAATATGATTTTGAAGGGAATAAAAAAAAACTATTAAACGCCCTTAGTTACAACAGCCAAATTAGAGGTATTTTTCAAACTCAACCCCATCTCACGTCTTTACCGAGGAAAAAGCCAGATCTTATTGAAATTAAATTAAATTCCATTGGAAATCCAAAGGATGAATTCGTTTATGCTCTAAATTTACTAGGAAAAGAAATTAAGGCAAGAGACATGTTAACCGAAGGAGAGCTAGTCGATATATTATCAGTCACAAAGGGAAAGGGATTCCAAGGCCCCGTGAAAAGATTTGGCGTTAAAATATTAACAAGGAAAAACAGTAAAATAAGGAGAGCTGTTGCCTGCATTGGTCCCTGGCATCCTGCTAGAGTACTTTATACCGTTCCACGCCCGGGACAATTAGGGTTTCACCAGAGGACGGAATATCATAAGAGAATTATGGTAATCGGAGAAAATGAAGAAGAAATCAATCCAAAGGGAGGTTTTGTTAAATATGGAAATATTAATGGAAATTATCTTCTTCTATTAGGCTCTATACCTGGACCAAAAAATCGATTAGTAAGAATAAGAAAAACAATAAGACCTAGAAAATCCTTTACGATTAAATCACCCGAGATAACATTTATTAGTAGGGAAAGTCAACAAAGAAAATAATATAAGATTGTGATTCTATGGAAAAAGTTAATGTTTATGATCTAGATGGCAACAAGAAAAATCTAGTTGATATACCGCATTTATTCAATGTTAAGCCGCGAAGGGATCTTGTTCAGCTAGCAAGTGAAGTTTCTTCAAGTAGAAATAAACAAATTCAAGGAAGAAATACGAGGGCAGGTTTAAGAAATACCGCTGAAGGTTGGGGAACTGGTCATGGAATGTCAAGAGCCCCACGTATTAAAGGTTCTGGGTTCCCTACTTCTCGAAATGTAGGAAGAGTCCCTTTTGCAAAGGGAGGGAGAAGAGCTCACCCAATAAAAACAGATAAAATTGTTGTAAAAAAATTAAATAAAAAAATTAACAAGTTATCTATAATTTCTGCGATATCCGCTTCTGGTAATCAAGAATGGGTAAAAAAACGTGGTCATATAATTAAAAATATTCCTGAAATTCCTTTAGTGATCGATGATAAAATACAAACGGTTAAGAAAACTAAATTTCTGTATTCAATCCTTACAGAACTAGGATTAGCAGAAGATCTGTTTCGAGCAAAACAAGGGAAAAAAATTAGAGCTGGAAAAGGGAAGAGACGGGGACGAAAATATAAAAATAAGAAGAGCGTTTTAATCGTAATTAAGGAAGATTTTGGAGTAATTAAAGCATCAAGAAATATTCCTGGTTTAGATGTTATAAAAATTGAAAACTTGTCAATTGCAAATTTAGCACCTGGAGGGTTACTAGGGCGATTATGTTTATGGACTCAGTCCGCTTTTAGTGAATTAGAAAAGTACGAGGTGTTAGTTTAGCTTGGAAACTTATTATAAGATTATTCAAAGACCGTTGATAACTGAAAAAACCTTCGATATTATTGAGAGGGAAAATAAGTTAGTTTTTATCGTTAATAAAAAAGCTAATAAAAGCCAGATAAAGCAAGCAATAGAGAAAATACATAATGTCAAAGTGATCAAAGTGAATACAATCATAACACCTAAGGGGGAAAAAAAAGCTTTAATTAAACTCCACCCAAATTATTCTGCTCAGGATATCGCTATCGATTTAGGCATTT
>Ga0255055_10002999_pt1 | contig 11554 bp, 13 predicted proteins | sample JV7_2_27_MG_FD_188633 | JGI IMG/M metagenome (GOLD analysis project Ga0255055, IMG submission 188633) | Seawater microbial communities from Jervis Inlet, British Columbia, Canada - JV7_2_27 | ecosystem: Environmental > Aquatic > Marine > Inlet | place: Canada: British Columbia | collected... | reverse complement strand
TTGGACACTAATTCTGTATAAGTTTTGGATGGATGCTTATCCCAATGCTTTGTGGATCTTTCCGATCCGTGGTGAGAGATCTATAGTAAAAAGTATGAAACGGCATCCTGGAATGAGACGAAGGTCGGATAAACAACAAAGGAGTTTTGTTAAAGCGTTACAAGAGCGGCAAGATTTGGTTCGCAGCTCTGTTAAGAATTATACTGATGTGGATGTTTTCAAAGTGTCTAACGGTGATGAATCTGAAATACAATCATTCCTCAACTTTATCAGCATTCCAGTTGATAAAGCAAAGATAAATAAGTGGATTGAACCTGGACGTATGAAAAACTAATATGAAAGATTCAGTAAATATAATATGTCTGTATTGGGTGGGTAAGTTTCGTGGCAGGGACTTCACTGAGGAGGATGTGATTCGTCTCCGTCAAACCGTTGACAAGCATATGGACCGGCCATATAAGTTTTATTGCCTGACCAATGATATGGATGCAGACATACCGGCTGAGAAGATTGAGTTGGATTATGCATGGCCAGGGTGGTGGAGTAAAATGGAATTACACCGTCCAGACTTACCTTCAGGTAGGACTCTGTATTTAGACCTAGACTCTCATGTGATAAATAGTTTGGGTCCGATGTTAGATTATCCTGGGAATTTAATTATGTTCAATACCAGAACGACCAAACGTAAGCAGGTAATGGGTGACTACTATTTTAAGCGTGAGGGAATAGTGTGGAAATATCAGGCTGCAGTGATGTTATTTGATCCGGGATCAACAAGTTGGGTTTATAATAAATTTCTTGAGGATCCGGACAGGTGGATGAAGAGATTTCGCAGTGAGCAAGATTTGATGGGAGAGTGGATACCAGATCAGCCACTGTTTCCGGAGCATTGGATGATTAAATTGGCAACGTTTGATAGACATCCCAATAAGTCAATTGATGGGACTATTATTATAACTGGACAACCTAAAGGTGTTTCATTCAGGGAGCCTAAATATGCACCGTGGTTAAAGGAGTTAGCGAGATGATACACGTGATATGTTTTTATTGGCAAGGTGATAGGTGGCAGACTCCAAGTTATGTCAAACCAGCTGATCATGAGAATTTGCAACAAAAGAACATGAACCGTTTGGGTGTAATAGATGTTTCACTTCCACCCAGGTATGTGAACAACTTATATCATGGTGTAAAAAGATATGCAGATCGTGAAGTTAAATTTGTTTGTTTCACCAATGAAAAATTAAAAGGATTAGATAATAGGATTGAAGTTAGGAATTTTCCAATGCATACCATAGATGGTGTTTTACCTAGACTATACATGTTTAGCAGAGAAGCCGGGTTGTTTGGTCATCAGGTATTATGTCTTGATCTTGATTTAGTTATAGTGGGTTCATTGAAAAGTTTATTGGATTATAATGGAAGGTTCTGTGCTCGGTCTAAATTCAAGCGGGGAGAAGAATATAAATTAGATGGTGACATTATGAGCTTTCGTGCAGATGAAGAATCCGAGACTTTGTTTTGGAGCCCTTTCATTACCAATGTGGAAGATGCTGTGGACTGGACTCAGGGACGTGAAAGATATTGGGTGCGTCATGTTGCTGGGGACTTTGCCGATCGCTGGGATGAACATGCCCCAAGACAAATATTGAGCTATAAAAAGCATATTGATAGCAGAGGCATCATTCCGGAGAAGGCTGTTATCATATCTTGTCATGGTGTTCCCAGACCACATCAGATAAGAGGAAGTTGGATTAAATCATATTGGAAGTAATGTGGATAGATGTAAAAATACCGTACGGACCGGATGGACAGTTAGCTGAAGCCTATAATCGAGCTATGTTAAATACTACGGCTCCTTGGGTGCTTTTATTGGATCATGATGTGTTCCTATCTTGTAATCCTCATTGGTATGCGATATGCTTAGAAGCTATTGGAAAAGCTGAGGAGGATTCTGCTGTGGGATTACTGACATGCGTTACTAATGGTTGTAGTGATCGTCCACAAGGACCAGGTGTGGAAATTACCAAGATTCCAGATATAGATACACATGTTGATATTGCTCATCAGCTTTATAAGACGCACGGATCATCGATCAAGCGAGTAGACTCCTTCTATATAGCGGGATTCTTTATGCTCGTGAATTGGAAGGTTTGGAGGATATTAAAATTTCAACATCAAGGTAAAGGAGTGAACAAAATAGATCAAGACTATTGCAAACGGTTACTTGCAAATGGGCATTCTATTTATACCATGCCTGGGTTATATGTCTATCATCGCAAAAATGTAAGAAAGTTAAATTGGAACTAATGAAAGACCCTATTTTAATAACAGGATGTGCACGTAGTGGTACCAGCATGATTGCTGGAGTGATTAATATGTGTGGTGCTTTTGGTGGAAATATGTCGGGTCCAAATCACAACAATCGTAAGGGCATGTTTGAGAATTCGGCAATGCGAGATTCAATAGTAAAGCCTTATTTACGACAGATTGGTGTCGATGCAAAGGGACAATTCCCTTTGCCTAATGTTAATGACACGTTAATTCCCAGAGAGTGGAAATTTAGAATACAACAGGTTTTCATTGATCAAGGATACAAGGATGGTCCGTGGATGTATAAAGGAGCAAAGATGTGTTTAATGTGGCCTGTTTGGCATTATGCTTTTCCCAATGCTAAGTGGATTATAGTACGTCGCAGGACTGGAGATATTATTGAATCCTGTTTAAAAACAGGGTTTATGACTGCTTTTGGAAATACAGCCAATCAGAGAGCAGTGGGAGTAAGTAATGAAGAAGATGGATGGAAATGGTGGGTCAATCAACATATAGATCGTTTCATTGAAATGATGTCTGATGAGGACGGACCCAACTGTAAAGTGATCTGGCCTCATCGTATGGTCAGGGGTGATTATGAGCAGATGTATGAGACAATCGACTGGCTCGGGTTGGAGTGGAAAACTGATGTCCTTAATTTCATTGATCCTCTTTTATGGCATAGTAGACAACAATTAAAAACAACCTAATCATGGTAATATTAATAACAGGAAAAAGGGATTCGGGCAAGACAACATACGCCAAACGTCTTGTTGAGGAATTAAATGCTAATGGCGTAAATGCTGCTGTGCTTGATGGTGACGAGTTCCGTCAAGAAACCGGGAATGATGATTTCACCGATGAAGGCAGACAGCGTAATCTGGTGGGTGCAGCAAAAGTGGCTGCGGAATTGGAACGGCAGGGAAATGTCGTTGCCGTGGCATTTGTGTCTCCACGTAAAGCATGGCGTGAGGCAATGCGATTGTATTGGAAGGTGTCGCGGTTGGTATACATACCTGGAGGAACACTCTGGCCTAATACCACTTACGAAGTACCTGATGAAGATGAATTTGAAATACGGAGGAATAAATAATGGCAGTAAGAGTAACAGCAACTGAAGTAAAGGCAATCATGCCGGGTTGTACGGTAGCAGACGCAACCATTGATCTATTTATTACGTCTGCGAATTTGATCATTAACGCAATATTTAGTGGGGACACAACCACAAGTGATGCGGTATTGAAAGAGATTGAGCGATGGTACGCTGCCCATCTCACGTCATCAACTTCTTGGAGATTAGTTGCTCGTGAGAAGGTTGGTGATGCCGAGGTAGAATACGGAAGCAAAGTGGAGTATGTTGGGAAGGGGTATGATATACTCAAAAGTACACCGTATGGTCAGCATGTCCTGGCATTGGATACAACGGGTAAGATGAATAAGGTCGGGAAAAGAGCAGCTACTATTTATACAGTAACAAGTTTTGAATAATGAGTATTGCAGATACATTAATTCGAGCCTGTGTACAAACAGCAGTGTACTGGGGAAGCCCAGTAGCAGACGGGTATGGTGGATTCACTTTTGCTTCACCTGTAGAGATTGCTTGTCGTTGGGAGGAGAAAACCGGGACTTTTATTAATAGGAAAGGTGAACAGATCTTTTCAAAAGCATATGTTTTCACACTACAGGATGTTGTTGAGAGGGGTTACTTGTATCTGGGAGAACTAACTGATCTGGACAGTAATCCAGATGATCCAAAAGAGGTTGATGATGCACTTGAAATCAAACGATTTGATAAGTCTCCAGCACTTGGATCAACAACTGTATTTACACGTAAAGCTTATTTGTAATGGCTAGATCACGAATGGGACATATAAGGAGGCTCTCCGGGGCTGGGTTGATGTCAAGTACTGCCGCAAGTAGGAAGATACGTGGTATGGACAAAGTCGTGGCTAATCTCAATAGGGAGATTGGTAAAATGAGGAAAGGCTCTATCATTGGGTTGGCCAGTGCTGTAGAATACATTCATGCCGACACAGAGAAGACACCCCCATTAACTCCTGTGGATACTGGGAATTTAAGAAGTAGTTGGAGTACTCGTCTTTTCAGACGTGCAAAGCGGAGTTTTATTATGTTTGGATATACAGCAAATTATGCATTATATGTTCATGAGTTCTTGGGACCGGTTAAGTGGTCACGACCTCATTCTGGAGCCAAGTGGCTTCAGTACGCTATATACAGGAATCTACCGGTAATCAAACACATAATTCGCAGAAGTGCAAGAATAGGAAGAAAATGAACGCACAATCAGAAAACTAATGGGACCACAAAGTGAAGATATAAAAGATATGTTAGTAGCGGAGAGTTCGTTAGGACTCATATTTGCTACCAGCTTGTTCATTGGGTTGGAGCCAGCTACTCCCGATGAGACAGTTACTATATTTGATACAATGGGATTCCCTGATCAATTAACATTGACTCCAGGAGAAGTTTATGAATACCCATCAATTCAAATAAGAGTACGTAGTAACGATTACATGACAGGCTGGACATTAGCACATGATATAAAAACCTCATTACACGGCCGGGCACAAGAGACGTGGAATGGGACTTTATATAGTGTCATCTATACTCCAGGAGGCGTTGCTTTCTTGGATTGGGATGATTCTGATCGAGCTCGGTTTATTATTAATTTTAATTTACAGAGACGATGAAATTGGTTTTATTATTAATTAACTATTTACAAAGGAGGTAAAAATGGCTAGTACAGCAGTAGCAGGTGTAGGTACATTGTTTAGAAGGTGGAGTGGCTCCGGATGGGTCAATCTAGCTGAAATAAATTCAATTACTGGACCTGGCATGTCACGTGATACTATCGATGTCACTTCGTTGGATTCCACCGGAGGGTATCGAGAGTTTATCACAGGGTTTCGTAATGCTGGCACTATTGCTCTCGCGATGAACTTCACTCGTGCATCGTATGACTTGATGAAGGCAGACTTTGAGAGCAATGATGCTGTGAACTACGAAATCATGTTATCAGACGCTGAGAACACGTCATTTGAATTTGAAGGATTGGTAACAGAATTACCGTTAACCATTCCTGCAGATGATAAAATGACTGCGGATGTAACAATCCAAATCACTGGAGAAGTAACCATTAATTCTGGTTCTGGCTCCGCTTAAAATTGTACAACTCTAATCAGGGGTTGTTTTTTTATTATTAATTATTAAAAATTCTTAATCATGGGACTTTTAAATCGTAGTGCGTTACTTGAAAAAGAGAAGCTTGAAATTCAAAAAGTTGATCTTGGAAAAGGTGACTTTGTTTATGTTCGTCAAATGACTGGTTTTGAAAAGGAATCATTTGAACATAGTATTATTAATTTGAAAGAAGACGGTACGGTGGAACGTAGGTCAGATGACTTTCGTGCCAAGCTTGCCGTCTGTACTGTTTGTGATGAACTTGGTAAACTTATATTTAAAAATGCTGATATTAAAGTGTTAAGCAGGAGTATGAGTGCAGCACGTCTCACAAAGATTGCTGATGTTGCTTCAACGATGAACAAAATGGATGAGGAGAGTAAGGAGAAAGTAACAAAAAACTGAGAGGGCGGCCAAGCCGCCAGTTTCACTTTAGACTTTGCCGAGAGTTAGGCTATCCACATCCAGATTATTTACTTGAACAATTAACATCTGCACAATTATTTGAGTGGGGGGAGTATGATAAAATAGATCCCGTAGGTAAGTGGAGGGATGAATTGATGATTGCTTCTGTATGTTCTTTGATAACAAATACTGTTCGTCAGCTTTATGTTAAGGAAGGACATAAAGTAGAGTTTACTGACCCAGGTGATTTTATGATTAAGTGGGGAGAAGTAGATCAGAAACCAGAACCAAAGAAACAAACAGCAGAAGAAATGAAAGAGGTAATGCTTGGATTAGTGAGAGCTACTAAAATTAAAGATAAAAGGAAATGAACTTAGGCGAATTATGGGCAGTCTTAGGGATTGACTCTACACAGTTGGAGCATTCTGTTGTAGCAATGCGAACATGGGAGGGTAAGATGAATGCATCCCTGCTTCGTGTCCAACGACAGTTGGATGCTACATCTGCTCGTTTCGCGACGATGCAGCGTGGAATGTTTCGATATATGATCCTACCAATGGCAGCGGTAGGAGTTGCATCATTTAAGATGTATAAAGATTTTGAATTTAACATGAACAAGGTCGTTAGTCTTGTTGGTGTTGCTCGGAAGCAGGTGGATGCCTGGTCTAAAGAGATCTTGGCGATGGCTCCAAAAGTTGGAAAAGGACCAGTCGAATTGGCAAAAGCCATGTATTTTATTACATCAGCTGGTATCCGTGGTGCTGAAGCTATGGAGATTCTTAGTGAATCTGCTAGGTCATCTGTTTCTGGATTAGGAGAAGTGAAGGTGGTTGCTGACCTGCTCACGTCTGCTATGAACGCTTACGGTAAAGAGAATTTATCAGCTGCTCGTGCTAACGACATCCTTACTGCTACTGTGCGAGAGGGTAAAGCCGAAGCAGACTTACTGGCGCAGTCTCTGGGTCTTGTACTCCCAATTGCGTCTGCAATGGGGTCCACCTTTGATCAGGTTGGTGCTGCCACTGCAGCAATGACACGTACTGGTACTAAAGCAGCGACCGCTGCTATCCAGTTACGTCAGATATTTAATTCATTATTGAAACCTGCTAAAGAAGCTGAGGCTGCTTTGGGGCATATGAAGACTTCCAGTGCAGCATTGAGACGTGTAATTAAGGAGGAAGGTTTGCTGGCTGCTTTGGTAGAACTTGATCGTATTACTAAGGAATATGGAATAAATGCGATGGGTAAAGTAATTCCAAATATTCGCTCTCTAACTGGTGTTCTTGATATAATGGGTAAGAACTTTGAGAGTAATGTCAAGCTTACCAAAGCAATACGTGACTCATTTGGAGATGCTAATAAAATGTTTGCGGAAACGGCACACACCGTTGAGTTTCGTTTGAATGCTTCCATTGCTCGTGTACAAAGTAGTATGGTTAAGTTTGGAGAAGCTGTGACTGCTGGGGTTATGCCCATCATGGAAAGACTTAGCATACGTATTGAACGAATTGTTGAGAACTTTGATGCTCTTTCTAATTCCGAAAAGACAGCCAAGATCCAGACAGGATTATGGGCAGGTAAATTATTTCTTCTTGTTGCTGCATTTAGCATGTTAACAAAGTTAGCCAGTAATTTAATCTTTATTTTTAGAGGTTTAATGAAATGGGTGTCTCATAAGGCATGGCCCACACTTGCAAAGCAACTTGGTAGGATTGGCTTGGCAACTAAAGGTATTTCTCTTGCTGTAGTGGGGATTGCTGCGGCGTTTGCTGCTATGCTTGCTGCAGGGACAATGTACGGAAGAAAAATTGAAAAAGACCTGAAAAAGGAGTATGAGCTTAGAAAGGCTGGAATAAAGTTAAAGGGGGTTGAGCTTGAAGCATATAAAAAATTAAATAAGATTCAGCGTGAACTTGAAGTGAGAAGATTAACAGAGATAGAACATCAGAAACAACTTAATGAACAATATGGAGAATATATAAAACTTATAGAGCGTGTTGAGGGGTTGACTATGGAGACCTTGGGTCTACCTGGTATGAACATAACTCAGTTGGAAGACCTTAGAGATAAAGCTGAGGGTACGATCGGAGATATCCAACATTATGTAGAGGAATTGAGTAAAACTGCTGAAATTGAGATTCCTGTTGGTTTGGGTACAATGGATCCTTCAGCAATTGTCAGTTATCTCACTACTCAGGCGAGGATGATAGAGCAGTCTCTCATTGAGGGAGTCTCTGGACAGGAGATGTATAATGCGTATCAGGGGACTTTTAAGGACATTGGTCGTTCCTTTGAGGAGGAAATGGAGAAAAGTTCCACCAATATGCATGATGCTTTTAGTACCAATGCGATGGCAATGGGAGCTACAATGGCGGTTGTTTCAGACTCAATGATAAATAGTCTCAATACGGGGGCTTGGCTTGACGATCCAGGAGAAGCTTTCTTTGGTAGGATGGTTGAAGGGGCAGAAGGGAATTCAGAAATGATGAACGCGATTGCAAGAAAACAGAAAGATGATGAAACGGCAATACTGGAGAAGAAATCAGCTGATATACTGACGATAATATCTGTAGTAAACGCTGAGATCCAACGACAGGCAGAGGAGAGTCGTAAAAAGTTAAAATCTATAGCGGAAGCTGAAGTAGGTGTGGAACTTGGCAGACAGATGAAGACGATTGCTACAATGGGTCAACTCATCTGGACTGAACTGGAAGTTGCTGAGGCTAAAGTAGGTGCTTTTGAAACGGCATTAACTTCGTTGGCTGACCTTGGAGTTGGACCAACTGATGAGCGTATGCAGAGATGGTTAAAGTCATTAATAGCCGCACAAAAAGAAGTAACCCGTCTTGATGTGGGCGTGACTGATTTAACTGAAGCTATGAAAGATCTTCAGACACAGCTGGCTATTGCAGCATACAAAAGTGCGGCATTCTTTGATTTTGATGCTGAGCAAGCGGAATTGAAAGCGTATGAGACCTATTTAAGCAAGTTAATTGAAAGAAGACAAGAGTTGTTAAGTGTTGCTGGACCAACAGAAACGACTACTCCAGATATATCTCATTTAGTGTGGGATACATCTGCACCCACGACCTACAAGACTGAAATAATGAAGGTGGAGGAGCAGATACAATCCGTCATCCGTGCAATGGAACTGCTTAAAATGACTGCAGGGAAACCTACAGGTATGCAGCTTTTTGGAGAAATTGGGAAAGAGATATTAGCGATTGACGCATTAGTTAAGAAAGGATTTATAACACCATTAGATGCTGCACAGGAGAAATTTAAGCTGTTTGAGAAGAACTTTGCATTAGCTGTATCTGGTGGAACGCGGATGGCTGGTTTGGACCTAACAAACTTCTTGAATTGGACTAAGGAGGAAATGGAGAAGTTTGGTGCTGAGATCAGTAAAGCAGAATTCTGGGAGGATTTTACCAAAGCAGCGCAGGTTGCATTGCAAACAGTTGGTCAGCTTTTTGGAGCATTGGGGCAACTTTATCAAACCCAAATGCAGAATGAGATCAGCGCAATGGAGAACAGCGTTAAGAACAGGAACAAGAGTGAGAAATGGTTAGCAGCTCAAAGAGAACGCATACAAAACCAGTGGGGAAAGAAGATAAAACAAGCAGCAATTGCTGAAGCTTTAGTTAATGGAGCACTTGCTATGATTCGTGTGTTTAAAGATGTCCCATTCCCGTGGAGTATTCCGGTTGCTGCTCTTGTAGCAACAATGGTTGGTATCCAAATTGCAAATATCAGGGCACAGAAAATGGCTGAAGGTGGAATTGTACCACCTGGTTATCCCAGGGATAGTTATCCTGCTCTATTAACATCAGGTGAGGAAGTAATACCAGCAAGACAGAGGCGAAGTGAGACAGCAATGGGAGGAAAGGTCGTGTTTGAGATAGAAGGAGATAAGTTAGTAGGAATATTGGAAAAACGAAAATCAGTTGCAGCAAACTTTTAAATTATGGCATACGGACTGAGATATATTTGTGGCTATACAAACATCCATGGTAATAATGGAAGAGTGGCTATCTATGAAGAAGATTATGGAGATAGTGCTGAGTATCTTACTGTAAGGTTTAACACTGTCAAGATAAGTTATGCTTGGCGGACATGGGAAAATCCTATCATTGGCCAAACTGCTTCTTTTTCAATAGTCAATGATAAGGATGATTTTTTTGAATTACTCCCTCTAATGACTTCTGAAGAAAGAAAGTATCAGGTCATCATTGAAGAACTGGATAAAGCACCCAACACGATACTTTTCAAGGGGTTTTTGGATTGCAAAGATATGGAGCAAAAGTATTTACAACGTCAGGATATACGATTGAATGCTTCCGGGTACTTGTCTAAGTTACAATACGTAGATGCCCCCACGGTTGAAGTTCTGGAAAATGATACATTTATAAATATTCTTTTGGATTGTATTGATCAGATTGGTGGGCATGGTGTTAGTGGTTTTGCTATTCGTGTTAATTGTTCTTTATATGCGGTAGGTTCTCCGCTGTCGTCTGGGCAGACCCTGTTTAACAAGTGTGGTGTTTATAAGGAGGTGTTCTGGAAGAATAATATTGACAGGGATTCAGCACTGGAGGTGATTAAGAAGATATTATCTTCATTTGATTGCACTATGTATTGGTGGGATGATTATTATTGGATAGAAAGATATGTTGATATTTGGGATGAAAATCCAACATATGTCACGTATGTTTCTGGATCTGAGTATTGGCCAACTGATACAACATCGTATGCAGCCTTCCCAAAAAGTATTGTTGATTTTGTTAGTTTGACCAATTTGGATACCTCTCAGACACTACGAATAATGACAGGGAAGAAACAAATAGAGATTAATATTGAGCAGCAGTTACTTTTCAATCTTTTGGTTAATAACTTTGAAGATGCTCAATTGACTGATGCTGATGCAATTTATCCTACTCAAGGATGGCTCCCACCACCTGGAGGAGATATAGACATGCCTGAAATACGTCAATGGTTGCTACATGGTGGTGGATCGTCTGGGGGTCCAATTGTTTGGTCGGAAAAAGGTCTACCATTCCGAAATATTAGTAAGGCTGTACGTCGGGATGGATATGTACTCGAAAGTGACAATGAATTAGAAAAGGGGATGTATACACAATTTCGGGCTACAATAACTGCACAGACTTCTTTGACTATTAAATTCAAAGCAGGAACTGCAACCAATCCTTTTACGGGTGGTGATATTGATGAGTATACTACCCATTTTCCGGTGTCTTTGATGATTTGGTTACCTTCGGGATATTTTGCAGAATATGTAGAATATGATGAAAGTTGGTACGTCATAGAGGAAAGCTGGCATGAAACAGTAAATGGTTTGGAATGGATAGATGTTCCGGGATCATCCTGGGATCAAAAATTATGGACATGTGATGTTGAAATTACGATTCCTTTTCACGAGTTCGTTGAATCTGATTATTTTTATATTGGTAACAATCGCTTGCTTCTTACCATAGGAACGCCAACAGCTGACATGGGTGATCTGGAAGTACCTTTCCCTCATATTTATATTGGTGACGTAACGGTTTCAATAGATATTCCATTGCAGGATAATTATATTAAAGGTGATGTAAATACTAATTTTCTTGATAAATTAACA
>Ga0255055_10002998_pt1 | contig 11556 bp, 19 predicted proteins | sample JV7_2_27_MG_FD_188633 | JGI IMG/M metagenome (GOLD analysis project Ga0255055, IMG submission 188633) | Seawater microbial communities from Jervis Inlet, British Columbia, Canada - JV7_2_27 | ecosystem: Environmental > Aquatic > Marine > Inlet | place: Canada: British Columbia | collected... | reverse complement strand
TCCAGCTGCCCCAACACACCAACGTTCCGTCCCCTTTGTAGTTACCCATACAAATAGTTGTATAGTGTCGTGCAAGAACTTGTATAGTGTCGTACAAAAAAATTATCGGGGCAATTTTTAAAAAAATAATGTGGGGGCTCTCTTACTATAGTGGTCTATATACAGGACATATGGGGGCAATTGGATCACTATAGTGACCACGGTTGTGAGTGGGGTATATATATGTATATGCACGGGGATGTTTGCTCGTCCGGGATGGCACGGGTCCGGGCACGACCCCCCCCCGGGTCAAGATCCTGGCCATCAATATAAAGTTTACATAATAAACCTTATCGGACGTTGTGATTATTCTTAACTCTTTGATATCATAGGCAATGTGATATTACAGGGCACATTATCACTGTATATCATGGTATCTTGAGACACATTAGGGATATCAAGGGGTGCCTATCAGGTAGGGTGTGAAGCCGTGGCAGTCAACGGTTGACAGTGATTACCGAGTAGTTACACAGATAGTGAGTGGCACGGGTGTGTAACTCCGGTTAATACCCACTTGCACCCTTATTGATATAACCTCCCGATATCATTTAATAGACCCGGTCAAAGCCTCCCACAAACACGGCTGACCGGGTCAAATAACACCTGGATAGCTAATCGAGGGATATGATAGATGATAGAATAGTTTTTACGAGTTCAGCATTAACTCACTGGCAATAGATAGGTGCCTATCGAGTAGCAGAGTGACAGCTGAATCATTATCGTTCGAATATGGCCATCTGAGGGCTTATCTGGTATCGACCTGTCAATTACAGGTCTCTCTGTGGAAACAGACGGCCGAAACTACGATGTATCTTAATCAAGGGGGAAAGCTTTTCATCAAGTGGATTAATTGAGATAGTAGCCAGCTGGCCTACGGCTTCCACCGTGCCTGGCCGATCCGTTGACGTGCAATCAGCACGGAAAACGGAAATATTAAAATATTAGATATATCTCTTTTGTATATTCCTTCGGAATATAAAAAAGATATCTATAGATAGATAGATATCTATCAGATATTAGATATTATAATATTAAGATCAATAATCATTGTTTTCGGGGTTGTCAAGGGGTAGCCGTGGCCGGGCCTGGCCGGTGCCTGAAACGTGCCCTGTATGTAGTTGTATAGTTCAGGGGTTGACAAGCCTGAAACTGGGTGTTATATTACGGTTGTAACATCAACTTGACGAAAAGGAGAAAACAACCCGATGACATTACATTACCTAACCATAGTACTGGCACTCACGTCGTTTATCGGCCTGGCCGTTCATTTATACCGGACCGAGAATGACACCGTCGTCAATCGTCGTAAACTTCAATTAAATCAGAGGTAACACACTATGAATCACATCTTGAAATTACAGGATGACAAAGCCCGACTGCAAGCCCGACTGGACTTTATAAATGATGAGGTCACGGCACTTAGGGTTTATCTGATGTCTGATAAGTTTTCAGGTATCCTTGACAACCCAAATGACCTTGACGGATACGTTAACGTTAACGATGTATTAAATAGATTACAAGGGGTTTACTAACACGGAATTCACTGTGACTTGGACAATTACCCTTTATGCTGACACTGCCCTTGAAGCAGCACAAGCAGCACGAGACATCCAACTTGATTCAGAGAGCCTTGCAACTGTCTTCGACGTAGCAGGGACCGAAACCATTGACCTTGAAAACGAGGGGAGTCGATAACATGCACGGATTAAAAACCATCAGACTAATGAATGCTGAAACATCACCTAAAGGCCTGGACTGCCAGGACTGTATCCTTAAGAAAAAGGGCATGCTCTCTGGCCGGTGCCGTGGCTGCTTTGATCAAAAGAGATTCACTAAATACACCCGTTGGCAAAAGCTGGGCATGCTGTTCAGCTGGACCTTAATCAAGATCTTTCACGGGTAGCCTGGCTGATGTACTCTTTCAGCCCCTAACGTAGTTAACTACATAACAGCATTAGGGGTTGACAAAGAATTTCAACCATGTATAATGGGGTTTAGTTCTTGAAAAATTAAAGCTTGAAACGACTTAGTTGGAACGGTCACGAGGTTGTCGGAGCCCTCAGCATAAAAAACCGAGTGGAAAAGTCAATAGCTCAAAGTGAGGCAAAGTACACGAATGCTCAGGCCTGCTAAGTTCGAAAAAACGTCTTACCGACGGTCCAAGCTAATATATCGGATGAAAGTCAAAGATTTCATAACAGCTATCTTATAAGATCAGACCGACGTGTCAAGCACTGTCAAAACGAGTAACAAAGGTGAGACTAAACACCGTAGCATTTAGAGGTGTTTTGATAGTAACCTTAACTCTTAGATGCTTGCAAACGGGTCAAATATCTTATAGGGTAGCCAATAGGTGCACCCTGAATAATACAAGCCACTGGATTGAAACCCGGTGGCCACTGTCAAGTAGGGGTAAAGTGGTAGCTAACCTGTAAACCGAGTACCTGTGGACCGGGCTAAACCACTTACGAGGCAAGACGTTATTGTCAGGCTGGGAAGCTGAAAAGCTATCGATGCCAAAACCTCGTACGGATATCTAATAAATTCCATTGAATACTTGATGCAATAGCATTAAGTCACGTATAAGCACCTGTGAAACCTTGACAGCTAACAACTAAACCGGGTAGCCAGACAATTACCCTTTTAAAGTCGAACAGTAGCATTTTATCTCTCTGTGAAAAGTAGACAGGCAGTCCAACTGCCCGGTTGAACGTTACGTTTTATAAGCTTATATAGGTACACCCAAAAGAAAAGGGGTATATGAATTATGGATACTATAACCAAAACGTTATATCAAGAGACTGTAAAAAAGGCTTGTGAGCATGCCTTAAATAAAACCGTGGCTTTTTTTCGAGCCGGTGATCCGGTCAATGCTGAACGTGCTTTTGCTGTCGTCCGGAAATTTCGGACTGAAAAGCATTTGTCCCGTGCCACCTGGTTATATTTCAGAGCACACTACAAAGCATTTATACGTGAGTACGGTGATAATCAGGTTGTATTCCCTGACAAAGTAAAGCTGGACTGTATTGACTGCCGAGAGTGTGTATTTTGCACCCGGGCCGAAGATCGTTTTCCCTGCAATGATTGCCAGTGTGTTGGCTTTGGTGATATCAATTATCACACCCTGGTCGAGTCCGAGACTGAGGTGGCTACTGAGCCCGGGCCATTAGTTGACGAGGCCGACCGGCAGGTCAACTGTTTCGGGGATATCGTCACGGGTTATTTTGATCAGGACCTGGCCGACGGGCTATCCGGTGACGATGTCAATCGACGGTACCGTGAAAAGAACCTTGGCTTTGCAGCTCCAACGGACGACTGGGCAGACTGTAACCGGGTATTAATTGGAATATATGAGGGCCAGTTGCCGTCAAAAGCTTTTGACCGTCACGGCCGTGTCAAACTACACCTTTACTGGATGAAGCAAGACATCAACTAACATGTTAACAACGGCACACCTAAACACCTTAACCCGGTGTGCCTATATAAGCTTATAACACGAACCTAAAATAAGAAAGGATACACTAATGTTAGAATTTATTATTGTTGGTTTTTCGTTTGGAGCTCTCTTGATATTAGCCCTGCTATATCATGAATTATTCTTTGACTGGATTGAAAAGCACATGCCCGAAAGGAAAATGTAATATCATGCCAAATTTCAGGTCCAAAAATACACAGCACGGAGCCCGGTTAGCTCGGCAATTTAAAGCAGCTTGTAACCCACCGGCTGATAAGGCAGGGGTGACAAATCTACCCGATGCACTAACGACACGTGAGCCCTACAAAGTGTCAGCACCAGCCGTCAAGTTTGAATACTTGACAGAGATTGACGGGCTCAAAATTATCATGACGGACCATGCCAAACGTCAAGCCATGAAACGGCACGGCATGCCACTCGAGACCATGAGAGCTTGGTTTGTAAACTCAAGCCGGGCCTTACTGCACATCCGGTCAAATCTTGTGGAATACAATCAAGAAGTTTTCGTGTACAATGCCAAATATCAACGGGGTATGATTCTTGCCTTCCGTCGAGACTTTAAAAATCAGGACAGTAACAAAATATGCCTGGCAGTGATCACCGTCTATCCCTACGGCAAAGCCACTCCGATGCACCCTGACACAGAGGTTTTCTATGCCTAACGTTATTTACTGGTCAGTGTTGTCCCTTGTTTGGACATGCTGCTGGCCGTTCTACTGGAACATCAGAAAATACGAGGTGAAAGCAAATGCACAGAAAATCAGTGAGTTACTTGACAAGCTTGAGAATGGAGCTGGTTGACTCAATAAGGACTATGTCCGAAACGTCCATCGATATGGCCGACGAGACAACAAACCTAATGGATCAGCCGGTAGATGATTTTCGAACTATGGCCGATGACGATGTACAAAAAGTACAACAACGGCTTAATCGTCTCAAGCTTAACTATGCTAAACAGTTGAAAGCAATGAACAAAGCATGGTCTAAATACCGTCAATCCTTTTAAATCAACCCTTTACGAATAAGAGAGGTGCCTAAGTGGACAAATTTATTCAGTATAACCTTTACCTGGGGCATGGTATTGATACACCTCGAACCACCAAAACCCGGGTATCGGCAAGGGCCTTTCTCAACTGGTTAAAAGCCAACGTTGATGAAAGATTCCCAGGATACACCTTGCACCAGACAATGGGAAGGTGGGAAGGTGTAGAAGAGCCAGCCATTGTCCTGGAAATAATTACCCCAGCATCGAAAACCATTTTCCCTGACGAGATACCGTGGGTTATTAGGGAGATAGCCGAGAGCTACAAAAAGACGTTTTTTCAAGATGCCGTGCTGGTCACGGTAACACCCGTTAGAGCAACATTTGTATAATCATGAGGAGCCGGGACCTGTGCCCGGCTTCGAGTGAGTATGTAAATTACTCTAAAATGCAGCCCCTGTAATGACGACCCACCACTTGGAGTTTGCCGACTCCTGAAATGATATTGACATGTTCCTGATTGTGCCCGGCAAGGCAACATGAAAGGGACATCGGCACTGTATCGGTGGGCTCATACGGCAGACATTGACCGGCACCTTGAATGATAGGGTATAGCACCTGTCAAGGGTGTTCGAGAGTCCTGAGGGTTCGAATCCCTCCAGGGGCACACACTTTAAAACACAGTACACCTAAACATAACACTCAACCTAAACAAAGGAGTGAACACCATGCCTGAAGCAAAATGCACCTGCCCAACTGTCAAAGGCCCTCGGATGTATGACAACCCGGGGTTCAAACTGTGCCCAACTTGCACGGCACATCATGAAAAATACTTTCCGGCCTTCCCTGGTGACCCGTCTTGGAGACTGAACCACGGAGCCATCGACCGTAACGGCTGGGGCATATTGCCTGGCAAGATTGCCACCCGGGACATTGAAAAGGTTTCTGACCTACAAATGGTAGCTGCCCATCTGGCATTTCTTGATGCTTACCTGTTGCTCTTTACCCTGGAAGGACTACGAGACAATGAAAGATAAACACTGCTCTGGAGCCATTCTTGACAACAACGGCAAATGTATTGCCATCTGCCACCACAATTTGTCCACTGGATATCAAACAGATTGCATGGGCATTGACCATGCTGAACCAAATGCCGACGGCCGAGAAGTTCAAATCACGGCCTGTCGTGCTCTGGCAACCGAAGAGCCGAAGGAGAAAGAGACTGTCGGTTCATTTCGTCCCTGGGTTGCATCATTTGACCAATAAATGGAGATTAGATATCATGACAACCATATCAAACCTGGAAATCAACGGCCTGGAGCACTCGGCCACTCTGGCCGTGATGGCACAAAGCCAGCCCATTGCTGCATCTATACTCAACAGCTTTCGTAAATGGGTTGTTACCAATTACACTCAGGGCCAACCGGAGCTTGAAAGCATTGCCACCGTGGTCAAAGCAGCATTTGACCTGGAAGAGCTGATGGAAGCTAACGGAATGAACACGGAGCAGAAAAATCTTGTTGCCTGTGCCCGTGCAATAGCTCAAGGCCGTAACGAAGTGTTTAAACACATCACCAAAAACGGTAACTTTGGAGGTTAACGACAATGTCAAAAAATCTACACGGATCAAAACGAAAGGATTACAAATCATCTGGAAAACGTAAGGCACGAGCCCTCGAACGTGCAGCAAAACCCGATACCTTTAACAGCTATGGTGGGTTTGGCCGACGTAAGCCAGCCACGGCAAACAAGGCACATGCCGACTTCCTGAAGATTCAGGCCCGGGACCGGTTCCCGTCAGCATTCTCCGGAGACATTTATTTTGAAATGAGTAAGGACCGGAAGAACCGGCCGACCCGGTCAAACAAGCCTCGTCCCTCACCCTTGGGCATGCCTCTGCTTGAAAGCCTTGCTTTTCACACGAACCCGGCCTGTGTCAAGAACACGGCCAAACTGTTACTGGCTGCAAGTCTGAAGATCAAACGTGTCAAACGGCACCCGGGCTGGTTTCTTGAGAGAGTCTACAACCTGAAAGACAGACCAATCGAGGTGATATAGCCATGTCAAACTGGAAAGAAATATCCTATGAGGAATATCTGCAAATTGTGAACACGGCCGACGATCAGCTTGGAGTTGGCCAGGGTGTCTACTGGTATAAAGCCGGTGAACCTATAGCCCGTGTTGATTCGGGTAGCTGTTACAAATACGTTTCTTAAGGTCGTAAGAAGCACGGATGTCATTATCGGAGAGCAAGTGAGATATTCAGAGTCAATGAGTCACTCTTTCATCCGTGTTTCGAGTGGTCTTGAGACAGCTTTCGGGGTTGCCCAAAAACAGACCATAAAGATAAGTGGGATACTGCAACCTCAACCAAAAACCTTTACAGGAGGCAGAAGCAAATGAAATTGTACATGGTACTTTCGTCATTCAATTATGAAGGTGGCACCATGCACGGGGTGTTTAAAACCCGTAAAGGTGCCCTAAACTGTAAACAAAAACTTGACCGGTACGAGGCCGGTGACTACACTAATGTGATTGAAATTAAGACCGGTAAACGTGTTAGCATATCTGTACCGTATGACAGTGAAGGTGATTAAAACGGTATACTACAAAAACCTTTAGCTATGGAAGGAATTGACAATGGCAAGAACGAAAGCACGGGAAACGGCCACCCCTAAGCTGGCCTGGAGCCTGGCCGTGCCACTGGTTAGCAAGTACGTTGAAAAGAAGTACAACGTGATGTTGACCGGAATGCCGGGCATTGGTAAGACGGCACTCTTCGAGCTGATAGCCCAGAAGCTTGGCTACGACTTGATTATTTTTCACCCAGTAATTTCAGACCCAACAGACTTTAAGGGTATTCCGTGGTTGTTTAAAGACGAGCACGGTAAAGAGCACTGTGTATTTGTGCCCTTTGATCAATTGTTAGCTCTGACAGAGGCCACGAGCCCGGTGCTGTGTGCCCTGGATGACCTGGGACAAGCACCCGATGCCGTGCAGGCAGCTTCAATGCAACTGATTCACGGTGGCCGGATTAATGGAGTTCAGATATCAAAGCACGTCCGGTTTATTGCTTGCACGAACCGGAAACAAGACCGGGCCGGTGTGTCTGGTATCCTTGAGCCCGTCAAATCACGGTTTCATGGTATCTTCGAGTTGGTCCCCGAGCTGGACCCGTGGTTGGACCACATGATATCAATTGGCATGAGCCCCATGCTGGTGGCTTTCATGAGGAAACGACCGGCATGGTTGACAGGTGGTGACGATGGATGGAGTCCTGCTGCTGACATAGTTAATCAGGCCTGCCCTCGAACTATCGAACACCTGTCAGATGCCGTCAACCTGAAGTTCAACAAGATACTTGCACCCACGGCTTATGCCGGGGCAGTCGGCCGGGGCATGGCCAACGAGTTCTTTGCCTTTGAGTCTTTACTCGTGCAGATGCCTGACCTTGACGTGGTCCTGAGTAATCCACACGGAGCCGAGGCCCCCAGTGCACCTGACATCATGTATGCTATGATCGGAGCCCTACACGTCCGTATGGATCGGTCCAACCTTGCAAATATCTACACTTACATGAGCACACACTTTCCTGTCGAGTTGCAGGCAGTGTTCCACTTCGACGTGAAGAAGTATAATCCGAAGCTGGAAAAACATCAGGCATATATTGCATGGTCTGTGGCTCATGGTGACATGCTCACTAATTAAACAGCACACCTTTTAAGAAAGGAATATTACCTATGAGTATTAAAGTCAATGCCCCAACAAATACGGAAGTCCTCAAAAATAAGGCCCTGCTGGTTCGTCTGGAACGTCGAAAGATAAACCGTAACAAAACAGACAAACTACTATCTGAAGACGTCCGGCAACGTAACAACGTGACTGAGGCCGGTGCCCTTCGAGTAAGTAAATCAATCTTTACGAAGGAGGCAACCGATCCCTTTGGCAAGCTATACAACGATGCCTCGAAATACTTCTATCGTGTCACACTGCCGTGGGACGAGAGAGGCTATCGACTTATGGCTGTTGAGATTTACGAGGAATTCATCAAGAAGTTCAAAACGTTCACCAACGACTATCGGAAACTTGTCAATCATTTCATTGACCACATTGAAGAGAATATGGCCTCTGCAAAAGAGATGCTGGGAGATGCCTACCGGGTTGAGGACTATAAGTTTATTAAAAACAACGGTTCCGTTGACTTCCAGTGGCTAAACGATGCCTTTGCCCTGGAGGTGGAGTTCAACACAGTGACGGACGGTGATGACCTCAGGGCAGTGCTGACGGAGACCGACCGGGAGGCCATAGCTGAAGAGATTAACAAAGCTTCCATTGCAAAGTTTACCAAAGCACAGGAGCACATTGTGGTATCCCTTATTGACTGTGTCAAGGCTATCCACGAGAGACTGTGTCAAGAAGACCACGTGTTCCGTGATACCCTAATCACAAACCTTGAGGACCTGTGTGATCTGGTGCCGAAGCTGAACATCAATGGGGACCCGGCCATGAACGATCTTGCCTCAGAGTGCAAGGCCAAGCTTTGCAAGTGGGACCCTCAGACCCTCAGAGATGACACCCAGATCAGGGCCGACGTCAGTAAAGAGGCAGACGATATCCTCAAGAATGCCAAAGGGCTCATATAAATAACAAGGGGGAGACAACCCGGTCAGCACGTACGGGTTGTCCCTTCTCACCCATAACAGGAGACAGCATATATCATGAACCTGGACTCTAAAGATGTTAGACAGCTGATAGTTGATCTGGTTGTCGAGGACCCGTTATTCAGGGAAGCAATTAAGAAAATAGTAACAGAGGATCTTGAAATTTATGCCGACACGGACAGTGAAGGTGACATCCAAGTAAGTCTTAATTGGGACAACGAGGATACTGACGAAACATTTTCCAGTAGCTCGGTGTGGCACACTCATAACATATCTTAAGGGGGCACTATGAAGCAATATACTCCTGCTGAAAAAATACAGCAAGCCCGGCTCCGGCTGGTGACAGACCTGCCGTTCTTTGGCTCCATATATTGGAGGCTTCACATCTTAGAGGACGACACCTGCAAAACAGCCTGGACTGACGGCCGAAGCTTGGGTTATAATCCTGCCGGGCTGGGTGCATACAGTGTGGCTATGATCCTGGGTGTTTTCATTCACGAGATTTATCACATAATTCTCAAGCACCATTTGAGAGAAGAGTTAAACCCAATTTTTACAGAGAATCACCTGAAGTTTAATATGGCTGCTGACTATGCACTCAATCCGATGGTGGGTAAGTCGAAGGGTGCAGAGTTGCCAGCCGGGTGCTTGCTTGACTTGAAACGTTTTCCGGACAACCTTATGGAGCAGATCTTTGCAGCCCTGACTGACGAAGAAGTCAAGGAAATGAAAGCTAACGGTGGTGAGGGTATGGTCGGAGAAGTCCGGCCGTTCAAGGACGGCAAGGCAACCCAAGCCGAGAAAGATGCTGAGTCAAACATTGTAGATCAGTGGGTTAATGCTGCTGGTATGAAGGCTAACAATGCCGGTAAATTTTCCAGTGATGAACAGCTACTCGTAAAAAGGATCACTGCCTCTGCCGTGATATGGCAGGATGAACTGCAATTCCTATGTGAAGAGGTTTGCAAGAATGACTACACATGGGCACGACCCAATGTAAGGTACATGCATATGGGGTGCTACCTGCCGTCGTTGACAGGATATAAGACACCGGACATGCTGTTCTTTGTGGACACATCTGGATCACTGTGTGAGTCACAGCTGATACAAATTAAAGCAGAGATTCGAGCTATCCTATCTTCGTTTGAGATTAGGGTCATTGTAGTATACTGGGACACCCAGTACCGTGGCCATCAGGTATTTGACTCAGGTGACATATTTGATCCGGCCTGGGAATTGGAAGTCAGGGGCCGGGGTGGTACAGACTTCAAGGAGTTTCTCAACTGGTTGTATGATGCCGAAGCAGACCTGGAGTTGGACCCGGCAGCAGTCGTTGTCTTCTCTGACCTTGAGTGCTCTAACTACCCTGGAGAAGATCCTGACCTGCCTTGGCTGTGGTGTCAGGTCCCTGATATGAGTGGTCAATTTAACGAGCACTATTTAAAGTACCTGCCAGAATGGGGGAGGCACGTGACAGTCAACGTGTATGCTTCCACTGATTAGGATGTTGAGATGGTACCGATGGGAGCTAAGCAGCCTCTTTCGGTACTGTCACTACTGGTTCACTCACGGAGATAAGTCAAGACGGTGGATACTTATACCCTTGACCTACTGGGCAGTACTTCTTGCCTCGGGTGTGCTAATAACCTGGCCGATATGGCACCGGCCACCGACGTTCAAACCCTACGGCTTTGTAAAAGCCCTACACCTATACTTGAGAGGAGAATAACATCATTGACCTTCGAACTATAAAGAGTCATAAAATATCCGGTCACTTTGACTCGTGGGGTGGCACCATACACTGTGCCTGGGAGTCCGGAGCACAATTGCCCCAGGACGGTGACGGTCGGACAGAGTCCCTACTATGGAACGATGACGTGATTGGTTTTATCGACGAGTTCTTATCATACGGGGCACCCACTGTCATAGATGTTGAAGGTACCCATAATACTTTAGACGGTATTGGCTACAATCTTGGCTACGAGGCCTCAGAGGACATACCTGCTATATGTGAGTGGTTCCGGTCTCGGATGGCACACCTTATGACGTGCATTAGTTGGAGGCAATGCCCCACGTGCCTGAGCACGGTGCTGAAGTTTATAAACCCTGATTTCCTTGATGTAGTGTACGACGAGGTTACTCTGTGCACCTGCCAGGACGACCGGGAGATTGACGAAGAACTTGACGATGACTTGTTCAAATTAGAAGAGCAGGCCCGTGGCCTACTGGCCTGTGTAGGCAACTGAGTAATAAACCTAAACCGTATACCCTAATCCTTTGAAACCCAGCTATTCTATTCAGACCGATGGTCACAGCACGTAGGTCTTAGGACCCTGGTTGAGAGCCGTAAGCACCTTGAAAGATAGGCCGGACGGTGGATAAGGGGTACAGGAGGCACT
>Ga0255055_10002997_pt1 | contig 11556 bp, 10 predicted proteins | sample JV7_2_27_MG_FD_188633 | JGI IMG/M metagenome (GOLD analysis project Ga0255055, IMG submission 188633) | Seawater microbial communities from Jervis Inlet, British Columbia, Canada - JV7_2_27 | ecosystem: Environmental > Aquatic > Marine > Inlet | place: Canada: British Columbia | collected... | reverse complement strand
AGTGTGAAGTTCATACCAGGAGCGAAATCCTCAGCGCGTCTCAAGACCTGACCCTTTTCGCTGAGGGCTAACGAATAACCTCGCTGCAACACGGCCATCGGGCCGAGCGCCTGGAGTCGCTGCCGCAAGCCATTCACCACAAGTCGACGGCGCTCCACCATGGTTCGCAGCGCCTCGACCAACTGTTCCTCGAGTCGCTCCACGCGCCGTGCACTTCGGCCAACATTGTTTCGCAGCGCTGCCGCGGCGCGTTCCCGTGCGCTCGCCAATTCTCGACGCAACTGCTCCACATCCGGCACGGCTTGTTCCGCTGCTGCAGACGGAGTGGGCGCTCGATGATCGGCCACGAGATCGGCTATCGTGATGTCCGTCTCATGTCCTACGGCGGAAATGATCGGCAACGTCGAGCGAGCGATCGCACGCGCCACGGCCTCTTGGTTGAACGTCCAAAGATCTTCGGTGGAGCCACCGCCGCGGCCCACGATCAGCACATCGGCCCGCTCCGCTCGACAGGCGCCCGCGATGGCTTCGACGATGTCGGTCGGTGCCCCGTCACCCTGCACACGCGTAGGATAGATGAGGATGTCAATCCATGGCGCTCGTCGACGGATGACCGACACGATGTCGCGTATCGCCGCACCCTCTCTCGAAGTCACCACACCCACGCAGCGAGGGAACGGCGGTAGCGGCCGCTTACGAGCCGGATCGAGAAGTCCTTCGCCTTCCAGTTTCTTGCGAGTGCGCTCGAAAGCGAGGCGCCACAGCCCCTCTCCACGCGCCGAAAGCTCTCGAACCACGAACTGGAAGCGTCCGGCACGCTCGTAGATGGATGGGTAGCCGAAGGCATGGACCGCCATCCCCTCCGGCGGCTCAGTCGGTAGAGCGCTGGCTTGTTCGCGCCACATCACGCAGCTGATCTGCGATCTCTTGTCCTTCAACGTGAAGAAACAGTGGCCCGCCGGGTATCGTTTGAACCCCGACACCTCGCCGGCCACCCAGAGCGGTGGAACCGAACCTTCGAGCAGCTCTCGCGCCAAGGCGTTCACCTGGCTGACGCTCCAGACCTGTGGAACGCGATCGCGGCCCAGGGCACGGGCATTGGCCGCCTGAAAGAACAGATCCTGGTTCACGAGACTCCGGATATGGCTCGCGCCGCCTTGACGCAGTTGGTCAGCAGCATGGCGATCGTCATGGGCCCGACGCCGCCCGGCACCGGAGTGATCGCACTCGCGACTTCAGCTACTTCATCGTAGGCCACGTCTCCGACCAGGCGATAGCCTTTCTCCGTGGTGGGATCATCGACTCGATTGACACCTACGTCGATCACCACGGCGCCCGGTTTCACAGACTCGGATTTCACGAACTCCGGAACTCCGATGGCCGCCACAAGGATATCCCCCTCACGCAGTACCGCCGGCAGGTCCGGCGTCCGGCTATGGGCGAGTGTCACAGTCGCGTTTCCACCCTCCATCTTAAGCGAGAGCAGCACGGCCAGTGGCTTTCCGACGATGTTGGATCGTCCCACGATCGTGACTCGCTTACCCGATGGATCGTTCCCGGTCCGCATCAGTAGCTCGACCACACCGGCCGGCGTCGCCGGCCGGAACGCCGCGGAATCCCCGATCATCATGCGCCCCACGCTCACCGGGTGGAACCCGTCCACGTCCTTTTCCGGCGCGATCCGGAAGATGATATCCTTCTCCTCGATCTGCGAAGGCAACGGAAGTTGGACGAGAATGCCGTGGACCGAGCTGTCATCGTTCAGCCGGTCGATCACCGATTCGAGTTCCGCCTGGGTCGTTTCCGCCGGCAGCCGTATCACTTCAGACTTGATACCAGTCTCCTCGCACGCTTTCGCCTTCATCCTGACGTAGACCGAGCTCGCCGGGTCCTCACCCACCAATACCACAGAGAGGCCTGGTGTGATGCCCTGAGTTTTCAGTTCGTCTACGTCCTCCTTGACCTCCTGCCGTATCTCCGCTGCAATCCGCTTACCATCGATTACCTCTGCCACCGTCTTCACTCCTCTTCGAAGATCAAATCGATACGCTCGATGTTCTGTGCCCGGCCCGAGGCATCGTCGATATCGACGATCGCGCCCTGGAGGCGAAGGTCGTCCTCCGCGAGCTCCACTCGGATTTTGCGCCCAAGCATGGCCCTCTGGATCGCCTTCTCAGCTTGGAACCCGATTACACCGCCGTGCGCCCCGGTCATTCCCAGGTCCGTCACGTAGGCCGTGCCACCCGGAAGGATCTGGGCGTCCGCCGTCGGAACATGAGTATGTGTGCCAACCACGGCGCTAGCCAGACCGTCGATATATCGGGCGAAGGCGAGCTTCTCAGCTGTAGCCTCGGCGTGGAAATCTATGACTATGATGTTGGTCTCCCCACGCAGGTCGTCCACGATGGCCCGACCAACACGGAACGGGTCATCGATGTCCGCCATGAAGACGCGACCCTGCAGATTGAGCACAGCCACCTTCGCGCCTTCGTTCGACAGAACGTAGGAACCCTCTCCGGGATTACTGGGCGGGTAATTGGCGGGCCTCAGCAGGCGCGGCTCTTCATCGAGTAGCGCCACGCCGTCCTGCCGGTCCCAGATGTGGTTCCCGGACGTGATGACATCCACTCCCCAGTTGAAGAGGTCCATCACTAGCGAGGGCGTGACGCCGTAGCCACCGGCGAGGTTCTCGCCGTTGGCCACCACGAAGTCGACCTGTCGATCGAAGCGCAGACCGCGCAGTAAAGCCTGCACGATCCGGCGACCGGGTTTCCCGACTATGTCGGCGACAAAAAGGATCCTCATAGACCCAAACAGCGAGGCATCGCGGGGCCGCCAGCGAGCGCGACCCGGCAGAGCGGCGGTTTCTGTGGTCTAGCGGGCGAAATCGACCGCACGGGTCTCCCGTACGACCACGACTTTGATTTGTCCGGGATACTGGAGCTCCTGCTCAATGCGCCGGGCGGTGTTCTCACTGAGCACCGCCATCTCTTCATCAGACACGGCTTCCGGCGTCACCATGATGCGAACCTCCCGGCCCGCCTGAATCGCGAAGCACTTGGACACGCCGTCGAATGACGTCGCGATCTCCTCGAGCTTCTCCAAACGCTTTACGTATGCCTCGAACGACTCGCGGCGTGCTCCGGGACGCGCGCCGGAGACCGCATCGGCGGCCGTAAGCAGAAACGTCTCCGGGTAACGTGGCGGCTCCTCGCCGTGGTGGGCACGAATAGCGTTGAGCACGTGGTCCGACTCGTTACAGCGCTTGCACAGCTCGTAGCCCAACTCAACGTGCGTGCCCTCGTGCTCGTGCGTCATGCCTTTGCCAATATCGTGCAGCAGGCCCATCCGCTTGGCCATCTGCACGTTGAGCCCGAGCTCGGCGGCCATATGGCCCGTGAGCTTCGCGACTTCCTTCGAGTGCTGGAGCTGGTTCTGGCCGTACGACGTACGGTACTTCATTCGCCCCAGCGTCTCCATTATCTGGTGGTGGAGGCCGTGGATGCTGAGCTCATAGCAAGCTTCCTCGGCCGCCTCCTGCATGCTCTTCTCCACCTCTTTCTTCGCCTTCTCGATCACTTCCTCGATCCGGCCCGGGTGGATGCGCCCATCCGCCACCAGCTTCTCCATCGCGATCCGAGCGATCTCGCGTCTGACCGGGTCGAACGCTGAGACGATGACCGCCTCCGGCGTGTCGTCCACGATCACGTCCACACCCGTCAGATTCTCGAACGCGCGAATGTTGCGACCCTCGCGTCCGATGATCCGTCCCTTCATCTCGTCATTAGGAAGGGGAACTACGGAAACCGTTGCCTCGGCGGCGTGGTCGGCCGCGATCTTCTCGATCGCCATCGCCACGATGTTGCGAGCCTCGCGCTCCGCACTGCGTGACGCTTCTTCCTTTATCTGCCGGACCCGCTGGGCCGCATCCGCGTGCGCATCTCCCTCGATCCGGCGCATCAATTCACGCTTAGCCTTCTCGACCGACATGCCAGCGACTCGCTCGAGCTTGCGCTGCTCTTCGACGATCAGCTGCTCATGTCGCTCGCGGATCTCATCTACCGCACGCTCACGTGCCTCCAACTCTCCGCCGCGCTTCTCGAGCTGCTCGTGTTTCTCGTCGAGCATCGAGTACTTGCGATCGAGCAGACCCTCTCGGTCGTCCAGCCTTCGCTCCGTCCGCTCGACCTCGGCACGTCTCTTGGTGAGCTCCTTTTCCCAACTCTCCTTGGCCCGAAGTATCTCTTCCTTCGCTTCGAGCTCCGCACTGCGCTTCAAGCTCTCGGAATCGACTCGCGCGGCATCGACGATTCGCGCCGCTTCCGTATGGGCACGGTCACGATGCTCACTGATCCGGCCGAACTCGAATCGCCGCACGAGGAGGAATGTGACGGCCCACCCAATGATGAGTCCGGCCGCCAAGGCGACTAGGGCCACGATCCAGTCCACGACTTTTCCCCTTCCTATATCCGTCGGGCTGAGAGTTCTGCAAGCCCAAACAGAAAAAGCGGCAAGGCAATACGCCCTGCCGCTGGATACCTTTATGACAACCGTTCAATCGGGAATACTGTCTTGCCGGCCAGCCGTGCTACGGCCGGCACGATAAACCGAGTTAAAGCCCGCCAGCTCCTTCCTCCCTCACTCCAGCACCACCCGGCAGCGAGATGGGTAAGAGCCTCGAAAAGCTTCGATCGTTATGCAAAACGGCTTCCCAGCGATTATTGGCATTTCCAGACAGCCACAGGGCCAACAGAAAGAATAAGCGGACCCCGGAGGGTTACGCAAGCTAGTCCCCGGAGGCCTGCTCGACGATCGTGATGATGTCGTTCGTCAGCCGCTCCGCCCGTTTCTCCGCCAGGCCTTTGACGACCTCCACCCCGTCCCGCATGCGGAACAGCTGGTCGGTCACGGCCAGAGCTGCGAGAATAGCGATCTTCTTCTGGTCCACCACACCGCTCTCCTCGCGTATCTCACGAGCCATTCGATCGACGTGCTCGGCTACGCGTTGGGTATACTCGGGACTAGTCTCCGACCTCAGAGTGTACGTCTCACCGAGGATCTGGACGTCCACCATTTCTCTGTCCTGGCTCGCTTCGTTCGTCATCGGGCGTCCTCCAGGAATTCCACATCCCGAGCCAGCTGCTGTGCCACGAGCCGCCCTTCTTGTAGCCGATTCCTCAATCCCTCGTTCTCTTCGCGAAGCCGCTTCAGCTCGTCCGACGCCGCCGACGGGTCCAGGTCCTTGGAGATGCCCCGCATGTCGTCGAGCACGTCCTGGAGACGCCGTCGCTCGGCCTCTGATGCGGCCGCACGGCCCCGCCACACCTCCAACTGGCGTAGCGCTCGCCGCACTGCCGCTTCCAGCTCATCGAGCTTGGGAAAGTCTATGCTGAGCTTACGCTCCTCGGATTCCGACATCGAGCCTCTCCTCCAATGCGGAGGTGATCCGCTTCATCGCCGCATCCACCTCTTCGTCTGTTAGGGTACGATCTAACGAGCGGAATCTCAAGCGCCAGGCGATACTCCGCTTGGCCTCGGGGATATTCTCACCCTCGTAAACGTCGAAGACGGCCAGATCCTCCATGTACTCCGGCGCCGCATCGTTGATCACGGCCCCTACCTCGGCTGCGTGAACGCCCTTCCCGACGATCAGAGCGAGATCGCGCTCAACGGCCGGGTAGTCAGGGAGAGCCCTGAAGACGACGGGCTCGACCCTGTGCAGCAAGACCTCGAGCTCCAACCCCCACACCTTACCCGCCCAGCGGGGTGCCTCCAAGCGATCGGCGGGTATCCGGCCCGCCCAGCCCTGGATCTGACCGTCCGGCGTCACAACAGCCAACGGATGCTGCAGCCCCCCTGCCACCTCCTCACCCGCTGGCTGCACGGGGCGCACCTCAGCGCCCGGGTTCGCGGCGGCGGATACGGCCCTGAAAATCGACTTGAGGTCCCAATTGTCCCAATCGTCGCCCTGATCCGACCAATGTGACGGCATCCGTAGACCCGTCCAAACGGCGGCGATTCGGATCCGCTCACCGGGCAGAGGGCCATCCGATACCTCGAAGACCGTTCCAAGTTCGAAGAGCCGGACGTTTCGTTGACCGCGAGCGAAGTTGTACTCGAGGCGATGCACCAGTCCTGCGAGCAGATCTTTGCGCAGGTGATCCTCTCGTTCCGACAACGGATTGAGCAGGCGAACTTCGGCTTCACTCGCCGGTGCAAACGGTGAGCTCTTCGCCTCGAGAAAGCCGAGACCAACCATGAGCTCTCTCAAACAATGGAAGACACCGACATGGCCGTCCTCGGGGAACATCGTCGGACGCAGCTTCTTCATCTCGTCCGGGAACTTCCCATACCCGTGGCGGCGTGCCACTTCCTCTATGAGATCGACTTCCCGTTCCACGTCCGGCCGCCAGCTGGGAATTTGCACGTCGAAGCTCTCGGCCGCCGCCTCGCGAACGACGAAGCCGATAGGCTCGAGACACGTCCTGATCGTCTGCTCGTCGAGCGAGACGCCCAGCAAGCGGCTTACACGTTGGGCACGCAGGCTTGCGGCTCGGGGCACAGCTGGAATCGGGTTAACGTCGATGGCGTGGCCTTCCATCGATCCGCCGGCCACGGTCAAGATCAGCTCGATCACGCGCCGCAGCGCGCGGGGTAGGCCTTCCGGGTCGATGCCTCGCTGGAACCGGTACGAGGCATCAGTATCTAAGCTCAGGCCCTTCGCCGCCGCCCGCACACGTTTCGGGTTGAAGTAGGCGCACTCGATGAACAAGTCCCGGGTATGATCGGTGACTTCGGTCGCTTCGCCACCCATCAATCCAGCCATGGCCGTGGAGACCTCGGCATCGGCGATAACCAGCATCTCTGAATCCAGAGTGCGGTTCTTTCCATCCAGGGTGCGGAGCACTTCCCCGGCCTTCGCCCGCCGAACCACGACCGCGGGCCCGCGCAGCGTTGCCAGGTCGAAAGCGTGCAGCGGCTGGTTCAACTCATGTAAGACCAGGTTGGTCGCATCCACAACGTTGTTGATGGGCCGCTGACCGATGGCCAGCAGGCGGTTGGCGAGCCACGCGGGTGACGGAGCCACTTGAATTCCCCGGATCACCGCACCCATGTAGCGCGGGCATCCCTCGGGGTCCTCGATCCGCACGGTTACACCGGCGGTCTTACCTTCCGCGGACGCTGTATCACACGCGTAATCCGCACGCTGGTGACCCGGATAATCCGCGAGCCTCAGATCCGCTTCGCCGCCTGGGGCGAGCTCGCGGGCAACCCCCCAGTGCCCCAACAGATCGGGCCGATTGGCGGTAACATCGACGTCGAGGCGGTGGTCGTCGAGCTCGAGAGCCTCGAGCAATGGCTGGCCGGGCGTGAACTCGCCGTTCAGCTGCATGATGCCTGCCGCATCGCGGCCTACTCCCAGCTCGCGCTCCGAGCAAAGCATCCCCTCGCTGCTTTCACCACGTAACTTGACCTTCTTGATGAGATGGCCACCCGGAAGCGTCTGACCCACGCCGACGAACGGATAGTAACCGCCCTCCACGACCACAGGCGCGCCGGTGACGACCTGAACCGGCTCGCCTCGACCGGCATCCACCTGGCAGATAACCAAGCGGTCCGCCTTCGGGTGCGGCGTTACCTTGTCGACCCGGGCCACGACCAAATCTTCCAGCTCTTTACCGAGCCAGATGACCTCATCGACAGGCACGGCCGTGTAGGTCAGGCGCTGAGCCGTTACCTCGGCGGACTCTTCGATCGTCGGCGCCAGTTCTTTGAGCCAGCGGTATGAGATGTTCATAGCTCAGAGGAGAATATGGTCAGTGCACGCCCCTCGGGCTCACGCAAACTGCTCGAGGAAGCGTACGTCGCCCTCGTACAGCAAACGGATATCCGGGATCCGATAGCGCAGCATAGTGATTCGGCCCACACCCATGCCGAAGGCAAAGCCCGTGTAACGCTCGGAATCGTATCCGACGTTGTCGAAGACCGCGGGATCGACCATTCCCGCACCCATGATCTCGAGCCAGCCGGTGCCCTTACAGGCGGAACACCCTTCCCCGTGACACAGCAAGCACGAAACATCGACTTCCGCCGAGGGTTCAGTAAAAGGAAAGAACGAGGGTCGAAAACGCGTCTCCGTATCTTCGCCGAAGAACCTGTGCACGAAATAGCTGATGCTCGCCTTGAATTCGACAAAGTCGATCCCTTCGTCCACCGCCAACCCTTCGATCTGCTCGAACGCCGGCGCGTGGGACGCGTCGAAAGGATCGCGCCGGTAAACGACGCCGGGCACCACGATCCGTACCGGCGGCTGTGTCTTCTCCATAACCCGAGCCTGCACCGGCGACGTATGCGTGCGTAGCACGGTGTCGTCGGAGAGGTAGAACGTATCCTGCTCGTCGGCGGCCGGGTGGTCCAGCGGTGTGTTCAGCGCCGTGAAGTTATACCAGGTCGACTCGGCCTCCGGCCCGCGGGCGCGAACGAAGCCCAGTTCCTTAAAAATCTCACAGATCTCGTCGGTGACCAGCGTGCACGGGTGTCGCGCGCCTCGCCAGCGCGACCGGCCGGGCAGCGTCAAGTCGAGCTCCACCGGGACCTCGCCGGGCCTCGCCGCCAGCTCGGCGGCTCGGGCTTCCAGACGCTCCAGCAGACGGCTCTTAGCCTGGTTTGCCTCGGCGCCTGCGGCACGCCGCTCCTCTTGAGGGAGCTGTCCGACGCTACGCAGCAGCTGGGTCAAGGGGGCCTTACGGCCCAGACACTCGACGCGCACGCGCTCGAGCTCTTCCGGTGTGGCTGCAGTATCGACTGCAACCGAGCCGGCGTCTTCAAGCTCCCGCAGACTGGACAGGAAGTCTTTCATCACGGGCCGGCGGCGCTACTTAGCCAGGGCATCCTTCGCGACGGCTACCAGGTTCCCAAAGACGTTCGGGTCCCGAACGGCCAAATCGGCCAGCGACTTGCGATTGAGCTCTACCCCGGCCAATCGCAGGCCGTTGATGAAGCTCGAGTATGACATGTCGTGCTGCCGAGCGCCGGCGTTGATGCGCGTAATCCAGAGTCTGCGGAAATCCCTCTTGCGGTTTCGTCGATCGCGATAGCTGCCGGCCCAGCCACGCTCCACCGCGTTCTTGGCCGAGCGGTACAGCTTGGACCGTGCGCCGCGATAGCCCTTTGCCTGTTCACGGACTTTCTTCTTCTTCTTGTGCCGTGCGACCCGATTCGTCACTCGTGGCATCTATGGAACTCCTTTCTCAACCGATCGTGATCACGAAACTGCAGCCGCGATCACAGACCGAGCATTCGTTTCACACGCCTCATATCGGCAGCGGCGACAAGCGTGGCCTTGCGCAGCCCGCGCTTACGTTTGCGGCTCTTCTTGGCCAGGATGTGGCTCTTATAGGCCTTACGGCGCTTGAGCTTGCCGCTACCCGTCTTTCGGAACCGCTTAGCCGCGGCCCGATGCGTCTTCATCTTAGGCATGGTTACTCCGTGTTTCTCTTTTCCGTCAGAATACCGTCACCGCTTGGTGGGTGCCAGCACCATAGACATGTTCCGGCCTTCGAGTCTTGCCTTCTCTTCTACCTGACCGACATCCGATAGAAGCCCGGCGAACCGTTCCAGAACTTCAGCGCCCAGTTCGGTATGCGTCATCTCGCGCCCCCGGAACCGCATCGTCAGTTTGACCTTATTCCCTTCATCCAAGAAGCGGCGAGCATGCCCCGCTTTGAAGTTCACATCGTGATCCTCGATCTTGGGACGGAGCTTGATCTCCTTCACCTTGACCTGGTGTTGCTTCTTCTTCGACTCCCGCGACTTCCTTGCCTGCTCGTACTTGTATTTCCCGTAGTCCATGATCCGACACACCGGGGGCCGAGCCAACGGCGCCACTTCCACCAGATCGAGGCCTCTCTCCGCCGCAGCCGCACGGGCGTCCTCGATCGAGACGATCCCCACTTGCTCGCCCTCTGCATCCACCAACCTGATCGGGCTGATCCGGATCTGGTTGTTTACGCGGGGCTCGTTCTTGTCGATAATCGGTCTCCCTTCTCTGCACGTTCCCAGCAGCTAACAACAAAAAAAAACGATGGACCAAGCGGACACCAAAGCGCCCAGTCGACCCGCTGAATCGACCGCGCACCGGCTCCTCCGCTTGGACCCGGCAGCACCGCACTCGAAGGCGCAGGCTGAAAGGTGGGCGGTGTCCATCAAACCGCCGCTTTCCTCATTGTGCCGGGAAACTTGGGCAATCTGCCCCTGTTGTCAACTGGTCCGGGGCGCCGAGGGGCGCTCGCTTCCGGTCGCGGGGCCGGTCGGGGACACTGACGCCCCCGACCGTGCAACCGCGGACCGAACGAGAGACTTCCTCCGCCACAGACTACGTCAGAGAGCGGGAACGGTCCTCTTCGACGACCTGAGCGACGAATTCGGCTACGGGCATAACGATCTGCTTCTTTTCGGCCCCGCGCTTACGTACGGCGACCGTGCCCGCCTCAGCCTCACGCTTCCCGACGACTCCCAGGTAAGGAGTCTTCTGCATCTCACCGTCACGGATTCGGTACGAGAGCGTCTCGGTCCGATCATCTACCTCGACTCGCAGATCCTCGGCCCGCAGCACCTCCGCCACCGCCTCGGCGGCAGCCGTGAGATCGTCCGATATCGGGAGCAGCCGCACCTGCACCGGAGACAGCCACAAGGGAAAGGCGCCGGCAAAGTGCTCGATCAACCCGCCGACGAAGCGCTCGAAAGTGCCTATGATCGCACGGTGAATCATCACCGGCCGGTGCTGCTGGTTGTCCGTACCCACATACGTGAGGTCGAAGCGCTCGGGCAGGACGAAGTCCAGCTGGATGGTCGAGCCCTGCCACTCGCGCCCAATGGCGTCCAGGAACTTGATGTCGATCTTGGGGCCGTAGAAGGCACCTCCGCCCGGATCGAGTTTGTAAGTCAGCTCCTTTCGCTCGATGGCAGCCCTCAAGGCATCCTCGGCCTGGTCCCAATTCTCGTCCGACCCGATCCGCTTTTGCGGGCGCGTGGCGAAGTCCAGCCGATACTGCAGTCCGAAAGTACCGTATATGTAGTCAACCAAGTCGAGCATCCCATAGATCTCATCCTCGATCTGGTCTGGTCGGCAGAAGATATGCGCGTCGTCCATAGTCAACCCGCGAACGCGCAGCATGCCGTGCAGTGTCCCCGACTTCTCGTTGCGATAGTCGCTCGCGATCTCGGCGTAACGCTGCGGAAGGTCCCGATAGCTCCGCTGACGCGAGGCGTAGATCTCCATATGGGAAGGGCAGTTCATCGGCTTGACCCGATAGCTCTCCTTCTCTCCTTCCATCTCCATCGCCGGAAACATCACCTCCGAGTAGGCCTGCAAGTGTCCCGAGCGACGGAACAGCGTCTCCCTGGCGATGTGGGGTGTGAAGACAAAGTCGTAACCACGGCGCAGCAGTTCGTCCTCCAGAAAGCGTCGCAGCAGGAACTGGATCATCGCGCCCCTGGGGTGCCAATGGATCAGCCCGGGCCCGACGTCTTCCTGAATGCTGAAGAGGTCTAATT
>Ga0255055_10002996_pt1 | contig 11557 bp, 11 predicted proteins | sample JV7_2_27_MG_FD_188633 | JGI IMG/M metagenome (GOLD analysis project Ga0255055, IMG submission 188633) | Seawater microbial communities from Jervis Inlet, British Columbia, Canada - JV7_2_27 | ecosystem: Environmental > Aquatic > Marine > Inlet | place: Canada: British Columbia | collected... | reverse complement strand
TCGGGCCAAATCTATAGGGAGCTTTCCCTATACTTTCGTAAGACATGTTAAACCCGAATTCTTTGCAGTCAATATCGGTTATTGAACCGCCTGAGTCATCCGGATTCTCGGGTCCATAATGCCAGGCCGACTTCCGCGTAAAAGCCAGGTGTGAAATAAGATGTCTGTATTTTGAGTTCCATCCAATCGGTTCAGATGGCTTTGTATCTGAAAGTACCGGTGTCGCTTTCCATTCACCGGCGCATGAAATCTGTAAATATAGAATACGCTTGTCCATTCTAATAATATTGGCTGGTAGATGGGGAAGTCCTTTGGGAACGAAAACGGCTGTTGAACAGGTAAACACATGCGTTTCTTTTTCCTCGCCTAAACACACCTGTACTTCTGCTCCTAACTCACTTAAATCGCTGGTATCTGCTCCCATCCAGATCATAACCTCATTGAAATCATGTACTTCCGACTGGAAGGGTTCTTTACCTATTTTACCGGCAGACCAATAGGTTCCGTACTCTACATTAACATCTAATCCCAGGTATTTCCCGGTTATTTTGGTTCCTTGTCTATAAGATCCTGGCCCGTAGTCCTGGAAAGAAAGATTTTTTATGTATTTTCCGTACTTTGTTGCCACCATTTTATATTCTCCTTGCTGAATCTTTAATTATCACCAACCATAAAGCAAATTTAGCAGTTTTAGCGCTTCAAATTGCTTCCATATAAGATATCACTTTAAAATTTAAGATTTCGGATATTGCAGTTAAAGGAACTGATTCACATCGCAGAGGATTATCACTTATGTCGAATAATAAATACAAGGCAGTCGAACCCCACCTGAAAGAACGATTCTCAGTTTGATGCTAAGACCTCAGGTTTCCCCTGCTTATTCACGAAATGCGTTGGAACCAGTAACTAAACCGGGCATTCCCCCCATCATGAAAGCTACTGCCAAAGTCTCGGCAATCTCTGCTTCACTCGCTCCCAGGTCACGGGCTTGTTTAGCAATGTTAGCTACCCCGTCTGGGTGCGCCAGTAACGCATCGCAAAGCATCATCATTAATGTTTTTGTCTTCAGAGAGAGTGCACCTTCGACAAGTACCGTCTGCCGAAGTCCCGTTACATTCTTAAGTAATTCTGGGGCAATTTCTCCGAGCTTAGCCTGCCAGGAGCTTGGTCTGGGCGTCGTCATTCCTGCACCTCCATAAACTAACCTGATTCCACAAGTATAGCACCTTTAAAACTTCAACTACAGCCAATATGAACTTAGAGGAAGGGGGTTGGTAATCCTGTGGTCAAACTCCACCTGAAACAAGGCTTTTGAACCTATTTCAAGTGGTATCAATGTGAAAATACTGACCTGATAAGTTAGAGGTAAATTATTGGGGTAGATCAGGTTCTCCACCTGGGAATCACCCCCGAGACGAACCTTGAAATTTTTATCATTATCTGCTATTTATATATCAAGATTAATTTTATATCGATAGTCAAGAATCATCTTGCGAGGAGTATAGCAATAATGAGTAACCAGATTGGAATCCCTGTAAGCGCCGCTGTATCTATCAACGATTTGCTCGACAATTGCGCCAGAATTCAAGCCGGCCAGGAGGTCTTGCTGCTGGCCCATATCGACGGGCTCCACGGAGGGGATAATATGGTCGATGAAGATGCGATTTCGTGGATCCAAACCGCCGTAGAGTTGAGAGGAGCCAACGCTACTGTTCTTTGGATTAACGAACCCGCTGTCCCTCATGCCTGGCGATTGCCTCCCGTAGTTAGAGCAGCCATACAGGCCTGCGATGTTCTTATCAATCATTCTTTCGATATCGTAATTGAAGAAAATATCGAATTCCGTGAGCTTTGTTCCTCTAAGAAAGACTTCGTCATGGCGCGGAATTTTGCGACGACGGCGCCTTTGCTTTGTACCGACTGGGCGCAGACTCCTCATGAGCTCGTAAGTGAAATCCGTTACCAGACCTTGAAGAATTATAAAGAGGGCTTGGATTGGCAGCTAACAGACGATAATGGCACCCACCTGGAAGGCAAGATCGCCTCACCGACTGCCGATCATTCATGGTCAGTGCCTTACCTGACAAGGCGGGAAGAAGCCGGAGCCTACCGGCCGTGGCCGGAATGGGTACATACTCCCATACGAATATCCGACACTTCTGGCATTTTTGTTTTCGATTGCATGCTTAGCTGGTGGTCACGATACATCGGTATATCCCCATATTTTGATGAGCCGGTTAGGTTGACCATCAAAGACAACACCATCGCCAGGATTGAAGGGGGTAAAGAAGCTGATTCCCTGAGCCGCTTTCTGGCATCTATGCTTGAGCGGCTGGGTGAACGCGTCTATGACTTTGACCATCTGCATTCTGGAGTGCATCCACAGGCAAACGTAGCCCCGCACCAGTGCCCTAACATCCTTTACCGTCGTGTCATCGAACATTCTCACTCGTCTAATATTCACCTGCATATCGGCGGGCCGCCGCCCACGCCTGCATATCCCTACTGGATGCACATCACCGGCGACGTCAGAACAGCCACATTTCGAGTGGGGGATAACAAAGTGCACGACAAGGGGCACCTTATGGCGCTGAACCATCCAGCTGTATTGGCGGTCGGTGCTAAGTACCCCGGACGCCCCGGGTTAGAGCCCGTACCGAAATCCGGCTAGCTCCCGAACCACAGACACCCCCGATCAAAATCTAATCTTGTTGCAGGTGAACGATAATTGCAATACAAAAGCGCACGAAGTTGCCTCTGGGAGCTAACATTATGCTAAGTGGTGATGGGGGAGAGACGAACTCACTCTGAAATGGAAATTTTAGGTTTTGCATGAATCAATATATGATTGGGTGAACTAGTTTACTTAATATGAAGCAAGTGACTTATTAATAAACCAGATGTTCCATCAGATTGGAGTTTCCCCAGCCACACCCTGAGATACTCCTGTGCTTAGCTACCCGGTGGAGCCAGCGCCTCACCGAGTTTACAAACAAAATATACATGTGCTAGACTGTAACGTTTATTGTTTATCATGAAAAGACTACTCCAGCTTACATCAATCCTTCTGATTGCTGCCGCCAGCTGTCTGGCGTTTACCTTACCGGTGATAGCGGATGATTACGAGCTCCAGGAAGTGATGACGGGAGATGCTTCCGGATTATCTGCCGAGGTAAACGGTTCTGGGGGTGGCTGGTACGGAGATTCTCTAAGAGTATCATTCTCAAACAACACCGGACAGGATTACAAGGTAAAGGTTCCCATTGGACTACGCCTTGTCCCGGCGGACTCATCGGTGCAGACGATGTATACCGCCGGCGGTGAAAGTCTTTCCGTTCCACCGGGGCAAAGTACCTATGTCTTCAAGGGATTCTGTGGCGAAGCGAACGACAGCGGCCCAGGCGAAAATGACACCTTCACTCCCGGTGGTTTCGCGGATGGCGACCTGATGCGGACTCTTCAGGAGATAAACCGTCAGGAACTATATAATAGTGATGCTCAAGACGCCGTCTGGCATAACACAGATGGTATTGATATATCCAATAATGATACCGCCAGTGATTTGGCCGAAGGTGGTAACACGGTATCACCCGGCGAAGCCGCGGCAGCCGGCGGTGCTGCCGCCGGGACCGCAGTTATCGGCACGGTGCTGACCACTTTACTAAATGGTGGTGGTGGTGGCGGAAGCACATCTACACAGGGGACTACAGACGAAGGTGGCCCGGGTCCTGACGATGATTTGGTTTTTGACCCTGAAGATGAGTTCGTGGGACCCCCGGGTGACGGATTCGAGGAAACGCCCCCACCACCCGAGGATGATACCACCTTTGATGATGCCCGTACCGACGGGCGCCCCCCGATAACCGACTCCGTCAATCTTAGAACTCCTCCGAAGGACGGGGTACCACCGGAGTTACAGCCACCCATAAATATAGCCGATATACCGCCGCCCGAAGACCCCGGGGATGGCATTATGATTGCTGATAGCGGCGGCCCACAGATGATCTTGGATGCCTTACGTAACGTAGCGGGTGGTGGTGGAGGAGCTAAGGTCCCGGAAAACCTGCCGCCTGATATGAAAATTCCCGCCAGTGAAGGAGTTATTGAAACTTTCTGCCGCTGGATGAAGGAAGGGCATGACTCTGACGTAGACTATGAAGGTAGCCAACCGGGAGGTAAGCTTATACGGGAGAAAGGCGTTCTTGGGAGTGGCGGAGCTGTGCAACAAAAGCTCAACGAACTGCAAGGTACCGATGCTGCCACGAAAGCTCTTATCAAAGAACTAAAGCAAGAGATAAACGCAGAAAAAGGCAAGAAGGTTGTAAAGTGGACACGCCGTTTGCACAACCTGAAATCCGTGACCAATAAAAAGACGATGCCGGGTAAATGGAAAGGCCCGCCCAGTGCCTTCGATTTGAAAAAGGTGCTCGGGCCCAAGGAAGTTGTCCGAGACTTCTCCGGTGTCACCGACCTTATACGAGATTTTGCAGAACCGGATGTCGATACCTGGACTACTAAACTGGTACCGATTATTAAACAAGATAATATCGGGCACCAGGCGATGCAGGAATTTAAACGGTTACACGGTGACTATCCCAATGAGAATATTCCACAGGACCGCAGTACCTTTAGAGATATACAAAACCGCCTCAAGGGTAAATAGGGAGCATCTGAATTGACCAGCAGCCTTGGTGATATAGAAGAAGAGATCATAGCCTTCGAACCAGCTGAAATTGAGGCATATTTCAACATCCTTTGTGAAGGCTTCCGCAAGAATGAGTTTAACTTTAATCAATTCCGGGAAATCCTGAAGGACATCATGCTATATGACGGTGAGGAGACTCTCTGGACTATAGGCGCGAAATCAGGTAACTGGTACCGCCGGGACGGCGAGAAATGGGTAACCGGCACCCCCGAGGGTCCGCTTTACTCAGCCTACAGGGTCGAAGAAAAGTTATCCGCCATCAGTAGAACTTGCCCGAAGTGCAACAAACTCGTCGCCAGTGAATACCGATTTTGTCCTTATTGCGGTACTGATGCGGAAAACCTTCAGCCTGAAGCAGCACCCCAAAAGGAAACCAGCCAACCGACCAGTCCGGCAATGGTGTTCTGCCGTAATTGCGGTAAGAAAATAAATGCGCAGGCTCAATTCTGTAACCACTGCGGTACACCGAGGAGACAATAACTCGTGGATATAGTACTAAAAATAATCGGCTGGGTCTCCATACCGCTGCTGATTTTCGCGGTATGGATGATGATTCGCAGCCTGCAGAAAGAGCGGACAATCACCATCCCCAGATTGTTATTACAGGTAGCCATCGGTATAGTGATGCTGATTGTATATGTCATTTTCCTGAAAATATCACCGCCTACAGCCTGGTCCTGGGTGCTTATTGCTGCAGGTCTGCTGATAGGTCTGTTACAGAGCCGTACCACCTCTTTGCGGGTTGACCAGGGAAAGGTTCTCGGTAAAAGGTCGGTTTGGTTCCTGGTGGTCTGGGCGGCGGCGTTCAGCATCACCCAGTTATTAGCCCTGATGGGACAGGGTGTCGCCGCTTCTTACGGACTGTTGACGGTATACCTTGCCACCGGATTAAGCATTGGCGCTAATTTCGGGCTGATGATTCAACGACAGCGAGTTCTGGTGAAAGCTACATCAGGAGCCATCAGCTGCCCAAGCTGCGGTCGGGATATTCCAGTTGGAACCAATTTCTGTATCGGTTGCGGCGCTCAATTAACGACCGTACCAGCTACCACCGAACCGGGTGCCTCATATTGTCCCGGTTGCGGTAAGGCGAATACTGCGGGACAAGGATTCTGCACTGAATGTGGTGCTTCACTGGCAGTTTAACTTGAAACGGTAACACGTTATGAAATGTCCGAAATGTCAAACTGAAAACGAATCCGGCGCCCGCTTCTGTGCCAATTGCGGCAGCCGGTTAAGCGCACCCCGACCAGCCGCTGCTGCCGGTCCTACCCGGACACCCGGTCAGAATTCTTGTCCAAGTTGCGGTCAGGTAAATCCCCCCGGCAGCGCTTTCTGTGAAACCTGCGGAATGAAACTGGCTGCTCCACGTACCAACGTGGCTCCCGCCGGACAGACTGCGGTGAGACAGGCTCCAACCAAACCGGCTGCACAAGCTAAAGGAAACACTTCCGGTGCCTGGTGGCTACTGCCGATATTTCTGGGTTGGGTCGGGGGACTGATTGGCTATCTCGTCGTCAAAGAAAGCGACCAGTCTAAAGCCAAGGGACTACTCGTATTCGGTATTATCTGGACAGTTTTCTGGGTAGTTATCTCCGTTATTGCTTCGGTCGTTATGAATTTCGTCATCGACTTCTAAGTGAAGCTCTGGAAGGCTTATCTTTGTTTTTAATGGAAACGCATTGCTATAGTGCTGCATATTTTTAACATATTTTTATAAACTTACATTTTACCTATTGACATTACCCCGCAGTGAATGTATACTATTACTATCAACTTAGTCAACTATAAATAATATGGATACGAGAATAGGTCAGAACCCGCAAACATTTACAAACCCGTTTGGCGCCAGCCATCTTCGGGGAAACTCCGTTCGCCCTGCTTTTAATATGCTCTCGTATCTCCGCGATTCCGGATTCGGTTTATTGTTTGTACCAGAGGATATGTGCTATCGCTGCGCCTGTACCGGCGCCGGCTGTAGCGTTTTGTAGGTTTTCCCGAATTCAGTAAGCCCTCCGTTACAATAAGTCTTTCGTAAAAGCTTCAACCCTACTACACCATAAGCAGCCGGCGCATAACAGCTCCCTCTCCGGGCGTTTCTGGAGTATTTTCTATTACGTATATTTCCAGCACCAAGAGACATAAGGGGATAATTTTGCTCATTTTGTTATCCGTCTCACGTTTTCTTGAGAAAAAGAATAAATAAAGGTAGCAATCACATTATGAAACAAGAATCACAACTTTATTATGAGGACCTGACCAAACGCGGGATAATAAGACTCGCTGATAAAGATATGGTTACCGTATGGATTAAACCGGATTGCTGTAACCTGACCTCCGTCCATTTGCGAAAAATCGCCGACATTACGGAAAAATACGCCCGGGGTTATCTCCTGTTCACCACTAACCAGAACGCCGTCATTCCTTTCGTGAACATCAAAGATGTCGATGAAGTGCTGGCAGAACTTGAGACCGTCTCGCTCAGACTGGACCGCTGTGGGCCAACCGTCAGAAACATCAAGGTTTGCTATGATGATAAAATTTGTCCCGAAGCTGTTACCAGCTGCCTGTCCCTGGCCAATAAACTGGAGAACTTTTTCGACGCCCCTTTCAGCCACAAGGTGAAAATAGGCGTCGCCGGTTGTGATAAAGACTGTATTTCGTCCCGGGTGTTAACTGATATCGGTTTCGTCGGCGTCGAGAACAACGGTACCCCGCAATTTGATGTTTTCGTCGGCGGTAAATTGGGACTCAAACCTTTCGCAGGGGAGAGAATGGCGGAGAGTCTTTCAGAGGATGAAAGCGTGAAATTCCTCCGGAATTACTTCGACTACATGGAGAAGGAGGGAAAGCGGGGCGAACGCAGCGCCGATTTAATAAGAAGAGTAGGTCTGGCAAAGGTAAAAGAGGAACTGAATAAAAATCTCCAGGACGGACTGCTCCTGCAACCAATAGAATCACGCATCGATATAAAAGAAGGAGCTACCAACAAAACGATTTTAATAATTCGGGCAACCCTCGGACAGGTTAACGCAACTCGGTTACGAAAAATTGCCGATATCGCTGAAAAGTACGGTCAGGGATTCGTCCATTTTCCTATCCGGTGCGCCCCTGAAATCCCGTGTATAGACCCGGAGCGTATAACGGACATCCGGCAGGAACTGCAGGAAGCTGGACTACAGATACTGGAGGATGGAATCGATAATATCCAGGGTTGTTGTTTCGGCCAACACTGTACCGAGAACATTATGGACCCGCACCCTTTATTGTTAAGGATCGAACAAAGGGTGACCCAACTGGGTTTAAACAACCAGAACATAAGTATCTCTTCCGGCGGGTGTCCCAATTCTTGCGGATTTCCCCAGATCAGCGACATCGGTTTCTATGGCGCGGTGGAACCTGCGGTTGATATACCAAAATGCAACGGATGCGAACTCTGTGTTCCCGTATGCAGGGTAAGAGCAATAACAATGCAAGACGGCCTGGCGGTAATAGACCTGAATGCCTGTCGAGATTGTGGCCAGTGTATCATGGCATGTCCTTTCGATGCCATCGTGGAAAAAAGAAAGGGATTTACCGTATTGGTTGGTGGCAGAGAAGGTAAAGACATCAGGTTCGGAGAGAAGATAGCGGAATTTCTCTCCGAAGAAGAAACCTTCCAACTCACGGATAATTGTCTGACCCTTTTGAGAGAAAAAAATACTACGGCTGCTTCGCTCGTTGATGAAGTAGGCATTGAAAATTTCAAGGAGATGCTGTTCTCCGTTAAATAATAGTTTGTATCATGCCAGGAAAATAAAGGAGAAAAATGGAAGAAAAAGTAAAACACGCGAAAGAAATAATTGCCGAATCGATAAAAAAATATCCCCGGATAGCGGTGGCCTGCTCCTTCGGTAAGGATAGTATGGTCGCGGTACATCTCGCCCGCGAGGTAGACCCGGGTATTAAAGTTTTTTCGGTAATGACGCCGTACAAACCGAGGGAAACTTTTGAATATCTCAAATTAATGAATCATAGAATGAATCTTGATACTACCGTATATGTAGTAGCCGATAGTACCCCTGAAATTCTAGGTAACGGTCATCTGGAAGTAAAACTATTACCTACTGATGAGTTTGAAGCTAAATCGACACAGGTTACCGAGGATACCGGAAAGGCAATATATGAAACCGATCCCGACGAATGCTGCCGACTCCTTAAAGTAGACCCTACCAAAGTAGCTGTCAGCGATCTGGATGCCTGGATTACCGGTCTGAGGAATACCGAGGGCAGAACCAGGGTAGACTACCGTGAGATTGAAGATAAGGGGGGACTGATTAAGATAAATCCGATCCTTACCTTTACAGAAACCGATATCTGGAAGTACATGGCCACCCGCGGAATCGAAGCCCATCCCTGGTACAAAGAGGATTACCGCTCAATCGGTTGCGCCCCATGCTCCAATCCCGGCGGAGAGCTGGAAAGAGACGGTCGATGGAAAGACACCAGCAAGTGCGGCGGCGAGTGCGGGATACACACTCAGAGGTTGAAATGAAATTAAGGAAACAGCTGAAATCACTCCTTTTAAAATCTGATGACCCCCATACGGAAAGCCAAGCCCGTATGCGATTCACCGGTGAACCGCCGGTGAATCCTTCGGAGTGCCTGATTCAGGAGATAGTCGGCGAAAACAGGTCAGTCCAAATCGGATGGTTGAGAGAACAGGTTTGTGACAATCTCTACCGGGTCGAGCTACGGCAGGGTGGCTGGGCGGCTGACATAGGTCTATGGGGACCAACTGCTTTTACCGGGGAGGCGGATCGACTTATGGCTAAAGTACGTCCCCAGTTTGCTTGCCTAGTCCAAGATATCGAAACTGACCATCAGACAGTGAGAGGATGTTAATAGAAAAGTCGGTAGCTATGTATAAATACAGGGATGTTAAAACACTGTAGATAGAACTGTGAGTAAGTAGGAGAGAGGACTATATTGGAAAGTCAAGGGCGTAGTATAGTAAAGACGGTAACCTGGCGAGTTATTGCTTTAACGGTTACCATGTTGATTTCCTATATCTGGTTACAGGAATGGGGTAGCTCGATTGCCTTGGCGTTAACGGCTAATGGCATCAAGTTACTGCTCTATTATTTACACGAACGCGGATGGAACAAGATACAATTTGGTAGAAAGAAAGATGTTGAACCGGATTATCAGATATAAAGGGGTGAATTCATGGAAAATAAAGGGTCTGAATTAGACCATCAATTAAGGGTCTATTCTGATATAACACAACTGATAGCTAACCCGCAAAATCCGACGCCGTTAGTTAGAATAAACAGAATTAACCCGAATAAAGGGTTCCAGATTTATCTAAAACTTGAAAGGTATAATCCATTTGGCTCGGTTAAAGATAGAATCGCCCTTGAAATGCTGGGTGCGTTGGAGATCGGCGATAAAACCGTGATTGAACCATCATCGGGTAATACGGGAATTGCTCTGGCCTGTGTGGCTAACGCTGCGGGAGTCCCCGTGGAGATAGCCGTACCGGAAAAAATACCCGAAGAAAAAAAGGTAATGTTGAAATTCCTTGGGGCTCAAGTTGATGAGGCTGATGATGCTCTATGCCCCGCATTTCCCAACGAAGGGGCCAGAGGTCTGGTAAATGCCTTGATAAAGAGTCCGAGAACCGGGGATAAGTATGTCAGTCCCAATCAATACGAAAATGAATTAAACGTTCAAGCTCATTACCGTACGACGGGACCGGAAATTTGGCAACAAACTCGGGGTAAAATCACTCATTTCTTCGCCGGATTCGGTACCTGCGGTACTATTACCGGTATCGGTAAGTATCTCAAGGAACAGAATCCCGATATAAAAATAATCGGGGTAGAACCGTCTTCTTCAGACCATAAACTACCCGGTATGAAGAGGATATCTGGGCTGACCGAGGAGTACGTACCCAAAATTCTGGATAACTCGGTAATTGATGATGTTGTGGAAGTGACTGGCGAAAATGCGTATAACACTGCCATAGAATTAGCCAGAAAAGAAGGCATACCTGTCGGCCCGACGACAGGAGCTATATTGCATGTTGCGTTAAATTATGCTAAATCCGGGAAAGGTCTGGCTGTTGTAATTTCACCGGATGATGCCTTCAAATATACTACCTATTACGCGGATTTCTTAGAAAAACACACCAGTGAAGATGTTACCAGGGAATATGACCTGTGCGACCTGGTTTGCCCATTGTCCAAGATTAAAGCGACGGAATTAATCGACAGTATGGGTGAAGGAGAAATCGCGAAAATAATACTCGGCGATGCGGACTCCCTTCAAAGCGTTGCCCGTGAGCTAAAGACCAGGGGCATCCAACCCGGTTTTAGTCATGAGGCTGAAAACAGATACGTATTAACCATAACGAAGTAGCCGGGATGGTGAGAATTATCTTATTATATGATATAGCAATAGAATTGGGGAGGTGAACATGGAAATCGAAACGACCAGCATTCATACTGGGGAAAGACCGGATTCGGCCTACGGTGCCGTGAGCACACCCATCTACCAGACGTCCACTTTTGCTTTCGAGGACATCGGTAAGAACAAGGGATACGATTATTCGCGTACGGCCAATCCCACCCGGAAAATCCTGGAGCAAACCATCGCCCAACTTGAAGGGGGTAAGGAAGGATTTTGCTTCTCCACCGGCATGGCTGCGGAGACAACCGTGCTGCATTTGCTGAAATCCGGCGACCATGTTGTCTGTGGCGATGACGTGTACGGTGGAACTTTCCGTCTGCTGGACAACGTAATGAGTCAGTTCGGTATCGAGACGACCTTCACCAGACTCGACAGCCGGAAAACTATAGAAGAAGCGAT
>Ga0255055_10002994_pt1 | contig 11558 bp, 8 predicted proteins | sample JV7_2_27_MG_FD_188633 | JGI IMG/M metagenome (GOLD analysis project Ga0255055, IMG submission 188633) | Seawater microbial communities from Jervis Inlet, British Columbia, Canada - JV7_2_27 | ecosystem: Environmental > Aquatic > Marine > Inlet | place: Canada: British Columbia | collected... | reverse complement strand
ATGTTGACGCCGGCCGCGGTCATCATCGCCCACAAGCTGACCGGCGGCGCCGCAGCACTCATCCCAGCAATGATGAACACGATGGCGGCAATCTTCACTTTGGAGATCCCCATCCTGTCCAGCACGACCGCCACCATTCCCCCCATGATGAGAACGGTGACACTTCCTGCTCCGGTAAGGGCGCCCGGCAAGAGCAGCAGTACCGTGATCAGCAACAACAGTAGCGCACGGCTCTTGTGGAACCGGACCAGGATACCGCGCACGGTATACGCGACCCCACCCGATTCCTTGAGGATGTTCATGAACAACGTGGCAGTGATGAAGATCAGGTTGATGTCCAGGTAGGTCATCGCCCCTTCGGCAATGTGCCGCGCCGGTAGGCCGAAGCCACCGACCACTGCACCGCCGAGGGCCGCCGCAAGCATGGCCAGCTCGGTGGAGAGCTTGAAGGCCTTGCCAGCGATGTACACCACGACCATGACGCCGAGAATGATCCCGGCATACGCGAACATGCTCACCGCACGCGTCCTAGCAGAAGAACCCTACTGGTTGAAGACGCTCTCCAGAACCTCACCCAACTGCATGTTCTTTTCGAACAGCACCAAGGGAATGCCCAGGTTGTCCGAGATGATGCTAAACCGCCGGTCTTCGTTGCCGTCTTCCCGCACGATCATCAGCTGTGACTCAGGCATCACTGCATCGATCGACTGTTCGTCCGAGTTGTCGCCGGCCGCGGCCCCCTGGGCCCTGCGCGACATACCCTCGACATGCGCACTGATGATCATGATTCCCTGACGCTTTGCCTCGGCAATGAGCGTAGCCGTGCGCTCGAGCTCGTCCTCCATGGAGACACCGGCCGCTCCCATGCCCTTGAGACTCGCGCCGGTCACGATGATGATGGACTTGAACGACCCATCAATGAGGTGCTGAGCGGTGGCCTGATCCAGGTACTCGTACTCCATATCGAGCCGTCCCAAGAAGAACTTCACCCGCTCTGGGCCGGGGCTCTGCCCACAGGAGGTAAGCAACACTGGCAGCTCCGCCTGTACGGGCGATTCCTGCGCCTGGACCACTCCGGCGCCCAACGCCATCCACGCGAGAATGGCTGCGCCGACCACTGGTCTCCTGTAGTGATTCATGGTACGGATCTCCATTAAAGCTTCACGAAATCCAGCTCAAACTGCTGCCTGTAATCATAGTCCCTGGTCCGAGTCACTGCATTCCCAGGCAGCGCCTGAATTCTGAATTCCAACTCCCGATTCCCCTCACAGCGCTGACACTGCCTGTGCGAGTGCTTCTGCCCCTGCTTCTTCCGCCACGATGCCCAGTTCGAGAATTTCAGCGATGACCGCAATACGCTCTGGGGTGCGAGCCCGCTCCCGGCGGGCCGGTGTCGGTTCCCCTACATGCACTTCTGATCGGTAACGGTCGTAGTACTGAAAGGCGCTACCGTAGTGATCCGCCGCGTCCTGCACGAGCTGGCTGGCTCTTCCTTCGAGCTCGTCCGCTGTGGAGCGCAGCCAGACTTCGGCACAGCGCCTCGCCATGAGACGCTCAAACGCGGCCCAGCAGAGCCATTCCTCCACCTCCGCGAAATCCCTTGTCGCATCCGCAACGTCTGAGAGGTACGCTCTGAGCGCCGCCAGTCCTTGCGGCGTACCGCGCCACGGAGTCGCCTTGCTCTTTGCGACCGCACGTTCGAGCGCGAGCCGTCGTATGGTGTCCGGTGACTCGGCATCACGGCACTTGTTCAGAGCGTAGACGGCGTGGGGCTGCAGCTTGTCCACGTTGGTCCAGCCGGTCGCGACCGTGCCATCGAAGAAGAGCTGTCGCCTACCATCCTTCTCCCGATACGCAGTGATCAGACCACCATCCATGTGCTCGCTCATGATCGGGATACCGGCGTCTACGTGTTCGTTCACGAATGCCCACAGGTTGCCCGACTCAGCCGTGCGAGCCATCTCGAAGTCGAAGCCGTACTGCAGCGGAAGAAAGGCAAACACCTCGAACGGGCCATCTGCACTAGGATCGCCGCGGACCGCCATGTGCGCCGGGGAGACATCGTCGTAACGGTAGCCGAAGCTGAACGCCCAACCGCTGGCGGCGGCAAACTCCATGAAGTCGATCTCGACACCCGCGTGGTTGAGAGCCGCAACTATCCCCATCGGCACTCCGGCGCCAGCGTATTCCGGTATTTCCTCACTGCACCGCTCGCCGACCGCGTCGAGGGAATTGGCATCACCCTCCGGCTGTCCTTCGACCTCCTCCTTCAGCCTCGCCCAGGTCATGAAACCGAAGTGCATCGCCACAACGTGTTGCACTTCCGCCAGTGACACGTCGGCTGCGAGAATCTCGTCATCGGTCGAGTCGGCAAACCGGTGGAGGCGTCGCAATAACTGACAACACTGCGGTATGCCTTGGCGCTGCGCGGCGAGGAGACGCTTCGCCGACTTCTTGAGGTGCTCGAGGTTGGGATGGCGTGGAAGAGACGCTTCCATGAGATACCTTCCTTTCCGCAAACGCCCGAGGCCTGCTCTCGCGGGCAGAAAAGAAGGTCGTCTTGTGCGCTTCACACGAAGGTGGGTTCGACCCTTTCCGCAGGCCGGAGGCTGCCTTCGACCGCCTGCAACAATATTCGGCGGGCAGCAGAGGCAGTCAAGAGAAGTGAATGGCGCCCCTTCTAGCTGGATCTGGCGCGGAACAGCAGGGCGATGACGCCGAGGCTCACGAGGTAGAAGGCCCCAATCAGCCAGAACGCTGACGTGGTGGTCGATTCATCATCAAAGATCCGCGTCGCGCCGGGCTCGGGAATTGGTATCGGGTCCCACGGAATGCCGTATCTCGCTGTCAGTCCACGGACATTGAGCAGGTGGATTACCGGGATACCCTGCGCCGCCATCTCGAACAACACGCCACGCTGCGTCTCCGGCGGAAGCTCGAGACTGGCATGGAGGCCGGGGCTCACGTCGAGCACCATGGGGCTCGTGCCGATGTTCGCGTCGCTGCCGCCTACGTTCACGAACGCCGACACTCGGCGGTCAGCCTCCGGACCGAAGTAGATGCCCATGCGCCGGGCGACGTTGGCGCGCAGATCCGGACTGGAAACGAACGACGCTGAGCTGGCCTGGATCTGTCGGACGAGTTCCTCCCTCACAGCAGGATCGAACTCGGGCCCCAGGTCCCCTTCCCCACCCAACGAGACCGCCGCCGGGGTTGTCGTGAGTATGCCCTCCGCTGTGAGCAGTTCGTGCAGGTCCAGCAGGTTGAAGTCTGGTCGAGTGGCCCCATACGACGAAGCCCCCAGAGACAGTATGATCACCGGATGTACGCCCAAGGCCTCAGCAGCTGACTGTGTGGCGATCAAGAGAGCCGGGAACGAAGCCGATGCGCCCATAGCGATCGTGTCTCCAACGAACGCACCCGCTCGGTGCAGCAGGTACACCATCAATGCCGCCATATCCGGATTGGTCGTGGTGCGCTTGGCCTCTAGGTGACCGAGCGTCGTGAACAGCGGCGTGGACTCCGGCCCGATCAAGCACGTGTGGTTGGGGTCGAGCGATTCCTCAATCGGGATGCCGGTGCGTTCGCAGTGTTCCTGGACCGCAGCAATCGCCAACTGCATACGATCGGCCGCAGCGCGCATTTCACCGAACCACGGGATAGAAGCAGGTGGTGAGACCAGTTGGAGCAGCCCCCAAGCTACGACGCTCACGGCACCAGCGGCGATGATGCCAATCCGCGCCCGGCGGTCGATCGAGCTGCCCGGCCTCGCGACCACGCTACATCAGACTCAAGAGCCGACCGAGGAACCCGATCACCACCGTGACAGTCACGAGTGATGCCGTCGTGACCATGACTCCCTGTCGATCCAGGTGATTGGCGATCAGGCCGGGAATCACCCAACCGATCACGCGGTACTCCAGCGAGATCGGGAAGACGGCCGGCAGCAGCTGCATCCACAGCAGGGCCCACACGGCTCCCACGAGGATCATGAACACGAATCGCCGACGACCGAAGAGGATCGTCCAGCGGCAGGACAGCCGGTACACCGCCAGCGTCAGGAGAGCAGCAATCAGCGTCCCGATGATTCGCGTCGGCTCATGCAGGAACAGAGCGAGATAGCTGGGAACGATGATCCCGCCCGGATAGATGCCGGTGACCCCAATGAAGGCCAGCGAGAGCAGCAGTCCGAGGAAGGGGAGCTCGAAGGACATTTCAGGCGGTCAAGGGTTCGCCGTGCGTGTTCCAGTGCTCGACGAGTGCCTCGCCGAGGCCGCCGATGTTTCCGAAGCCAAAGACAACCGATCTCGTGTCCTGATCTCGTGACAGGATGGCTTTCATGACCTCCTGCGGTCGTGTCCGCCGTAGGACTTCAATAGGCACGCCGTTCCGGGGCAGTCGGCGTGCGAGGGCCGGGGCGTGGAGTCCGCACAGGTAGAGTCTGCTGAACTCTCTGAGCGCACCGTCTGCTAAGGCCTCGGCCCACTGCATCGTGCGGTCGCCACGGTCGGCGCGCAGGTTCATCAGACCGATGCACTGGCCAGCATCATCCCCCAGCCCCGTCATGACCTGTCGCTGAACCAGCAAGGTCGATTCGGGATCGTTGGCGGCAAAGGCATTCACCGCGACGCAGGCGTTCTTCAAACCGGGCAGCTCGTAACGCCAAATCTGCAGCGCTCCGATGTCTTGGCGGGCGTGCCGGATGCCTTTCAAGATCGTTTCGTCGTCGAGCCCGAGTGACCGGGCCGCGGCAAAGACCAAGTGGAGATTCTCCGGGAAGTCGGTGTCCCGCACCTGGTACCCTGTCGCTGTTTCCGCTGGTACCTCCACCAACTCCGCGCCGTTCTCCTTCATCGCCTCGCGGAATGCCGGCAGGCACTCGTGCTCGGGGACGAACACGCGCGAACCACTCGGAACATCCAAGGAGATCACTGACGCAACACCTTCCCGCGTGTTCCCCATTGCCGCGGTGTGGTCCACGCGAAAGTTGGTCGCCAGAACGACGTGTGGCTTCAGCAGCTGTTGTGCCTCCACGAAGTGGTTCTCGGCGTGGACGCTCATGATTTCCGCAACGACAGTATCGGCTCCAAGGTTCGCACCCAGATGCACGAACTGCTTCTGCTCCATGATGGAAGGGCGACCGCGTCGCTTGACCTCTTTCTCCAATCCATCCGGAAGGATGATCACGGCTTTGGAGCCCGTGGTCTTCGCGATGACTGTCCGTCCACTCTCTCGCAGCACCGAAGCAAGCATGCGCGTGACGCTCGACTTGCCGCGGGTGCCGGTGACGGCTATCCGGAGAGGTATGGCGCTGCACCGGCGATCGAGGAGAACGCGTTCGAGGACTAGGAGGGCAAACGCGAATACGAGTACGAGGGCGAGTACGGTAGCCGTCACATCGGAGCCGCGTGCGCGCGGTACTCGGTGGGATCGATGGCGACGTCGAGCACCACCGGCCGATCCACCTGCAAGCTCTCCCGCACCGCTGCATCGAGATCGTCCATGGTCTTGACCCGGGCACCCCACGCCCCAAACGCCTCGGCGACAGCAACGAAATCGACATCGCCGAACCCCACGCCGTACTCGGGATGTCCTTTGTTCTGTTGCACGACCTTGATTAGGCTCAAGCCACGGTCATCATAGACGACGGTGAGAGGATGAATCTTCTCCCTCACGCACGTCTCCAGCTCCGACAGCGTCATCCCAAATCCACCGTCTCCAGTCGTGCAGAGAACGGTACGATCAGGGAAGAGCAGCTTGGCGGCCATGGCTCCCGGCAGGCCGTAGCTCATCGACGACAGGCCGTTCGAGGCGAAGAACGTCAACGGCTCGTAGGTCTTCCAAACCTGCGATGTCGCGAACTTGGCCGAACCGACGTCGGTCACGTGGATCGTGTCATGCGGCACCAGCTCACGTAGCCGCCGCGTCACTTCGTAGGGCGAGAGCCCCCCCTTCAACGGACCGGCCGGCCGCAGTGCCGTCTGCAAGTCCTCTCGGAATCGATGCACTTCGGCATCCGACCACTCACAGGTTCCCAGGTCCATCTTGCCAAGCTGGGGAAGTAGCTCGTTGATGTCGCCCAGGCATTCCTGAACCGGTCTAAACTCATCAGCCGCGATCGACGTCGGTCCAACCGAGATGAGCTTCCTCATGGTCTGGTGCCAGATCTTGTCCGACTCCACGGGCTCGTAGCCAACCCCGACGAGGAGATCGGCACGCTCCATGAACTCGACAATGACCTTGTCGCCAGCGACTCCGGCACACACGCCGAAGAACAGGGGGTGATCCTCCGGCAGGATCCCCTTGGCCTTGGGTGTCACGAAGACGGGCGCGTTGAGTTGCTCAACGAAACGGCGAACGGCATCACAATCCTTGTACGGATCGAGATCCAACCCCAGGAGGACTACGGGTCGCCTGGCATCGCGAATCGAACGCGCGATGTCGGTTGGTTCGACACCAGACGTCGGGTCGCTCGAAGGCGCATCGAGTCCAAGATCGGCCACCTCTCCGCTCTCACGGTTCTCCGACCGTCCCACGTCGCTGGGCACCGCGATGTGTACGGGGCCCATGCGCTGACGCGTCGCCACGTCGATAGCGTGCTCCATGGTTGCGGCGGTGTTCTTGCCATCGAGCGTCAGGGAAAGCTTCGTGAACGGCCGGTAGATGGCGTTGAGATCGAGGTTTTGGTGTGTGGCATAGGGCTTGGACGCTGCCGCGATCGCGGCCGTGATGGCAATGACAGGAGAACGATCGAGGTACGCGTTGGCCACTCCCAGCGCGAGGTTGAGTGCTCCGGGCCCGAGTGTGGACAGACAGACACTGGGACGCCTCTGGATCTGACCGGTCACATCGGCCATGAAGGCGGCATTGCCTTCATCCCGCGTCAGCACGAACTCGATGCCCAGTGACCTACTGGCTTCGACGAAGTCCAGAATCTCCCCACCCGGCAGGCCGAACACACGTTCCACACCGGCGTCCAACAACGTCTGCGCCATCACCTGTGCGCATGTTGGCATGCTCTCCCCCTTCACCCCGGCTCTTGTTGGCCAGACAAGACGGCCAGCTTACATGCTATCCGCTGCTCGCTGAATTTCCGCTGCTCTGGTCTTCGTCCAGATTATCCCCGCCACCAAGAGTGCCGCGAGAAGCGCTCCGGCGCCCAGCGCCAGCTTGGGCTGTGTCGCCGTGACCAGCACGAGGATCATCACGTACAGCATCACGACGATGGCAGGCAGCCACGGATACCCCGGTACCCGGTATGGACGTGGCTCATGAGGACGCAACGCTCGGAGCCGGAACAATGCGATGAGCACGGCCGCATCAACCGAGATTGCAACGAACATCATGAACTGAATGAGGAACTCGAACGAGCGCGTCATCGCCAGCAGGAACACGAGGACCGTGATCACGATCAGCCCGCCGATCGGCGTACCACGACCTGTCACTCCGAGCAGTCGTGCCGGGGCGAGCCCGCGCCGCGCCAAACCGTACACGACGCGCGGCACACTCAGGAAATTCACATTGATGCTGCTGAGGAGAATGACGAGTGCCGTGACGGTAATGAACGTTCGTCCGCTCTCCCCAAACGCTACGGCCACCGCGTCCGCAGCCACGAGCGGTGAGCCCGCCATCTCCGCCGGTGACAGGGCACTCAAGAACGCCACGTTGATGGAGATGTACAGCACGGCGACAGCGACGGCCCCAAAGATCAAGACCTTCGGCAGCGCCTTGCTAGGCTCTTGAGTCTCCTCTGCCATCTTCACGGCGTCGTCCCAGCCATAGTAGGTGAATGAGACGGACAAGTAGGCCAAGGCAAAGCCGAGTAGCAGCCCGCGCTCCGGTGACAGCGTCACCCCCGGATCCCATGACGCTCCGGTGCCACCCATCAAGCCGGCACCAATGATGACCAGAATGAGCACGACCTTTATGGTCGTCACGATGTTCTGGAACACTCGACCGGCCTGGAGGCCGAGCAGGTGCAGAAAGAAATAGGCAATGATGAGGCCGGCAGCCCAACCGCGCACGGCACCCCAGCCCACGAGGAGAATCATGTATTCCCCGATCACCACTGCTTTCGACGCTGCAGGGAACCCACCGCGTGTGACAATCACCTCGCTCCACCCGGCGACGAAGCCACCCACCGGCCCGTAGGCCTGCCTCGCATAGGCGAACTTCCCGCCGGCCTCGGGATACATCGCGGCCATTTCTGCAAAGACCATCGCGGAAGCCAGGGCAATTGCACCACCCACCACCCACACGAGCAATATGACCCAGGGCCCACCGAGGTAACTGGCAATCAGCCCGGGGGTCCGGAGGATACCCACCCCGATCACGAGCCCGACCACGACGGCAAGCCCGTCCCACACGTTGAGTATCCGTTTGAGCCCTTGGTCACCCATGTCTCAACTCCCTACTTCTTCCACCCCGAGTAGTCGAGGTCGAGCGGTGGGGGCGCATCGGTGCGGTGATCGCCGGGTTGCAGGTAGTGATCGAACCAGCGCAGTGCCCGCAGCGCATAGTCGTAGCGGTTCACATTCACCCGATTGCCGTGACCCTCTCCTGGGTATTGGATGTAGCGCACCGGCGTGTCCGTACTGGTCTCCACCGCCCGATAGAGCATGAATGGTTGGCTCGGATGCACGCGTGGGTCGGCGGTGCCACCCGCCAGAAGGAGTGGGGTCGTGCAGTTCGCCGCATAGGTCAGTGGGCTCCGCTCACTCAGAAAGTCCCACTGAAGGTGCGGCCACTGCTCCTCATAGTGCACGTAGTAGAACTCCCACGGGATGTCCGAGGTGAGCCACTTGGTCGGAACGTGCGTGATGGGTACGAAGCTCACCGATGCGGCGAAGTGCTCTGAGTGCCGGGTCGCCGCCCATGCAGCCGTGTAGCCACCATACGATCCACCACCGATGCCCACACGATCGCGATCGATCCAGCCTTGATCTGCGAAGTGCGCGATGGCATCGAGGTGATCCTCGAACTCTCGCCCCATGGGATCTCCATGGTCGGCCTTCGCAAACTCAACGCCGCGCCCCGTGCTCGATCGGTAGTTCGGGTACCAGACGAAGTACCCCTTGCGTGTGAGGAGCTGCCCCCAAGCGTTGTACGCCGTCACCCATTGGTTGTTGTAGTGGCTCTCTGGTCCACCATGCGCCACGATAACGAGTGGATAGCGGGTCCCCTCCTGGAAATCGAGCGGATACAGAAGGAGGCCTTCGATCTCGAGGCCGTCACGCGCGCGAAATCGGTGGACGACCTGTTGGCTGAGTCGTACCTCGTCGAGCCAAGGGTTGGTGTTGGTCTGGCGCTCCCACGAGCCACTCGAGAACGCGTAGACTTCGGCTGGATGCCGCGGGCCCGATACGACGGCTGCAACCGTGTTGCCGGCCGTCACGACCTGCTGCAACGCCATCTCTCCGGTCGGAAGATCACTCCAGCTCCGGTTCTGGATGTTGAAATCAGTTGCGACCCGCTCGATGCCCCGGCTCACCACGAGACGAAGGCGATCAGCGCTTTGCCACGCGACGGAATGCACCATCCCGTCGAAGTCGGGTGTGAGGCTCTCGACCGCTCCCGTCTCTACGTTAGCGAGGTACAACATGCCTGCGTGGGGATCGCGCGAGTCTGCGGCACTGATGTAGGCAAGGGAGCGCGAATCAGGTGACCACTGGAACTGACCGAGCTTGCCGGGATTGTCGGCCAATTGCTCGACGTTCCCCGTAGCCATGTTCAACACGTAGATCCGCTTGAACATGTAGCTGTCGTCGGTGAGGGCACGAGGAGCCAGTGCGAGTGCCAGCTTCGCTCCATCCGGAGACCACTCGAGTGCATACACGTTTCCGGGCACGGGAATGTGCGCGACCGTCCCCGTCTCCTTGAGCCAGAGATAGAGTCCGATGGGCGCCCAATCTTCATCGACGACGGTCTGCCTGAATCCCATGCTGCGGGCCTGCACCCGCTCCTGGGGTACGCCTTCGCTTGCGGAAAACGCGACAGCATTCCCGTCCGGTCGCCAACGGAATTGACCAATGGAGCGTCCCGCATTGAACACGCGCCACGCCTCGCCGCCACTCATGGGAAGCGCATAGAGCTGGCGCCCGTTGTCTCCCTCTCGCCGCTCGAGAAACGTGATGGCCGCACCTCCGGGGTGCCACGTCACGCCACCGATGCTTCGTTCTCCGGCGACCAGTGGGCGCTCACCATGCTCGGTCAATACATAGAGCCCGCTGTACGCCGAGCCCGGAGCGTCTGCCGGGCCCCTCGGCTCGGACCGTGTGAACGCGATCGTCATCCCATCGGGACTCGGATAGACGCTGCTCACGCTCTTCATGGTTACGACATCGAGTGGCGTGAGGTCCCGCTGCGCCCACACACCGGGCGCCGCGAGAACACAGAGTATGGTGACACACAGTGCCTGTCTCATCATCCGCATGATCGTCCTCCAAGAACTTTCACAAAGCGCATATTCAGGGCCTGACGTCTCCATAGAACATCCAATTCGAACGGAAGTCCTGCGACAACGGCTGCTGGGTCAATGATGCCCGTACCAACTCGATCGGCATCGTGTTTCCGTGCAAAATCGCGTCGTGGAACTGCTTCTCCGTCATCCGTCCTGACAGCACCAGCTCTCGACGCAGCTCGCGGATCTGCAATCCACCGATCATGTACGCGATCTGGTAGAGCGGACCGTAGTTACCCGCGATCGAGCGACGCACTTCGGCCTCCGCGTTATCACGCTCGTGGCCAACCTTCTCTACCAAGTAGTCGACGGACTCCTGTGCGGACATCTCCTCGAGATGATAACTCAGCGAAAACGTGATGCGCGCACATCGGTGCATGCGCCAGAACAGCATCCCGATCCTGTTCTCGGGAGTCTGGGGAAACCCCATGTCCCACAGCAGCATCTCCCAGTAGAGTGCCCAACCTTCCGTCCAGAATGGTGTGCCGAACGGGCGCCGGTAGCTTCGGTATCGCTGGGTCATGAAGCCCTGCAGATGATGCCCCGGAATCAACTCGTGGTGCACCGTCGCGCGAGCGAAGTGGGGGTTGTTTCCCCTGAGGCTCATGAGCTTGGCCTCGTGGGCCATCGTGTTCGTGGGGAAGGAGACCTGGATGACCTCGCCACCGAGGAAGAACGGGGCTACCAACTGGCGCTCCGGGCTCATCATTTCCATGCGCCACGTGTGCTTGGCCAGTTCCGGCACGGTCAGAAGATCGTGCCCCTCGACATACTCGATTGCCTCCCAAGCCAAGGCACGGATCAGTTCAGGCTGTTTGCCAGGTTCGACATAGAGGTTCTTCACGTGCTCCAAGGCGTCGTGCCAGTCCTCGTATCCCAGCTCAGCCGCTGCCTTCTCCATCTCCTCCAGACACCAAGCGTATTCCTGCTCGGCGATGGCAAGCAGTTGTTCGGGGGTGTACGGGATCATCTCGTACTTGAGTTCGACCAACAGCGCGTCGCGGCCGATCGGATCACCGATCATGGCCTCGCGATCGCCCTCTTTGATCCCGACGAGCTTGTCACGCAAGAATCCGGCGTAGTCTTCGAGCGTCTTGTC
>Ga0255055_10002993_pt1 | contig 11558 bp, 11 predicted proteins | sample JV7_2_27_MG_FD_188633 | JGI IMG/M metagenome (GOLD analysis project Ga0255055, IMG submission 188633) | Seawater microbial communities from Jervis Inlet, British Columbia, Canada - JV7_2_27 | ecosystem: Environmental > Aquatic > Marine > Inlet | place: Canada: British Columbia | collected... | reverse complement strand
CTGCGTCAATTTTTTGTGAAGCCCTTCGGAGATATCGTGAGAGGCCTTGGTGAGATGGGACTTCCCGTGGCTATGCACAACGACGGAAATCTCTGGGATGTACTGGATGACCTCGTTGGAACGGGTATCAACGGCTATCATCCCGTGGAGCGGGCGGCCAGCATGGACCTTGGAAAGGTCAAAAATCGGTATCAGGGAAAGCTCTGCCCCATCGGCAATATCAATAACAAGACTACCATGGTGACCGGAACACCTGAGGAAGTGGAGCGCGAAGCTATAGAGTGTCTCAAGACAGCCGCTCCCGGTGGGGGATACATCCTTGCAACTGATCACAGCCTGCACGACGATATCCCAACGGAGAATATCTACGCATACATCGATGCGGCAAAGAAGTATGGAACATACCCTTTGCAGTTTTAATCTGAAAGTTGTCAGCGGAGACGCTGCAGTAGGAGTATAAGGATGAATGCTGTTCGTTGAACAGCTTGTACAGAACTCTATGGAGGAGGTTTTCAGATGAAAAAGCTTTTTTGGCTGTGTGTGGCAGTACTCCTGGTCTTCTCGTTAACAGCAGTCGCATTTGCCGGTAGAGGTGACGAGGATAAGGCGCCGGCTGGCAAGGTGCCGGCAAGGGTCGGCTGGGTCGGTAATTACATGATGCATGAGTGGTATCAGAACTTATGGAAGGGTATGCGTGAGAGAGCCGAGATGCTCGGCATCGAGCTCGAGGTACTCGATGCAAACCTCGACATGGCAAAGCAGGTATCCTTCGCTGAAGACCTGATCGCCAAGGGTGTGGATGTGCTCATCATCTCTCCCGTACAGCAGGAGGGAGCGGCCGCTATTGTGAAGAAGGCAAAGATGGAGGGTATCCCGATTGTCATCGAGGCCAGTGCCGTAGAGGGCATGACCACAATGGTCGCCGTATGCGACTACGACATCGGTTTCAAGGGCGGTGTGGCGACAGGCGAGTATGTCAAGAAGAACCTGGGCGGTAAGGCACGCGTCATGGCCATCGACCTTCCCATGCTTAGGCCCTGTATACTGCGTGTGGACGGCTTCATGGACGGACTGAGAACGGTCATCCCAGATGCTGAGCTCGTACATCGGCTCGACGGTCAGGGCCTCAAGGATCAAGCCCTGCAGGTTGCGACCGATGCACTGACTGCCGATCCGGACATCAATGTCATCTATGGCTGCAACGACGACTCGGCCCTCGGTGCGCTGCAGGCCTACAGGGCTGCCGGACTTGACGAGGACAATCTGGTTGTCTGCGGAACAGGCGGTGAGGGCAATGCCTTCATACACGCAATGCAAGAGGGCGGCCCATACAAGGTTGAGGCTGCCATGTTCCCCGAAGCGGTCGGATACGAGGCCATCAACATGACGGTCAAGCTCTTCAATGGCGAGAGCGTACCGGAGCACTACGTAACTCCCACACTTGCACTGACGGACAAAACCTGGGATGATTACTACTCACTCGAAGGTGAGGAAAGGTCCATCAACTGGGACAATATAAACAAGATACCGCGCGAAGATAAGTGTGGTAAATACTGATGTAATTGATTAACACTCAGTGCATTCTGCCTCCTCCATACCGGAGGAGGCAGAATGTATCAAATGGAGTTTGGCTGTGCCTTCAACAGACTCGATAAGCAAGGGTAGCTTCCTGACAAAACTGGTGCTCTTCAATGAAATCATACTGGTTGCAGTGCTCGTCGTCATTTCAGCAGCTATATCCATCGGCACCTCCCAATTCTACAGCACCACCAATATACTGAACATACTCCGCGACAGTTCCATGGCAATCATTGCAGGAATCGGGATGACCATGCTGCTTATCACCGGAGAGGTTGATCTCTCAATCGGATCTCTCGTTGCATTTGTGGGCGTGGTCACCATGGACATCATAAACAAGACCAACAGCGTCTTTCTCGGCGTTCTCGCAGGTCTCAGCCTCGGGGCTCTGACTGGTCTTATAAACGGGCTCGTTCGCACGAAACTCAAGGTGAACTCTCTCATCGGCACCATTGCCATGATGATGATACTGCGCGGCAGCGTGTACCTCTACAAGCTCGAGGCCGCACAGAACTATCATCAGCTTTCAAGTTTCTATTCCATCGGCAACGGTTATCTGGGATTCATGCCCATACCTGTAATCATCATGGTTATACTGTACGTTGTTTTTCTCATCATTCTATACAGGACGGTTCTGGGCAGGAGGCTCTACGCCACCGGCGGTAATGAGATTGCTGCAAAGATCTCCGGCATAAAGGTTGACAATCTCAAAATACTCACCTTTGTTGCAAACTCTGTTTTTGCCGCAATCAGCGGAATTATACTCGTCTCGAGGATGAACTCAGGGCAGCCCAATGCAGGGGTCGGATTTGAGCTCATGGTCATATCAGGGGTTATACTCGGAGGCACCAGCCTTGGGGGTGGTGAGGGAACACTCGTCGGTACGCTGGTCGGCCTTCTGATACTCCGGGTCATCAACAACGGTATTATCATACTGCGCTGGAATCAGGATCTCCAGATCGTGATAAGTGGTCTTATCATCATACTTGCGGTTTTTATCGACAACAAGCGAAAGGTGGCACGGTCGAAAATCATTACGAAGTGACACTAGGCACCTTGTGCAGTGTAGAGAGCATGCATATATATGAAAGGAGCAGGCCCTCATGGCTCCAGACCATGACACAGTACTGGATGTTCAAAGGATCTCCAAAGAGTTCCCTGGTGTAAAGGCACTCGATGCGGTCGATCTGAAACTCAACAAAGGGGAGGTGCATGCACTCATCGGAGAAAACGGGGCCGGAAAATCCACGCTGATAAAAATACTGGCCGGGGTCTATTACAAAGACGACGGTGAAATACTGTTCGACGGCGACCCTGTGGACATCGCCACTCCGGCAGATTCACTGAAGCTCGGCATCAAGGTTGTTTTTCAGGAGCTCTCGCTCATTCCCCATATGACCGTGGGTGAGAATGTATTTCTAGAATCATTTCCCCTCAAGAAGAACAAATCCATCGATTGGGATGCATTGTACGCGGAAACGAAGGATATACTCGATTCGATAGGTCTCGACATCAGCCCGAAAACAAAGATATACAAACTGACCGTTTCTCAGCAGCAGATGGTGGAGATCGCACGGGCTCTCTCCCATGAAGCGAAAGTCATCATCATGGACGAACCCACCTCAGCCCTGACACCCAACGAGGTGGAGCACCTGTTCAAGGTGATCCGTCAGCTGAAGGAGCGGGGTATAGGCATTCTCTACGTAACCCACAAGCTCGAAGAGGTCATGGCGATATGTGATGCGGTGACCGTGTTCAGAGATGGCAAGCTCATATCATCTCGAAACGTATCGGAGACCAGCACCGATGAACTGGTTACCGACATGGTGGGCCGTTCGATCAAGACACTGTTCCCCAGGACTCACACCGGCAGGGGGGATGTCATTCTCAATGTGCGCTCGCTCAGTACAGAGAAAAAGCTCAAAGAGGTGAGCTTTCAGGTACGTTCAGGAGAGGTCGTGGGCATATTCGGACTCATGGGCGCTGGAAGAACGGAGCTTGCCAAGGCTCTGTTCGGCCTCGATGCGGTTCAGGCTGGAAACATCAGCATCGAGGGGCGGGAGCTGAAACTCGGTTCCACATCGCAGTCCACAAAGATGGGACTCGGCTATCTGACCGAGGACAGAAAAGGTGAGGGGCTTGTGTTGCAGATGTCGGTGGCGCAGAATATCACGCTTCCCTCTCTCGAGGATATCTCATCGGCGGGCTTCATTAAAAGAAAAGAGGAGTCAATCCGTTCGCAGGAATTCGTTGATGTATTCAGGATAAAGACACCATCACTCAGGCAGAAAGTCATGTATCTGAGCGGCGGGAATCAGCAGAAGGTTCTGATCGCCCGCTGGCTCATGAAGAAACTGAAGGTGATCATACTCGATGAACCGACCCGCGGCATCGACGTGGGGGCAAAGGCAGAGATACACAGGCTCATCGACGAGCTTGCCAGCCAGGGCCTGGCGGTCGTGGTCATGACATCCGAGATGCCTGAACTGCTCGGTGTCAGCGATCACATCATTGTCATGTGTGAAGGCAGAATCACGGGTGAGTTCGACAGAGAAAGTGCGGCAATGGAAAAAATCCTTGAAGCTGCAATTGGACAGAAGGAATACCGTCATGCAGAACAGTAAAAACGAGGGTAACTCCATTCTGAAAAGGGTATTTGCGATCAGCGAGATAGGGCTGCTCATCTCCTTTCTCGTGATTTTCATATTCTTCAGCGTCGCATCGAAATACTTCTTCACGGTGAGGAATCTGTCGAATATACTCGGGCAGGTTTCGCTGCCGCTCATCTCCGCAGTCGGCCTCTCTGTCGTGCTGTTCAGCGGTGAGGTTGATATCTCCATCGGTTCCCTGCAGGCATTCGTTTCCCTTCCCCTCGTTGCCATCATGAACGCGACGGGAAGCTTCGCCCTCGGAGCCGTTGCGGCGCTTGCGACGGGGGCGATGATCGGCATCATCAACGGCTATCTCGTCACCCGACTCAAGATCAACTCCCTCATTACCACGCTTGGAATGTTATATGCACTACGGGGAGCGGTGTATCTCATTACAGGGAAGGTTGCCATCGCGGAGCGATCCGGAAAGGATCTCTTTTTCCTCATCGGGAACGGCAAACTCTTCCACTTTCTCCCCTATCCATCCATACTCATGTTCGTCATTCTGTTCGTGTTCATGTTCGTCATGAAGAACACCAGTTATGGAAGGCGCATCTATGCTGTGGGCGGCAGTGCTGAGGTAGCACGGGCAATCGGTATAGATGTGGAGCGGATGAAGTTCAGCGCTTTCCTTATCTGTTCACTGCTCGCCACGGTCAGCGCCATTCTCCTTGCCTCCCGCCTCGGTTCCGCAAACCATCTGGCCGGACAGGGTTTTGAGTTTCAGGTGGTTGCAGCTGTCGTGCTTGGCGGGGTGAGCCTGTCCGGAGGCGTGGGAACACTGCTCGGTGCATTTATAGGAGTTCTCATTCTCGGCATCATTCAGAACGGCCTCGGCATGCTCAATGTTTCCACTATGTGGCAGCTTGTCATAACAGGATCCATAATTATCCTTTCAGTGGCCATAGATGAGCTGAAAAAGCGTCACGAGTGATCTATGAGTGCTAGAGATCGCACCGACGAATCGAACGACCGTCTCAAAAGGCACAGAAACGGAAGCACAATCACCATCGTGGTTTTCGCTGCGGTCCTGGTGGCGGGTGCGGCATTGCGCGCCTTGAGCGGTCATGAAATTGTATTAACCTCTCTCATATATGCACCGGACGAGAAAGTCCGGTATCCGGGGTCCCGAACACCGGAGGACACAGCCACATCATTCTATCTTTCCATTGACAACGGTGATTATGAACGGGCATATGGATTGATCCTTGAACCCAGATGGACGGATGAGCCGGCATCCTACAGTGATGCAGTTGCAGCTGAGGACTCACTGTTCCTGGGATGGACTGAAGAGGAAGAGTTTCTGCGACGGTTGAAGTTTGAGATAGGCCCGGGGGGCTCGGGAATCAAACTGAACAGTGTGCATGCCTATGTGGTGGAAGAGCTCGAGGCTGGCCCGTACTCCGAAGCCTTTGATATCAGTGGATTGCGTTCTGCTTTCAGAGTGAAGGTGCAGGGCAGCATTCTTGGAGCCTGCTCCATATTCAGCTGGAAAAAGGAACTCACTGTCATGCAGATCGGCAGGCATTACAGGGTGTTTCTGGACGGCAGCAAGGAGGCGAACAGCTTCTACTATCAATCATGGTTTACGGAGTTCGAAAAGATCGGGGATTTGAGAGGGGGATCGTGAAAACCCTGTACTTCGACAACGCAGCCACATCATGGCCAAAGCCGAAATCGACACTAAAATCCATGAGCTCCTTCTTTCTGAAGGGTGGGGGCAACCCCGGCAGGTCGGGCCACGGCAGATCAATCGGAGCCGCGCGCATCGTGGTACAGACCCGCGAACTGCTTGCCCGTCTGCTCAACGTGAGGGATTCCTCAAGAATCGTGTTTACCAAGAATGCCACCGAGGCCCTGAACATTGCCATATATGGGCTTGCCGAAGAACGGGGGCACATTGTGACGAGCTCCATGGAGCACAATTCAGTCATGCGTCCTTTCACCGATCTTCAGACTCGAGGCCGGGAAGTAAGTGTTGTCAAGGCGGATTCTTCAGGAACAGTCAGCGCCGATGATGTGGCAAGGGAATTAAAGAAAAACACCAGCCTCGTTGTGCTTACCCATGCATCGAATGTAACTGGAGCAGTAAACGATATTGCAGCTATTGGAAGAATATGCCGGGAACGGGGAGTGCCGCTGCTGATCGACGCTGCCCAAAGTGCAGGGTGTGTGCCCATCGATGTTCAGGCCATGTGCGTTGATTTTCTTGCATTCAGCGGGCACAAGGGGCTTCTGGGGCCTCAGGGTACGGGTGGCCTTTATATTGGAGATGAACGACTTAATGAACCACTCATGCGGGGAGGAACGGGAAGTCTCTCTGACAGGGAGGAACAGCCGGACTTCTTTCCTGACCGTTTTGAGAGTGGAACGCTCAATGTAATCGGTATCACGGGTTTGGGTGCTGGTGTGGAGTATGTGCTGAACAGGGGTGTCTCCAATATTGCCGCTTATGATGCAGGGCTGATGCAGCTGTTTCTCCGAGAGCTCTGTAAGGACAGACGGTATAGACTCTACGGCCCATGTATTGAACATGGAGCCCATCCTGAACGCAGTGAGCCTGGCACGCACAACGGTGACAGTCCTGTCAGGCAGACAGGTGTGCTCTCCATGAACATCGAAGGCCAGTCTCCATCCAGGGTGGGCCAGCTCCTCGACCGGGATTATGGTATACAGACGAGGATCGGGCTGCACTGCGCCCCGTCAGCGCATCGAACAATCGGCACTTTTCCGGATGGAACCGTGAGACTGAGCTGGGGTCTCTTCACCACCGAGAGGGATGTGAGGCAAGTCCTTCGGGCACTTCATGCCATTGCAGAGAAGGAATCCCCATGATCGATTCGATACCATCAGAGATGCATCCATGTCTGTCACATAAACGTAAGTCTTATGTCTAGAAGATCAAAGCATATCGATCTGCGTACACTGGAAGGAGTCATCACCTTTTTTGGCTCCCACCATGCAATCAGGGCAGAGGGAGTTTTAAAGCGGCAGGAGATCAGCGCCGTTCTTATTCCCGGTCCCAGGGAGATCAGTCCCAACTGCGGTGTCGCTGTTCGCTTCGATTTCAATCGCAGGGAGGAGGTGCGGGCCCTCCTGCAGGAGCATATGGTTCATTTTGAGGATATACACCATTATCCGGAGTGCTGAGAAGCTATTCAGCTGAGAGTTTATGCATATGAGAAGAGGGTATGTAAAGCCATGGGTATTCGGTATCATTGCGGGTGCCATGATCGTGCTGGCAGAGGCATTTGCAGGGTTCTATCCTCCTGCAGCCTACTCCTTCTGTCTTACCTGCCACACCCGCGATCTGGTCAATACGTTTGTGAATGGGATGTTCGGGACCCACTTCCAGACCACCATACTGTCGAGAAAAATGCTCATGCTGACCTCTCCGTCAGTACTGCTCGGCGCATTTATCGCTGCACGCGCATATGCTGAATACAGGAGGCAGAAAAGCACGCGTCCTCTCTACTTTTTCCTCTATGGCGCGGTGATCATGACCCTGGGCATTCTGATCTTCGGATGTCCTACACGAATTGTGATCAGGACAGGATACGGTGATTTGTTTGGAATTGTTGCCCTGACAGGGATGGGCTTCGGTATCTGGCTTGCCACCCTCCTGATACGGCGAAGATGGAGCAGGAGTGTGTGAACATGACTGTATACGCTACCCTGATTCTCGTGAGTATGAGTATGCTGATCGGATTCCTGGCGCAGCGGTCGAGGATGTGTTTCGTGGCCGGAGTTCGCGACTACATCCTGGTACGGGACAGAGAGCTGCTCATGGGTATGTTTTCCTTCCTTCTCACCATCTGGCTATTGACATCCCTGTTCTATGGATTGAACCTACTGCGAAGCGGCGTTCCGGAATATGGATCACCTGCCATTGCAACAAGTATTGAAAAAATCGGTACGGGCAGTCTCAGCATGGTAAATCTGAACACAATCTTTTCGAGAGGCACCGCTGGGAGCATGGGGCTTCTGCTCACCAGTCGATTTTTCTATGTTACGCTGATCGGCGGGCTTGTCATCGGATTCGTCTCCACGCTTGCAGGCGGTTGTGTTCTCAGGCAGCACGTGCTGCTGGCTCAGGGAAGCATGGACTCGCTGTTTTTCATTCTGGGATTTTACGGTGCTGTTGTTGTTTACTATGGTTTTTTATACAGGTTTTTTATTAGCTTATATTGAACAGACCATTTGATCGAATCATGACGAGGGAGGGCATGAATTATGACCCACAAGGAACGGTTCATTACAGCCATAAACCATGAGGAGCCCGACCGGGTTCCCATAGATGTCTGGTACACTCCGGAGGCGGAGCGAAAGATGCTCAACCATCTGGGGGAGGACACTGAGAAGCTGTCGCTCTACGCGGCCGACGGCGGCTATCTTCCGCATGTAATGGGTCATGACTTTCTCATTACCTGGCTTGGGCCGTGCACCAGTTACTACTCGCAGGAAACGCAGGAGTATGTGGATGAGTGGGGTATACGCTGGCGATGGATTGACACTGAGACGGGCAACCGCTATACAGAGATGATCGGCCACCCCATGGCTGTCACCGATGATCTCGATAAACTGACGCTTCCCGATTTCAAGGATTTGTCCAGGTATGCAGCTTCTAAAGAGATGATAGACAAACACGGCAAAGAGTTAGGCATCATGGGAGGGCTTGCCTGCACGCTTTTCGAGCTTGCGTGGTATCTGCGCGGCATGGACAGGGTGCTTCAGGACATGGTGCTCAACAAGGACTTCCTGCACGCCTATCTCGACAAGCTTCTCACATGGGTGTGGGATGCTGGAACTGTGCTCGTGGAGATGGGAGTGGACGTCATCTGGATAGGCGACGACTTCGGCGCACAGGACCGCATGCTCATATCCCCGGACCTGTTCAGGGAGTTTTTCAAACCCCTGTACGACCGGCTCTTCTCACATTTGAGGGGCATCAACCCGGACGTTAAGTTTGCCTTTCACACAGATGGATTCAACTGGCCCATCCTGCAGGACCTGGTGGATGTGGGCGTCAACATTCTCAACCCGGTACAGCCGAAGTCAATGGACCCCGGTGAACTGAAAGAGAAGTTCGGCAAAGAGCTCACCCTCTGGGGGACCATTGATAATCAGGAGACCATGCCGTTCGGAAGTGTGGAGGACGTGATAGGTGAGACCAAGGAGAGACTCAGAACAGTTGCACCGGGTGGAGGCCTGATCCTCGGGCCGGCCCACAACGTACAGCCCCAGGTGCCCATTGAAAACATCATGGCATTCTATGATACAGTGAAGGAGTACGGGAGCTATCCGATAAAGGTGTAGCAATTCTGCATGCTGAATGTCAGGAAGAAAATAAAGGTGAGAGTAATTAAACGGTAAAGGAAAGCAGTATGGAAAAATATGGAAGAGGCGAATCCACGGGCCTCGAGCAGACGGCCGCATTCAAGATAAACACCGGATTCTGTCCTGAAGATGTCACCATGTCGAAGGCGGACGGTGAGGTGCTGAAGCGTCTTGCTGCACATGTAGTGGATATTGCCGCGAGTAAAAAAATGGAGGGGATACGCAGGGAGTGGATGCGACACAACAAACTCCAGCCTGGGCGCCCCATCGTGTTCTGCGATCCTGAAAACGGTTGGAATGAAATCATAACTGAAGCACAGATGGAGTGCAGGGGCTCTTTGGCCCGCCGCTGGGAGATGGACCTCAGAAAGGAGATATTCTGGGGAGAGGAGATGGGCGACGACAAGCCCGTTGAACCCTTTTTCGACATACCCTACACAGTATCGGCTGATGATTGGGGTGTGAAGGCTGAGTTTCACAAGACCGAAAGCAAGGGATCCTATGTCTGGGATGCACCCATACAGGATTATGAGCGGGACCTTGCAAAACTGCATGCACCTGAGTTTGAAATCGACTGGGAAACCACCAATGGGTGTCTGGATATGGCAAAGCGGTTGTTTGAGGGCACCCTGGCGGTAAGGCTCAAGGGAACCTGGTGGTGGTCCCTTGGACTGACCTGGCCGGGGGCTACCTTCCGCGGGTTGGAGACTATGTTCTATGATTTCATAGATCATCCTGATGGGATCAAGGAACTTCTTTCAATCCTATCCAATGGATTCTTACAGAAACTGGATTACCTTCAGCAGGAGGGGCTGCTGAGCCTGAACAATGACGGCACCTATGTTGGTTCGGGTGGGTATGGTTTTACCGATGAGCTCCCCCAGAAGGATTTCAACGGTGAGGTGCGCAGCGTGGATATGTGGGGCTTCACAGAAAGCCAGGAAACGGTCAATGTGTCGCCGGACATGTATGAGGAGTTCATCTTCCCCTATGAGAAACCCATTATGGAGAGATTCGGGCTTACCTGTTATGGCTGCTGCGAGCCGGTGCACCCCCGGTGGCATGTGGTTAAAAAACATCCCAATCTTCGCAGGGTCTCCTGCTCCCCCTGGGCGGATACCGAGAGAATGGCCGAATACCTGCAGGACAGATACATCTTTTCCATGAAACCTTCACCTGCGGCAATCGCGGAACCGGAACCGGATTGGGAGTCCATCCGAGGGGATTTACGGCAAAAACTGGAGATTACGAAAAACTGCAGGGTCGAGGTGATCATGAAGGACAACCACACCATCGGCGGGCGACCGGAAAACGTGGTGCAGTGGTGCAGCATTGCCCGTGAGGAGGCCCTGCGGATTGCCTCGTAACTGGTACAGGGGTTCCTTTGCCCTGCTCATATTTTCAACAGGCCTCTCCTTCAGTCTTGTCGGTGCGGCACTGCCTGATCTCACAAGCCTGTATGGGCTTACAAAAACCGAGGCCTCCACACTTCCCTTTTTACAGTTCCTGGGAGCCTATGGGGGGCTCACCCTTCTCACTGTCACAGCTTCAAGATCACGCCTTCTCCTCGCAGGCGCTGCCATGGTGCAGTGTCTGGCAGCACTGTACATAGCTCTGCTACCCGGTTATACCATGGGACTCAAGGCATGTTTCTTTCTATTCGGTGCAGCCGGGAATGTGATTGTACCCCTGACGGGCATGATCATCACACGGGCTCGTGAGGGAGGAGCAGCCCGCGATCTGAATGTCCATTACGGTTTCTTTTCAGCAGGCGTTATGGCTGCCCCTCTCTACTCGGGACTGCTGTTCAATCAGGGGTTTCATTACGGCCCCTCATATATGGTGTTCTCGGTAATCGCTTTCATTGCTTTTCTTATTGCACTTCCAGACACCCTGCCTACGGTGAGTATTGGTACGCGGATTACTGGTAAAACCCTTGGCGCCGCCTTCGCATCACATGGAAGATTTCTTATGCTCATGCTGATTGTAAAT
>Ga0255055_10002992_pt1 | contig 11559 bp, 7 predicted proteins | sample JV7_2_27_MG_FD_188633 | JGI IMG/M metagenome (GOLD analysis project Ga0255055, IMG submission 188633) | Seawater microbial communities from Jervis Inlet, British Columbia, Canada - JV7_2_27 | ecosystem: Environmental > Aquatic > Marine > Inlet | place: Canada: British Columbia | collected... | reverse complement strand
TGGCCGATGCCAAGGCGTTCGCCGGCATCCTGACAAAGAAGGCACCGATCGCCGTGCACATCATCCTCGATGCGGTCACCCGGGGACTCGAGACCACGATTGACGAAGGCATGAAGATAGAGCTGGAAGGCTCCAACAGGGTAGGCAAGTCGAAGGACGCGGTAGAGGGGATGATGGCCTTCATCGAGAAGCGCGAGCCTGTTTTCCGGGGCGAGTAGGTATCGTGCTGAAGGCGGATTATCGGACATGAAGGCCGAAGATATCAAGAAGATAGCGGTAATAGGCGCGGGCGATATGGGACACGGGATCGCCGAGGTGGCGCTGCTGGCCGGCTATAAGGTCGCGATGCAGGACATTGAGCAGAAGTTTGTCGATCGAGGGCTGACCAGGATAAAGGAGAGCCTCAACAAGTTGGTGGAGAAGCAGAAGGTCTCCGAAGAGAACAGGAAGGCGATGCTGGGCAACATCCAGACATTCGTCGACATCGCTGAAGCCGTCAAGGACGCAGACTTCGCCATCGAGGCCGTTCCCGAGATTATGGACCTGAAGAAGAGAGTGTTTCAGACGCTGGACTCGGCCGCTCCCAGGCATGCTATTCTCGCTTCCAACACCTCTAACATGAGCATAAGCGAGATCGCCGCCACTACGAAGAGGCCGGGGCAGGTGGTAGGCATGCATTTCTTCAACCCGGCCGTCCTTATGAAGCTCGTAGAGGTCATCAAGGGCAACCAGACACACGAGCCGACGATGCAGCTGACCTATGACCTTGCAGCGAAGATGAACAAGGTACCTGTGAGGGTCGAGAAAGACTCGATAGGGTTTGCCTACAACCGTATCAACGCCCCCACTCAGATCCTGCTCAGTCAGGTGGTCGAAAGAGGCATGGCCGCCCCCGAGGAAATCGACGCCAAGATGAGGAAGATCGGCATGCCCATGGGGCCGTACGAGTTAATGGACTACGTCGGACTGGATGTTGCCTACTATGGCGCCCGCTACTTCGCGGACAGGCTTTCCCCCGATTACGAGCCACCGAAGTGGCTGAAGGCCAAGATCGACGCCGGTGAACTCGGGAAGAAGACGGGGCGGGGCATCTTCGACTGGTCGAAGGGCAGACCAGAGATCGACCAGTCGAGAGCAAGGGAGGACTTCGATCCCACCGCCCTGATCGCCATCCAGGTCAACGAAGCGACCAAGCTGCTGGAAGAAGGCGTTGTCAACAGCGCCGACGAGATCGACAGGGCCATGGCCAGCGGAGGTGGTTCGGGGTTCGGTCCTTTCCAGCTGGCTAGGGGGATAGGTTATGATAAGCTGGCCGGGATATGTGCGGACCTCGCTGCCAAGTTCGGCGTGAAGGTATTCGAGCCCACCGAGACACTTAAGAAGGGCAATATCTGATAGTCGCTAACAGATATAGCGCTCTACTTCGATAATCCGGTCGGCGATGCTTCGCCTGAGTTGCATGCCGTTGGCAGGCGTGAACTGCAGGACATTCCCTACTACCGAGAGTTGCCTGTCCAGCGCCTCATCCGTCTCCATCGCCGCTAAGGCCTGACGGGCATAGCCGCCCACCCTGGCCGTGGCATCGCTCACATAGAGTTGCACCATGTCGATCCTGGTCTTCGACTTCTCCACACCGACGGCCTCGACAGCCTTGAGTGCCCTCAGAAGGCCGCTCTCCATGGCGTATACCTCCATGGCAGTGTCGGCCAGCAGTCCCAGCACCTCCTGCTGCTCGTCAAGAGCCATGCCGTACTTCTGCGCTGCCAGGTTGGACATGTATATGAAGACCTTCTTGGCGCGATCCAGAAGCTTCTGCTCATATCCCAGGACGCCGTCGTCGGTTTTGCGCAAGAGCGACTCCATGGCAGGCAGTTCTTCGTTCACAGCGGCGGCTGTGGAGAAGAAGGGTATCTCATCCTTCAATGCCTTCCGCATAAGAAAGCCCATGATGATCACCCTGTTGATCTCGTTGGTGCCTTCGAACAGCCGGAATATGCGGCAATCGCGGTAGATCCGCTCCACGGGGTACTCCTCGACGAATCCGTAGCCGCCGAACGTCTGTACCGCCTCGTCGGCAACGTAGGCTATCATCTCCGATGCGTACACCTTGACGATTGAGCACTCGATGGCGTACTCACCGATCCATTTCGCATACTGCCTGCCCGCATCATCGGCACTCTTGTCGACGGTTGCCAGAACCCTGTCCATAAGTGCGCCGGTGCGGTAGATCATGCTCTCGGCTATGTACGTTCGAGTCGCCATCTCGCCCAGCTTCTGCTTTATCAGCCCGAACTGACATATGGGCTTGCCGAACTGCACCCTCTCCTTGGCATACTTCACGGAGCTATCGATGGCAAGCTTCGCCATGCCTACACAGCCCGGGCCGAGGGTGAACCTGCCCAGGTTAAGGATGTTGAAGGCCACATGGTGCCCCTTCCCGAGTTCGTAGAGGAGGTTTTCCACCGGCACCTTTGCGTTGTCGAGGAATATGCTGCAGGTGGAGGAGCCGCGGATGCCCATCTTCTTCTCTTCCACACCGGTCGACACGCCCTCGAAACCCCTCTCCAGTATGAAGGCGGTCATCTTGTCACCATCAATCTTGGCATACGTGAATATTATGTCAGCCATGTTGCCGTTGGTGATGAACTGCTTGGCGCCGTTCAGCGTGTAGTGCTTCCCGTCAGGGGAGAGAACGGCGGTGGTTTGAATCGCCAGCGCGTCGGTCCCCGCGGCGGGCTCGGTCAGGGCATAGGCCCCGATCTTCTCGCCGCTGGTCAGACCGGGAAGGTACTTTTCCTTCTGAGCCTTGTTCCCGAAGTAGACGAGCGGCATCGAGCCGATCCCGGTGTGGCAGCTCATGGTGACACCCAGCGATCCCGATCCGGAAGAGTACTCGAGAATGAGCGCATGGGCGATGCTGTCCAGTTCCGAGCCGCCGTACCTTTCTTCGACATCCGATCCCAGCAAACCCAGTTCGCCCGCCTTGCGCATCAGCTCCCGGGTAAGCTCGAAGTCCTTGTGTTCCAGCTTCTCGACGTGAGGCGCCACCTCGTTCTTCACGAAGCTCTCCGTGGCGTCGATTATCATCTTGTGCTCTTCGGTGAAGTCCTCGGGAGTGAACACCTCCCCCGGCGGTATCGCCGCCAGCAGGAAGCCCCCTCCCTTTGTGATCTCCTGTGTCTCCAAGTTGGCCTCCTTTTACTGATCCTCTCGCTCGAATATGCCTGCCGCACCCATGCCGCCGCCCACGCACATAGTGACCATTCCGTACCGGGACTTCCGACGTCCCATCTCGTGCAGCAACTTGGTGGTCAGGTAAACTCCCGTGCAGCCCAGAGGATGTCCGATGGCGATCGAGCCGCCGTTGACATTCAGCTTGCTCACGTCGATGCCCAGGTCCCTGATGACATAGAGCGACTGCGATGCGAAGGCTTCGTTCAGTTCGATGAGGTCGACCTGATCCAATGATATACCCGCGTTCTTCAGCGCCTTGGGGATGGCCACCACGGGCCCTATGCCCATGACCTCGGGATCCACTCCACCGGTTCCGTACGACCTGAACACCGCCATCGGCCTCAGTCCCAGTTCTTTGGCCTTCTCGTGGGACATGATCACCACGGCTGCTGCCCCGTCGTTGATGGGGCACGAATTTCCCGCCGTGACCGAACCGCCCAGTCGGAACAGAGGTGGCAACGTAGCCATACGCTCGAGGGAAGTGTCGAACCTCACACACTCGTCGGTATCGAAGACCTTCTCCTGCGTCACGGCCTTGCCGTTCTTGAAGGTGCGGTTGATCACGTGTATGGGCAGGATCTGCTCCTTGAAGACTCCGTTCTTGAGGGACTTGATGGCCTTCTGCTGGCTGTCATAGGCGAAGGCATCCTGCTCTTCCCTGCTAATGTTGAAGCGCGAGGCCACGTTCTCCGCAGTCAGCCCCATGGTTATGTACACCGCCGGGTAGTTCTCCGCGAGATCGGGGTCGGGCACCAGCTTGTTCCCGCCCATTGGCACAGTGGACATGTGCTCGACTCCCACCGCCAGCATTACGTCGGCAAAGCCGCACATGACCCTCTGGCTGGCCGCCGACACGGCATCGAGACCGGAGGCACAGAACCTGTTGATCGTCACACCGGGCACGCTCGTCGGCAGCCCCGCCTTGAGAGCGATGACTCTGCCTATGTTCATGCCGGCCTCTGCCTCCGGGAAGGAGCAGCCGACGACGACGTCGTCTACCTCCTCCGGCTTCAGTCCCGGGGCCCTCTTGATGGCCTCCTTGAGCACCTCGGTCGCCGTATGCTCGGGCCTGACACTTCTCAGAGTGCCGGTGGGCGCCTTGCCCAGCGCGGTCCTCACCGCCGATACTACTACTGCATCTCTCATATTCAAACCTCCTTATGCGAGGACTAGTTCCTCAGGGGCTTATTGGTGTCAATCATGTGCTTCATCCTGGCCTGCGTCTTCTCTTCTCCGCAGAGGGACAGGAACGCTTCCCTCTCGATATCGAGCAGGTACTCTTCGCTGACCAGGGTGTTCAAATCAACATCACCACCCGTGAGCACATGCGCCAGCTTCTTGGCTATGACGACATCATGGTCGGTTATATACCCCGACTCCTTCATCAGATAGACGAAGACATCCAGGGCAGCCCTTCCGGTCCTTCCCGGAACCCTTATCTCGTCCCGCCGCCTGGGCGGCGCATAACCCGCGTCGGCCAGGGCCAGCACTGCCCTCTTGGCCTGGTGCAGCAGGTGATCGTAGTTCATGACGATGCGGTCGTGCGGCATCAGATAACCCAGCTCCCTGGCCTCCTGCGCACAGGTAGAGACCCTGGCCATGGCGATGTTCTGAAAGACTCGGGCGACAAGAGGCGTAAGATCAGGCTTGCCTCCACCTGCGATAGGCGGAAGCTCCTTGGGAAGCCAGTCGGTGGCCCTGAAGAACAGTTCCTTGTTACCTCCCGCCCCGGGTATGAGGCCCACTCCCAGCTCAACTTGCCCCATGTAGCATTCGGTGTGGGCAACTACCTGGCTCGTGTGAAGGCATATCTCACACCCACCGCCCAGGGTCATGCGGAAGGGGGCGGCGACGACCGGCTTCTGGCAATATTTCACGCCCATAACGGCCTCCTGAACGGTCTTCAAGGCCAGCTCCAGGTTTGCCCAGTCCTTGTTGACCGCAGTAGGATAGACCTGTCGCAAATCCGCGCCCACGCAGAAGTTTGCGCCCTGGTTACCGATGACCATTCCCTCGAAGTTCTCCTCCACCTCCTTCACGCTCTCGCCGATTATCCGGATGACCTCATCATCGATGGCATTGCTCCGCGAGTGAAACTCAAGGCAGGCAACGCCGTCGCCCATGTCGATCAGGCTTCCGCCCGTGTTGGACTTAACCACTGATGTCTTGTCCTTCAGCGCCGGGAGAACCATGATCTGGGGCTGCTCGGCTATCTCGACGTAATCGTCTTTGGCGAAGTCGAAGTAATGTGACCTGCCGTTGCGCGTCTCGTAGAAGCTCTCCTTGCCCGCTGCCAGCATTCCCTCGATATTGGCGGGAATCTTCTCGCCATCCTTCTTCATCCTCTCCACCGACTTCCTCACCCCTATGGCATCCCAGGTCTCGAACGGGCCCAGTTCCCAGTTGAAGCCCCAGCGCATCGCCCGGTCCACGCTCACCACGTCGTCCGCGATCTCGGGCACCTTGGCCGCGCAGTACAGAAGCGTCCGCTTCATGGTCTTCCAGGCAAAAGCCCCGGCCCTGTCCTCAGAGTAGACCAGCTTCTGTATACCGGCCCTCCTGCCCATCTTCTTCAGTTCACCGAGAATCGGAAGGTCCGGCTTCCTCTGAGGCACATACTCCATGGTGCTGTAATCCAGCGCATGTATCTCCGACCCTCCGGCACCCTTCACCTTCTTGTAGAAGCCCTGCTTCGTCTTATCGCCGAGCAAGCCGTTCTCCACCATCTTCTTCACGAAGTCGGGCACCAGCAGCTGCTGCCTCTCCTCCTCATCCGCAGCGGCGTCGTGAACGGTCCTGATCACGCTGACCAGCGTATCCAGTCCCACGATGTCGGCAGTCCTGAACGTAGCACTCCTCGGTTTGCCCATCGGGGGGCCGGTTATGGCGTCCGCTTCCTCAATTGTGTAGCCGTCCTCCACGATCGTCCTCATAATGACGGCAAGACCGTGTGTACCAATCCTGTTGGCAATGAAGTTGGGGGTGTCCTTGGCATAGACGACGCTCTTGCCCAGCCTTCTCTCACAGAAGCTTGCCATGAACGCCACAATGTCCCTGTCCGTATGAGCCCCGGGTATGATCTCCATGAGCTTCATGTGTCGAGGCGGGTTGAAGAAGTGTGTGCCCAGGAAACGCGTCTTGACGTCCCGGGACAGATCTTCTGATATCTTCTCTATGGACAACCCGGATGTGTTGGTGCTGATTATGGCGTCGGGCTTGATAAAGGGCTCGACCTTGCGCAGCAGATCCTTCTTTATGGTCAGGTTCTCGATCACCCCCTCGATTATCCAATCGGCATCGGACAACCACGAAAGGTGGTCCTCGAAGTTGCCGGGGGTGATGAGCTTGGCATCATCGGCCACGAACATGGCCGGCGGCCTTGCCCCGATAGTACCCTGAATGCCCATCTGGGCCAGCTTGTTCCGGAAGGCGGGGGATTCCTTGGTCAGTCCCTTCTTGATGTCCTTCTCGTTCAGTTCCTTCGGAACGATATCCAGCAGGTATGTGGGTATGCCCACGCCCGCAAGCAGCGCCGCTATTCTGCTCCCCATCACGCCGGAACCCAACACCGCCGCCTTCCTGATGTGTCTGTTCCTCATAGCATGTGACCTCCCATAGTTTCCTTCGTTCGACTGGCAATGATTGTCCGCCGCATTATAGCAAGGGAGGGCCTGTTTTGCCAGTCGTTCGTAGGCGCGGGTCTTGTACCCGCACGTCATCGTCGTTCGTCATTGCGAGTCCCGACCCGGCGGGACGTGGCAATCTCTTCGGCGTGCGTCCCGCAACGGGATTGCTTCACTTCGTTCGCAATGACAGGTGGAGGTGTTCGCAGCGATATGACGAACTTCCGGCGACTATGGGTTAGATGGTTACGGATCAAGGAGTTACGGGTTTCGTAGGGGTGGGTCTTGTACCCGCCTGTCATCGTCGTTCGTCATTGCGAGTCCCGATTACGTCGGGACGTGGCAATCTCTTCGGCTTGCGTCCCGCAACGGGATTGCTTCACTTCGTTCGCAATGACATGTCGAGGCTCGGAGGGCCCACGTTCGCACGAGTTCAGGCGCGCCTTGTGCCCGCCCCTGCCGTGTCCGCTCTGAGGCGGGGATGAACCCTGCCGCTGATTAACGAATGCTGATTGCTAAAAACTGCTTACTTCCTTCGCAGAATTCCCGCTTCCAAGGTAGGAGGCGGTGGGGGGAGTTATGAAGGAACTCGCGTATAAGGTACCGCTGTCTTATAGGCCCAGGTATGTCTTCCTGATGGTCTCGTCTTTCAGCAGTTCCTCTGCCGTGCCGTGGGCGATAACGTGTCCTCTCGACATAACATAGTTCCGCTTGGACAGCTGGAAAGCGAAGCTTATATCCTGCTCCGCCAGGAGTATGGTGACACCCAGTTCCCGGTAAATCTCCTGCACCCGCTGAAACAGGTCGTCCTTCAGCTTTGGCGCCAGCCCGCTGGACGGCTCATCGACCAGCATGAATCTGGGGCGACGCATCAGCGAGCGCCCGATAGCCAGCATCTGCCGTTCTCCGCCGGATAGAGTTCCCGACAACTGCTTCTCCCTCTCCTTCAGCCTGGGAAACAGCGAGTAAACTCTGGCCAGGCTCTCGTCGATCTCTCTCCTGTCATTGCAGAGATAGGCTCCGGCGAGGAGATTGTCCCTCACCGACATCTCTACGAAGGGCCTGCCCATTTGAGGGCAGAGCTGAAGACCCTTCTGCGCTATCTGAAAAGCTGACAGTCTGTCGATCCTTTCCCCTTCGAATTCCACACTGCCTTCAAAGGTTACGTCTTCCATCCTGGTGCCTCTAAGGACTTCCCTGTCCCAGTTGATCAGGCCCGCGATAGCGCGCAATAGGGTAGTCTTGCCGGCCCCGTTGGGCCCGACGAGGCCGACGAGTTCGCCCTTCTCGACCTTGAGGCTGGCGTCATCGAGGACGGTGGCTGTATCGTAGCGGACGGTTACGTTCTTGGCCTCAAGCAATGAGCACCTCCTTGCCTATATAGGCCTCAATCACTGTTGGGTTCTTGACTACTTCTTCGGGAGTGCCATAAGCGATGATCTTTCCATAGTTGAGCACGATCACCTTGTCGACTATCTTCATCAGCTCACTCAGTTTGTGTTCGATTATGAGCATGGCCGGTCCCTCGCTGTGAAGCCTGCCGAAGCGACCTCCCTTGTGCAGTCTCTTCATAGATTTAGCGACAAGCTCTGTTTCCGCAGGATTGAGTCCGCCGAAGGGCTCATCGAGAATAAGTAGCTCGGGCTCGGTGGAGATGGCCCTTGCCACCTCCAATCTTTTCAGGTCTCCGTGAGATAAGGTGGAGGCCGGTTCAAGAGCCCGGTCCATGATGCCAACAAACTCCAGGGCATCTCTTGCCTTCACGGGCGTGCTCTTCACCCATTCACCTCTCTTTGTTATGCGGGGACAGAGGCAACCCACCATGACATTGGCGATGACCGGTAGGTGGCGGAACGGCTTGACCACCTGGAAAGTACCGGCCAGACCTGCCTGGACGATCTTCCAGGGCCTCCATCCGGTTATGTCCTGGCCCTTGAACCTAACGGTTCCGGAAGTGGGATGAAAGATCCCGATTATGCAGCGTACGAGGGTCGTCTTACCTGAGCCGTTGGGCCCAATCAGGCCGACGATCTCGTCCCTCTCTATTCTGAAGCTGACATTGTCAAGGGCAACCAGTCCGCCGAAACGCTTGGTTAGGTTCTCGACTTCCAGAAACGAGGCCATTCTTGAGTTACTCCTCTCTCAGTTCGCGGCGCGATACCTTGCCCACGTCTGTCTTGGGCACCTCGCCTCTGAACTCGATTATCTTGGGCACCTTGTAGTGTGCCAGTTTCTCGGCAGCGTACTTCATGATCTCCTCTTCTGACACCCTTCCTCTGGCTTCTGACTCGAGAACGACGATGGCTTTTACCCTCTCGCCAACCTCGGGGTCTGGCACGCCGATGACACCTGCCTCCTTGACCTGGGAATGAGCAGCCAGCACCTCTTCCACCTCCCTGGCAAAGACGGCCAGCCCCTTGTATTTGATCATATCCCGCTTCCTGTCGTAGAAGTAGAAATAGCCCTCTTCATCCATTCTGGCCAGGTCGCCGGTGCGAAGCCATGTTTCACCATTGATGTCGACAAACATCTCCTGGGTCGCTTCAGGCTTGCCCCAGTATCCCTTGACCACAGTCGGTCCTTTGAACACCATTTCGCCGATTTCGCCAACGGGAAGGAACGTGGTGCTGTCGGCAGGGTCGACTATGCCCGCCACGCAGCCGGGCATGGGCACGCCAAAGGAGCCAACCTTGGCCCTGCCGTAGGGACTGACCACGCCCACCGAGCTCGTCTCGGTCATTCCCCAGCCCTCGTAGATCTGAGCGCCGGTTCGCTTTTCCCAGCCCCGGGCGGTGTCCTCAAGGAGGGCATCCGCCCCAGAGATGAGAACCTTTACGCGCTTCCAATTCACCCTGTTGGTTTTCTCGTAGCTCCTCAGATATTCGTACAGGGCGGGAACACTGTAGAAAAGGGTCGCCTTGTGGTTCTCCACGGCTGCCAGGATATCGTCAGGGTCGGGAGTGGTGAGCAGCACCTGAGTATAACCCTGGGTCAAGCTGCCCATCATGACCACCGACTGTCCGTATATATGGTAGAAGGGCAGATAAGCTATTATGGTCTCCTTGCCCTCCTGGAGTATGTCGCCCCAGAACCCTTCAGCCAGCTGTCGCGCGGCACCGAAATTGTAATGATTCACCATGGCGCCCTTGGGTGTCCCGGTTGTCCCGCCCGTGTAGGGAAGAGTGACGAGGTCCTCTTTGATATTGAACTCAATCTTGGGCGGATCCGGGGGGTACTTCTTGATCAAATCCTGGAATCGATAGACTCCCTCTCTTTGGAACAGCTCAACAGGCGGGGCGGCCATCTTCTGATATACCGCACGGAGTACGCTGCTGCCCAAGAACTTCTTCATTGAAGGCAGATATTCGCCGATGCCCGTCAAGATGGTAGCATCCAGCTTCACTCCACTCTTTTCCACATTATCGTAGAGGATATCCAGGCAGACAATCACCTTTGCCCCGCTGTCTTCAAGCTGGTACTTTATTTCGGGGCTGACATAGAGAGGACTGACGGCTGTCAACGTGGCCCCGGCTTTGAGGGCTCCCATGTAGGCAATGATGAACTGAGGTGAGTTGAGCAGCAGGAGCGCGACCTTGTCTCCCTTCCTGACCCCCAGGTCATGCAGCGCGGTGGCGAATCTATCTACCTGGTCTCTCAGCTCCCGGTAGCTCATCTTTCTGCCGTAGAATATCACCGCGGTCTTGTCTTTCCATTTTTCGGTGGTCTCATCGAAACTGTCCACCACGGACCTCTCCTGGACCTCGACGTCCGGCGACACACCTTTGAGATACCATTCTATCCATGGTCTCGCTTCGTATTTGGCTTTGTTGGGATCAGATGTCATTGCGGTTACCTCCTGCCGTCTCTTTCCTCGATAAACGGATTATAGCACGGTGTTTGCGCGAGTGGCACCGCGCCGTTATCAAATCAGCGCAGCGAGGCACTGCAGGCCCGGCATTCCCGGCGCCAGGCGACGTTGGTCAACTTGCAGCGCGGACACCGCCGCTCTATCTTGTCCCGTACCCACACGGCAACCCCCTCCGGCATGAAGAGCAGTATCAATACTACTACACCTGTCATAATGAGGAACCGGTAATCGTAGATGCTGGTGTCCCGCAAATACTCCACAAGCGGACGGAGGGTGTAAACACCGACCACTGCTCCATAGATGCTGACGATACCGCCGAATACCACCCATATTATGACCTGGAAGGACATCAGCAGGGAAAAAAGGCCGGGCCCGGCAGCCCCGAATATGTGGGCATGTAGGGCGCCGGCAATGCCGGCAAAAAAGCCGCCGATGGCGAAGGCCAGTATCTTGTATCTTATGGTGTTTATCCCCGCGGCACGGGCGGCAATCTCGTCCTCCCTGATGGCATGAAAAAGAAGACCGGTCCTTACATATTTGCTCCCGGCATCGGTGAGCTTCCACATTATGAACACCGCCGCAGCCATCACGAGCAGGACTATGAAGTATTCGCCCTGCGGGCCTCCCGGAAGATGAGGAAGCTTTTGCATACCGTACTTGCCTCCGGCCCAGGCCCTGGGCAAAGATTCGAGCACCTTTGCCATTATTAGAGGAAAGGCCATCGTCAGCAGCGACAGGTAAGGTGGTCTCAGCCTGAGAGCGGGTAAGCACGTCACGATGCCTGCCAGCGCGCCGACCAGGGCGCCCAGAGGTATCGTAATCCAGGGCTGCCAG
>Ga0255055_10002990_pt1 | contig 11567 bp, 11 predicted proteins | sample JV7_2_27_MG_FD_188633 | JGI IMG/M metagenome (GOLD analysis project Ga0255055, IMG submission 188633) | Seawater microbial communities from Jervis Inlet, British Columbia, Canada - JV7_2_27 | ecosystem: Environmental > Aquatic > Marine > Inlet | place: Canada: British Columbia | collected... | reverse complement strand
TGGATGAAGAATATCCGGGCTCATCCTGACGCTCTTATTGTAAGGCATGGGTTCCATCGTTTCCAACCGCAAGTAGAATTTGTAACAAATGAAGACCAAAAGCTTGAAATTATGAGATGGTACGTGATGAACTATGGAAAAGCAGCAAAAATGCTCTTCGGTTGGAATCCTAAAACTGACGATCCGGAAACAGCAGATTTCACAAACCTATTAAAAATGATTTCCATAGTAAAACTACATCACCAAAAGGATTAGAATTTTGGTTTGTAAATTTCCACTAAATTAATCGAATACAAGGCTTTTCGAGCTTATATTTCTTCATACAAAGATATTAAAATAAGAAAATTTTATTACAATCAAGTTAGTTTATTCCTTAAATTTATAATTACGATTTTAAAGCTAATTCAGATATGACAGCAGAAGAGATTACAGATCCTTACGATATAATTTTGCAAAATATGCGTGAATACCCTAACGATATCCCTATTGTTGATGGAGACATATCAGAAGCATTTAAGGCCTTCGTTAAATTGTTATTTACCCCTAAAGAGGCAGAAGTTGCTCAATACTTAACTGTTAAGCCCCAATCCGTTAATCGAATAGCAAAAAAAATTGGAAAAAGCAAAGTAGAAATTAAAGAAATTCTGGAAGAAATGACCAATTCTGGTATCATTCAAGATATCGGTGGTTATTCCTATTTCCTCGCTATGGCACATCTTCTAAATATGGGATTCAAAAACTCAAAAACATTCGAAAGGCTTGGAAAGAAAGGAGCTGAACTGTATCAACAATTCTTTATTGAAGAGAAGTTTTACAAACGATACGAATCTTCTGACGCTGGTACTCCCATTACTAGAATAGTCCCCATAGATACAGCAATTGACCATAAGTCTAAGATATCCAATGCTGAAGAGATACATGGAATATTAGATTCGTGTAAAGGTCCAATTGTAGTGACCGATTGTCCCTGTCGTAATAGAACAGAAACTTTAGGTGTAAGAGAGTGTAAAGATAAAATTCCTATTTCAGAAACTTGTTTTCAAGTTGGTTTGTTCGGAGAATATTTTTTACGAAGAGGAGAAGGACGAGAAATCTCTCTCGTAGAAGCCCATACCCTAGTAAAGAAATTGTCAAAAAAGGGTTTAGTTTTTACAGTAGCAAACACTACAAGTCCAATTCATCAAGTAATTTGTTCTTGCTGTGCCTGTTGTTGCGCTCTTTTAAGAGGAATGACGCGATTTGAGGATAAAAACGAAAATTGTACTGCTAAATCGAATTATATCGCTAAAGTTAATCGTCATTTATGCACAGGATGTGCTCTTTGTGCTAAAAGATGTCCATTTAAAGCTATTACAATAAAAAAAGAGAAATCTATAATAAATCCTAAAAAATGTTATGGCTGTGGAATTTGTGCAGTCTGTTGCCCAGTAGAAGCCGTTAAACTACATAGAGTAGAAAGATCTCATATTTATAGCGATGCCAATAAACTATTTGAAAAAATCTATCAAGAAAATCGAAGAAAAGAATAAAATAATTGAGCTAATTATATGCTCATCTCTTTGGTGCACTAATACTACAGTATAATTCTGATATTGATACCGTCTATCAATTGTAAATAAATAGTTTTTATCGCCATTCAGTCCCGCATTGACCACATCTATACATTTTAGCGTAGATTCTTGGATGTGTATATATTATTTTGGGACGATTTTTCTTGTTCTTACAACAAAAGGAAGAAAAACAGGTAACCGGGTTATCGGAAACCGAGAACTTAACTTTTCTTTATTGTAAAGGAAAGGTATACATCATTTCTTAAATCGACACATGGTCGTGATGACTAAGCGGACTCTTTAATGTATACAACCGATAGTTTTTTAAGCATGTAATTGTATATGAAATATAATGCGATGGATTTTAGATGCTTGTACGCTAATTTATTTAATAAAAACAGATATGTTTTCGAAATTCATGACTCTTGTAGAATTTCCCGTGGTTATTGATTCTAGCGTCTATCAAGAAGTAGTCGTTTACGGTAAGAAGAATAAATACCCTGATGCAAATGATGCCGAAATTTCATTAAATGAATTTAAAATTCCTGTTATTTCGATTGATATATCTGAAGAATTATTTCGTTTTCGAGATCCTGGTGAGACAAGTTGTTATATTTTGGCAAAAGAAGATGGTATTTGCTTGACTTCTGATGATAGAGCCTATAAAAAATTTATTAAAGAGGAACAAAAAGCAATGAGATTGGATTCTTTCTATTTTGAGAAATTAAATCAAAAGAAATTAACAGAAGCAGAATTTCTTATTATATTAAAAAAATTAGAGGCTATTCATGCAACTAAGCCTAAATCGTTTTTATTTTTCTTGGAAAAACTCAACCAAAGGAAGGAGGATACATGAAATGACGGATGTAGTATCAACTCGATTAAAAAAGGAAGAAATAGAAGAATTAAATAAAATTAGTGAAAAAGAAAGGATAGATCGTTCTGCTTTAATGCGAAAATTTTTACTTGCCCAAATTTCCGAATATAAAATGAAAGATGCAGGTGAAATTTACCGAAAAGGATTGATCAGCTTGGCTGAAGCGGCGAATTTGGCAAAAGTATCAATATATGCAATGATGGAATATGTTGAGCATGAAAAAATTCAACCTACTGCTTTAACTGATGAAGAAATGGAAGAAGAATTAATAAAAGCAAAAAAATTGTTCAAAGAGATGAAAGAATAACATTAAGAAATTTAAATTTGTAATTATTAGATTAGCTCAATATTAATCAACTCATGGATAAGACCGGTTTAGAAAAAGAAGTTTTGGAAAATATGCTAGACCGGTTAATGAATAATGCTGTAATCATCGGTACTCCATCTAGATCAATCTTTAAAATCTCTTACTTATATTGAATAATAATCTTGTGGAAAAACGATGAAAAAGAACTATTGGCGTTAAAGCCATTCTACTAATTTATTTTTTTATTTATATCTTTACTTCTTATTTTTATAAAAATATAAAGCTATTTGGCCCACTCTGTGGCGCATTGACCGCACTTATATTTTTTCGCATAAAAGCCTGGAAAAATTACTCGCGTTTTATCATCAATTTCGCGTATTTGTGCTTTATTAGTATTTCCACAATTCGGACAGATTTTTTTTCGATACCCCGTTTGTTCATTATTTTTGATTGAAACGTCTTCTTCCAACCTTGAATCTTCATCTTCCGCTAGCTTTGTAATCTGATCAATATTTTCAGTTGCAATATCTTCTATACCGATTTTTACTTGAAATTGTTCACTTTGTACAACTTCTATTGATTTTTCAACGATTTTTTCTTCTTTCTTTTTAAAATAATTTTCAATAACATCTATATCGTTTGAAGATGCTTCTAACTGTTCTCTATTTTCATTTTCGATAACATTAATCGTTTTTGCAAGAAGTAGAGCATCATCTTGTTTTAACTTTTCATTTTGTTTCTTTAAATCAATAATCTTATTCTCTAAATAAGAAACTTTCTCCTCAAATTTTGCTAAACGAGAGTTTTCACCTTTGATGGTATCTATTATCCTAGATGACTTTTGATTTTCTTTTGTTAATTCGAGATTATTACCTTCTAAAACCTCTATTGATTTACGTAGTTCTTCGACAGAAATTTCTTTATTTTGAAAAGTAGAGTTTATATCTTCAAGTAATTTCTTTTCTCTCTCCAAATCATTTAATTTTATATTTAAATTCTTCAAATCTCTCTCTATTTGCTCTACATTGGAACTTTCAGTTTGAATCTTCGTGGTATTTTCTAAAAGTCGCTTGTTTTCGTTTTCTATCGCGGAAATTTCGTTTTTAAGGGATTTATTCGTGTTCTCCAATCTCCCATAATCTTCAATTAAATTATTAAGAGAATTTTGAGTTTTCACTATAATTTGATCTTTTACAGAATCATTTTGACTAATAGTTTTTAATTCCTGTGTATAACTTTCAATATTTTGTTGAAGTACCTCACTGTTCTGTTGCGTTTGAATCAGTTCTTGTTTTTGTGAACTAATTACTTCTTTCAAAAGATTAATCTCCTCAGATTCAGGTTTTTCCTCTTTAGTTTGTTGAAATTCTAGTTTGGAAGATTTTTTTTTTCCTTTCAGTTTCGTTTCTAATTTTGCTACTTTCAACTCTAAATTTTCAACTGTTTTTTCTAATTGCGCATGTGTTTTTTCTTCTTCTTCAGCGTCGTTTATTAAATCCTTTAAGTTTTTACTCATATCAAATAACTCTCATTTTTTTAATTTCATTAACTAATTACACTTAAAATATAATAGGTTTCATATTATTAATATTTCGGAGTATTAAATTGAACGCTACAAATTTCTTTGATTATTATCTAATACTTGTATATAATATAAAAATATAAGTCCAAATCACTATTTAATTTAGAAAGACTGGTTAGGAATGTCAAAAATGGTAGGATCAAGCAAATACTTTTTTAAAGTTTGTATTGTCGGCGATTCCGAAGTAGGAAAAACCACTATTCTTAACCAATATTTGAAAAGAAGATTCGTACCAGACGCTCAAAGGACAATTGGTTCTAATTTTTTCATAAAATACGTTAAAATCCCCGAAGTTGAACGGATGGTTACTCTACAGTTCTGGGATTTGGCCGGACAACCGAGATTTAGATGGGTTCGATACGCTTTCTATAAAGGTGCAAAAGGTATTGTGTATGCTTTTGATTTAACTAGAAAAGACACTTTGGATCACATATTAACTTGGAAAGAAGAAGTGGAAAGTAAAATTGGAATCGTTCCAAATATACTCGTTGGAAACAAGCTAGATCTTTTAACTTCAAAAAATAGAATAATTAATTTGGATGAAGTTAATCAGATCAAGCAGCAAGTTTCCGCAAGCGAATATATAGAAACCAGTGCAAAAATTGGCACCAAGGTCGAAGAAGTCTTTTCTAAATTAACGTTAGAAATCTATAAAGCTAACGCTGAAAGCTTAGAATAAATCCTTTATTCGTTAAATCTTTAGCATTATTGATTTAGCCACCGCGTAAGCCATTAATGGTGGTACTGCGTTACCAACCTGTTTGTATTTGTCCCTCATTGGCCCGTAAAACTTATATCTGTCTGGAAAGGATTGCAATCTCGCCGCTTCTCTAATAGAGATTGCTCTGTTTTGAGTTGGATGAATAAATCTCCCTGGTGCACTTACACATCCGCAGTTTCCCGTTATTGTATCTGCTGAAGAATCTAAGTGAAGTCTCCCGTATATATTAGGATAACCTCCTTTGAGTTGAAATTCTTTTGGTAAAGAACTATGATTCATCCCTTGAGAGATATGGGATATTCTTCTTTCCACGATTTCACTATGATTTGGGGCAAAATGGTCGTACAATTCTTCAGAATTTTCCCTTAAATACTCTTGATATTGAGTTAATGGTGGGCCGTTATAGTTTATTGTTGAGTTCTCGATTCGCTGTTTAGTAAGGGGATTTATCTTGAGAATATCAGAAAGAGCGTCTTGAACGGTCAGATAAGAAGGTAATGCATTTTTTTCTAAATCTGATTTCATTGCAACATTATTTTTGTTAGTTTTCTGAATTTTTAAAGAATAAACCGATTTATCTTGAGTTCCTATAAAAAATACTCTCTGTCGTAATTGTGGGACTCCGTAATCTGCCGCTAACAATATTTCCATTTTACAATTATATCCCATTTCTTTGTACAGATTAACAATTTTATCTACTACTTTTCCCTTCCCCATAGATAGAATTCCAGGAACATTTTCCATAACAAAAAATTTTGGTTTAAAGTATTTAACCCATTGAATAAAATAAAAAATGAGTGTGTTGCGAGGATCGTCGGGTCTCCTATTTCCAACCGTAGAAAATCCCATGCATGGAGGTCCTCCAATTATTCCGTCAATATCTTTGTTTTTAAGATATTTATCAGAGATTTCCTCACAGTTTAATAAAGTAATGTCTTTATTTAATGATAGTGTTTCTGAATGATTTCTTGTGTAAGCTCTATAATAATTTTCTTCTAATTCTATTGCTAAATCAATCTTAAATTTCGCCATTTCAAAACCTAGCGATAAACCACCCGCTCCACAGAACAAATCTATTATATGATTACCTTCTTCAGTCATTGCAATAATAAGGAATACATTATAAAGTAATAGTCTTAACAATAAGAATAAAATGAAACTAATCTTTAATTAATAACTATAAAACTAAATTGAAAATTGAATAATGCATAGGTAATCCCAATCAGAAGAAAATGGTTAAGGAAAGTAAATATACTTTGATTAGGAATATTCTATTAAAATGGTACGATGATAACAAGCGTGAATATCCGTGGAGGAAATCAAACGATCTTTACAAAATATTGGTTACGGAAATCTTACTGCAAAAAACTATTGCGTTGAATGTCTCCAATACGTATAATTCCTTTTTTAAGAAATACAAGGATTTCTTCTCACTTAACAATGCTAATATTTCAGAATTACAACTTGCGATAAAAGTATTGGGGTTATCTAATAAACGAGCTCAGATTTTGAAAGACTTGAGTCAATTGATTATAACTAAACATAATGGAGAAATCCCTCATGATACTGATAAACTTAAAGAAGTAAGCGGCATAGCTGATTACGTGAGCAATGCTTTTGGGTGCTTCGGATTGAACAAAAGAATGTTGTTTTTTGACGTTAACATAAAAAGAGTGATACTGAGGGTGTTTGAACATCAAGGCTCTAAATTTACGCCTGATTCCATATGTTCTCATCTGGAAAATCTGTTGCCTAAAATGGAGGTTAAACACATGTATTGGGCAATACTTGACTTTGGAGCCCTAGTTTGCTCTAAAAATAAACCTAGATGTGAAATATGTCCTATTTCTGATAATTGCTTACATTTATAAACTCCGTCGTAATTAAATTTGATTTACTCACAAAATAAAAAAAAAGAGTTGCCTGTTAATTTTGATTTATTCTGGTAACTTCATCCCTAACATCTCTAAGGCTTCCGTTACTTTAAATCGAGCCTCCATTCTGTATTTATAGCCTGGTATCACATGATAAGGAAGTAGTTGTTTTTGTTGTGCTGCTAAGCATTCTTCTAGCTTTCCTTCCTTCACATCAAGAACACCAATCACGGTCATACCTTCCTCAGTTGCCTTTACAGCGTTAGGGACTATTTCTTTAGCTAAAGGTCTCAGAGCAGCTCGTTCTTCCTTCATATGTTCTAAGTAAATCTTAGCTACTGCATCTGCTTGATCAGGGGGGAATATAATATAAATAAACAAATATGGCATATTTTTCGCCTCTCTATTAAATGTAATTTTTAATAAGGTTATACAAGGTTTTAGTTAAATTGGATTATCATACTTAGAATTTAGTTTCTTTTTAATTTTTCCATTATTGTCAAACTTTTTGAAACGATGGTAAAAATTAATTTTAAATACATACACTTTATCTAACTTATGACGTGATCTGACTATTTAGTATAAAATAAAGAGGAATATCTCAGATTGTTATAAAATAGGTAAATTTAATAACAGGTTGATAAGTAAAAAAGCATCTATGAGCAGATATGTTAGTTAGTTTAAGAGAAGTCTATCTACCGGCTATGATTTTTTCGATTATATTAGATTATCAATTAGCAATATATTTCTTATATTTATATCGGAAACACCGAAAAGAAAAAATTGGGTTAAACAAATTCTTACTGGCTTTTTCCAATCTTTTTGGAGTTGGAGCTACATCATATCTTTTTTTAGTTATCGGCTCATTTTATATCTCCGATAGTTATTTGGCTGAGCTGTTTATTAGAATTGGAGTTTCAGTATTACAGGGGGGGATATTAGTAGTCCTACTGATTTTACTATCAAAACCTTTTCTCACTCTTATAAATTCTAGAATTGTAAAAATAGTTAGTGTGCTTTCTGGGATTAGTATTATTTATCTTTTATTTTTGTATATAAAACCAATAGGCTTGTTTCCTAGTATACTAATAGGGTTTATAGGAGGTGGGTATTTTCTATATTTTCAAACAAAACTAGTTAAACTTACTTCAGGGACGGTACATTCACGTCTATTAATGACTTTAATAGGAGAAGTAGTGTTTTTAATCGGCATGTTCCTTGGCTCAGGATTAGCTAATATATCTGTGTTATTTGATGTAAGAGAAATTCTCTATTTTGTTGGAAGTTACGTGGTAAATTTAGGATTACTAGCAATATTTTATGGAACTTTTAAATTCCCAGGTGTCCTTGAATTTAATTGGAAAAATAATCTATTAAAATTATACGTTATAGATGCCAGGAATTTATATGAGTTGTATTCATATGATTTTAATAAAATACGAAGTCTCGCTGGTGATTACAATAATGAAAAGAATAATCCGATTAGTTCAATTGGCGTTGTAGGAATTAGCGATGTCTTTGATGAAATAACAAAAACCTACCAAAATAGAGTTAAGATAATTAAATACGGTAATTTCACTATTCTCTTAGAGTATGAGAAAGATCCGAAATCTCAATTTCTGTTTGTATTATTTGTCGATAATAATATGAAAAGTTTACAGTTATTTCTAAAAAAGGTGAAAACTCAATTTCTAAATTCTTATGGGGGATTGCTAGCTAACTTTGATATCGTAGATAAGTTTAGAGACACGATATTCTCCGGTTTTGATGTGATTTTACAAAATATATTAGATTAAAAATAGTTGATCAAATTAAAAATAGAAAGAGTATAATAAAAGTGCTTGTACAAGATTTCTACCCGCTCACAGGAACGCTAAGAGAACCGTTATTAATAATAGAATGGGTCATGGTATTTCTTTTTTCAGAGTTAGCTTTTTTACTTTATATGAGAGTAAAGAATAAGGGGAAGAAATTGAGTAATTTCATGGAAAACGCGTCAATTCTATTCCTTCTCACTTATTCGTCGATGGGGGTTTTTTATATTTTTGGAGACTATTACATGGAGAGTCAACTTTCGCGCTTAGTCGTTTTTAATATTGGATATCTCTTGAGAATGATTTTAGGGTTAGTTTTTATATACAAAATAGAAAAGTATCAGATAATTATTGGAAAGTACCTGTTCTCTAAAATTTTCGCAGTATTTACTCTTATTTCTGTTGTTGTATTTTTTACAGCTATCGAATTTACTCAATATGCTTCATTAGTTTTGTTTTGGATACCTTTAATTTTAATTTTTTTTATATATGTGATAAAACTTATGAAGAAAACTAGCGAAAGCCAGGAGATACATAATTATAAGGTAAAAATATACTTCTCTATAATAGGGGTAATTCTCCTTGGTATTGGCTTTGGAGCTACTTCAGATCCAATTGTAAGTTTGTTTGGATTAATTATTCGTTTAGTTGGAGATATTATTCAAATAATTGGCATTCTCATTCTTTCGATCTTTTTTATTAATTTACCCTCGTTATCTGAACAGAATTGGAAAGATAAAATCGATAAACTTTTTCTCATGAGGGCTTCTGGAATTTGCGTCTATTATAAATTTTTCAAGGATTCAACCAATAAACGTGGAGATCAAATCATGTCCGGTGCTATAAACACGATTAAAATGATGTTAAAAGAAATTTCTCAGGAGGACGGGGAGATGGTCATAGAAAAAGAAGGAAAAGTGCTTATAACATACCAAGGTAAATATATCACAGGTGTAATCGTAGCAGATCAAAACTTAAGCTCCCTCAATTTTTTGCTTAAACGATTTATTGAAAAAGTCGAATTCCTATATTCTAATATAATACGAGATTGGGATGGAGCTATGGAAATCTTTCAACCAATTGAAAATATTACTAAAGAAATCTTTTTTTAAAATAAAATTTTTATTTTCGGTTTTTTGAAAAAACAAGGTTCGGCTTCAAAAATACATTTTGACACATAGGGCACGAGTTATACTTCGTTAACCAAGACGATACGCAAGAATAATGGTATTGACTACCGCAGAAAGAACATTTAATGCTTCGATTTCGTCCATGCCATATAAAGTCGTGACACACTGTGCATTGTATTTTGTCGAGTAAATTTACCTTTTTGTTTTTAAATTCTCGTCCACAATAACAACAAAAATTAACCCTTTTGTTAGTAGATTTTTGTATTTTCTTACCGCAATTGGGACAATAATTAAAATTGGTGTCAGGCATAGAATTTTCTCGCTAATAGTAATTCGAATTTAAACTATTCAATAATAAAACGACATTACTCGTTAAAAAATGATGGTTAGTCCAATTTTTATTAAAAGAGATTGTGAAGAAATTTTATAAATATAATCAGCATAATTTTATTTATGAAAGAATTTTCTGATAAAGTCGCTGTAATTACCGGTGCTGCAAGCGGGATCGGGCTTGGTATAGCCGAAAAATTTTTACGAGAAGGCATGAAAATTGTTTTAGCCGACATTGAATTAGATGCGTTAACTCAAGCAGAGAAAGAATTGAAAAAAATAAGTCCTAATGTTTTAAGTGTTCTGACAGATGTTTCGAAAATTGGAGCCGTTAAAGACTTAGCCCAAAAAACTATCGATCATTTTGGAGCTGTTCACATATTATGCAATAATGCGGGCGTTGGTTTTGCCAATAAATCATCAACAACCATATGGGAGAACTCATTATTTGAGTGGAAATGGATTTTTGGAGTTAATCTCTGGGGCGTGATTCATGGAATTCATGTTTTTATTCCGATCATGCTTAAACAAAATTGCCAGTGCTATGTTATCAATACAGCTTCTATGGCAGGGTTAATAACTCCAACGGTAGGCACAGGAATTTATAGCATAACCAAACACGCCCTTATCGCGCTTTCTGAAGCTTTGAAGCTTGAATTAAAACTCATTGGTGCGAAGATAAATGTTTTAGCAATTTGTCCTGGATTTGCTTTCTCAAGACTTACAGAAAGCGATAGAAATCGACCCAAAGAGCTGAATCATGATACAACCACTAATCCTGAATTAGAACACATGATGAAAGCTTATCAGCAATCAATTGAAAACGGGATATCTCCAAAAAATGTGGCCGAGATTTTGTTTCACGCTCTAAAGGGCGAAAAATTCTATATTCCTACTGATCATCATCGGTATTTAAGAAGAGGCGTGAAAAACCGAATGGAATCAATCATACAAGACATACAAAAATAAAATCTTCTTAATATTACTCAAGCATCTTTTTTTTCTATAGTTTATACCATTATTCGTCATTTAAGAAAATATTTGAGCAAAGCCCTACTTTCTTAGAAAACTTAAAAAAAAAAGTTACTCTATGTTATGCCATTCTCGAAAAATTTTCCATTTTTTCTAAAAGAGAAAACATTAGTAAAGAAAACCTCACAAGATTATCGAGCTTGGCCTATATTTTGGCTCGCATTCATTCGATTATTTTATTACTCCCTTTTTGAAAGAGCTTTATCAAATTATCTCTTATTTGATGTTAAAATCACTAAAAGTACTCTTGGGATTATTACTTCTGCTGGAGCTCTAGCGTACATTTTTGCTCCAATTTTAGGACAATATATTACATCAAAAATAGGAATTCGTAATGCCCTCCTTTTTTC